>ERZ761597.75-NODE-75-length-24273-cov-5.432282_pt1 | contig 24273 bp, 35 predicted proteins | sample MGYA00433093_ERZ761597 | MGnify/ENA primary metagenome ERZ761597 (study PRJEB28899, sample SAMN03785557) | bioreactor sludge metagenome | biome: EBPR Sludge; feature: EBPR Bioreactor; material: 0.22µm filtered reactor supernatant | place: Saint Lucia: Queensland... | reverse complement strand
AGCTTTCCCTTTCTACTATCTCTCTTATCAGATGGAAATTCTACACTAATAGCTGTCATATCCATCCCAGCATCTCCATCTTTAGCATAAGACGGAAGAACTGCATTCTCCACTAACTTAACCACTTTTAATATCATATAATCTCTCCTTATCCACAAATGGCATTTTTTCTTTCATAAATTTGTGTAACTTTAATCCTTCTTCGGTAACAGACCCATCAATAGAGATAAACATATTATTCTTTAAGCCATTAACTCCTTTCTTCATGCTTACATCTTGAGGTCTGGAATTAAGTATATTATCTATATATCTATAGGTCTTTAGTATAAACCTATTTTCTCTGTTGTCTTGGAATATTATTACAGACATTTATGTTCTAAAGCCCTGCCATTTTTTTCTACTATTTTTAATTTTTTATTCTTGTGATACATATCTGCACCATAATGATACCATCCAGCTTTGGTTCTTATTTTTACCCAGACAGTCTCATTACCACATTTCCTGCATTTCCTAATTTTATCTTTTTCAACTGTTAACTTCATCTTCTTCTAATGTTTTATTCGCAGTCTCAAGTGCCAAATCCATTTTTTCCTTCCCTGTTTGGTCAATCCTGCGATGCATCTCGGATAGAGCAACTACACCACCCAGCCAAAATATGTATCCGTATTTCTGAATATCCGTTAAATTTTTAAACTCTTCTATTGGCTCTTCAGAGAAGAAATTCCCTAAAAGTTCACCCATGCTAGTAAATTTTTCTACACTCTCTTCAAATTGAGCTAATGAATCTATCTCAACTCCTAATCCCTTTAACACTGTTACTTCATTTTTATTATACATATTAGTCCACCCTCTTAAAAAATTCTGGTGTAAGATTCTTCATTTGTTTCATCTGCATTTCTTCTTTTTGCCTGTTTAGAGCATCCAGAGTCATTTGTTCTCCAGTTTTATATCCTATCTCAACCATCATAAGTATTTTATGAATATCTGGCAAAGTTTCATGCATTAAAACATGGCTTATAACACCCACAATACTTAGATTTTTAGAAGCTATTTCTTTAAAATCTTTCTGAAATTCTTCTAATGAAATACCAAATGCTTCTGTTAAGTTTTTATTTTCTTTAGATTCAAACAACTCTTGGTCGAAATTAAATTTTATTATTATTTCTTTACTCATTGATTATCACTCACCTTATTCTTTAATCTATTCCTGCTGATACGTTTCCACATTCTTTGCTTATATCTGTGCAAGTCCATTCCCTCTAACTCATCTGGATTTTCTTCAATTCTTGGTCTACCCATTACACTTCTCTTTACATTCTTGTCTAAAGATTTTATCTCTTCTATTTGACTTCTAGTTAAAGCTGTATGAGGTTTTCCAGATTCTACCTTATTTCTTAAAAAATCCAAGTGAACAGTTTCCAGTAGCCTTTTAGCCAAACTTAGGGTAATGACTACTGCACTGCTTTCAGATTCATATAATTCTTTCTTAGTATTTATCATTTCTTATTAACACCTTTCAAATATTTCTTACCTTCCTTAGTAATATTAAATCTCCATTCAACTACTGTCCCCCTCTTATTGTGTATAAATTCTTTTGTTAACCAGCCACTTACTAATCCATAAACGGCATAGTTATACTCCACTACCTGTTTTTTATTGGTAATAGATATAAAAGGTCTTTTGTCTTTTATGAATACTTTCACTAAGTATTCTTCTGCCTGTTTTGCAAATTCGTTCGGAATCATAATTTACCTTTTAGCATACTACCACAGACCAAATATTTTGTCAACTTTGTTCTGAAAATAAATTTGTTGACAGTTCCAAAAATGCGTGATATAATCCCTCTTATGCACGACTAGGTAGTATACTAGTATTAGTAATACTAGTTTTAATTAACTGATATTATTTACAACTAGTATTACTATAAAAAACAAGTAAATAATATCAGTAGTATACTAGTATTAAACATTGGGGGGCTTCTAGTTTTTAGGTCTATACATACCCAGCCCCCCAATGTATTCGAAAAGAGAAAAAATATTTTCATGCTGGCATAATAAAAGTTTCGCTTTTTACTTGACAAAAGTTTAGAAGTTGTGATAAGGTCTGAAACTTGAATTGTTATGAAGTCAGAGAAAATAAAGTGCCACAAAAAAGATGCAGTAAATATGAAGCTGTTCTTGGAAGAGTTTTCTATTAAGTCTTTCTGGAATGGAGAAGATAATGAATACATCTATTTAACTGCTAATGCGGAATCTATTGTTGACCACTCTTTACTTAAAAAAATAATAAAAGAATATACATATGCTGGTTTTATCCCGTATCATTTTTTCTATGATTACGAGAAGAAAGGAGTGTATGTGACCGATGAAAGAGTGGGTGTATTGGTCTATAAAATAGTACAGAAGAAATTCAATAGTTTATCAGGGGGGTTTAACTTAATATACTTTGTGGGTGAAGATGGTAATAATTATCTTTGGAAATGTTACAACAAGGATAAAGAATTTCCTAGTCCTATATTTTCTATTACAGGCAGAAAGAAAGTTAACTTAACAGGTAAGAATAAAGAGAAGATAAATCTAATAAATTGGGTGAGAATAAAAGATGATAATAAAGATTCAAAAGAGTGAAAATGGAGATAAAGAAGTAAGTGGTGGAATCTGGTATCAGAATGCACTAAACACGTACTTTATTGCTGGTAAAGATAGAAGAGGATGGTATGCTGTAATACATGGCAATGAAGTAAAATATGTGCATCCACTAGATGCAGAAGAAGTAATGCCGTCTGATTTTTATATGGATACTAATATTCCAGAAGATTTACTTTTTACTGCGGTTGATTGCTCCTCTCCATACATCGAACGCCTCCCGCTTTTCCCCTACCAGCCACAGCTAGGCTTACTATTAAGAGAATTGAAGAGACTTAGAAAAGAAGAGATTAAAGGAGAAATAAGTCAATGCCAAGAGAACATCAGTTTGGATATAGGTCAGGTGAGGGTGACTATACAGGTTCAACCTTTGGAACGGATGCTATAGTAGTAGCAAATAATAATATAAAGTTTAGTATAGTTACTGGATTTGCGAAACTCATAGGAAATAATAGATTAACTAATTGTAGTATAGTTGGGAATTCAGTGCTTTATGACACAGAGAGTGAAGATGGATATTTTGTTGATACTGTTAGTCACTATAATGTAGTAAAGAAATCTTTACTAGAATATAATACTATTGTATGGTCAAGAATAGAGAATTGTTATCTAAAACATTCTATTATTGATAACTGTGTTTTGCAAGATGTTACTGGAAAAGATGTACAACTAAAAAATTGCCAAGTAAAAGATTGTGTTCTTCCTTTGAATTGTATTATTGAAGAAGGAATTTGGACTAGACCGCCTCTTACTTTCACTTGTAAATCTGGATTCGTTGTCTGCGAAGGGATAGAAGATAAAGTGATAGTAAGTTGCACTAATAATAAAATTCATAAATGGCTTTCTGGTGCTGGAAGACGTTATGGGAGAACTTTAGGTCTAAAAGAAGAAGAAATAGACGAAATAGAAAATTATGTCAGAATCATTAGAGATTCCAAAAAAGAGAGTCAGGGGAAAGTTAGCTATATTTGGTACAGGGCTACTACAGGTAGCCCTTGTATCCACGAATACTTATCAAGTAGCTCATTCACACATAATTGGAGCTATATTTGTAGGATTTATGATATCTATGGTATGGACTTTTAATGTGAGAAATGTGGCTTTTGGTACGAATTGGGACAGAATAATCTATGCACTAGGAGCATCACTTGGAACAGGCATAGGTTCTGTTATAGGAAAATTAATATATGGAGAATAAATAAATGATAGTTAGAGTAAAGCCAAAAGAAAAGAAACCATTGACTAGATTTGACAATTTAAAAGTTGGAGATGCTTTTGTAGTACCAGAAGTAGATGATAGGTTAACTCCTAGAATAAAAGTTTCATCTGATTCTTATATTTTAATACACAAAGATTTGGTAAAAATAGAAATAAAAAGTATAGAAATAGAGGTGTATGAATGATTATAGGTCTTACTGGTAAAAAGCGTAGCGGTAAAGATACTGCTGGTAATTATTTAGTTAATAGGTGGGGATTCCAGAGGTTCGCTTTTGCGGATAAGTTAAAAGAAAGTGCTTATGGTATTAATCCTCTTATTTCAGTGTATGGTACAGAGTATTTGGCAGATTTAGCTATTCAAGATATGGCTATTGATTCTTTGGAGAAAGGGTGGCTAGTACGCCTCAAAGATTTAGTCGATTATCTTGGATGGGAGAAAGCTAAAGAAATAGAAGAAGTTAGAAGGTTTTTACAGGAGACAGGAACTAAGGGTGGTAGACAAGTTCATGGGGATAATATCTGGGTTGATAAATTCTTTAAGAAAGACTTTGATTTAGATAATCAGCATATAGTGGTCACTGATATTAGATTTGATAACGAAGCTGAAACTATCCTAACTTGTGATATACAGACAGATGTTCTTATTTGGGAACTGGAAAGAGAACAGACTCAGGTTATTGATAAACATGTTTCAGAAGCAGGGATAAGTAGAAAATATATTACTCATTATATAAAGAATGATGGGGATGTTACTGATTTGTATGAAACTATAGAGCATATACTAAAATATTACAGGGTATAATATGAAAACATTCGAGAGTCTTGGTATAAAAATCAGTAAGACTGGTGGAACACAGCAAAAAACTCTTTGTCCAAATTGTTCGGTAAAGCGAAAAAAGAAGGACGAGCCATGTCTTAGCGTTAACACAGAGACTGGTCAATACAAATGCCACAATTGCGGATTTTGTGGGGGAATAAAAACAAAAGGAACAGTAAAAGAAACATATAGCAAACGTACTTTTACAAAGCCAAGTTATAATCCTGATGAATGGGGATTAACTAAAGAAGTAATAGATTATTTTAAAAAGAGGGGTATTAGTAAATTAACTTTAGAAATAAATAGAGTAGGTGCTGGATATGGAAAGCTAACATCAAGGGCTGAAGAAGAAACAGACCTTATAGCTTTTCCATTCATCAAGAATAATCAAATAGTAAATGTTAAATGGAGAACTCCTGAAAAAGATTTTAAGAGTGCAAAAAATGCAGAACAATGTTTCTACGGAATACAGAACTTATTTGATGATGGATATCTGGCTACAGATAAGATTTACATTACTGAGGGTGAAATAGATGCTCTTAGTCTTTATGAAGCTGGGTTCAAGTATGCTCTTTCTGTTCCTAGTGGTGCTCAAACAGAAGAAGAAGGTAGCCACAAAGTCATACCTAAACTAGAGTTTTTAGAAGACCCAGATATTCAAACTATATTTAGTTCTGTTAGTGAATTTATCCTAGTTACTGACAGTGATTATAAAGGCAGAAGGCTTCGGGATGAATTGGCTAACAGAATAGGTCTGGAGAGATGCTTCTATGCGGAGTATCCTGCGGACTGCAAGGACGCTAATGATGTTCTGGTGAATTACGGGGCTGATACATTGGCTGAATGTTTGATAAACGTAAAGCCAATGTTAAAAGGATTAGTAGAAGTAACTGATTTAGAGGATAATCTACTAACATATTATAAGAGCGGTCTCAGTGAAGGATTAAAAACAGGAATAGAGCCATTTGACAAGATATATACTTTGCAGGAATCTTTAGTTACTTTGGTAACAGGAACTCCAGAGTCTTTCAAGAGTGTTAGCTTGGATAATATTACTCAAGCATATGCTTTAGAGAATGATTTACATATAGCTATGTTTTCTCCAGAAAGCAAGCCATTGGAGTTTCATATAGGAAGATTAGCATCTATCTATAATGGTAAAAGTCTAGACCCAGAGAATTCTCTATACATGACCTACAACGAATTTGTTGATGCTTATAAGTGGATAAATAAACACTATTCATTTTTACAGCCTAACACTTCCACTATTCAGGAAGTTTTGGCTTTAGCAAAAATAAGTATATTGAAGCATGGTACTAAGATTTTGGTCATAGACCCATATAGCAGATTAAAAGTTGAAGGAGATATAGAGGCTGGGTTCATCCAAAATATGCTTAATGAAGTAGCTGAGTTTGCTGTTAGATATAAAGTACATGTTTTCATTGTAGCTCACCCAGTTAAAATGGAAGCTATACGAACCAGAGGTACTAGCAGAGTTATGTCTAATTATCCTCTAGTAACTCCGTATCATATTAAAGGTTCTAGTAATTGGTATAATTCAGCAGATTTTATTCTTAGTCTTTGGAAAGATAGGACTGATGTGACAGCACCTATAGAGATACATTGTTTGAAGTCTAAGTTTCACAATATTGCCAAGTCTAGTGAGTTTTGCCAACTCCAGTACAATTTTGATAACTGGAGATTAGAAGAAATAAATTAGGGTTGACAAAATTCCCACAAACACGTATAATACAAACACAGAGGTATGTTATGAACACAATTGAGTTGAAGTTTGAGAGTGAGGAACAAGCCAATAAGTTTCGTGATTGGTTTTTGGATTCGGGGGAGCAACATTATTTTAGCGAAGTTCCTAATGGAGCTAGTGCAGTCTTCTCTTGGGAAATGTCTAGTACTCTTTTCTTTGTTACTAGTGAGGTTGAAGTAGAGCCACTAGTAAATCCAGAAAAAGAAATAGACGAGCCTGATATCATGGATGATTTATTGTCTGGTGAAGAAGGAGAAGAGAATACGGAAGAAGATACAGAAGAAGAAAAAGAAGAGGAAATTAATTAATTAATTGCAGAGGTAAATTATGTTTATTGAAAATGAAGGACAAGGACTTATTTTCGACAATAGCGAAGGTAAGGATAAGAATGATAATGCACCTGATTTTACAGGTCAAATCAATGTAGGTGGTGAGCAATATCGAGTTGCTCTTTGGTGGAAAGATTTTGCTAACGGTGAAGGCTTTTCGGTCAATGTTCAGCCAGTAGATGGTAATTTTACTGGTAATAGTTCAAGGGATGAAGACCCAGACGAAGACGAAGAAGAGGAAGTAGTTAATACTAGGTCTTCTCGTGGTCGTTCTAGTGCACCAGCACGTAAGCCAGCAGGACGAGCCACAAGCAAGCCCAGCCAGCGAACTGCTACAGCCAGCAAGGGCAAGACTGCTTATAAAAAGCCGAGTCGGGTTAAGAGGTAATAGATAAGGGGGCTGATGCCCCCTTACTGTTAAAATAAATTATGACAAACAACGATGACGTATATTACTTAAAATTATGTTATGCTCTTATAGACGAATATATCAAAGCAGAAGAATCAAAGAAAAATGTAGAGTTGACTTTAGAGCAAGTAGCAGAAAAATTTAATATACCTGTAGAAAATTTATCAATAGTGGAGAAAAAGAAATGAGCGAAAAAGTAATATTTAAATTAGAGTCAGGAATGACCATTCTGACTAATAATGGGTCTAGATATTTAGTTGTTTTGACGGAAAGAACTCAGCAAATCTGGGCTGTCTCTCCTAGTGGAAGTCATTTAGGTAGTGTAAAAGGAGCAAAGGGAATTGCAGGAATTACAGAATCAAATAGTCTTCCTAATGACCCATTCGGAGTTAAGTATGTTTATTCTAATTCTAGTCCATTTTTTTCTTCTATATTGTGTGATAGTCATATGGTATGGTCTAGGATAGAATATGACAAATTTAATGCTGTTGTAGAAATCACACTAGAAGAAATAGCTGAAAAATTTAATATTAATGTAGATAAATTGAGAATAAAGGACTGAAATATGAATATAAAAGAGATAACATTTAAGACAAATAAAAATTTAGGAAATATGGAGCATATAGCTATAGAATTAAGGGCTGATGTGCACCCAGAATTCGAAGATGTAGATGCTTGTTTTGAAGACTTAAAGACTATGGCGTTGCAGTTTATTGAAACTACAGCAGAAGAACTAAAGCCAAAACAAACCAATGGTAATAAACGAAGACGCTAAAAATTGGACTAAGAAAGATGAAGCTGATTTAAAGAGGTTGATAAAGAAGAGACTAAAGACGAAGAAAGGAACTAAAGATTACGACTTCAAATTTGTCTCTTCTCTTATTCAAGGGGAGAAAGGAGAAAAGAAACTAATTAATTCATTACTGAAGGCTGAAGTAAAAACTGATTATGGGGCTGGTGCTAGCAAACAGATATTTGTAGAGCACTCAAGCTGGGGAAAGCCTTCAGGCATAACCACCAGCAAAAGCGACTATTGGCTGATATTGCTGGAAGGGGATGAGTATAAGGGGGAAGTCTTCATAGGAATAAAGACTTCTAGATTAAAAAAGATAACAGATTCTATAAAATGGGAGATAAGAGGTGGAGATAGTAAATCTAGTAGAGGTAAGTTAGTAAAACTTACCGAACTTTTATCTACTAATACTTCTATTAAGCCTATAAAATAAAATGATAAATAAAGAATGGTTTTTACTTCTATTAGGTCTTTTTCTTGTTGTAACTACATATTTAGTAGTAGTGATTAAAGATTACCGAAATTTTCGTCACTTAATGTTTAAGTTATCAAGCGTTACGTCGAAGAACAAAGAGAAAAGTAAATGCTGAAAAGTTATAAATTCCGTCTTTTTCCGAGCAAGTCTCAAGTAACTAAACTTGAAACGACGCTCGAACTTTGCCGTGAATTGTATAACGCCGCTTTGAGCGAACGCCGTGAAGCGTGGCAAAGACAAAAGAAAAGCATCACTTATCTTGACCAGCAAAACGCGCTTCCTGAAATTAAAGCCATTCGAGAAGATGTTGCTGAAATTCATTCTCAAGTTTTGCAGGACGTTTTGCGTCGGTTGGACAAAGCGTTCAAATCTTTCTTTCAGAGAGTGAAACAAGGCAAGGCGGGTTTTCCGAGATTCAAAGGTAAAAATCGTTATGACAGCTTTACATTTGCTCAAAGCGGATTTGCCTTGAAAGGGAACAAACTTCAACTTTCCAAACTCGGACTTTTCAAAATTAAATGGCATCGTGAAATTATCGGCAAGATAAAAACTCTGACGATTACCCGAAGTTCGACAGGTAAATGGTTTGCCTGTTTTTCGGTTGAAACAACGCAGGAAATTCTTGAGCCAACAAACAAAAGCGTAGGAATTGATGTTGGAATCAAATCGTTTGCCGTTTTCTCTGACGGAACTGAAATTGATAATCCGAAATTCTTTCGTGCCGATGAAAAAGACTTGGCAAAAGCACAGCGAAAGAAAAATCGAAAACGTGCGGCAAAAATTCACGAAAGAATCAAAAACCGCCGAAACAACTTTGTGCATCAAGTTTCGAGATACTTGATTGATAATTTTGACGTGATTGTTTTCGAGAAGTTGAAAGTCTCGAATATGGTCAAAAACTCTCGACTTGCAAAGAGCATTGCCGATGCTTCGTGGAGTAAATTGTTTGAACTGACTTCGTATAAAGCTGAAAACGCTGGACGGAAAATGATTCAAGTCAATCCACGAAATACATCGCAGAATTGCTCCTCGTGCGGCGAATTGGTCAAGAAAGATTTGTCCGTTCGTATTCATAGTTGCTCAAGCTGTGGTCTAACCTTAGACCGCGACGAAAACGCCGCTCTCAACATTCTCAGACTTGGATTAGAGTCTGTCGGTAATCAATCCGTAGAAGCCACTTCCAAACTTTGTTTGGTGGTGGAGTAATCACATATAGATTTAGTTGTCTATAATACTAAAAAGGGGAGATATACCAGTGGATAAAGTATTTGTCGATTCAGATACCAAATTTAATAATGCTATAAAAGATTTAAGTAAATACCAAGTATTATCTGGAGATACTGAGACTGAGGGATTTGACCCGTATACAAAAGAATTGTGGTCTATACAGTTAGGAACTCCTGATAGTGCTTACCTGTTTCCAGTAGGATATTTGAAAAAGCAACACAAAGAGAGACTTGCTAAACTTATAGAGTCAGTTACTATTATTTTTCATAATGCCAAGTTTGATGCTAAATTTTTGCGTCTTAACGGATTTCCAGTCACTAGTGTATGGTGTACTCACGAAGCAGAGAGGATTATCTATGCTGGTAAATATTTTAACTTTAGTCTGAAAGACTTGATGAAGAGATATTTCAATATTGAAATGTCTAAAGTAGAAAGAGAAGATTTTTATAATGGGGAATTCAGAGCAAGAGTTAAAAAGCATGGATATATAAAAGCATGGACTCCTGAATTAATAGAATATGCATTAAATGATATTACTAATCTTCATAGAATAATGGAGAGACAGCAGAAAATATCTGTAGAATATGGTTTAGAATATATATTAGATATAGAATGTAGACTAGTTCTAGCTATAGAAGCAATGGAATTGCGGGGGGTATGGCTTGATAAAAGAGCGGTAAAAAAGTTCGAAAGCAAGGTAAACGTAAGACTCAAAGAATTGGAGTTAAGCGTATCACAACAATTGGAGAAATCCTACGGCATAAGATACATGAGAGAACACTCCGAAAGAATGAAGCTATGGGATGCTTGGAAAGTAGAGCACGAGAAAATTAAATTAGCTAATAATGAGCGTGACCCAGAAAATAAAAGAAGAAAATTACAGTCTTCAAAAGATGCTATAGAAAAATCTAACGAAAAGAAACCTTTTGCTTCACCACCTAAATCAGAGTATGAATTTAATATAGGAAGTCACAAGCAATTAAAGATGGCATTGGAAGAGCATCTTGGTATGCCTCTTTCTACTACAAATAAAGAATGGATGGAAGACAGTATAAATCTTCATCCTATGATAGCTGAACTTCTAGAGTGGAGAAAGTATCAAAAGTTAGGTCAATTCTGTCAAATGATAGATGAAATAAATCCAGTCACTGGAATGATACATGCCGACTTTAAGCAGAATGGCACTCAATCTGGGAGACAAAGCTGTGCTAATCCGAACCTTCAGCAGATACCTTCTAAGACGGACGAAGCTAAGCAGTTCAGGGCATTGTTCAAGGCTAGGAAGGGCTATAGCTTCGTAGGGGCTGACTATGCTGGTATTGAGTTGGTTATCATCGCCAATTACTCAAACGAGACTATCCTTATAGATAGTATCAATAGAGGTGATGATATTCACTGCTTCACTATGAGTCATATGATGAGTTGTCCATATGATATACTAGTAAAGCTGAAGAAAAAACAGATGCTGAATGAAGAAGACCTAGAAGTGTTCAGGAAAGCTAGGAAAAAATTTGAATCTTTATTCTACATGCCAGAACTTATAATGAAAGATTCCCATATAGATTGGGTAAATACATTTAGAGACTATGTAAAAACATTATCTTATGGTCTGGTGTATGGATTAACGGCATTTGGTCTTTCTAAGAAGTTTCACTGCGAGTATATGGTTGCCGAGTCTTTCATCAATAACTTTTTCGGAGTGTACAGAAATATAAAAAGATTTCTTAATAAGATAGAAGAGGAAAGCTACCAAAGACGCTATGCACTTAATCCTCTTGGAAGGCGTAGATGGTTCTCTTATCCTAGAAGAAGTTCTATTGAAGATATAGAGAAGAAGGTCATGAAAAAACTTGACGAAGAGAAAAGACTGTGGGATTCTGTGCCTGACACTGAATGGAACATGCTAATGGATGAAGCCGTCAAACAAGATGAAAAAGAATTTCAAGGTAAGATTAGAAGCATAAAAAGACAGGCAGGAAATTTCTTCCCCCAAAGTCTCTGTGCTGAAATGATAAAAATATCAACAACTCTATTTCATGAAGAGTGGTCTAAAGTGAAGAGTAGAAAAACAGGATTAATACTATCAGTACACGACGAACTGATAGGAGAATTTAAAGAGAGTGAGGTAGACAAGGCTAAACAATTACTAGAGAAAATAATGACTGAATCTGCGAAAAGATTCTTGGATAAAACTAAGGTAAATGTAGAAGCTAAAGTTATGAATGTCTGGGAAAAATAGTATGAATTGTATAAATTGTTGGAATCAAGAATTCAATTTTTGCAGTATAAAATGTTTAACTAGTTTTATGGGGTATGAAAAATGATTGGACTAAATGAATTTATTGAAAGGCTAAAAGATATTTATCCAGATGGATATAAAGATATGAGTGCAGGGTGTATGAAGTTATACTTACTTTGTAAAGAACTATATCCTACACAAGTAGAGGCATGGTATAATCCTGTTATTGGTCATATTCTTATACAAGATTTAGCTTCATTCCCAGATACTTTCTATGATATAAGCGGAGAAGTAGATGTTTTCTATTCTTATGAAGATAAAGCATATTATGTAAAAGAGAAAGATAGTAAAAATCCTTTAGTGAAATATGAGTTGACTAGATTAACAGAAAGAGAACTGACCCAGTTAAGATACAGAATGCAAGACAGCAGTAATAACAGTAAATTTGTATGAGAAGATTCAGCGAAGATAAATTTAAAATAGTGGATTTTGACCAGAGTTCTGACGAATGGCTGGAGTGGCGTAATGATGGAATAGGTTCATCGGATGTGGCGTTGTTAATGAGTCCAGAGAGGGTATTCGACCGCACTGTAGTGAACCTATGGCAACAAAGACTTGGGCTGGAGAGGGCTGTTGAATTAGATAATGAACATATAAAGAGAGGCAAAGAGTTAGAACCTATAATAAGGGATTTGGTTAATGCTAAATTAAATACTAAATTTCATCCAGTATGTATGGAGAGGAAAGACTTTCCTTATTTAAGGGCTTCTTTGGATGGCTATGATAAAAATCTGGGGGCTATACTTGAGATAAAAGCACCTTCCGAAAAATACTTTAAAGAGTATCTGGATTCATGGAGAATCCCAGAGAACTATTATCTTCAGATGCAATATCAAATGTTAGTAGCTAATGTAGAGTATGCTTACTTTGCTTTCTATAACAAAGATATTTTATTGAATGGAGATGTAGAATACCCAGAGCCTTATATCATTCCAGTAAAGTCAAAGATAAATCTTCAGTTAGAAATAGAGAAGAGATGTACTTTGTTTTGGAGAGCAGTAGAAGAGTACAGGTCTGTAGGATGGATAGGCGACTCTTTAAAGATAATAGAAGAAAAACCTACTTTGTTTATTTTAATAGATAATCTTGACAAGTATAAGAAATACTATAATAAATGCATAATACCTATTTATAAATATAATAGTCAAGATAACTATAGTGATACTGTAGCTTTAGATATTCAAGACAAGATTCATCTAATACCGTCTTTAATAAAGAAATACGAAGTAACTCACAGGATAAAGTTGATTTCAACTATACCTAATGTAATTACTCCGTATATTGTAGATGTAAAATCTGCTAAAGATTTAAATAGAACGTTCCTGAATTTAGCAGTATCAAACCACTAAATCTTTATTATCAATAAGCAAATAGTCTATGGTCTTTAGTGAATGAGAATTCATTAGGTCGTAGACTTTTACTATAAAGCTGTCCCATTGAGTAGATGGTATGGTCTGGCATCCTTCTGACCATGTTAGGTTGAATCCTGCCGAACTAGAGCCACCTTTGTGAATATTTATATAGCTACATGTAGAAGGCTTTCCATCACGAGTGCAAGGAAGCACTACTCCTTCTGGATAAGACCTTAAAGCATTATACTTATTCTTATGCTTTCCTTTGTAGAATTTGTATTTACCAGTATCTAATTTAGCTAAAGCCCTTCCCTTTGTCTTTACAAAGCTAGGGTCTGTGTTTCCATTGAATGGGATAACAGAGCTATTAGTGACTATAAGAATAGCATCGTCATAGATATTTATATCATTGCCGTCTGTTTCCCCCATACTTTTGGAGTAATATCCTCTGATACCGACTAGTACCACTGGTGGTACTACTTCGTAGTGGGACTTTATCACCTTATCTATTTCCTCTTTAGTTATCTTCGGTTTCGATGTCGGGATTACTTTCATATTCTTCTATACCTCTTGTATCTTGTTTCTGCAATAGTGCAGATATTTCTGCTAGTTTATTGTTGTGAAGCATCTCTAGTTCTCTTATCTTCATAATGATATCGAACACTTCTGCTTTTAATAAAATTATTTTATCCATATTATAATGATGTTGCTGATATTGCACCAGCATTGCTTACTGATATTCTCCAACGTGTGTCGTTAGGAGATTTTAGTATAACACCTTTCGCACTGTCTGTCACTTCTAAATCCCCAGCGAATTCCGAAGGTGAAGTGCTAAGAGATTTTATTGCATTTTTAGTTGTAGCTCCAACATCTATTGTTGCATCAATATATATGCCAGCACTGTTAGTAACTGTTCCATTGTTAGTCCAGTTTCCTATATGCATACCTCTCAAATCTGTAGCAGTACAGCCTGACTGTACTGTAGCCATCAGTTTTATGATGTAGTTATTAGTTGTTATGCTTGGGCTGGAAGATGAAGAGCTAATCTTGAATTCACCACCATAACAATTAGTTAAGTCACCGTTATGACCCATCCCCCCAGTAGCTCGTATACCAGCTATAGTAGTCGAACCACTAGCGGCACTACTACCATGTGCACAAGTAAAGATACCACCAATGGCTTCATTTACTACTGTACCTACGTCTACTTGAGAATATGTTCCATATAGATTAGACCCACCAGTTGCTTGTAGTGTATTAGTGAATATGTAAACAAGTTGACCAAAGACAGATGGAGTAGTAGGAGTTCCTGTTAAGTCCATTCTGACGAATTGACCTATAGTATATTTGCTAGTTCCTGCCAGTGTTAAGGGAAGTCTGATTTGAAGTGCAGTTAAATGGCTGGCTGTTGGCTGGGCATAAGTAGTATTTGAGCCGATGAATAGATAGTTTACTCCAGAGAAATATGGAGTTCCATCTTTGTCTACCAGAGATAACTTTAAGTTGGCAGAATCATAATGAAAAGCATTGTTGCTTTGAACTAAATTACCACTAGAATCTATGAACGGCACTGAGCCACTAGTTCCACCGAATACAGTTTGATTTACATTATTTATTTGCATTATTCTATATAGACGTATCCACCGAAAATAGTGGTCAATGGGTTAGTACCCCATGTTGGGTTAACTGATTTTATTTCAAATATATCACCAGCCGAAACAGGAATAGACAAAGCATTGTTGCTAAATATTCTTTCAGAAGTGGCAGAAGATACTGTTTGTATCAAATAATCTGTAGTGTTATTTACTCTAACATATAAAGACCATGCTTCGTTACTTCCAGCAGTACCAGAATAACAGTATATTTCAGCACGTTTCATAGTACCACTTTTGGGGACTACTACTTTAGAAATATTTGCCGTAGTTACTGGGGCTTTCGGTAATGTGCCGAAATAAATGGTCTGAGCATCTGTGGGGGATGAGGTCAGAGCCAGAACATTTATAACATATCCTACTGAATTATTAGTAGTAGTTGTACTCCATCCTATGCCGTCAACATAAGTCAATATCTGTCCAGAAGCCAGAGAACCTTGCCACAAGATATACTCAGTTCCATTAGCATCGTACTTAACAGTAACAGTCTGGGTAACTGTATCTCTATTATAAATATTTATAAAATCTACTACTCTTTGAGTAGACCCTGCGGGGGCATCGACTATATTAACATCAGTAGTATTATTCGTATTAACAACTGTTCTGCCAGCAGTATACGCAGAAGCAGTTATATCTCTCCATGATGCCATGCACTGCAATTGATTAGTGGTAATAGCACCACCTAAAACAACTTGCAAATTATCTGTTACCGACGATAAAATTATCATATTAACTTCCGAGACTTCTGGCTAATATTTGGGCATGGGTCAAGCCTCCTCCCCCTGATGGTAAATTGGTTATTTGTACATATTTTACTGCTCCATCATCAGCAGAATCATTTATCAAAATAGTATCAGTTCCTATTGGAGTTGCTTTCTCTCCGTATTCAGTAAATAAAGACCTCAAACTATCATACAAATATCCTATGACCATCCTGTATACTTTTTGGGTAAAAGGATGGTCACTATCTGATTTTCCAACTGAATTGAATACAGCCTGTACTTTTTGATTAAGAGTAAGTGGCATTAGATTCCTAGCGGTACTCCATTTACAAACAATGGAACATTACCGGATATTAGTATGGGAGTAGGGTGTCTCCATATACCCATGTCTGCAGGGACTTGTGCAATGAAAAGGTCGTATCGGCTATTTGATGCCGGATTGTAGTTCGATGTGAACGCTACAAACTTACCATCCATTGAGACGTTGGCTTTCGGAAGTTGACCGTATCCTGTATTGGAGTAATGCTTGATAAAACGGCGAACCTCTGAGTTTTCTTCATCGGTTTTCAAGAACCACAGTTCATTATTGAATTGCTTGTTTTCTACAGAACCGTATGAACTTATCAACGCCCAATCGTCGCCTGTCTTTCGCATTGAAATATGAGACGCAGGAAGCCACGTGTAAGTGCCGTCACGGATAAGACGAACAGTCGTCAAAGGTGCAGATATAGAACGCCATAACATTGAATTATCGTAATTTGCTTCACAGACCAAAACACCATAGCCGTTATCTGAGTGTCCGGGTGCATTATCTTCATCATCTATTAGCTCTGTTACGGTTGGAGATGGGTCTCCGTCAAGGTCTATAATACGAACCTCTATGACTCCAGAACCTTGATTTCCTGTTTTGTGAATAAGCCACCGTCCGCTTTTATCTATTTGAACTTCGTCGATGTCATTTGTTGTTTCGGAGTAATAGACTTCCTTTGATGCGTTTACTCTTACTGCCACAAAGCCGATATTAGTATATCCGCTATTCTTGACCGTTGCTGAGAGTGTGTTATCGTCGTCGGAAATATGTATCTGAAATAAATTTGCTGCTCCCGTAATACCAAGTTCTCCAGCCGTGTAAGTGGCAATAGTTGACCATGCGGGGGTCTCATCGGAAACATCCAAAACACGAATTTCCAATCCGTTAACGCCATACATCAAGTTAGGATTCACCCTAGACCAATATACTGAATGTTCATAACTTGCCACACCCAAAGGTGTCACTATGTACGAACCAAGTTCAAATGTATCTGGGTCAAAATCATATATCAGCCCAAATCCATCATCTCCTACTGCCAATATCTTTGTATTGTCAGAGTTAAATGTAGGCCAATACGAATACGCTGTGCGAAAACTGTTACCTCCGTCTGTGGAGCTATCCGTTACCCGCAGTATAGTAGTTCCGAAAACAGGGTCGGTAAATGTCTCACCTGCAGGCGGAAGTGTCGGCGGTGAACCTTGAGTAAATATATCTGTTGTGGAGCTAGACCAAGCCATATTAAGAACCAATTATAACATTTTCAATGCCAATACCTGCCGAACCATCTCCAGAAAACTCTACAAACAGTATTTGGTCTTCAGTTGTTACTGATTCGTCGTCTGTGAAAACGGGTGTGCCGTTTAACCAAACCCGCATATGATTCGAACCGTCAAAACCAAAGCGGACTACATCAGAACCCGGCGTATATGATACGTTCCCTTGATATGAGAAATCAGTCACATCCCGAAACTCAATATAAGCATCCTGTAACACGATATAAATTCCGGGACTGCTCCCTCGTGATGTGTAGGGCGAACCAGAAGCAGGCCCAAGCCACAAAAATACACGGGATTCCGGCAAGCCAATGCTGTCAAACTCAAAATAACCAGTTCCTCCAGACGAAATCGTTTCTACAGAGTTACCGTATGCCGGATTCCAAGAACCTAATGTTTTTGAAATAGTTCCCGCCGAGTGTGTCGCATTCAGCACTCCAGTCCACGTCACGCCACCTCCTCCTCCTGCAGAAGGTGCAACATAAGCAGCCAAAAGTTGTTGATGAAATCTTGCACTCATTATGATAATCCCGAGCCAGATATATACCATCTGGTAGAAGAAACTTTAATAGCAGTAGCCATTCCATGAGCCGGTAAAGTCCTAGAACCAGTACCTCCTGTATCTCCATCACCCCACACGAGAGTATCTGAAGTTATAGCGATAGTAACAGTATTTACTTCATTAATAAAAGTAACCACCGTTCCTACCGGATAAGCTACTGATGAATTAGCTGGAATAGTGAAAGTCCTAGCATTATTATCTGATGCTGGATGCCTAATTGTTTTACCGGCATCTCCTAGAACTAATGTGTATGCAGAAGACTGGTCATTTAATGTAGATACATTATATAGAGTATCAAAGTAGGTCTTAAGCGTAGCTTTGATATTAGACCATGATAGCTTTTTACCGTTACCTGAATCTGCACTATCCCTTATAACTGTTTCATCAGCATCTACGGGAGTGGTTTTCGAGCTAAGGTCGCTGATACCTAAAGCTGTAACTCCTTCTATAGTATCAGCATCTACCCACCGAACTACCTGACCAGCAGTAGGAGTTCCAGAGATATCTACACTTCCTCCCCCACCACCTATTTCTGTCCAGATAGTACCATTATACCAATGAAAACTGGCAGTGCCAGTATTATAATAAAATTGACCTTCCTGAGCAGAAGATGGGGCACTACTGAAGTTACCCAAGAAATTAGTAGGGGCATTAAATACAAGCATTATTTTTATTCTTCAGCTTGTGCTTGATAGTTAGAAGCTGAAGCACAATAAACTGTTATTTTAGCCCTACAGTCATAAGGTTCTTTATGAGAATTAGTTATTAAAACACTTTCTCCAGCCTTTACGGATAGAACATTACTGGCACTAGCATCAGCCCCAAAGTTAAGTACAAAATCAGCACCTAACGATTTGAAGAAGAAAGAAGTCCTTCCAGCATTTTGTTCCGCTATTGTTTTCGATGCACTAGCTGTTGCTGTGCCATTGTAATTAGTTCTTGCCATTTTCTCTTAGTAATATAAAGCCGTTAGCCAAAAAATGCCCTGACTTCATGTGTAATCCGACCATACCATAGTAATTAAGTTCTACTCTATTTATCAATATATCTTGACCATAAGTAGTATCTATAATATCACCTTCTTTTAAATCTATAGCTGGTACAAATACACCATTAGATTTTACCCCCTGATTATAGCTACAAATCAAGTCATGTGCTTTTGTACTTAAAAGTACAGCTTTCATCGTAGCATGTTCTACATATTTTAGCCAGTAGTCACTTTCTTCTCCCTTTATATACTGGAGACTATTTAATTTGTCTACTGTAACAAATCCATTTGTTAAAGCTACTACTGAATCTAAACTAATCATACAATTATCCTCTTTTTTACCACCAGTGACCGCCAGCCATAGCACCGCCAATACCGCCACCGCCAGCGCCAGCAGAGACAGCAGAGCTAGCCCCCAAACTGGCTATTCCAAGACCAGCCTGAATTCCAGTACTCAAGAATCCCATGAAGTTCTGCATCATCATATTAGACCTTTGTATCTCCATCTGTCTTCGTGTAGTAGCATTGTTGAATATACTGTTGGTCATGTTAAACAACTCAGAAGAAAGACCAAGACCAGCACGAGCATCAGCATTAAGGAAATTACTTGTATCCATAAGTATTCCTCTTTGCGACTGCAACTCAGATAGCAGACCTTCTTCGTTCAACATAGCAAGTCCTTTAGATATTTCTCTAGTAGATAAGCTATTTAATTTAGCTTGATAATCTGCATCACCAACACGCCTATCACCCAGCTTACTTGCAAAACGCATCGTCTGTCCTACTTGATTAGCGGACATTTGAGCATTCCTAGCGAGAGTAGGATTAAGGCTGGCAATATCTTCCCCTCTTCCATATCTATTCAGCCAATTTTGAGCACTAGTTTGAAGACCTATTACTGGGGCATTCCTAGTATTAAACGAATTTTGGTATTCGGAGAAACGTCTTTGAGCATCATCATAGGCTTGTCTCTGCATCTGCATAGCCTGTAACTGTTGCTGTTGTGCTTCTCTTCTTGATTTCTTTGCAAATCCCATATCTTTACTGAGTGTTCAAAGTCACTCCACTTTATACTACTATTTAATTAGTTAATTGTCAAATTATACTGGTATTACTGGTTCATCATCTTTTCTATTATGGCAGAATATACCATTTGCTATATAATTACGTCTATTTTTAGTAAGTTTAAACGACCTTACACGTCTTACGTCATTTATCATTTCTATTGCTTCGACCATTACTGGCTTTATTGTTACAGAACTATAGACCAAAACTGTATTCAAATTCATTGATACACGAGTTCCATTTATGAAGTCTTTTAAACTTGTTATAAATTTGTGGGAAAAACTGCAAGATACTTCTTTATCTTCAACATGTATGATATAATTACATTTACTTATACCGCCTATTATTGAATATACTGTACTTGGAGCTAACTTTTTTTCTTTATAATCCCAGCTTACAAGTCTATCTCCTATTACTATTTGTTTTGCTGGTATATAATAGTGATTTCCACTATCATCCCATATTAAAATAGGAGTATCTTCATCTACACAGTTATTTTCTCCATCTCCAGCAGGGGGATTAGTCCCATCTCCGCCACCAGTTGGGGGCGGTAGTGGGTCTATAGCTGGAGTTCCTACTTGTAAATCTCTAGCAGATGGACACCATCTTCCATTTGTATAGCTAAATCCTACTTTATCTATAGATATACCGTAAGAAGGAATTTCTGTTGTAGTTACTGCCGTGTAATCTGATTTTAGAAATTCTATTTGTAGAAACTGGTCGCCAGTAGTAGCAGATAATAATGTAGGCACTTGTATTGCTAAAGTTATTTCCTGTGTCTGAGTATCCTGCAACAATTCTCCGACATTTAAATAGAATGCTTCTGCTCTTTGATATTCTTTCTGTTCATTATCAAATACTGAAGGTGGTTCAGACAGACCTAAGCTAGTACCACCATAATCTACAAATATAGTAGAGCCGTTCGTTATTACAGATACTAAATACCAGTTAGTATCAGCACCACTAGTAGCACGTCTAAATATTCTATATCTAGTAGCACCAATTATTTCTTCGAAGTCGACCGTTACACTATTATTTCTATCAACATCAAGGGGGGATACGGTATTGGTTATGGATGCTGGAGTTCCCGTATCTGAATAAAATCGTCTGCCATCAGGCATCTGGACTTCCAGCACGTATTCTCGCGTAACAGTGCCACCAGTATGGCTTCCGACCTTCGCCAGCGACAAAGTGGGCTTCGTTCCCTTTATTATCTCGTTAGCAGTATTATCCCAAATACTGACTTTACACATTATGGTTTCATCTATAGTAAGTGCTGTTACCGCTTTTAACTGCATTCTTACTGCGATGTAGTTACCTCTGTTAGCATATTTCAGGGCTAACTTATGTGCTAATCTGTAGCCACCTGTAAGTTTTATATTACCTTCTGTAGTATCCCATTTAGCTCCAGTGCGTAGTCCGCTAGAGTGAGCACTACTTCTGATAGACTCGCTGGATTCTGTAGCATTGGTATTTTCTGTATAGCTACTTGCAGTGGCTTGTGTTCGAGTATACCAAAGAGAAACTACATCTTCAGGTTCTGTATACACAGAATGAAGTTCATATTCAGAGTCAGAAAATAGAAAATCTGAATTGTTAGCCAGATTAACAAGTGCTGGAACTATCTCATCTCTGATAGTGTTATCTTGACGAGAACTTACTTCATCGACAACAGAGGTCAATTCAGTAAGTCTTCTTTCAAGTTCTCGTAATTGCTCTGTCTCAACAATCCCTAAAACTCTATCTTTATTATTTACCTCTTTCGATAGCATGATTATCTACAATAACATCTATAGCATGTATTATTTGACCATACTTAGAACCAGAAGCCTTTATACCTACACATTCATAGTCTAAAGATTCTACTAATCTCCTGTAAGTAATTCTAGTACTAGCTGTAGTTGTTTGAGAGAATAAAGAGTCTGTGTTGGAAGTGTCATAATTCTTCACTCCAGTAAAGGTTATAGTATCAGCAGTTTCTGATTTCACTATAGCTCTTAGTTCTATTACATCTTTTAGATTAAATCCAAATTGACCAGCTTTAAAACTACTGGCTAGTACCCAGTTAGAATTTGTTCCTGAATCTGAATTGAATTTAGCTGTTTGGTAATATCCAGCACCAGAATCATAGTAGCAGTAATGCATGAACCCATCTAGAGAAAAAGTTGCGTCGATGTTATTCGAGTGTGTTGGGTCAATTGGAGAAGTCCAACTACCAGTGTCAATCTGATAACCAATAAACTTATCAGAAGCTGTATTAAAAAAGAAGACAGTATTAGTTTTTTCGTCATAGCCTATTTGTGTACCAGTAGTACATGTAGAAAAGAAATTTAATACATTATTACCAAAAGTATCATCTACATTTCCATTAGGGTCTATTCGAATAGGTATACCGCCTTTAGAGACAGCATATAATATTCCGTGAATAGCTATACTAGCACCTTCTCCGATGCAACCGTACTTGCTTGATACTTCTTTTAAAACTACTGGTGCTGTTTGCTGTGTTGCTCCAGTCCATATAGCCTGATAGGTAGAGTATGTACCTAAAACCCAAATGATGCCGAATTCTGCACTGCTGGCTACAGAGACAGGAACTTCCTTGAACCAATCTCTCCAGTCTGGTGTGTATGCTTCTCTATGATTTGGATATGAAACATCAAATCCTGTCTGGTCAACTCCTGTACCTATAGCACACATTACGTTCCCTATAGGGGAAAGAAATTTACACGAATCTAGCGGATAAAATGATTCCTCTGGATTTATCAGTAACAAATCATTGTTCAAAAATTCTACTTCTATTTTTCTATCTGCCTGAGTAGTGAAACTCTGGGAGATAACTCTTACTCTACAATTGCTCCCTACAGTAGATTCCCAGCCATTAGCTTCTAATCCGCTTAAATATTTATCTGGGATTTCTATTGGGAATAAGAAGTGAGAAGACTGACTACCTCTTCCTGAGTAAGTAAAGTAAAGTAACCATATTCTATCTTCTGGGTCTGAATAATCTTCTGACCAAACTGGTATGGTCACATACATGCTGTTTCCAGCACCAGTAACAACATTGGAAAGACCAGAAGCTATACTTACACTACCATTACGGCTACGAGCCAACCTACCACTGACAGAACCTGTTATTTGACCTGTAAACCCAGCCCCCATAGTAGCATTAGTAGTTAATTCTAGTTGCATTGCATCTGACTGGGGGGCAAGACCTACATCTACAGGGGTGTTCCATCCACTGCCATTATACTTGGCTAATTGCGGAGTTGCTGAAAGATTAGCTATATAATCCACAGCACCAGCAGTAGTGTTAGAAGAGTTTGCTACCGTATTGATATTTGTTGCAGTTCCTAAAGCCAATGCCATGTTTAAAGTTCCATCATTAGCTCTCTCAGTCCTGTCTTTTAGTATTACATCAGCACCATCTCTATAGATAAAGTATTCAGCTAATATAGCACTTTCTCCGCGAAGTTCATCTACAATAGCCTGTGCTACTTCGTTAGCTGTTGCACTTCCAACTACTGTTACTACAGTAGCTATAGGAGAACCTGTTATATATGCTCCAGTAGTAGTCACCGTTATAGTACCAGCACCTACTACACCGCCAAGAGAAATGGTCATTGTCTCTACTTGTCTAGTCCCGCCTATCTGCATGAAGCTGGAAAAATTATTTGATACTCGAACTCCATTAGCTATGGAATTGCCTACAAACCACAAATCTCTATTAGAGCCGAGTATCATATTGCCCACAGCTTTCTCTGTAGTGGGATTATTACCCATGAATCCAATAAGAGCATCGTCTAAAACAAATGCTCTACTTCCACCTTCACCACTAGTATTGCTAACTACAGTAGGTGCTTTCACAGACATTGGTATTCCTCTTTTAGTTAGTATCACGTTGCTGGACGGAGATATAAAAGTACCATCTGGGGCTTCGGCTATATCCCCAGCATCGTAATAACCTTTTAAAAATGTGTAGATAAAGTGTTCCATTATACTTCAGCTTTTTCCATTTGCTGTTTCTGTGCTTCTGTAGATACTAATTTAACTAATTCAGCTATCAAATATTCTTCTAATACTTCTGGATATAAGTCTATTGGCGCATAATAATAGTGAGTTATTCTGAGAGTGTCATAGCCATTTTTTAAACCAGTTATATCTTCGTAAGCAAAATAAATATAATTTTCTCTTACATAGTAATATGGGATTTGGTGTCCTTCGGCTAATGCCAGACTTTGGAATGAACCAACTGGATATACTCTATATTTTGTAAATATAGTTCCTAATAAATTTTCATCATAACTTTCTACATAATGAAATCTATCCTGCATTATGAAATCATATGTTAAAGTAGTTAAATCTGCTCTTGGA
>ERZ761597.74-NODE-74-length-24339-cov-9.020013_pt1 | contig 24339 bp, 36 predicted proteins | sample MGYA00433093_ERZ761597 | MGnify/ENA primary metagenome ERZ761597 (study PRJEB28899, sample SAMN03785557) | bioreactor sludge metagenome | biome: EBPR Sludge; feature: EBPR Bioreactor; material: 0.22µm filtered reactor supernatant | place: Saint Lucia: Queensland... | reverse complement strand
TAAAATAACAGATCAAAGGGTAGGGGGGGTAGTGGTTTCAGCATAGTACGGTATCTGTTTAAGTAGCTCGGCTAGATCGAGATTACCAGCGTGTACCTCTCTGTGGTGGTGCTGGCACAAGGTTATAGTGTTCAAGAGGTCGTAGGCTTGCTCTGGGTAGTCTCTCACCCCTAGAATATGGTGTACTTCGAGCCTGTAGGCGTTGTAGTAGTGGTCGATCATACGGCAGGCGACGCAAAGGTGGTGATCTCTTTCTTTGGCTTGGTCTCTGATCTTATGCCACCGACGGTTATTTCGTATGGTGTAGCCCTCATCATCACGATAATAGCGGTCGAACTTGCCCACCGTACAGTTGTGATCGTGTTCGTGCAGTGTGTTGCACTTACCGCAAAACCTTTTCATAGTCCCATTTTAGCAGATTGCGAACAAACATAAGGCTTGTTTTGTACGTATTGTTGGTGCTATGATCGTAAGTACCTAGCGTTTTGCGTTACTCGAAACAACAAAAAATCTAGGGGTATAAGGCAAAAAAATAGGCGACAGATATAAAAAATCTCGCCTCTGTTTGACGTGGTAAGAGAATTGCATTTTACGCTACTCGAATACCTCTGATACTAGCACTTTTTTTACCTATACACAAGTACCTTTACACGATTTGAGATACTTACCCCTCAATAAAAACACAAGGGTAACTGTCTGGTGATTATAAAATGTCTCGCAACGACGCCCACTGTCGACGAGCACCTGATACCCGAAAGGGTCGCATAGTCCTATAGCCGAGGTTTCAATATAAGGCAGGGCGATCACTTCGACAGAATAATAAACAGTTGAGTAAACGTCTGGGTTTATCGCCATACGAGCCGACTACAGTGTAAAGACCACGCCTCGCCTACTGCCGATCGCAACATATCAGGTATAGAGTGGGTAGTGCCCAGACAACGCCGTAAAGCGTTGTAAAAATTAGCAAAAAATCAAAAAAATCGCCGAAAAATCGACGTTTGACCCCTGTTATTTGACTGCGTATAAGAAACGATCAGGTAGTACCAGACCCTCGACCACGTACGGTCGTGATCGCTCTAGTGCGTCGATTGTAGCCTCGCTGTAGCGTCTTTCGTCGGCTGGTAGTGTATTTACCCGTCTTGTGTCGTCGATCGTGCTTATAAGCTCGTCTAGCGAGCCTACGTAGTCGCCCTGCACTGCCCTGTAGTCTTTGACGACCCGTTGCAACGTAAAACGACCCAGCAACGGCACGAAAGCGACGTCTGCGTGCTTTGCCTCGTGTACCTCACGATCTAGGTGCGGTATCAGCATAGGGTTGTTGCGTAAAGCCCGTGATAGTGCGTTTAGGCACCACTCAGGGCGATAAAAGAGTAGGTGGTCTCGATCGACACCTTTTAGGTGCTCGGCTGTTGCCACCCGACCGCCCATACTACAAACTAGCCTCGTCAGTGTTTGTATTTACTGTCATATTGCCATATTATCACGGTTACGCTTGCCGACAATACAAAAAGACGAGTATTTACCCGTCTTTTGTTTTTACGTGGCTTACAGAGCCTCTACGTGCGTCATATTTTAGTCAGCTTGTACACTTCGACCTTATTGCCCAGTTTTCGGGCTAGTTTGGCGACGTAGCGTATCTCGTGCCGACTAAAACGGTAGGCGTATTGCACTCGCCTGTCTGGGCTTACGATCTTGGCATAATACCTAGCCATAAGCCCATTGTACCACGCTTATAGTAAGCCGAGCTGGTCGCTGTTCGTCTTGACGACCTTTACGGCTACCCTGCCCCCGTGTTTGTGGTAGTCGACGTATATACCCTGTCTCATACTGGCAGGCACGACGGCACCCTCATAAAAAACGATGTTCGGCAAGTCCTCGTATGCTGGTAGGTTTACCAGTTGCGGTCGAGCCTTGATCTGTCGCATAAGATTGCAAGCGTTCGTATGGTAAAAATCAAACCCGTAGTATGGTGCATAGTGCACCTCTACTACCTTGCAGGTACAGATCACCTTGCCTATACGTACACGATCTCCCCACTCTTTCGGGTAGGGTTCGAGCCACTTTGCGTCGTGCTCGTAGTCAAAGTCTTTCGGCTTTTCTGGTAGCACCTCGGCAAAGTTGCCGTGTACGATCACGTCGCCGAACTGCATTACACCCATACTAGCCCCTACGTGTCGTATCGACGTAGCCACGCTTTGTCATAGCCTCGTCGAAAGCCTTGTCGATGTAAAACAGGTCAGCGATCGCCCCGACGTAAAAGTAGTCGAGCGTTACGATACGCCAGAAACCACCAGTACCCAGATACAGTCGGTTGATACCGATAGGACAGATCAGGTTTACGAGCACCAGTATTTTGTGTGTCTTGCGGTCTTTCATTAGAATAGCCCCTTTACAAAGATTACGATTTGTACAAGTCCCCAGCCGATCGCAAAAAGCACGGCGAGTATGACGATACCAGCGATCACGGTAGCGACTGGGCTTACCTTGTTGGCTGGTACAGGGTCAGGGTTGTATAGCGACCTACTCTGCTCTGCCTCTTTCTCTGCCTCGTGCAGTTGTCGCTCGCTTTCGAGCCGTACGATCGTCTCAAACTCCTCGACGTTGCCCGATAGCTTGATCAGGTCGATTACGTCAGTAGAGACGCCGTAGAGCTTTGCTATGTCGGCTACAGACGTGTTTTTTGCCTTTGCCTTGATCGCTAGGTAGCCTGCCCGTGCAAGTTCGGGTTTTGCGTTGATATAGTCTTGCGGTGTTATTTTACTCACTTAAAGCCTCGATATTTTCTAGCATTTCGGCGATCTCTTTACTTACTCGCCGTAGCTTTAGTTTCATAATCTTGTTGATCGCTGGGGTTGCTTGCACGTGTGCAGTAGGTTCGGCACCCGACCCTTGCACCCCGTTTGCGATCTCGGACAACTCACCCGACCAGAGCCAGAGTAAGCCGATCATTTCGTCGACAGTGTAGGGCAGGGTAGTAGTATCAGCCATTTGCTTGCCCGTCCTGATTGAGACCGTGCACCTCGACGTCGTTGCCTGTCTGCATTTTCCAGTCGATCACTCGACGTACGTGCCAGTTGAAAGTTTGATAGCCACCGATACCGAAACGCTGGGCGATCTCGTCCTTGTGGGCGTTGTAGATTGCCTTTACGTTGGCGGTGTCTGCGTTCTCTGCGTGGCGACGCATAAAGTCGTAGACCATTATGTTTTTAAGCGTCGGCTTTGTCATTGTAGACCTCGTCGTCTTTCTGGGCGATCTTTAGCTCGTCGATGATAGCGACGATCTCTTTGCGTGCGTTCTCACCCTCACGAGTACGAGTAACCGTAGTCTGTAGGTGTTCGAGCTTACCGATCACCTCGGCATAGCCCTTGCGACGCCCCATATCGTAGATAAACTTTGCGACCCGTAGCATATTACTTTACCTCGACCTTTTTACTTTTAGGTTCGACTGTCAGTGGGTTAGGCTTGTCTGTCTCGTCGTCGAGCAGGTCGAAACCCAGATCGTCGGCGTCGTCGGCTGTCATACCGAGCGACTTTGCCTCTTTTTCGTAGGCTTTCTCGTCGGTAGTTTTGACACGGTTTAAGATTGCCCTGCCTTGCCAGATCAGATCGACCGCCTCGTAAAACTTGTCTTTGTCGGCTTTACCGAGACTGGTGATGTACTCGATAGCATACTCACGTAGCACCTCGGCACGCTCCTCGATCGTCATAGGTTGCTCGACTGGTACCTCTGGCTGTTTACTCTTGAATAGACCCATTTACTTACCCTCGCTTTCGCTGTTAGTTTCTTTCTCGATTGACTTGTCTACGTTTTTGGCGTTTGCCTTTGCCGTAGCCTGATCGACCATTTTTTTGAGGCGGTCGGCGTCCTCTGGCGACACGATCATATAACCGACGGGCACGTCTGGGTTTTCCATAACCTGCATATCAGCGATACGTATTTTGTGTCGAGCCACGGCTTTGATAGCCTGCTTACTACGACGTTGTTTTCTATTTAGCATTATCTGGTACCTCTTTTACTTTGATTGCCTCGCCCGTTTCGGTGATCACTACGATACCGTTTACGCCGAGACGCTGTAACTGTTTAGCAAGCCCCTCGCTCGCCTCAAGCCCCAGATCGCCCCGTCTGATCTCGACCACGTACTTTTTAGTAGGGTCAAGCTCGTGGGCTGTTACGTTGATATTTACGTCAGTCATTATAGTAGCCTTTCTTGTGGGTTTGCATATTCTCGGGCGACGTCGACAAAGTCTGATCGCTGTTGCCAGTACGGGTCAGCCTTTGATCGCATTACGTCGATGATCGAGACCATAGGTATGTCGTCTTGCTCGGTTTCGTCCCAGTGTACGATACGGTTGCGAAACGACCGAGCCTGCTTAAAGACACGTATGTCGCCAGCTAGAAACTGCCAGCCTTTACGTGTGATCGTCCAGTGCCTCGGCACGTGCTTGCCGTGCTCGTCTACTGTCATTACCATAAGCCCGAAGTATCGTAGCTTTTGCAGGTTGCATAGTTGGCTGTACGTCAGCTCGACGTCGTCTGTGTCGATCACGTAACCGCCTTTGTCTCGGGCGACGTTAGCACAAGCCTGCAATATACCCACTAGCCCACGTGTCAGGCTGTGTACAGGCATTACAAGGCTTGCACCGCAACAACGGCACTCTGTGTCGCCCTCGTGCCAGCAGGTGCAATTTTCGGGCACCTTTACGTCTTTACGTCGTGCCATAGCTACACGACCCCCTCGATCTCGTCTAGGGCGTCTCGTAGCTCGGTCAGAGCGTCGATACGTTCTTGCATAAGATCGCCTCTACTGCTCGACTGTATGCCCTCGGGCATATTGTCGTAGCTGTCTTGCATTTCGTCGATCAGGGCGTCGATCTCGTCTGAGAAGTCGCTAGCTTTTTGCTGTATCGCCTCGATCTGCTTTTTTCGATTTGCCATTACTCGCCTTTCTATTATGGTTTGTAGCAGACCGTCTCGCCCTGCCACTCACGGCAGACGCTCGGACGGTTGGCGTACTCGGCGTCGTTGTGTCCGACTATGCCGAGTGCGATTATGAAAAACGCCACGGCTCCGATCGCCTTTAGTTTTGTTTTGAGTGTTTGTTTTTGGTTGCCCATTTTGTTGACTGTGTCCTTTCCCGAGGTCGGCTTACGACGCCTCGTAGACGTCATAAGCTCGGCTCGTGTTTACTTGGTTGCTTTGTTTGGGTGTCGCTCTCGGCTCTACTACCCTCGCCGTCGCCTGCGTTACTACGATTATAGCATACTTTCGCATAACACAAGTACTTTGCTCTACGATTTTCGCAGACTTATGCACAAGCAAAAAGCCCGATCTTTCGACCGAGCTTTCGACTTTCATAAGCCTCTCATTTTTCTAGCTCCCGACTAGAAAGGACAGACGGCAGGGGGTGGGCACCTACCGCCTAGTCCGTTGATAATTATAGCACAAGCGAGTAGGGCGTCTATAGTTCTGGTGGGTCGATCACGTCGGGTAGCATACAGTCGTCGCACGTGTAGTCAAAGGCAGGCGAGCCGTCGTCGTTCGAGCCGTGGGCACCGCACCCGACACGTTGGCTATCGTCCATTGAGACCGTCTACAATTTCGATTACACGGGGCAGGTTGAGACCGACTACGACAGTCATACCGACGGCTAGCTGGGGTATGATGATCGAGTTCGACCAGACCTGCACCTCGGCAAACTTTTCGGGGTGCTCGTCCACGTCGATGTACTCGAACTGCACGCCCTTTTTGGCTAGATAATTTTTCAGCATACGACACGGTGCACAAGTCGATCTGCCGTAAAGTTTTGGTGTCATAACCATACTATACCTCATTACTATAACCATAAGCTATAGGGCACTCCCCTACCGAGCACTGTGATCGCCCAGAAAAAAAGTTGTAAGGTGTTGCACCACTCCCCTACCCTACCGTGGGTGTCGGTCTGTAACAGGGGTCAGAGCCGTTTTTGAGACCCCCCTGCAAAAAACGTCGGGGAAGTGGTCGGGGAAGTGGTTTTGCAGGGTCGGGGAAGTGGTACGAGGGCACGAAAAAAGCACCTCTAGGGTGCTAGTTCGACCAGTTGTTTATACCCCTGCAAGGTGGGTCGGGGTACGACTTTTTGTAGTTGTCGTTGACCCTGATTATAGCACGAACACATTTTTTATACGCTAGTTTTTTGGGGCGACTACGTGGTACTTTGTCGAGCAAAAATGTACGGTCTTGAGTTGCTGGTAGTACGTGTAAAAGTCGAACTCTTGGCAAAACTTATACGTGCCGATTTCGTCGGGTCGCTGGTCGGGTTTGATCGTCAAAACTTGGCACGGGTCGCTGGTCTTTTCGTAGGCTATGCCGTCGGGTAGGTTGCGTTGCAAGACACTGCGGTTTTGCTCGTCGACGTAAAACGTGCGTACGTTATTGACGGCAATTATACGTGTGCGTGGGTCTCGGCAAAATGTTACTGCGAGGTCGTCGCCCTGCTCTACTTCGGGCGTTGCTGTTACGCTCTGCACGTTCAGTAGATAGTCGCCAGTTGCCCAGCCATAGTAGATCGCTCGCAGTGGGTAAAACACGATCAGCGAGCCGAGTGATAGTAACGTAAAGATAGTCAGAAAGCCGACTACAAAACGGTGCAGTGGGCTACGACGTATAAAATTGAGTAACGCTTTTGTTGCCATATTTTGCCTACTTTCCCTCTCTTTTTTCTAGCACTTTTTCTAGTATCTCGCCACCTCGGGCACCGTACCCAGTCGCCAGAATTGCGACCGAGATTACCCACTGTGGGTCTTTGCCGAAAGCAAAACTTACGAGCAGGTAGCCGAAAAGCGTGATCACGGCAAGTAGCTGTACAGCCGTGATCTTGCTCTCTGGCTTTTTAGATCGTAGAGCTATAATGTAGCCGACAACGACGCCGAACATAAGCCCGAGCATAAGCCCTGCGAAAAACTGATAGTGCAAAGGTGCCTCTAGCGGTGTCATTTTTGTTTTATAGCCCTTTCCCTTACTAGACCTTTTTTAGGTTGCTTGTCCTTACTGCCGACCATACCTGCCCACGAGCCGATAGCACGGCACGATCGCCGTTGAGTTCGGTTATGGTGTAAGACTGGTCGTACTGTGTTAGTGGTAAGCCATTATATGCCACTGGCTTGAGTGGTGCGACACGATCGCCGACGGCAAACGCTGGTGCTGGTGCACCGCCCTCGGGTACTGATTTGTTGACGATCGCTTGAATAGCGTTGTAGTCATAGCCTGCCTGTTCGAGGCGTGCTTTACGATCTGCACCGTTGCCCCAGTCGCCACGGCGTACCTCTAGGGCTATTTCGTCGTTGCTCTTACGTGCTGGTGCAGGTGCAGGGCTAGCACCGTTGACGATCGCCTGAATAGCGTTGTAGTCGTAGCCTGCACTGGCTAGACGAGCCTTGCGTACGTCGCCGTTGCCCCAGTCGCCACGTAAGACCTCTTTTGCGATCTCCTCGTTTGATTTGCGAGCTGGTGCAGGTGTTGGTGCTGGTGCCTGTGCCCACTTCTTATAGCGAAATGCACCAGCGAAAGCAGACTTGCTTATACGAGCAAGGTTGAAAGCACTACCGCCAGCAGGGTTAGTCGGGCTACCGCCCTGATTTTGCCCTAGAATAACCATATAGTTGCCGTCGTAGCCGTCAAAAAAGCCGATATGGTTAGGACGCATACAAACGACGTCGCCACGCTGTAGACTGTTTACGTCGTACACGAGGTCGAAGTCGTTGCCTTTGTTGACGTCTCGTTTCAAGTCCCAGCACCCGATCGCCAGACCGTTGCCAGTAACTAGAGACCTGCCGAGCTGTTGCCAGAGCAAGGCTGTGCCGTCCCAACACTGCCAGCCGTAGTAGTTGTCGACGTCGTAGCCATTACCGAGCACGGTAGCACGTAGTTGATCGTACGAGCCTGTCGGTATGCTGTAGTATTGCCCGACACCGCCCTCGGTTTCGTCCTGTAGCTTGGCTTTGATGTAGTCCTCGCTAGGTTGTGGCAGGTCTGCCACGTTGACGATCAAAGGCTTGTCGGCGTCAGTGTTGACGCTCTGATCTTGTAGTTTTTTCAGCTCGTCAGCAGGCACGCCCATAGTAGTAGCGAGCTTGCTTATGATCTTGCCGAGCATAACGGCAGAGGCGAGAATAACGACGCCCAGAATTACCCGAGGGGCGACCGCTTGTGCGTTCACGATCTGTATGCCCTGTGCCTCGGCTTGTGCGAGCAACAGAAAGGCACCGAAAGTAGCACCTACTACAGAGGCACCCAGAGCGAGCCACTTTACTAGCCCGTTGACGTATAGTTTCCAGTCGAAACGCATACCCCAGATGTTGATATTTTGGTACGCCCCGACGAGCGTGTAGATCAGCACGAAAAGACTGTAGATACCATAGTCGATCAGTGCGTTTACGATTACCCCTTGCATATTGCCACCTTTCTATTGTGTTACTTTTATAATACCATAACCTTTTTAGTTATAGCCCCAGAAAGTTACTGTAATACCGTTTACGGCATAAGACGAGGTAGGGTAAACCAGAGAAACGCTGTTGATATCCTCATTTTTTAGTAGTAGACCTTGTTGTTTTGCCCAGCCACGCTTTCGTACTGTCGTCTCACCGTCTACAGATATAACGTCGACAGCCCTTGCAATTCTAGCCTTTGTCATACGGACGTCATAGGCGTTAGCGACGACCAGAAAAGGCAGACCAGACGAACTCGGTACACCACTTTCATAACCTAGCGTAGATGATATAGCATATACACGAGTGTACTCGTAGTCAGTCGAGCCAGTGTAGCCGTTGATAACAAGTTGAGGCGAGCCAGACGGCGAGGCTGTGCCGTTCATACGCTCCACGGTCTCGAACTCGATAAACTTATATTTACCAGCAAGACCAGATATTGAAGCTGTCGGGGTTGTGCCTGTACCACCGATCACTACTGTAGCAAGTTTTACTCTTGTCTCGGCGACGGTTGGCATACGTACCTCGTTGTTGTAGATCTTGCCGTCAAGACCGATACGAAAGATAGGTATGCCGACGGGCACGACTAGCTCGACAGTAGTGCTTGCAAGTTTGTCGGTGATGATCACCTGCAACTGCCACGCATAATTACGGTCGAGGCTTACTTGAAAATCTGTAACGGACACGTTGCCAGAGCTGGTAGCAGATGTTTTATTTACCCAGCTAGACCACGAGGCGTCGGTCGTCTTTTTATAGCGGTACTGTACACCGTTTGACGTATTGACGGCATTTTTGTCGGTACCTGAGATAGTTAGGCGACTGATCACGCCCTCAATATGTACGTCGGTAGTCGTCTCGAAGTTGTTGACACGATTTGCAGTAGCTACTACTTGAGGTGCCTGATACGGCAAGATGTTTACGGTAGTGTTTACTGTCGTGTATAGGTTACGGCTGTCGATCGCCTTTACTGCGAGCGTACCGCTAGCGTTTAAGCCGATCGTGCCGAGATTTTTTGCAATATCAGAGGTAGAGTACGTCTGATCTACGTTTACGCCACCTATAGCCATATTGTACTTGACCATAGTTGCGTACTTTTGGGCGACTGCTTTATTTGTCGCTAAAATATCGACCTCTAGGGTGCTGTAGCCTTGTATGATGTACTGATCGTTGCCCGTGATCGCTACTATCGAGCTGTTGGCGTCTTTGTAGGTGTATGTAGAGAAAACAGGCTCGCCAGCGACGACCGAGAAAGTCGGGTTATAGCCTACTGCGTCGCCCATTTGACTAGAGTAACCACTGTCGCTATATGTTCTTACGACACAACGGGTACCCCACGACGAGGCAGACGTATTGCTTGCGTATAGTGCGTTTAGCTCGGCTGTTGTCGGTACAAACTGATAGGTACCGTTGAAACGCCCGAGGTCTCTAGTGATCCAGATGTCGGCGTCGTCGGCACCTGTGTTCTTACGTATAAAAGCACGTATGTAGCCGTTTGCAGGGTTACTTATACCGATCGACAGCTTTGTAGTTTCGCTATAGTTTGACGGGGTCGAGCTAAAGGTAGCACCCATAGGTATATTGTCCATAGACCAGCTACCACTACCCGAGCTGTTGACAGCGTTTGTGTAGATACCAGCCTGTGCCGAGGCACCGAAAGACCTGTTACCGACGCTGTCGGTGTAGAGTGTTTTACTACCAGACAAGATCGTCGTAGCACCAGCACCATAGACTTGCGTTTGCCCACGGCTGTAGCCCGAGCCGTCGACGTTCATAGAGTTATTATAAGTGTACATCCAGTAGCCACTAGAGCCACCGTACGATTTAAGCGTGTACGATATGTTGTGGTAGCCGACAGAGCCAGAGCGACCCCAGCCAGTACGCCACCACTCAAAGATCAAGCGACTAAAATAGCTACCGCCACCTTGCCCACTGTCAGACGTCAGAAAGTTACCGCTAGTTGCCATTTTCAAGTACCCCCAGCTCTACGAGCCAGCTAGCTACAGTATCGACGAGCGATTGCCCGTAGACAGGCTCGATCTCTTTTGTCGGTACGTTGTCGAGTTGATCGTCAATAGGTAAACCGTCGCCCCATACTAAAAGCATAGAGACAACACCCTTGTAGCTCTCGGTAAAGGTGTCGGGGAAGTCGTTTGCGATGTCTGTAAACAATTTCGGTAGGGTCGGGAAGTGTTGCCCGTCGTAGCCCCACGACTGCATAGCACCGTTGCCGTATGTTACGTATATTTGTAGTTTTTCTGTGTCTTTCATAGCCCTATTATACCCCTTATGCCTCGTCTAGTTTCACAAACGCCCAGCCTGCTTGATCACCACTGGCGATAGGCACGATCTTGATAGGCGTCATTTGTATTTGCTGTCGGGCGTTTAGTTTTGCGATGTCGGTTACATCTCGGTCGATTGTAAAGACGTTTTGCTCAGTACCAGAGGCGGTAGAGTACGCATTGAGACCGTTGATAGGGCTTATTTCGAGGCGGTCGCCGTTTGGGTTCGTCAAAACTATGCCGTCTTGGTCGATTTGCCCTACCTCATTACCGAACTCGTCGTATAGTTCGATAATACCATTGTTGCCCTCGTAGAAACCGAGGCGTAAGCTACCGCCCTTTATACGATCTGCTACTAGGTTGATCACGTTGATTTGTTGCATATCGAGGGTACCGTCGATCGTCCACGCAGAGGTAAAAGTACCGTCAATACCAGACGTACTAAAGCCGATACCGCCTGCGTTGATACGCATTACGTTTGTAGCGGTCTCTTTTGGCAGTGTATCGACTACAAGTATCTCGTCGCCGTCGTAGATCACGTACGAGTTGCCTAGTATGCCGTTTATGGTGTTTGTAGCGTCTGTCAGTGCCTTATTGAAAGCCGACGTAACACCTACTTGCACTTGCTCGGTAGCTGTGTCGATCGCAGTTTGCGTATTATTTACAAGGTTCGACAGTTTCGGGTTGAAGTTGCCGAACTCGACCTTGTCGACACGCTCTGCGATTGCATTGTACTCGATAGCGATTACGTTTGTCTCAAGAGGCACCGTAAGCCGTGGGTGATTGACACGTATAACGTCGCCGATGTCGGTTATGCCCTCGATAAAAGCCGAGAAAGAGTAGTTTACTTTTGGGTAGTGGTTTTGCGATAGGTACGTTTGTGCTTGTGCGAGTAAGTCGAGCTTTAGATCGTCGATATAGGCTGTTTCGTCAAGCACGCCTGCCTCGTCTCGGTAGTTGTCGGGGTCGATGTCGCCCTGATCAAACGTAAGTACCCTGCTATATGGTTGGCTGTAGTCGTCGGCATTGTATTCTACGTAGGTATCGTCGAGCATAAGCCCGTCTTTGCCGACTGGCAGGAGTTTCGTAACGACGTCGTCCCAGTTGTCGCCGATTGCGTAGTCTGTGATGTTTTTACCGTAGGCGATAGTAACGCCTCGGTCTTGCCCGATCGTCTCACGTACTGCTACACCCCAGTTGTCTAGGTCTAGGTGCCCACCCCAGCGATCTACGACACTCAAGAAAGCAGTGTAGAGGTCTTTGCGTACAATACGTAGCGAGTTGATACCCGTTATATCAGATATGGTCGTAAACGGTGAAGTAACGTCTGTTGCACTGTTTAGGTGGTCGAGGGCGTAGTCAGCGTCATTTGATACGACATAGCTATCGACGATTAGGTAGTTTTTTGCGTCATAAAATAGGTGGTACGCCTTGATGTCGACTTTCGTACCCTTTACCTTACTGGTGGCAACTCGAAAGCCCTGCCGACCCCACGGGGTGTCGACTGCGACGATATAATCACGTACGTAGAGGTGTGCATTTGTCGAGCTATCACGCAGATCGAGGTAGTAGTCGCCGTTGTCCTCTTTTCGCACCACTGCATAGAGTGGCTGTAGTACTTTCAAGCCTAGCGTAGTGAAGTCTGTAGCGGTATCGTTGAAAAGTATGATCATAGCCACCTACTGTTAGGCGTTATAGTTACTGTCGCCGTACCCGTCCAGCCTATATCGCTACTACCAGCAGGTAACACGGCAAAATTGCCTACTACTTTGTCGTTTTGCGAGCCTGTAGCGTCATAAGCCTCGACGTTTTCGCCGTCTAGGTAGATTTCGCCCGAGGCTGGTATCGTAACAGTGGCAAAATCTTGCCCGTCGACGTCTAAAGTGATCACATCGTCGGGGGTGCCCTCTACTTTAATCAGTGGTTTGCTGTCCTCGTAGCCCTGATTTACGACTGTCAGTGGGCTAGTACTGCCCGAGACGTTGCTTTCGGTTACGAGCTTTTTGTACGGCTGTACCGTCCACTTTACTTTTGCAGTACGGTATCGAATAAGTGCGTCAAAGTCGATCTGCGAGGTGATACGACCCCAGTACTTCTTTGTAGGTTCGTTTGCAAAGATCACCCAGCCCTCGCCACTGAAAAAGTTAGCGATCTCGTCGATGTCATAGCTACCGTGTAGCCCGATCGACGCCTCTTTGACATAGGTATCATAGCCGAGGTAGTTTACGACGTCCCCGTCTCTACCGTCGACGTCGATACTCTCGGTTTTGCGTGGTGCACGGGTGATCGCAGGCTGTTCACTGATAAGCAGACCCGTTATAGTGTCGCTGTCTACGCCCTTGAAAGTGATTTTACCCATATAGTGCCCCCTGTACTGTGTTTGTTACGAAAGTACCGACCTTTTGATCGTCTAGCTCTATTTTAACAGACTTAAAGCCCTCTACGACTGCCTTTGATAGGTTGTCGATATTGAGTGCACTAGCGAGGCTGTTGCTGTCGGCGACTTTGCTTGCGAGACCCGTGTTATTTAGCTCGACAGAGGTGTCAAACTTGGTCGGTATCGCCTTTTGCATATCTTTTGTTACGCTGTCCATACTTGCAGTAAAGCCCTCACCGACACCGAGACCGAGGTTTACACCGATTTCGTCTCTAAAGAGTGTCGACGGCGAGTGTATACCGAAAAAGCCCTTTATGCCGTTGAGTACGGACTGCCCGAAACCTTTGATTTTGTCCATAATCCAGCCCGTTACGTTCTGTATACCCTGCCAGAGACCCCGTATAAGGTCGCCACCGACCGATACGAGCGAGCCGACGCCTGCTTTGAGACCGTTTACCAGTGCAGAGATGATCTGCGGTACCGCCCTTATAAGGGCAGGTATAGCTTGTATCAAACCACCGATCACGGCGATTATAAGCTGTATGCTTGCCTGTATGATCAGCCGTAGCATAGTCGGGTTTGTCAGTGTCGTTACGAGGGTGTTGATGATCTGCGGTATGTAGCCGATCAGTTGAGGCAAGGCGTTTGCAAGCCCCTGCACGATTGCAATAAGCAACTGTATACCTGCCAGTATGATAGCAGGCAGATTTTGCACCAGTGTCGTGATGATCGTCTCGATTGCAATAACGATCTGGGGTATAAGCTGGGGTATAGCCTGTGCGATACCCGTGATCAAGCCCAGTAGCACGTCGATACCAGCCTGAATAACCATAGGCAGGTTTGTGATGATGATATTTACGAGCTGGGTAAGCAGTTGCACAACTACGGGCACCAGTTGAGGTAGTACCGTAACGATCGCACCGACAAGACCCTGCACTGCCTCGATAAGTGGTGGCAAAATGGTCGTGATGATCGTAGGTATTTGCTCGACAAGCCCGATTGCGAGCTGTCCGATACCCTCTACGACGCTCGGTAGTATCGCAGTTACGTTTGTAGCGAGGTTGCCGACACCCTCAAGTAGCCCGTCGATCGCTTGCTGTATTTGCTCGTTGTTGCCCGTGCCGAAACTGGCTAGTACGTTTTCCCAGCTAGCCTTTACAGAGTTGAAACTACCCGATATGGTGCTCGACGCCTCTTTCGCAGTGGTGCCCGTGATACCTAGCTCGGTCTGGGTCTTGTGTATCGCCTCGATCAGCTTGTCGAAAGGTATGTCTTTGACGTTTTCAGCCGTCGCCTTAAAGCTCGACCCCATAACACCGCTATCGTTGACCAGACGTGCCATTTCGGACGCCGTACCACCGTAGCCCAGCTTGAGGTTGTCAAGCATAGTAAAGTTGTCTTTCGCAAAACCTTGATAGGCGTTTTGTATAAGCGAGATGTCGGTGCCCATTTTGTTAGCGTTGTCGGACATATCGACGACTGCGGTATTTGCGATCTCGGTTGCTTTGGCAGTATCACCACCTAGACCCTGCAAGAGGCTCGCAGAAAAGCCCGTTACCGTTTCCATATAGGCATTTGCCGACAGACCTGCCGTTTTGTACGCCTCGTTTGCGTAAGCCTGCACCTGTTTCGAGCTGTCCTTAAACAAAGTCTCGACACCGCCGACCAGTTGCTCGTAGTCAGCAAAGGCTTTGACGCTGTCTTTGACCATATCGACGACGCCCGAGCCGATCGCTTTGATCGCAGAGCCGATCGCCTTTACACCTGCCACGATTGCGTCGCTAGCTAGGTTTGCTTTCAGCACGTCGCCGAAAACCGACGCTTTTTTGCCCGTACCGTCCATTTCAGAGCCGAGTTGCCCCGTCTCTTTGCCTGCACTGTTTAGCTGGGTTTCCATTTTGTTGAGGTTTGCAGTGGCGTTGTTGATCTGTATTTGCAGTTTCTTGCTACTGTCGCTCGCCTCGCCGTTTTGGGCGTTGCTATCAGCTAGAGCCTTGTTGAGGTCTTGCAGTCGGGTGCGTTGGTCGGCGATCGCCTTGCTTAAAGCCTCTTTTTTGGCTTTGTCAGCGTCGCTAGCACTGGCAGACTTGTCGGTCGACGTCGCCATAACTTTCATTTCGGACGCCATAAGTCGCATATCGCTGGTGATGTCTCGTAGAGCCTTGCGGTAGTCGCTCTCACCCGTAAGTTTTATGCTACCGCCGAAAGTATTTGCCATATTACGCTACCTCTTTCTCAAACTCTAGTAGACGGTGGTAGAGCTTGGTGTCGGTGTCGTAGGTATCTTGCCCACGACCTCGATATACCCAGCCTGCGTCGATGAAAGCCTGCTTTATTTGTGTTGATAATACTAGGTAGTCGCCTTTGCTGTATATGTCGATGTCCCACGCCTCGACATACTCTAGCGGTACGTTGTCCCCAGACAAGCCGACACCCTCGTTAGTCGGCGAGTAAACCGCAAAGGTGTCGGCTTGTCCGTCAAAGTGCAACAGTGCAATAGGCAGGGCGTTACCGCCTACCGTGATTGTCTCTAGTATCGTTTTTACTTGGTCGTTCATTACTGCATACCCTCAAAAAGTCTCGGCTCGACACGACGCATAGCCCCCTCGATCGCCGATTTGTTGAAACTTTTACGAAAGAAAGGTCGTTTTGCCTCACCTCGTTTTGTGCCCCGATCACGTGCAGAGGCGATCAGTGGTATCGCTACACCTTTGTCGTTGTAGCCACTGAAAAGCACCTTTACAGCGACACCGCCGTCGCTAGGGGTCTTGTACACTCGGGTCTTTTTCAGCCCTTGCTCTAGGCTACGGGTCGTCTTAAACGACGCACGCATATTTGATCGCATATTTCGCAGTACTACGTCGGCACCAGCGTCGACCATTTGCCCGAAAACGTCGTCGCTCTTGCCCTCTAGCTTTTCGATCTGGTGCAGTAGATCGTTGCCTACCTCTACGTCAAACCGTGCCATATTACTGCTCTACCTTTCGTACTTGTAACTCGATCAGACCCGTGGTTTTTGCCTCGGCGTCGTTGATATAGACGATCGACCAGTCGTGCCCGTCAAAACGCACGATGTCTTTGCGATCAAACGTGGCTGTCGGCTTGCGAAACTCTAGCCCTACGGTTGCGTCCTCGAAGTTCGAGCCACTTTGCACGATCGTATAGCCACGAGTACCGCTTGCTTTCGCCCACGCCTTGCAGACGACCGTTTCTGAGACGGTATCAAACCCATTTGCGTTCGTATTTTTGGTACGTCGCACAATACTGATACGTCGGTTATAGTCGCCTGCGTTTTTCATAGAAAGTTTACCCTGTGCATACCGAGTATGCTATCAAGCACTGCCTCGACCTGCCCCTTGTCAGTGTAAAAAGTGCGGTTGTCGTACTGATTTTGTACCAGTACGCAGATCGCAGTAACAAACTCGGGTTTGCTGTCGAGTGTTGTTACGTCGCTTTCGTCTACGTCCGTGGTTGCTGGGTCGTCGGCTGGTGCCGTTGCAGGCAAGCCAGTGTAGGACGTCAGAAAGCCCTTTGCAGACGCAAGCATAGTACCGAGTTCGTCGGTCAGCTCTGTGTCTGGGTCGTCGACACGCAGGTAGCTAGCAAGGTAGGCGGTTGTGATGTCGCTTACTTTTTCGATAACTGCCATAGTTTTGCTGTCCCTTTCTGGCTTATAGCCACTCGTCTGATTTTTGCTGTTGCTCTCTCAGCTCTGCGTAGCTAGTGCCCTTTACTTTTATGTCGTGGTAGTTCTGAAAATGCTTATAGAGCCGATACCACTTGCCGAAAGTCATACGCCCTACTTCTTTGACCGTGTAACCTAGTTGCGTATGCCCGACGTATTCTATCCACGAGAAGTCGAGGCTACCGTCGTCGTCGTCGTGGACTACACGTTTTTTGAGGTGTCGTCGCCCGTATCAGTAGCAGAGGCGATCGTCGCCTGCATAGCTTTCTGTACTTCGTCCTTGCCCCACGTGGTGATCAAGCGACCGACTTGTCGCTCTGTGAAAGGTACCTTTTTCTTGTCGGCTGGCAGATCGTCGTTTTCGATCTCGACACCCTCGTTTAACATAAACGTAAACCCTTTGATGAAAGCCTGCATATCAGGCTCGCCACCTCGGGTCGGGTTTTCTGCGTCGTCCTCTAGCAACTCTACCCACGCCGACACGCTACCGTACTCAGACTGTATCTGTGCCATTACGTTGAGGTTGAAAGCTAGCGTCGCTTGTTTGTCGCCCTCGCCGATCTTAAAGATTTTCTCTTGCATTTTTTTTACTCGCCTTTCGCTTGCTAGATTTAGCTTTACTCGCCACGGCACGATCGTCTAGCGTTTCGACCTTGCCCTGCTCGATAAGCTCGGTAGCGTAGGCGTCGTCAAGCTCGGCTAGTGCACCCTTAACACGGGTAAACTGGTCTTTGTCAACGAAACCTACTACTACTCGAACTTTCATATTACGCTACCCCGAAACACGTATCTAGGTAGTCTACTGCCTCTGCGAGGGTGTCAAACGTGTTCGTCTTTGACCACGTCAAGCCGTCGCTTATGGTAGAGGCGTCGCCCTCAAGAGTAACGGTACCGAAAGTAACGCTGTCGCTTTTGGTTGTGTCCTCTTGGTTAGGCTCCTTAAACTTCACCTTGCAGATAAACTCTGCTTTGTATTTCGCAACACCGCCTACGATCTTGGTGATCACTCGACCGAGACCGACGTAAGGTGCGATGTCATTTGCCTTACGTACAACTTCACCAGTGGTTGCGTCTGGTGTGCGACCTAGTAACGTGGCTAGCACGTCTTGACGGTCGTCGTCAATTTCCATAGAAACACTTGCCGAGCTAAAAGTACTGTCGCTCTCTGCGAGGGCGTTGTCTGCGTACAGCTTTGCGTCGTTGTTTTTGACGCTTACCGAACACTTGACGCCTTTACCAGCAGAGGCAGGGGTACCGTAGGTGTCGCCCGTAAGTACGGCATATCGTATGCCTTGTAGTCCTGTTTTTGCCATAACTACTTACTACCTTTCTGTGCGTTAGTTTTGTCAGTTTCGCCAGTTGTAGGCTGTTTGTCAGCCTCGCCGTCGGTCTGGTCGCCACCGTCGGCGTTTGTGGTTTGCTCGTCGTCAGACACTACCTCGCCACTGTCTGCCTCGCCGTCGCCTGCCTCGTCGACCTTTGCAGGTTCGACGGGTGCAGGTGGGGTCTGGGTAGCAGGGTTTGAGGTAGTAGCTGGGGCTGGTGCCGAGCCTTTTACAGCGTCGGCTTTACCAGCCTTGACGAGTACCTTGCCGAACTTGTCGGCGACTTCGTACTCTCGACCAGTCCTGAAACTGGTGCCCTGTCCGAAAAAGTTACTCTTTGCTACTACTTTCATATTGTCCCCCTACTACGCAGACTTGACTTTAAGTACAGCGAGCATCTGGTGGTTTTCGACTTCGGCGTCAGCCTCAAGCCACGCAACGACACCAGTAGCGTGCTGTGTTGCAAACTTCTCACGCAAGACGTTGATTTCAAGCTCCTCGCTCCATTTAAGAGCAACACCTGAAAAATCACCGAAAGCAATAGCTTTTACGCCGTCTGCAACTTCTGGCATTTTGTCAGAAACGTATGCAGGGTAGCCCAAAATCTTGCCGTCGAACTCGCCCGTCAAGTCCTCAGTAAAGAGGTAGCGACCGTTGTCGTCTTTCAGCTTTTCGATAGCAGACTTGGTTTCAGTTGCCATAACCCAGATCGCACCCTTACGAAACGCTTGCTTGACTTGGTTCTTGAGGTCGATAAGGTCGTCAGCGTCAACAACGCTAGCGGTAGCTGTCTCAAAGACACGACCTGCGTCGAGACCTGAAAGACCTGCCATTTTACCACTCGTACCGATCAAGATTTCGCCCTCTAGGAAGCGTGCAACTTCGTAAGAGATACGCTTGATAACAAAGTCAACAAGGTTTACGTCGGTGTTGTTGATCAGGCTGTTAGACAGTTTGACCAGCGTACCAGCGAGGAAGTTTTGCAACTCTACGCTGTCGAAAGCACCGACTTTGCTTTCAAGATCAGTAAACTCAGTTGCGTAAGCGACAGTGATGTCGTTACCGCTACCGTCAGCACCGTAAACAGGGATTTCAAGAGTACCCTTTGTTACGTACTTGGTAGCCTTTTCAACAACTGGCGAGATGTCGTAGATTTTTTCTACGATTTTCTTTGCGATAGTTTTAGGCACTACGGCGTTGTTGTTGGCACTGAAAGTCAAGTTTACGTCTGCACGTTCTTGCTTGCTGTTGCCACCGTAGATCGAGCGAATATAACTAGCGAAAGCACGTGTTTCACGTTCTGCGACTTGGTCGGCAGTTTCGGTAGTTGTAGCACCGTCCTCTTGTTCGGTACCTTCTTCGGTCTCACGCATAGCTTGGATTTCCTCGACTGTGCGTGTGATGTTGGCGACCTCTGTTTTGAGTTCGTCCCATTTCTTTGACTCGTCCTCGGACATAGCCCGAGTTTCGGTCGTTACTTTGTCAGAGATAGCCCACATTTCTTTCTGTAGGCTAGCTCGCTTTTCAAGTAGAGCTTTTAAGTTCATAATTGAAAAGTCCTTTCCGCCCTTACGGGCTACTTATTTTGTTATATGCTTGCCTCTCTGATGTCAGCCTCACGCTGTAGACGTTGGCTTTCGAGTTCGGCTGTCGCCTGCTCGTCGCCCTCGTCGTCGTCCGACCTATCAGAGTTGGTAGCCGTAGTTTCAGTAGATGTTTTACCGTCGTCGCCGACGTCCTCGGTATTGTCTGTCTCGGTGTCTATTTCGGTATCGTCAGAAACACGTATGCTTACCTCTACACCGTCAAGACTGCGAGTTTCGATACTGGTGCCGATATAGGCTGGTAAAGCACGATCGTCGATGATCGACACTTCGTGCAGTGCGAGGCTTTTGATCACTCGCTCGACAAGACCGTCGGCTCGTGTAGTCTGGTCGGCTTGCTCGTCAGAGAAACCGAAAGACCAGCCCCGTAGTTTGCCTGCTCGGGCTTTTTCGATCACCTCGGGGTCGGTGATCTCTACGGTTGCCCGTAGCCCGACGTTGTCCTCGACGATCTTTGCAGTACCGCTAGCGGTGTCTGCGAGCTTGCGATCAGGGTTGTGGTTTAGCAATACCTCGATGTTTCGGGCACGCTGTATAGCTTTCTTAAAGACGTTCGGTAGTACTTTCTCTACGAAACGTGCGACCATACCGACGCCCATTTGTGGGGGTAGTGGTCGACTGAAACGATCTACTGCGTTGACGTAGCCGTCGATTATGACTTTGTTTGCTCGGACGGTGATTTTCATTTTGTTTGCTCCTCTGCGTTAGCGTCGTCGGTAGTGCCGTCGCCCTCACCGTCGAAAGTTTTAGTATCGCCCGTGTTCGGCGTGTAGTATTGCTTTGTCTTGACGTCAAAGACGACGTCGCCCAGACCCATAGAGACGATGTCGAGACCGTCGATAGGTGCAAGGTTTTCGCTCTCTCGGATTTCGTTTTTCGTAAAGACGCCGATCTCGCTAGCGATCTTGTAGCTCTCGAAACGAGCTTGCAGTTCGGCTTTCAGTACCTCTCGTTTGTCAAAGGCAAAAAAGTGATCTTTCTTTTCGGTTTCGAGTAGCAGTGATTTGTTTAGGGCACTCTCGATAGCCTCAAGCACTGGCAATACTGCGTCTCTGAAAAAGTCGTCAAACGTCGAGCCTTGCGTGATCGCAAAGACCTCTAGCAGTTCGTCGTGCAGAGTTTTCTTGCGTTCGTTGACTTGCATTTCTCGGGCAGTATCGTTTGCCTCTTGAAACTTGAGACCAGAGTTTAAGATAACGACGTTTTCGCTCGTGTTAGCGTACAGGTCTTGCCACGCCTTTTTTAGAGCCGTCATAGCGTCTTTGTCGAGCACCTTGTCAGACTGCAAAAAGCCTTTTTTGCTACCGCCCTTTTTGACGATACCTAGCTCGTACAGTGTGTTGTTGAAAGACGTAGCCAGTACGTCGTTGATCTGCTTTGTAAGTGGCACGCCGAGAAAGCCGTCGTCAGTATCACGTAGCACGCCGACAAAATCAAACTGCTCGTACTGTTGACCGAGCACGCTGTAGCGACCGTCTTTGTGTAGTGGGTTTACGTCGTTGATTACGGCTGTGATCTGGCGAGCTGGTACGTACTTGAGTGCCGTAGGGTCGCCACCTTTGCGGTTGCGTTCGATGTACAGAAAAGCACCTTTTTCAAGTAGGTAGTCTCGGGCTAGGCGTTTCTTTGTAGCAAACTGATCAAGCGTATCGCCACTGTCGACGTTGAGTAGGTAGACACGGTTGTCGTCGTCTAGGCACTCGGTTGTCGGCTTACCCTCGGCAGACTTGCCACGCTTGTAGAGCTTGATAGGCAAGATCGCTACCATAGTAGAGATACGATTTACGGCAGAGGCGATTACAGGTATAGACAGGGCGTTCTCGGGGGTGATGTCCTCACCAGTAAGCAAGGCTCGCAAAACAACATCATCGACAAACTCTTTCGTCGCTGTGTCTGTTGTGCGTGTTTGCCGTCTGGTGAAAAGCCCCATTTTACCCCTGTTTTCTGCTTTCTTTTGTCTTGATTATATCATAAGCGTAAGAATTACAATAGCCATTTTAGCCAGTTTGTACTACAAAGTCGAGCTGGTCGTTCATAAACCGATCGAGCTGTAGCAACGCCACGGCGTTGATCAGAGATACGACGCCGTCGATCTTGCCCTGCGATTTTTTCTTTGTTACGTAGCGGTTCATATTTGTGTCGTAGGTGCACTTTGCGTTTGTAAAGTTCAGCTCTAGCAGTTGGTTTTTCTCGTACAGAAAATCTTGCTCGTCGATCTTTTCAGATAGTAGCTTTGTCGGTGGGTGCAGGGTGTCGCTGTGCTGTCTGATCTGCACGGTCGTAAAACGCTTGTCCCACTTTTGGGCAGAGCTTAAAGCGTTGAAACGGTCGTAGCCGATCGCCTGTATCTGCACGCCTAGCTTGCTCGGTAGTGAAAATACAAAGTCCTCGATAAAGCCGTAGTCTACGGTCTTGTTACCGCAGGCAAACACCCAGCCTTGCTCGATGTAGTTGCGGTAGTCGATACGCTCCATAGCGTTTTTTTCGTCGATACGACCCTCGGGTATGAAAAACCACGTAGCCGATAGTATCTTGCCGTCGTCCTCTGAAACCATACTTACCGAGCAGTTGTCGTTTGTCATTGAAAGGTCGACGCCGAGCCATACAACACGGTTCGACCAGTCGATCGCCTGCGTACGGCAAGCCAGTACGTCGTTGATGTCGACGTAGGTTTCGGTGCCCGAGCCACTGTAGATAATGTTGCAGTGCTTGGTCAAAAAGTTTTCTCGGGTGTTCGGCATAGCCAGAGCACGCCCCCTTGCTTTGACGAGGTCTTGCCAGACGTAGTCAAGCTCTTGTGCGACGGGGTTTGCGTGTCGCAGTATGCTATCGTCGGTCTGCCAGTCGGCGACGTTGTCAGGCTCGTAGAGCAGTGCAAAGTTCGTGTCGTCCTCGGTGATACCGTCGAGCACTGATTTCGAGTAAGCGATCTCTGCCTCGAAAGGGTTGTCGGCAGTTGGGTACTTCGTCGAGATAATACACCCCAGCTTGTTTTTGATACCAGTTTGCCCAGATCGCATAGCGTCGATCGCATAGCTTGACGGCAGTGCCCCGACCTCGTCGGCGAGAAACGCTGTAGGCAAACGACCGTCCATACGGCTGTTTGAGTAAGCGAGTGGCTGGTACGTGCTCTCGGTAAGCAGACAGTCGATACGCCTTTGCCAGACGTTGAAACGTGCCTTACCGTTGTGCTCTTTGATCGCTACCGAGGCGTTGAGTGTGTCCTTGATCGCAAGCATAACCTCACCAGAAAGCGAGGCGTCAGGTGCCACCGAGAAAAACTTACTGTACCTCGGCTCGGTCAGCATAAGTATGATAAACACTACGCCGATCGTGTACGTCTTGAAGTTCTTACGGGCGATCTCTAGCGTGGCGGTTTCGTAGCGTCGGCGTGTCCGATCGTTGCGGTGCACTGCACAAAGTACTGCCGTGATAAAAAACCACTGATACCCCATAAGGGCTTTTGACATAGGCTCGCCCGACTTGAGACCTTTAGGCATAATCAGCACGTCTAGCAGAGCCTTGACGATCTTTACTTTTTGCTGGTCGATCACGTAGTCGGGGTGCTCGTCCAGTGCCATTTTGACAAACTCCTCGGCTTGTAGTCGTACGTATTTCGGGGCGTCGATCGTGCCTGCCACGACGTCGTTTGCGTAGCGTAAGGCGTCCATACTATGCCACGCTTTCGGCAGTTTCGCCACGTAGTGCCCGAGCAAGTGGGTCGTCGTTGTCGTTGCCTGCGTTCATTTTTGCGACCATTGAAAGTAGTACCTTTACGGTAGCATTACTCTCTTGCGAGACTTGTTTGTATTGCACGATCAAGGGGTTTGCGACCTGTGCACCAGTCGAGCCGACGATCGTAAGCTCTAGGCTTGCACTGTTCATTTTGTGCTCTAGCCGACGGGCGACGTGCACCAGTGTCAGGTACCGCTTGAAAGTGTTGCGAAAGATAAACTCTGTCGAGGCGTCGAGGTTTGTTGCCTTGCGTAAGATCGCTACTGCCTGCTTGTCGACGTCAATATCAAGAGCCTCACGCACCTCGTCGGACAGTTGCAGAGTGTCAGGTAGTGAAAACTCGTCTGTATCGTCGTCGGTAAGTGTGGTCTGATCAGGTAAAGCGTCAGCACTTGCCTCTGCTACGACACGCTCTGCCTCGGACTTTTTCGGCGTGATGACAAAACCGTGGGGGTTTGTCTGTACACGGGTGCCGTCGGCTTTCGTGTGCAGTAACGGGTGCATAACCTCAGGCTCGGGCTTTTGTTTTTCGACTTTTACGTTAGCGTCGCACCCACGATGTTTAGAGCCGAGACGGTTTGCCCAGCGTTTGACTTTCTCACCGCAAAGTAAGCACTTGCAGTAGATCACTAGGTTTTTGACGTTCGGCTCGCTGGGTAGTGGCTTTATGATTTCGTACAGCCCCACCTTGTCGCCCTTTTCGTACTTGTACTTTTTTGCCTTTGACATTTTTACCCTCGATCAGATCGCTACCCCTGTTTTTATACTTATGCTAACAATTATAACACGCTTTGTTGGGGATTACACCCCCTGTCCATACAAACAAAAAACAGGGGTAGGCATTTTTTCAACGGACGTGTGCGTTTACAC
>ERZ761597.72-NODE-72-length-24380-cov-8.805920_pt1 | contig 24380 bp, 36 predicted proteins | sample MGYA00433093_ERZ761597 | MGnify/ENA primary metagenome ERZ761597 (study PRJEB28899, sample SAMN03785557) | bioreactor sludge metagenome | biome: EBPR Sludge; feature: EBPR Bioreactor; material: 0.22µm filtered reactor supernatant | place: Saint Lucia: Queensland... | reverse complement strand
GGCTCCGGCTCCGGCGACGGCTACGGCTACGGCTCCGGCGACGGCTAACTTAATCGCGGTACCTGCGTAGTGCCAATTAATTTATGTGTCGGACGGTTTCTGGCAGAAACGATGGAGAGAATGGAACAGATTAAAAACAGATTTACTGGCGAAGTAATGTGTGGCGGTTTCTATAAGTGCCGCGATGGCTCCAATGTTTACATGAAGTACAGGACGAATTCCCCCGACCTATTCGGCGGATCGAACAATAACCTATACGGAAAAGACGGAAAAGCCGCGCACGGATCGGGTGATCAGGACATTGTAGAAACCATGCCAACACCGAACACATTGCACGATGTGGTTCTTTTTTGCGCGGGCGAAGCATACGAAGCACAGGAGAAAAGCGAATGACGTACGGTAGCAAAAAACTATTCACTGATATGGTCGAGATATCAGCCGTAGTCGCGAAACTCAAGGCGGAAAAAGATGTCTTAGAGCGCGATAATAAAATGCTGATAGAACAATTTGATGAGATAATGGTGAAGAAATGACCCCCCGATTACAAAACCCGGCTGGATGAGGCCCTAGAATTTAGACGTGAACAATACGACGGAGCAAAATCACGCCGTGAAAACTTCTACGGCATGAATGCCGATAGACCTGAGAAGCACCACGACGAATATATTTACGAAGCCGCCCGCCTTCTCTCGAAGCTGCTGCCGTTGCTGGGGGCGCTGGTTGAGGCAAGGAAGGATGCCGCACAAGGCAAATGGTGGATGGATAACGGCATTACGGTGCAGGGTGAGAATGGTAACTACGGCATAACACTTGACAAGGATTTTGGCGGCGCAAATAAAAATCAATCGTTTGCTGTGCTATCCGCGAACACCATGACCGAAATATCCAAGCTGCTGGAGGGTGTGTGATGGTTAAATCATTTGAAATAGGAACGTTAGTATATAAAACCATACCAGATAAGTTTGACGGAAAAAAATGGCACTATAAAATAATTGGGCCATTCAAAATAATCTGTCATGTCGAAAAGAACTATATAGCGGTTAAAGCAAAGGGCGGGGTTCCTTTTATTATTTCAAAAAAGAGTGCCATATTCGCAGAGGAAGAACAAAATGACAAACACTGATATGCCGGAACGGATGCATAAATGCACTGGTCGCTATGATTGTGAATGCTTAGTTGAAGACCGCGCCACCACACCCGCGCCCGAACGTCAGGAGGCGGAAGATCGTGTTCTGAAATTACGTGGTTCTTATGATGCGCCCGGATTTGAGGCTTGTGTTGATGCTGAAATGGCAACCATGAGAACAGACCGCCAGGAGGCGCTGGATCGGGCGTTCGAGCTTCTGGATAGAATAGAGACTCAGTGCAAAGCTGTGGGGCACCCTGTCGGCGGTTTAGACGAGCTGCGGTTCATTATCCGCGCCGCCCTCTCACGCCCCGCCGCAGAGGTGGAAGAACTGAAGAACACCCTGCGCGATGTTCTCAAGGCCATAGTGACAGACCGTCATGCAGTACAAGACACGCTATGGGTAAACGGAACGCCTGTAGGTGATTTCATCATGTGCGCTTTGGATGAAGAAATTGATCTGGATGAATTACAGAACCGCCCATATCGCTGCAAGTCCACGGGTGAACTGCCCCTATCATCCCCTGCCGTGGATGTTGAGAAGTTAAAGCGGGAAGTTATTTCTAAACCATGCGTTTTCAAAAAAGGTAGCTATTGGTACGATGAAGTTATTGCTGATCGTGAGTACATAATGGAGTGGCTCGCCGCATCCGGATACCTCAATGCGCCAACGCTGACTGCGGAGGAGGTGAGGAAGATTGAAGGTCATCTTGAATACCTAGTCGATTGGCAATCAAAAGATGGCGCTGCCGTTGTGGTGGAAGTGGCCTCTGAAGCCCTCGCAATCCTGCAAAAGAAAGGAAAACAAAATGAGTGATATGCCGGAAAGGCTGAGGGTTTATCCTCACGCAAAGAAATTAAACGGTCAGGAATTCTATGATTCAACGCCGGGAAGTGGCTGGTCAAATGATTGCGGATATATCCGAGACGACCTATACGAATCCCTGAAAGCCGAGAACGAACGCCTTCGCACCGAACTCGATAAACGCAAGTGGCAACCTATTGAGACTGCGCCGAGGGATGGGACGCGTATTATTGTGAACCAATCAAATACGATGTTTCATAAATTTGCAGAAGTACATTGGGGGCAAGCTCCAAATTATAAAATAGGGTGGGTAGGGCATGATAATGAAGGGACTTATCTATCAAAAAATCCCACCCACTGGATGCCGTTACCCGATGCACCCGCAGCAGACGCGGCGGAGGTGGGGTGATGGAAACGGCATGGTTTACAAAGATCAGCGGGCTGGAGGCTGAGCGTATTATCGGACACAAGCTAGATAAACGTAAAACATACTACAAGAAGACACCAGAGGGAGAGGCTACTGACAATGCATACGCATTCCCCGGCAATAATACTGTGTTCGTTTATGACGCTTGGGTTTCTCAGTGTTCGGGGTGTTCTTGTGGCTGCGAAATGGCTTGTAACTGTTCATCATATGGTTGCTCTGAATGTGGATACACAGGCAAACGCCGCGACGGAATGCATATACCGCTAAATTTAGAAGAATGGGTAGCTGCAAAATGACCCGCATCCTGTTCTTCATCGCTGTTGCTGGTTCCGCGATGCCAGTCTATGCCGCTGAATTACCCGCAGGGCATGACTGCAAGCGCGAATGGATACAGGCTTGCGTCGGTTCTGATCAGGATAAGTACCGCGATTGGAAGCCGCCGAAGATGTATACCATTGAGCAGCAAGTCGAGATCATGAAGCGTTCCCGGCATGTATGTGAGTTCGATAATCGCGGAGAGTGCGCGGATTGGCCGAAGGAATTGAAGGCTGGATCAGTATATGACCGCCAGCTTCATGACGGCGGCGATGGGACTGTGAATATGGAGTAGCCTATCGAAGTGAGTGCTGTTTGCGCTAGACGGAGCGAAACCGTGGCAATACAGCAGCACTCTCTTGGATTGGCAAAAACAGGATACCGGATAGGGCTATAGACCGAGGCCGGAGAGCTAATAAATTTGCCGAACGCTTAGACGTGGCAACCGTCCGACCATTAACAACGCCCACGTGCATGAGGAGAGAAGAATGACTGAGTAAAGCCCGGCATACGTCGATCTTGTATCCCTGCGCGAGAATATAATCTGCCACGTCGCTGTCATGATATGGCGGTGATGGCTTTTCAGGGTGACTGCATTCATTCCCGGCATCGCGCACGCCGATAAAACTATGGCAGGCTGTCAATGGCAGCAGTGACACGAGGGCCAGCGATAGGATTATCGCCTTTAATTTCCATAATGATTTTTTTGCGTTCGTCATTTTTTACCCCTGCCTTTCCGATTTTAACCCGCGCCGCTTCCATGGCTTTTACCTGTGCCGCTTGGTATTCGATTGCGGCTTGTTTCTGGCCCGCCTGATAGCCTGTAAAGCGCCCGCCTATATAAGCGCAGGCAATAATCAAAGCCACGCCAGCGGGCAAAAATAAGCGCCAGTATTTTATAAAAAAAGCGGCTATTTGTATCATACCAGACTTTCCAGAATTTCAGCTTTCACAAAATCATAATCATCCCGGCGCAGGTTGTACGTCTTGCCGTTCGAATCCGTGACTTTCCCATCGAAACGGTATCGGCCTACAATATCATCGATATCGGTATCCGCGATAGACAGTGTGATGATACCGCTTGCCGGGGTTGTCAGTGCAATTCCGCTTCCAAGCGTCTTTGTAAATACCGCCGTATCGCTATGCTCCGGAAACATGGCAATCGTTATAGCCTGAGCGCCAGTCAGATCGATTACCGATCCTGTGTCAGGGTCTAAAACCGTGATGATCAGATCCCGGTCATTATTCTGTACGATTTTAAAATCAGGGCATGACATGGTTTTAACTCGCTGTCGTATTAAGGGTTGACGATGAATTACCGTATGATGATAACGGCGAAGATGGATTTAAATTAACACTGACTGGCGATGATGGATTAACCGCTGCATCTATCGATGACGATATATTAATAAAAGCCGATAGCGGTGACGATGCAAAAATGAACATAGATAATTGTATTGCATCGCTTGCGACAGTCGCAAGAAAATCAAACGCCTGATTACTGAATGACGATGTAGAGAATGAACTTCCTCTAAAACTAGACATTAAGCACCTCTCCACAGATTACCTGACGTACCATCGCCAAGTATTTCAGCGCCGTTCATGCTTTCGGCATTAGCATCAACCTGTCCGGCAACGGTAAATGTAAGTCCATCGGTCTTCAGTTTCACGGCATCAACAACTGTGTCCACTGTCGCCAGCGCCGTGGCCGTGGCATAATCAGCAGCCAGAAGCGTCCTTGCCACCATTTCCGCGTTTGTAGGACCGTCATAGTCTGACAGCGCCGTATCAACCTCTGCATTGATCTGTGCTAGTGTATAGGCTTGATCGGGGACCATGACATACCCTGATTGCGTGGTCGGGGTTGTTGTCCACGCCGTAGCAACCGTCGCGGTATGCGTCCCGCCGTCATAGTCTGTAACAAGTCGAACCTGATCAGCCCCCTCGCCAGATCGGATGAAAACAAGCTGGCCGTTATATTCATCGTCATCGTCTGATGCGTCTACGTTGAGAATAATGGTTGTCGATGTACCGCCTTGCGCAAGGCCCTCGTTAACGTGTTCCCGGCCTTCATGTGCGAGGATGATAAATTCACTTGTCGCGTCGGGAAGTACGCGCCAGTCACGATCAACAGTTGCCATTCTTGTGCTGCCTACGTATTGCAGGATAATTCTCGATTGCCCTGCGCCTGTTCCACCCACAATTGCAACCATCGCCGGGTCATACGCACCATTCGTAGAGCTAGCGCCAGTATCAAGCTGGATTTGATTTGTGCCTGTACCAAACCCCTGTGCCGTTCCATCATGGATAACCACGTTTGTAAGCTGTCTGAGCCTACGTCCTGCGCTTGACGGTACGTTGTGGGTTGCGCCCGTCAGAACTTCATCCCATAGGTCATCAATAATCTGTGCGGGAGAGAACAGTTCAATTTCCCGTGTCACGGGCTGCATTCCAGTTGCGGTGATATGAAACACCATGGCTTGAGTATAGTCGCCGCTATCAATCGTCATATCTTCGTCTAGCAGAAGCTCATAAATCCCCGGCATATTCGCGCTAGAAGTCTCGTTGATTGTCGGGGTTGTCATGGCCGTTGCTGCACCGCCGTTGCGGGAACGATAGACGGTAAAGCTGGAAAGACCAGTTAGCCTCGATCCGTCTGTAGAGGATAGGGCAACAAAATATATATATTCGTCCGTTACACCGCTGGCAATTCTCATGTGCTTATACCTTGTTCAATGGGGTGTAGTCCTGCAATGGGGGTTATTCCAGAGCCGTCGTCTATTGCTGAGATGATAAGCCCAATCAACGCACACGACGCTGCGTTATCTGTCCACGATCCGGTTCCAGACGGGTCTTTTGCTGATGTGTAGACAACACTGCTATCGACGTATGTTTTCTTTACGTCTGTTGAAGGAAACGTCAGATACCGCGCTGTCAAAGATGTCGCGCTAGACGGCTCTATTCCAAGATAATATGAAACGCCCTTTCGTAGAGTTATATCTGACGAAAACGGGCATATAGCTTTACTAGAAAATGTAGCCGCCGCTGTACTGTCTTCAAAAGAAGATGATGCCAGAACAGTCACTCCGTCACTATCGTATAGCTTAACAACACCGTCACCGTCGAAATCAATATGCGCCCAAAATCCGCTAACAGAACAATCAAACGGCAAAGTAATCTTATTGCCTACAATGTCAGGAGTGCTTCCATTATTGAATGTAACGGCAGTGATTCCGCTTACTGCCATTAAACCATCTTGATAAACATACCCTGCGCTTTGGTAGTAGACGTACATATGAGGCATACCAGCCGAATTGCTCGGCGTACCTGCATTTGCTATTCTCGTTGGAAACCCCTGACCCTTACCGGTATTAGTTGTAACCCCGAGGGGGCCTGAAAATGTCGCGTTTAGAGCAACCTTGATAGCGAGAATATCTCCACGATTAACGCTTGCCCCCGCTGTAAGCGTAACATCAAACCACTTGTTATCATCTGAAGACAAAACAGATTGAACAAAATTTGTATTTGTCGCCCATAATGTTCCAGATGGAAGACCTGTTGTCGCGTCAACAGTTTCAACCCTCACGTCATAACTGCCAGCGTTTATACTTCCGGTTCTAAACCCTATTTTTGTTATAGTGTCCGTCACGGGTGCTTTAAATAAAATAGCCTGATAATATCCAGACGTATTTAGAGATAGAGCGCCAAAAGAAGGATCGGAGTTTGTCAACCAATCACAGGGTGGGTAATATATTTCACAAGGCAGATCGACAAGCGCCATCTATTTCCCCAACGCAGCCATGTACGTGTCATTCATAACCGCGCCGCCTTTGATTGATATCATACCGTTCTAATCTCACGTTTATGTCCCGCGCTTAGCCATATGGTTTCCTCGGTCTTGAATAATTCTCTATTGCGCTGGATTATTCTACCAGATTTTAATGTGATTGTGCAGTCGTCATCATCGCCAGTTCCCATTTCAACAGACCGGACGGGGTCGCATGGGATGACGGACTGCGCCCCGGATCGAAGGATAATCGTCAGGCTGTCTGTATCGGGATAATTCGGTATGTATCCGACGGCTGGATCATCGTTTTCGATGGGCTTCATTTCAGATACTCCGATTGCCTGAGTTCAAAATGCGGGCCATCTGGCTTGCTTACCCAATCGCCACCCCAATCTATATGGGTATTCAACTCTTTTGCAGCGGACTTCATAGCGCGGGCTATTTTGTGATAATGGTCCCAATCCCATGAGATTTTACCGTCTACCCATGCAGCGAGATCCACCGCATGGCCATGACCTGTTTTCTGCTTTAGGTGTTGCGAATTCATAGACCATGTGACAATCGGCCCGGGCTTTGTGCGCCCTTGCGCGTACAGGTCTTCTTGTTCTTGCAATGTACGCATTCCACATATAACTGTGAAGTCGCATTCGCTTATCTCGATTGCCCTGAGAACGACAGTAACCAGATCAGGGTGAACGCCAGCAAGCTTTTCAATGCTTTTTTTTGACAGTTTGAACATGGATAACCTCGGCTTGGTATTTACGCATGGAACATACGGCATCATTGCAAGCGGCTTCATTCATCTTCAATGCCTCGCGCATTTCCTCGCGGCATTTAAAAAAGTATCTGCGTAGCCTGTTACTTAGAGATAAACGCATTTATAATCCCCTTTAGCTCTGTCATTACGGTAGTATTGTTGATCAGGGCTTGAAGTGATTGCTGCCTTGTTTCCTTCAATTCTGCCAGAAGCCACCGGATAAACCAGCATAGACCAATAATGACCAGAAGCATGAACGCGGCAAGTGCGCCTTGTTCGACTATTTTGCTTGTGATCTGTGCGGTTTGATCCATAGTGATACTCCTATATTGTCAGTGAAATTCCTAACCCGATGCACATGCCGCCACAAAGCCACTCATGCCAGTGCCATGAAGCCGCCACCATTCCAGTGCGCCATTGTTCAAAGGATACGCCAGCCCATGCAGTGACCGGGAATAGAGCGCCTGTGATGATCGGTATCGGGTTCCAGAAAACAATGGCCATCATTGCGCCGATCCATACGCCACGCATGATGCCCGCTTTCCATCCTTCAATCGCTTTTTCTAATGATGTATCGTTATCGTATGGGTTTTCGTCTTCATCCCAATTGCCTTTATAACCGCCGATCATGCCGACGATCCTACCCATCTTTGGCGATACTGCGACAAGCCACAGAGTGACTGCGGAAACGAAAAACCAGAACGCGCCATCTTGGAATTTATATTCTATGCCAGATATGTGTTCTGACGTTACGATCATGGCAAGAATGCCGAACAGCAATGCCGATAAAACTTTCCCGTCAACCAGACGATGAACGATCCATTGCCATACGGTCATATCGCCGATAGGGTCGCCATTCGCATAGTGTTGAATTCCGGCCATGTGTTCGATATAAATCCGCGCTTTTTTATGCTGACCGCCTTTAATCGCATAAAGAACCGCACAGATAATCATCAGCATTAAAGTGGTCATGAGGCATCCTCTTCGTAAATTCTAATAGTACCGCTGGCAATGTTACCCGATGAAAACAGAAATCTTATACTGTCAACGGAAGCTGTCGCAAACCCTCCTGTAGTGTTTCTCCACTGTCCGGCACCGGAAGCAACTCCTATTGAGTTTGCGCTATCCTCAAAAGATATAAGCCATGTAAGCATGGCAGATCTCGTGCTTTTCATGGGATTATTGAACCAGATAGTTCCAGTGACGCTTTCAGAACTAGCATTACCTACATTAGAACCGCCTACGAGATTTATGTAAGTGGTTGTAGCGTTACCTTCATCAGTACCGGTTCCTCCGATGGATACTTGCACAGCATGTTCATAATCTCCGGATGCTGTCAAATATGAACCACCGACCGCAGCAAGCCTTATGCCGAGTTTCACAGCATCTGTAGCAGGCTGAACGTGTTCCAGTTTAATGATATAATTTTTTCCAGAAGTAAAAAGATCATCGAAACTCAACGAACTCGAAGAAGCTGCTGTTTGTGACGCCACAAGTCTAGCCCCAGAACCACCGACACCTGACGAAACAATCATGTCTGTGCCGTCGTAAGTCATCTCATAGATACCGCCCTGAATGAAATCGCTGGCAGCAAGAACAACAATCCCACCGCTGGTGATTTTTTTAACCGTCTTGGCTCCGAGACTGTTGAAGTTGATTGTAACACTTCCGGTATTTGTGTTCTGTGCCTTGACTGCGAACTTCTGACCAGCAGCATAAGCTCCTGGAGCTTTCGCTAAAGTAACGGTGAGTGAGTTAGTGCCGGTTGCTGCAGCATAAGTCCATTCCTGGTTCTGAATATCGAAGCAGTTAGCGTGAGGTACACCACCAGCTGTAGATCCGTCATGAATTGCCAAACGCACGTCTGTGGTGTTGACATCAAGTTCCCTTGTTGCAAGAGTACGTGCTTCCTGCGTAGCCTGTGTGGTGCCTCTCACCTGTACCTGTGTAGGCATTTACACACCCTCCCGGTATCTTAACGCATCTCGTTCTGTCGCAAATTCATGATCTTCAAAAGTACCGTCGGGAAGCTGAGTGCTAACAACCCATACTTCTGCATCATATTGATATTCTTCGAACATTGCCGGGATAAAGACTTTTTCAACAATAGCGCGTTCTTCTTTGGATGATTTTCCGTCAAGACCAATCAGTTCCACGACCTGACGCTTACCAGTATCGACTTCTCGATAATGAGCCTGCTTCACACAGCGGCTTTCAGTGCGTTTGATTAATTTCTTAACTGGTTCTGTTGCGCTTATCATGATTCCCAATCCTCGCTTGCAAACGTATCGGTTTCCCAATCATCACCGTCGCGGGCCAAGCTTTCATTTTCCCAGTCTTCGGTATTGGTTGTCACCGTCTGGCCTGCTTGGAAGTTATTAATAACCGTTTCCGCAGACCTTACTCCAAAGCCATTGTACGCGAAAATCCTGATATCGTAAAGGACGTCTGGCTTCAATGTCGGGAGAATAAATTCAAGCGTATCGCCCGCCACGGTCCCGGCTGACTTGTATTCTGTATCGGTAGTCTCGCGATACTGAATTTCATATTTCCCGCCGCTTACGACAAATTGGTTATCGTGCGCGTCCCATGTGGCGATGACGTTGTAAATCCTGTCGAGTTCCTTTGTGTTGACCGGATAGCTGTCGAGGCTGAAGCCAATGACAACCCCGACGTCGAAGGCGTCTGGAAGAGTTGTATTCGGGGCCGGATCAATCGCGCTTTCCTCTGACGTATCCCAATCGAATGCCGCTTCTGCTGTTTCGCGCAGCACAAGCTCGACAACGTAAGACGGTCCTTCAGCGTCATTCCCATCACGGCTTGCGAGTGACCAGTTTGTTACCTCGAAAATCTTGCTGGAAAAGCCGAACTTAGCCAATGTTAGATTAACTGTATCACCGCATTGCAGGCGCATGGCATTCAGATTGCATGTACCCTTTACGACAATTTCCTGCCTGCTTCGCAAAAGCTCTATCTTGGCGATGCGCTTCGCATTCTGCGGGCGCTGGGTAAACGGTTGATCGTAATCACGCGTGATCGTTTCGCCGTTATCATCCGTGATATACGTGCTGGATCTTACGAATGGATAGTCGCTTGATACGTCGAAATTGAACGGGCTTCGATATACGCCCTTGATCTCGTTAAAGCGTTCACGGCGGCTCAGTCGTGTATTGATAATCACAGGCTCGACAAAATCATTCTCGCTTATAGTGATTGTCGGGGCTTCATATGCCGCCACCTTAATGCGCCATTTTCCGCCCGCGTATATCGCACGCCCGCCAGTGGCACTCAATAGGTCTTGGATATTGCTTTCCAGCGTCTTGTCAGTATCAATAACACCGCCGCCGAAATATCGCGGCTCGCCTGTTTTCGTGATGGTGATCGTACCAGTCCCGGCGCTTGTGATATCAATCTCAGTTCCGTCAATCGCATCATCGAGGCTCAATGCAAGCTTAATGCGCGGTATGTCTTTGAACTGATATGGGATGACGTAATAATCAGTCGCGGCAGAAAGTCCACCGGGGACCGATCCAGAGCTTGCAATCGTTACCCTGTCACCGAGAACAAGTGAAAGCATGTCGCCAGATAGCGTGATGATATCCGTACTAGATGCAACAGACGTGACAGAGAAATTAACATTCGATACGTCTACTATCTCTTCTGAGATATTCGCGCTAGCATCCATAGTATCAAGATCAATATCACCATCAGCCGCAACGCCATAAATATCATTGGTAAAATAATCGTACTGCACCAGCGCCATATTCGGCGTCCATCGCGTCGAGGTCGTGCGGTTGTCATAGATTTTTTTACCCTTCACAAAGCAGCTTACTTGTGGAAGTCCACCGGGGTATTTATCGCTGTCGTATTCAAAGCGAATATACAGATATGCGCGTCCAGAAAGCTTGTGATTGGTTGTCCATTCACCGCCGCTCTCGCTAATCAGGTCACTATCAGCAGATTGCCCAGACGTGCCGAGATATTTTTTAATCCTGACTTTGTTTGCAAAGCGCCCTGACGTGACGATATTAGATCCGTTGATCGCATCAGGCGGAATACATACGTCGTTGATCCACACTTCATCGATGCTTTCAACTTCATGCGATGCGACTACCATGACGTAGTGCAGATATTTATTCTCGTTTGAGCTTGTCACATAAACGAGATTTCCGCCGACGCGGGTTTGACCATAGATGACCTTGTGAGAGCCTAGCGGCTCTCTGACAGTCTGCGTCAGCCCGGATGATTGCGCGGAAAAGTCAGATGAGAATGACGATGGCTTTTTAGGGCTTGGCGCAAGCGCACGCGATACGGCGCTCATGACAAGGCTGGAAGCGACTGATAGAAGGAAACCAGACAGGCTGAAGCTCAGACCGCCCGTGAACGGTGCAAGCGCGGCACTCGCAACCAATCCTAAAACCTTACCCATAGTGCCAGACCTTCATGCTATCGGTTATACGAACACGCGCAAGCCCTCTGTCGATTGAAAGCATGGCAACGTATCGCCCTGTATCGTCTACGATGCCAATCGTTCCCAGATCATCATCATCAACCAGAACGACATCGCCGCGCTGGGCTTTACGGGGGAATGGTATCGGATCGCCAAGCGCATCGATGACGATATTCTCGACCTTTCCGCCGTATTCATTTTCTACAATCTCGCGCAGTTCATCGAGTGACTTGTAACGTCCGCGCCATGCTTCGCTGAAGTCATGGCCAGTGAGACATAGAACAGCATCTGCAACCCATAGGCTGCAATCATTTATTCCCCATTGAAACGCGAGGTTTTGTGATGCCTTGATAAAACCAGACAAGCGCAAAGGCCAATCCGGATGACGTCTTAGACTGGCGTTTTGCGTCCCCATATGATTTCCTTCTCTTGAATTGCAGGGACATAATCGAAGCCCTTATCGCTTGAATATGTGCGCTTCTGGTCTTCGCTTGTATATCGGCTTACTTTTGATTTTTTAAGGTCTATCATCTTGTTTTCTGCGCTCAATGTAACGTCGCATGTTTCTCCTGTTTCCTTAATCTCTAGCGTATCCATGATGCCGGAGAAAATCTGATATGGATCGCCAACGAATGCGCCTGTGCTATCGAGGCAACCGAAATACATATTCACCGTGCGGCCTGTGAAGTTTTCAGTCAAGGCAAGGCTGATAATTTCCGATGATATGCCGGACAAAATAAACTTGCACCCCTGCGCCTGAATATCCTGCGTTTCACTGATATCAGTCACCTTGAGAATATCGCCGCCGCCTGTGTAAGTATCGCTATCCCATACGATATCGCCGTATCCGTTCCATAGACGAACCGCGCCGCTGTCAAATAATGCTTCGACAAGAAATATCGGCATAAGTGCTGCCGCTTGTACCTCAGTCGCAAGGCTCGCATCAAGATCTCGGCTCATAGATTAAGCGCCTCCCTGAATGACAGACTGACCTGATAGATCGATGATTGATTGCTAGACCATTCCACAGGGTTTCCGACAAGCGACATGACACACATAGGATCGGCCACAGTTATCGTTGCATTATCCAATACAGACGCACGCAGGCGCGGCTCAATCGATAACGTGACGTTTCCTGATCCGTCAGCCGTGGCATCTTCAGTGACCATATGCAGGCGTGCAGTCGATCCGCTTCCAAGCTGAAAATAATCGCCTTTCTTGAATACCGCCGATGATGGCGTCCATCCCTTTGTCGCCAGCGTATTCGATAATGCCGATTGATTTCCATTAACCAGCGGTGTCCCGGCAATCGTTCCATTCGCGCCCTTTGCGAGATAATCAGGATCGCCATAAAGAAACGTACCGTATTGCCCGGCAAGCGCCGCGAGAAACGCCTTGATCTGCCCGACTTGTACGTGATTAACCGGGCGGAATGTAACTTCGCCTTCCCACCATTCACCCTGATGGCGATACACTTGCCGCGCACCTGTGAATATAGAACGGCTGGACCCGACTATATGCTGCAACCTGAATGTAGATTGAACGGTGCCGACTGTCGGGAATGCGAGTGGATACGTGATCGTCATGTCTTCATGCTCCCGCGATTAATACTATTCTGCACCGCGTCAACGCTTGCGGCCTGTATCTGTGGCAAGAGTGATGCAATCTCGGCCCTGACCGTTTGCTGCACGCCAAGGCTGAAATTAAGCGTCTGGTTGACGGTTGCGCCTGATCCGTGCGCCGCGACGCCAAGCCTGCCACCGGGGCCGCGTGTCAGTGGCATGATCGCCTCTGGACCAGCCTCTCCCATCATGCCTTGTTTATTGCCAATCGGGAAAACAGTCGGGCCAGAAACGACGCCACCGTCTGCGAATTTTATCGATCCGGCGATGGAATTATAATTCGACATCGCCGATCCGAACGTATCCATGACGGGGTTTGATCCGATACCGAAAGCTCCGAACAGAGCTTCTGCAATCGTGCCGCCAAGACCGCCGCCAGATTTTCCGCCGAACGACATCTGAAACATGCTGTCGATGATCGAACCGAAAACGTCCATGACCTTCGACCTGAAACTATCCAGAACGCTTTCACCGCGCATGATCGACTTTGTAAAATCGGAGAACGTACTTGCAACGTCAGAGCGGAATTTTTCTTGATCTTTGATCAGTTCTTTATAAGCGTCTGTGACTTTATCGACGGATTCTTTAGCATCGTCTGCTTTTTTAGAGTTAAAAATCTCGCCCAGAATATCAGCAGACGTTCCGGCCTTGCGGCTGGTTGCGGCAATACGAACCTGTTCTAGCGCCTTTGTTTCAGCATTGGCGCGGGCCTTGTAAAGCTTATCTACAAGCGTATCCTCTGGATCGAATGCGTTTATTGTGTCATTGAGCTTACGCTCTGCGCCGCCAAGGATGGCGTCGAATTCCTTGCCCTCTTGCCCAAACCATTTTTGCGGATTGAGTATCTTGATTGTCTTTAAGCCTGCAACCTCGACGGCCTGCAAAGACACCTGCATTCCATGGAATGACCTGCGGGCGAATTCACCCATAACCGCTATACTGTCAATGATCTTTCTGACGACATCATCAACACTATTGAACGACGGAAGCGAATCCAGAACCGCTTGAGACATGACAGATATTGCCGGGGCGACTTCGACAGCAATCGCGTTTCCAATGCCTTGAACGACAGAGAACACGCGGGCCAATGCGTCGTTTGCTGCGCCGACTTTCTCGCTGTCGATATTCGATACGCTAAGATTGAATTTTTCCTGATACGCAGTGATTTCTTCCATCTTCGCGGAATAATCATCGAATACAATCATCAATTCTTTTGCATTGCGACCGAATATCTGTGACGCAACGCCCGCCCTTACAGTCGGGTTTTCAATCTCTGAAATAGCTTCGGCCAGTGCGCCGAATTGCTGGTCCGGAGACATATTTATCAGGGTATCGATCTCTAAACCAAGCGCCTGAATTGCAACCTTCTGCGCTTCTGTTCCTGTTGCTGCTGCAAAGAGATTGCGCTGCATGAGGCCAAGAGCGCCGGATAGATTGTTTGCAGACGTGCCGCTTTCATCGAAGACAAGTTTCATGGCCGCAAGCGACTTTGTGCTGATACCGACCTGATTGGCCAGATCAACATTCGCGTCTATGGATTTCATCTGCGCGCGCGCGAGGGCTATCGTGCCTGCAACTGCCGCTCCCCCAGCCAATGCCGTATATTTTGAGATTACTGCTGTCGCTTTTGTGACTGACTTCTCAAGTCCAGTCGTATCGCCTGTGAACTTGGCAACTAATTCCGCGATTGTGATTTTTGCCATGCGCGTTCTGCCTCTAACACTTCGTTCCACGTCACTCCGGTGGAATAGGTGCCATTGGCTATCGCTACTCCGTCCATTGCGAGTATGAACTCAGCGAGGGTCATCTCGCGGAATTGATCTGGTGTATATTTTAACACACCCAGCGCCAAACGATAATAGTTCTCTATCGGAAAGCGCCGGGATACTATTCCCCCTGTTCGGTATTTTTCCCTTCCTGCCCGCCTGTGATGCAGTAGGTTAGAAAGTCTATGTAAACAGGGATGAAGTTTACAAAGCCCGCCTCGAATACCGCCGTCCCGACTTGCTCACGGCTCAGGCGTGTATCCTTATTGCAGATAAGGCCAGTGTGGATCAGGCCGACAACGTCGTTAAAGCTGGTTTTCCCCTGCGTCGCGTCTTGAAGCTTTGTGATAATCGGGCCTTTGAATACGACACCCTCAAGGCGCTCGGTCGCTTCAAAGCTTGCCTTTAATGTTCGTTCTTGCCCGGCCAGATCGACGGTAAATAGCCCGCGAATATTCGTTACTTCAGTCATGGTTGTGTCTCCTTTATGTAACCGTACCATAAAAAAAGGGGGGCAAAAAGCCCCCCAGTTAACCCTAGCTTGGAAGATTAACTCGCTGGTGTAAATGTGACCGCGCCAGCCGATGCGAGGCTCAGTGAATATTGCTGTTCGCCCGCGTGTGCGCCGCTTTCCTCAAACGAGGTAATGCGGAAAAGACCTGTATAGCTTCCGCCTGCGGTGCTATCTCCGGGGATAACGACTGTCAGATCAAGGTGAGTTCCGGCCATGGCTGCCGTGCGTACAGACGCGCATACCGCAGCGTCCTGAAGAACACCTGATCCCGAGACTGTCAGAGAACGGAGAATTTGACCGTCCAGCAATTGACGAATGCCAGCGTCATCCTTTGTCGTTACATCCACTTCCTGTTCATTGATCGTGATCGACGTATCGCGCAGCCCGGCGATTGTCGTATCGACAGAAGCGATATCCATTTTAATCAGCATCAAGCGCCCGTTATATGCCATGTTCTACTCTCCTATGACAATTCTGTACTGAGCGACGCCCTGCCACGTCTGCCCATCAGGGTCTTTGAAAACGGGGGCAAGTCCCGTAAATAGTATACTATCAACCGAGGCCGATGACAACGCGCTCGTATTGTTATGCAGAAGGGTATAAATGCGGGCGCGGATATTTCCGATTTCCTGCACGTTTGTCTTACGCGAGAAAATACTGAACTGCGCCGTATGTTCCATACCGTTTCCAGTTTTCGTGTCATATGGCGCTGACGAAACTGTCAGAACGACAAACGGAAACGTCGGGTTATCAGGCACGTCCGAATAAATCCGCTGTCCGACATACCCAGTAAGAGTACCATCGGCCTTTAGAACCGTCATGATCGACGCCATCAGGGGCAACAGGCTATCTGTCATATCTTCGCCCTCTTGAAATATTCCATAAGTTGCGCCACGGCTTTATCGTATGCATGCGTAAGCCACGGGCGCGGTAGCATTTTAACCGTGCCGAATTCCAAGAATAAGCCCCATGGAGCGCCTTTGCGACTGCCTACGTCATATCCGCCCTTGATCTTTTCAACCGTGATATTGCTTACCAGTGCGCCGCTGTCAGAGTTTGGTGGGTTGCCCGGAGCCGAGGCCGTATGCTGTATGCCCTTGCGCTCGTAAATCTTGCCCTTCGACAGGCGGGATAGGATCGACTGTTGCGCTAGTGACTGGGTTGTGATCGCACCATCAGCAAGCCATTTCTCAAGGCTTCCATCGGCCCGCTTTTTTAAAGCCTTGACCGCTTTCTCAAATTCCTTGCCGCCTTCAATCTCAACCCTCAACATCAGGCGCATTCTCCTCTAGGCTGATTTCCTGATATACGCGGCCTTCTGATTTCATGTCATTATCGAGGTTGCGTATGGCCTGCACGGCAAAAAGTCTATCGTCAAAACTCACGCGATAATCGCTTATATTAGCGATATTCTTCAGGCCAGACTGATACCGAATGACGGCCTTATGCGTAATGCGTGATTGTGTCGCCGATTGCGAAAACACCTCACGTCCTGAGTATGGCTGCATCGATGCCCAGTACGTCCCGACATTGGACCATGATACCGTGCGTCCGCCGTAGTCGTCCGTTGTTTCAACCGGGCGCTGGATAATAATCCTGTGCTTTGCGTCGGCTGACCAGTGATTGCATTTAGAAACCATAGCCGTCCATTGCCCTGTATCCGCTTAATATCGCCTTGCACGCGTCCGATATTTCACATACGCCACGGCATTCGTAAAGAGAAGACGCGTGCATCATGATCGCCTGCTTAATCGCAGCGGGGACGGTGCCGGAATTCGATCCATAACCGCATACCATGACGATCTCTACGGCTGCATAATCGCGCAGGCCAGTCGGCCATGTATATCCATCGTTCAAATACACGCGCCCGCCAGCGCCATCGAGGCGGTATGACGCGCTGGAAAACGTCGTTTGAGTGTTTGCCCGGTCTGTCGTTTTAATCGACGTAATAGACGATACAGGGCGATATGGTAGGTTGATACTATCGTTCTGCCCCAATACCGAAGCCTTGTGGCCTTCAAAGACGCCAGCCGCCATGCGTTCATCTTCGCCGCGCCCGAATCCATCCATGACGTAGGTTATTGTCGTATTGATAAAATACCGATTGCAGTATTTCTGAACCTGATCCGTTGCCGCTTCGATATACATATCCAGCATGCAGTCTTCATCATCACCGTCAACCTTGAGGTATTCCTTCAATTGACTGCGCGTTATGGGGAACGTAGTCGGGGCCGTTGTGACTGTCGCGGTCTTGCGATTGTATCTCATTTCTTCGGCCTTCCCTTGCCGCGCACGCCGGGGATTATATCGCGTGTCTCAAAAGCATCATGATAATCAGGCGCGTTTAATTCGACAACGCCCATGCTGACAAAAACTTCCATCAAATAATCAGATACGTCATAAGTCTTGCCCTTCATATAATGCTTTGCCTTTATGCCATCTTCACTAGCATATGTTGTTTGAAGCATTTTGACTTTATGGCGCATGTATCCTCCTGCTTACAGGGGCGGGAAACCATGACCTGAAACCCGCCCCTGAAGTTACGCAGAAACTATTAAGTCGCAGCGATATTGATAGCAATATCAGATGCAGGCGGATTAACCGCAGCACGTTGCAGAATGACAACGCCATTGATTGCAGCGTCTGTGCCAGACGTACCAGTTACGACAGCGCGAACATAACGCTTGCTACCGACATAACCGATAGAACCGACAGGCACGCCGTCATCTGTGTCAACCGTAACCGACAGGTCGGCTTCCAGACCTACCAAGTCAGCATCTGCAACCGCAGTAAATGCAACATCAGCAGTCGTATCGCTTTCTTGAATTTCAAAAGCGAAGCCAGCAGCAGCGCCTGCATCTGTAACTGTGCCAGTCACGAATGCAAATGTGCATGCCTCATATCCAGACAGATCAACGATATTGCCCTTAGATGGTGTTGTACCGCTAAGAGTAGCAACGATTGCTTTGGCAATCACTGTATTCGAACGCATATCAAACATATCTTATTCCTCATGTTTGTGTTGAAAGAGAAGGGCAGGGGAGATTAAGCCCCTGCCGTGATTAATTACGATGCAGCAATCTTGCCGATCTTGATCGCTTCATAGTTTGTTACGGCACCGCCGCTACGGATTGTAGCGTAGTACTTCACAAAGCCTTTTGAAGTGTACGGGTCGCGCAGGATATTCAGGCCGACACGATCAAGGATCGTATAACCGACACTGAAGTCACCGTATGCAAACGCCAGATTGCCCGCACCGATTGCAGCCATATCATCGGCATAAACAACCGGACGACCAAGCAACTGAAGCTGAGTATTGCCGTCTTTCAGCAATGTCGTGCTGAAGAAGTAATTATCAGCGCCCTTCAGTTTCAGAACTGCACCGTAAGATGCGCGTTTCATCAACCATGTGGCATTGCCTTGATATGGCTCTTTCAGGGATGCTTGCAGAGTGATCAGACCATCCGATGTTACCGCAGAAGCATCAAGCAAAGCGACTTGCTCGATCTTGTTGCGCTCATATGTACCAGCAGCAGCCCATGCAGAATGAGACATGAAGCCCTTAGGCTGACCGATACCAGAACCAGACACGAAAGCAGTGTTTTGCTTGCGGCTGAATTTGTCAGCGATCTTGCCTTGCAGCCAGCTTTCGACATCCACGAACGGATCTTCCAGCATCTCGGTTGTAACCTTCGGCTCTGCTTCGAGCTTATGGGCTACGATCTCGAGCAGACCGACTTCCGGCGTATCTGTCTCGCCACCGCTTGCGCCTTCACCTACCCAGCGTGCATCAGCTTCGTTGTCGTCGATAACCACTTGCAAAGACTTGCTTGCAGTTTGAACGACACGTGCGAGAGAACGCATTGGGGAAGTTTCAAACAAACGAGTGACCATGAAGTCAGCCATTTCAGGCATGACCAGATAGCCGCCGTCAGGGTTGTTATCCGTGGACATAGAACGGATTTCCAGACCTTCAGCCGTGTGCTTGAACTTCGTACCACGGATAGCGGATTCGCCGCCGCGCAGATACTCAGCAAAAGCAGCTTTGCTTTCTTTGACTTTCTCAGGGTCTGCTTTGGACTGACCGCCAGTCGCGTCGATACGGTTCATTGCAGCTTCCAGAGCTTTGGCCTTGCGGTCTTGCTCTTGCAGTTGCTCTGATGCCTTCGTTACTTGATCGGTGATTTTATCCAGCTTGGCATTGAACTCAGCGTTTTTCGCCTGTTCGCCTTTTACGCTTTCCAGCTCTGATTTAAGAGCTGTCAGACCTTCGTTAACTTGCGTTACAAGGGTTTTAACTTCGTTTTGTTCCGACATCTTGAGATACTCCTTTTAAGATGTTTAGCGTTTGTTTCAATTCAGAAATAACGCCATCATCCTCAGCAGCATCCCGCAGATCGGCTATGGCTTTGTACCCTTTAGACACGATTGTCTTAGCTTCGGTACGGCTATATCCTGCATCTCGCAGGAATTCTTCAAACTCGCGCTCAGATTTATGCGCGGCGGATTTCACTCCGGTGATATTAGCGGCCCTGTTTGCCGGGAATGTCACCATGGAAACCTCGATCAATTCAACGTCAAGCAAATGACGAATACCGTCTTTATCGTATTGGCTTTCGCGTGTATAGAAACCAATTGAAAGACCTTTAAGAGCACCTTGCTTTGCCAGCGCATAGGCTTCACGAGCTTTCTGCACTTCGAGATTGATCTCGCCCTCTAGCACAAGGCCCTTGTCATCTTCGTAAGCCTTTGTCCAAACGCCGATCACATCGCCGGATGAGTGTTGCAGCAGCATGGCGGGCAGACCATAAGTTTTAAGGGACTTGTCAAAAGCCCCCTTTTCAACACTCTCGCCATAGCTATCGACAACGCCAAAAACAGAACCATAGCCTTTGATCTTGCCAATCTTGCCATCGTCGCCATCTGCCTTGATCTCGGCAGAGAATGTCATAAACTTACGTTCAATAGTCATCTAAAAATCCTCTGAGTGATAATATTGTAACACCGTTTTTTCAAATTACAAATAATCCCTTTTTACTTGCCGTAACTCAACGCACCGACAATTGATCACGTTCTCAGGACTTCCAGACGGATCGCCCGGATAATCCAATTCCTCACCATCGACGATAAACGGCGCATCCATTCCGATATAATCACTATTCGCCATTGCCATATGCGCTTCACGGGTGCGCTCGTCAATTGTCGGTTGCCACTTCTTTTCCAGTGTCAGACCGTTCTCTGCGGCAATTGTCTCAGCCGTGTATCGGGATGCAAAAGCCGCTGCGTTATGTGTCTCGGTCCGGGCGATAGTATTGGCCCGCCATGCTGATAGTCCCTTTGCACGCAATCCGGCCTTGATAACCTCACTCTCAGGCTCGCCAGACGTGAACGCCGCCGTTACCAGCTTGTGCACGTCCGATGCCGTGACCTTTGCAGTACGCTTTACCCTCGCGCCGCCCTGAGTAGTGAACCACTGAAACAAAGCGCTTTCATGGATGCTATATTTAATCTCGCGCAAGTGTTCGGATTTAATGCCCGTGATAGTCGATGGTGCAGCTTTCACCGCGCTCGCCATGATGCGCCTGTAATTCTCTCGGTATATCGATTCGAGTTTCTGCGCGTGTTCTTGTTCAAGAGTATCAGACAGCTTACCCACGCGCTTGTAATATTCCATTTGCGCTTCGATAAAACGGTTTTTCTCTTTGCGAATAGCGGTGCGAAATCGCGGCATATGGCGCATGACCGCAATATCAAAACGCATGGCGCGTATGCGGTCACTTGTCTTACTCATAGTCAAACCTGTAAAACCATTTCACCGGTAACAACCGCGCCAAAAGGTAGCAAAGAATATGCGGGATGAATTTATGCCTGCGCGTTATCGTGATAAGAATATTACTAATTGCCATCGGAATAATCCTCTCTCACCATCGCTTTAATTTCATCAGGGCCGTACCCAAGCCGCTTTAAAAACTTTGCCGCCGCTTCTTCTTCTTCGTCCTCGGTATCATCCTCCGGAATGTCCTCTTGCTCCGGCATATCCGCATTATCATCATCGGCCTCGGTTGTGTCTTCTTCGCCAAGCGGCAACAGACCAGACGGGATCATCAGCGTATCTCCGCCTTCTACTTCCTCATATCCGATAGCCGTGCGGGCCTCGTTCACGGTCATCATGCCGGATGCGACTGCCTTCGCCATACGATCAAAACGCTTCTGTCTCAATCCCTCAAGGGCCGGGATGCTATCCATGTCATACACGAAAGTCAGTCCTTCGCCATACGCAGGCAATAGCCAGTTGCCGAACGCCTCAAGGAATTCATTCAACAGCGGAAGAACTGTATCCGTCCATAGACGTTCCTTCGCCTGCTCGAGATTATTGAATGTGCTGCTGTCATTGTCGATCAGCGGCAGCGGTACGCCGTAAGCACTTGCGACATACTTCGCCATCTCGCGCATGGTATTCAGGAAGTCCATATCGCGGGCGGTGTCGCTCATGCTTTCCCATTTCGCTTCCTCCGTGAGGATAGGAACTTCACCCGCATTACTCTTACCCTGAAGCGTTTCCTTAAACCATTCACGAACGACGCCGAGGGTGGCTTTGTCCGGCGTGCCCTTGAAATAAACGATACCGCTTGGACGTGCGCCGTTCTCAAGCAGGCTGTTATTCCAGCGCAGTCCTGAGTTATGCGTGTCAGCCGATAATGCGACATGCGCCATCGGCGGAAGTCCTAAGAACGCATTATCAGGGTTGTACGTCTTGAGCTGGAAAACCTGAGATTTCCCCGTCACCTGATCGACAGGGAATTCTTTTTTCTGGTTTCCTGAATTATAAACATACTTCGCAGTAAGTCCTATCGCGCCCGCGTGTACCTCTGTGTTCTTACTCGCCATAACCCAAAGCTCAGTCGGTTGCTTCGCGTCCGGGTACTTGATCAAAAACATATTGCCAGTGATCAAATATTCGATGAACGCATGGCGCAGGAATTGTGACCACCCTTCTGTCGGGTTTGGTTTCTTGAGAAGCTTCAATGCCGGATGTTCATCGATAGGCTCACCGTCTTTGTTGTGGACCTCGATATCAACCGAACCCAAAGCCGTGACGATCTCACGAATGGCACGATAGACGATGACGTTTTCTACATAGCCTTCCTTGAAATATTCCTTGAGATTTTTTTCTTTGACCTTGTACTTGTTCTCAAAAAGAACAGCCCCGCCTACCGGGTTTTCTTTCTTCTCGATCTTAGCCGCAATCCGGCGTTCGTTTCGCTTGCTGAAAAATTTCATAGGACTATAAAGCCTCCTGCGCCTGATCGTTTAATCATCGGCTCCAGCGCGTATCTGATAGCATCGATGCAGTGATTGTGCGCGTCTATTATATCAGGAAGGATATCACCTGAAAACCTATCAATTTTGTACCGATAAAGTCTGAACTCGTCAGCGGTTTTCACGCAGCGGCGGTGGATAACGACTTTCTCAAAACCACGAATGTACGCGATACCATCCTCGACGGATCCCTTGCCCTTGACGGCGGGGACGATGTTCAGGCCAGCACGCCGGACGTGCGATATCGTTTCAGGTCTGGCGTTATCTGCCCGGATCGTATGGGTATCTGCGCCGGGGATCGTCTTGAATGCCGCAGGGGTATCGGTTATCTCAAGGCCGATCTTGTAATATTCATAATCGATATATAGGCGTTCCCCATTAATCCAGCACCTGACCAGCGTTGTCGGGTCTTGAGAGAAGCCCCAGTCAGCGCCGTAATACGGGCCGTCCCATCCCTCTTGCGGTTCAAATTCATCCACCTGATATTTTCCATTAAAAATCTGCGCGTCCGATTTCGTGTTGTACTCGCCAAGCCAGACATGGCCGAACATGTCTGGATCGATGCGTTGATCAAGCTGCATTTCCTCGATCAGTTCTTTGGTAATAAATGGGTTTTGATCATAATTGATATGGGAAAGCAAAACCCCTTCGCCTTGCGCGTCTTGAAAAAACTTATCGACGGCGTCGGTAGGCTGGTCAGGGTTCCATGAAAACCATATCTCACTTCCGGGCGCACGGATTGTAGGACGCAGCAGGCGCAGTGACCGACTGGAGAGATTTTGCGCTTCCTCTACCCATGCGATTTTAAACCCCTCAAGGGACTTGATCGAATCGGCGGTATGGTCCTGCATCCCTTGGAATATGCAAACGCCCTTCCCGTTGCGCCTGAGTATCTCGGTTTTGTTGATATCGAAAAAGCGCCCGAGGTTGTACTGGTCGATTTTTTCCTCTACCAGCGCCTTGGCGGAATACTGGAGGGATTTCTGTATCTCACGAATACACACCGCTGGAAGGTCTTTATTCATGACCATGGCCTCGGTCAGAAGCTCGGCGAAAAAATGCGACTTACCCGATCCGCGCCCGCCCTTCAATCCTTTAAACCGATAATGCTGTAGATACGGCAATCCCCAGCGCGGGGTCGGCATGTCAATCAGCGTGTCTGTCATCGACAATCCTGCGGGTGATAATCACCTGTTCGCCGTCCGTTGGATCATCCCCCGCCGCCAGTTTTAAAATCGATGCCGCCGCCTGTGTCGATCCCTTGCCGCCTACCAGCTCCGCCGCCAGCGCCAGAACCGCCGCAGCCTTGAGGGTCTTCGCCATCTCCTGCTCGGTCCCGCCGCGCTCGATCACTTCCTGCAAGTCTGCCAGTGCCGCCCGGACTTCCTGAAGAACGGCCCTTGAGGGATTAATCTCCTGTGGCTTATCAGGCCGGGGTGTCTGCATGTCCTGAATTGTTCTTCGCTCTTCCATGGTCTCATGGTGCCATTG
>ERZ761597.71-NODE-71-length-25104-cov-32.180686_pt1 | contig 25104 bp, 28 predicted proteins | sample MGYA00433093_ERZ761597 | MGnify/ENA primary metagenome ERZ761597 (study PRJEB28899, sample SAMN03785557) | bioreactor sludge metagenome | biome: EBPR Sludge; feature: EBPR Bioreactor; material: 0.22µm filtered reactor supernatant | place: Saint Lucia: Queensland... | reverse complement strand
ACTCAGCCCTAATCTCATTATCAGGGAAGAATACTTCCTGATGTTGGATAGCTATGGCTAACCCCTCCATTAGCTGCTGCTTACTCTTACTGGTAAATACGAATCCCTCAACCCTTGACTTAGATTTTTGGAGTATCTCCACAACAGGACTACCATTACCTGAACCATCCAGAAGCATGGGCACATTTGGTAGCCTCTTTAACTTTTCGATAGTTACAGTCCAATCTGCTTGAAACCTTTCATACCAGCATACACAACCATCCTCATCTAATCCTATGATTACAGTCCAGTCCTCAGATTTCGCGAGATCAACACCAAACTTAACAGGCTGCTTTGAGCTAATATCCCTTACTGCTCCAGCTATATGCTTGATGCCGAATGGGTTTGAGTTTTCATCATTGGGTATATTCAGATACAACTCATTGAATACAGCCTCAGGAAGGCTCTGCTTGATAAGATCTACTACTTCCTGCTTAAGAACTCCAGCCTCAATAGCATCATTAACTGTTAGATTAACTGTCCTATAGTTTGGATACAACTTCTCAAGCCTTAGCTTCTCATAGAGACGGTAGAACCAGTTCCTCCCCTTAACATTACCAATCATCCTGATCTTACCATTGGTGGCAGTTGTTACTGATTGAGCTAACGTATATATCGCTTCCTTACATCTTGAGGCCTCATCTACTACTATCCCAGAAACGTCTTCTCCATAGAGTTTATCTATGTCTTCAGCAGACTTGAACCAGATAACTGAGCCATTATGATGAAATGATACTTTTAGCTCTGTCTCAGAGGCACTATACACTGAAGAAGGTACGTATCCCTTCAGCCTCCTAAACATAATCTTACTCTGGCTATATGATGGACTAACCCACCAGAAGATCCCCTGCTTATTAGGCTTCTTATACTTAACTGCTTGCTCAAATAGCCATACCAAATGGGAGATACTCTTACCAGACTTGGTAGATCCAAGTGTTACTACTAACTTGGCCTTACTAAATAAGGCTCCTCTCTGCTTCTCGTAAAGATGGGGCCTTACATACTCATACCCGCTATTACTCTGATTCTCCATCAGGCCCATCCTCTGATCCAAGATTGAAAGTGAAACTTATCTTCTTACCATCACCCTCTACAACAAAGTTATCTCTACGGCCCCATTCCTTTGGATTACGTCTCTCTAGGAACCATGCAGCAGCCTTCCAGTCACCACTATTAATAGCCTTCAAGATAGTGATAATGGCTAGATTCTGAGCATGAGCTTCTGCTGCATCCATCTTGGCCTTAAACTCATCATCCATGATGGAATCATTGTGTTGGAGTCCAGACAACTTGTAACTTGTCATACGATCTAGGCCCATTTGCAGGGCCTTAATCATCCTATCCTTGGCTTGACGCTGGAGGGTATTACCTGGCATTTCTTAAAATCATCTCCTTTAGATCATCTAACTTTTGGTCTACTCGCTCAAGCACATTATCAATCTTATCTAGTCTAGCCTCAAATCCAGTGCTTCTATATTCGAGTGCCTGCAAACGTTTCTCTACCCTTATTGCCCAAGATATGACACCTACTATATGCATCAGCACTAGCCCTCCAATGCTAATCATCTCCATGCTCATCTGTTGCCCCTTTCTGTCTTCTAAAACTTGCAATGTCGCTAACGCTGCCTCCAAGGGCACCAAATATGAAAACCATGCTTAATCTAAAAGGATCTGCATCCCTATCCATGAGGCTGTAGTAACTTAACGTATATAGGCCTGTAAGAAATGCAGTTTTTAGGTTGATACGCTTGCTGAAAACCATATCCAACTAGAGGACTCAGATTAACCCGTAGGATAGGCCATTATCACCACTCAGACGGTATACCAATGAAGATCCCTCAAGAGTAAGGCTCATTAGGTTATCACCCAAGACTAATCCACCGAAACTGGAAACTGATAAGTTTGAGCCTGTGGTTACAGATGATCCAGCCACATTACCAAAAGTGAGTACCCCACTTGAGAGGGCTCCAAAGCAGTAATACTCTCTGCTTCCAGTTGCCTTAATGCTCTCTCCACTGACAGCAATGGAGCTACAGACCATTGAGAACGTTAGACCACGATCATTACTCTGGTATCGTCTGAGACTGGAATCCAAGGCTAGTATATCTAAGGTTCCACCGTTTGATATCATATCAAATGAACTGCATGCAATGGAGGTAGACCATTGATCACCAGTCTGGAGATTAATCAGCTTTATAACTGAGTCTACGTACCCAAGGTATGGGTATGATATCCTAGGTTCTCTGCCAGTCCCCAACAGAATGCCACTGCTAAAGGTTGTGTAATCATAGGATATGGATCTATAAACTGATCCACTGAGGCAGTAGGCCATATGCAAATATCCAAGATCACTGATTCCAAGATTCACATCATAACCACTGGTAACAGCAGTTAACCTTGGCTCCTGCTCAGGATATTGGCTCTGGTGGTAACCCACTGAGATAATCCCACTAGATACCGTTGCGTAGATCAACTGGCCCAAGTTACTCATCTCTACTGCTACTCCAGATGGAGTAGCCCTACCACTCCCAACAGTTCCAACCACTAGGTATGAGTGCCAAGGTAAGGCTGATGCCAGATAGGAGCCAGTTTCATGGACTATATGCCTAAGGGCTGGATTCTCAAGATATGATGCCTCATACGTAGGAATATATTTTGTCCTCTTCCAGCCACTTACCGTACCAGTCAAGGAGGTTAATCTATTGCTATCATCATAGATATCAGTTCTAGATAAGCGGCTAATGATGCCTCTGCTACTAGTTGCCCAATCGTAAGAGTGCTGGACATATTCACCAGTATAAGCATAATCAGCATCTCTGCTCATCTCTGGTAGGACTGCCAACGGTGGAATCTCCCTGTAGGTATTGGTGTATAGTCCTATTACATCAGATCCATCTGTTTTGATCCATGAAACAGTATCATAAGCCAATGATCTCCTAGTAATACCTTCATACGTGTGGAATACTTCCTCTATCTCATCCTGTATATGGTCGTCTGATACCTTCCCCAAGAACATATACCTTTTGTATGCAAGCCAATCTAAAGCAGTAGGCTTACTTCCATTTGCCAATCCAATCGGCTGCTCAGACCATTGATCAAGTAGATAGTTCCAATGGGTGGTATTCCCATATCTGAATCCATTAGCCCTATCTCTGGCTACGGTTGCTAACTGACCAGTTTCCCATAAATGATCATGCCTTAAACTTGATCCCAAGAAAGTTAAGCCAAGGATTAATCCAGCACTTGCTTCTACCCTAATCCTCTTGGGCATATAGCCAACCAATAGACTCCAACAGTGTGGATTATCTTCCAGTACCTGAAGACTGATATCAGATGATCCACCAATAGAAGCTATAGAACTGAGGCCTACATCTAGATCTTGTCCGTATGATCCAGCATAGTAGTCACCCGTAGGAGCCTCAAACCTAATCACTCCACTTTGAGTTCCACTCAGAACATTAGTGCTAACGCTCGTATCTCTACCTATCAACTTGAGGATATACGAACCAGTAGCAACAGAGGAATATCCTAGAGCCACTGAGGTAAGGCTGCTAAAGTAGGGACTCTCCCACTGGCCTAACTCATACTCAACAATACCACTCCCTGAGAAGACTAGGCTTGATCCACTCCATGACACTGAGCCAGTGCTTGTGATTGTTGCACCAGTCAGATTGTATCTCCCAGTAGCACTGATTACATCAGCCTCAAACCTTGTATAACCATACCAAGCAGGTACACCTAAGGCACTCTCAGCAAGGGCATTACCTACTATAGAAGTCCTTCTCTTACTTCCACCAGATGGTAATGATGGATGGGCCATATACTGATCCTTCAATGGATACCAGTATTCAGAACTGGAGCTAATGGGCCATGATTCTCCAGAATCCTCAGCATCTGATGGGAACCAATAGAAGTATGACCAATGAGGATTAATCCATGAGTTAATATATGATGGCTCTGCTTCCAGGTGCTGTAAGTATGATGCTATTGGTGTCTCAGCATAAGTGAACACTGAGCCCCTAGATTTATATTCAGCAGAAGATACACCAGAGGATGGGGGGATGATCGTACCCACAGGTTCACCCTCTCCTACCAAAGGACATGATCCAGCAGATACTAACTCGTAACCATAAGCTATACCTTCATATCCATTGGTGGTTACACTGTATCCACTCTTAGACTCATAGGTAAAGGCCTCCTCACAGACACTGACAGCACTAGCAACCTCACCAAGGAAATGAGACATTTGAGGATATTCTTCTCTCTCATTAGTCTGCACTTCTGAAGTCTCAGCTACCAGATCAGTATGTACGCTAACTCCCTGACTTCTAACCCTTGGAAACTTATCCCTATAGATCAATGTCCTGTACTCATCACCATCCTTGATAACTCCCTTCTTAAGATTGGGCACTGAGTCAATATATCCAAATGCAGACTTACTAGTATGCTCTGTCTTCCAGATTCTATAGACTGCTGGAACTGTAGCAGGGCCATTGGTACACATACTAGCAAGTGCAGTCCCAAGATCAGTGCTTGAGAAAACTCCCTCATAGGCTGTAGTTATCTGTATATCATCAGTGTAATCACAAGTAACTGAGGGGAGGGGTAGTAATCCATCTAAGGTTGGAGGATCTAGGATTCCAACAGTACAGCCAAAAGCTTGGTTATCTATTGTCCAAGATGCCCTAACTTCCCCTTCACCTTCCAGGCTATGGCTAAATGCTGTTGTGTAGGTTGGAGGTACTCCCATAACTGGAGCATAACTTGGCCCCAATGAACATGCAGTTTTAGGTGGTATGCCTATGAAGGGGATGCTAGATGGAACCTGATAGCCTAGATTAATGGTTCCAGCAAGCGATAGGAAACCAGAGCCATCCTTAGAGACTACTCTGATCCCATCGTAATCAAATCTATAGGCTCCATACTCAGCAAATACTGAACCAGTGACAGTGATATACGCCCAATCTAAGGTTAAGAACCCAGTATCTGTATGGATGATTTCATCATTGAGGTACTCATTCCTGAAGGTTATGCTGGTATTACTCGTGTCAGCATACAGGGAGATACTCAAGCCAGGGATTAGATCAGATCCATTGGGAGTCCACTGGCTAAAGGTAGATGCTTGGAATATTGGGCTAATCGTAGATCCAACTTTAGTATATGAGCATGTAGCACTAAGGCCCAGGGTAAAAGTGAATGCTTTTACCAATCCTCTAATCATAGCTTACTCCTAAGAAAAGGCACCTTGGCCTATCACTAACTTGATCTTGAGTGTGCCTGTGGCTATCGGTATTATCATTGGAGTAACTTTCTTATTTGTCTCATCCATTTCATTAACGGATATTGAGGGAGTCTCTATAACTTGGTATCCAGTGCTGCTACTCGTACAGACCGCTATAGCAGCATTTGTAAGCCTAGCCAGTATATGGCTGGTAACGTCATATCCAGATCCTGCTATTGCTGATGTTGGAACAGTGGAGGATACGTAGGTTACATCTACTTCCTGAATCCAAGCATAGTTATCAGTCCCATAATCTGTACTCTGGCCCATCTTGTCCTTGTAACTAATAGATACCCAGGGTAGGCTAAATCCAGCATTCTGGAAGTTACGCTTATTAACTGATGAAGTCCTAATAAAGAAGTTAACCTCAGGCCAAGTGGCCCTAAGTGTCTCTATCAGTGCTAAGTATGCTGTTCTATCCATAATGATTACTCAGGTAGTGGTGCAGCCAAAACTATTCCATTCGGAGTAGGAATGCTAACTAGGAAGTAGGTCTTACAATCGCTAATGATCAATGAAGTATGAGTTTGAGCATCCCCTTTTATTGAGAAGCATTGATTAACGTATGGGAAACTGGAGGGACTGGTAAATACTATTACATCCCCATCATCAATATCTACATCTGCTGCTACCTTAACCCTCTCCAAAGAAATCTTATCATCATCTTTCAGCCTCCCTAGATTAGAGGGGGATACAGTCTCTGGTGCAGACCAGTAAAGGGCTGGAACATTTGAGGACACTAGAGCATAGGTAGTATTATCTGCTCGTATGTAAGAAGCTATATCATTTGGCTGAGTAGCCAAACGATAGATATCAATCCTGTACCTGTAGAAGATGTTCCTAATGCTCATAATATGCGATACCACCATTTGCCATCAATGAATCTATAGAATATGGATTCTCCTTCAGCATGGAAGATGAAGCAGTTAGTTATCTGAGTCCCCATATCCTAATACTCCTCTGGCTTCCTCTTTGGATATGATTCCAGCTATGAAATCTTCCCTTACCTTCTCGTGCTGCTCCCTCTCAGATTGATCAAGGCCCCTGATCTTGCTACAGTCAAATCTTAATCTAACCTTGGCAGGATCTAGACCATACTGGGGTAGCAACTGACCTGATAACTGATCAGCTATGGTGTTCCACAGGGGAACCATACAGGCCTCATATGCAGCCTCTCTGGCTTCCTGATAGTTACTATAAGTGCTCCTATTGAGGCCAGCACCTAGACCCACCACTATAGGACTCAGACCGAATAGAGCACATATTCTCTCCTCAGGCACGTTACGTATCTTGTCAAATGCCATTTGCTCTGGAGAGAATCCCCAGGTATTAACATCCCCTTCAACTGGGAAAACGATAAGTTCCCCTCTACGATCCCCTCTCATCCTCTGGCCTATGTATTCCCTCAGAATGTCCTTCTGTTGGGATGTTATCTCTTGGTTAGGAGTGAAGGAGATCCCAGGAGCCCCTAGATTCTTCATCAGGGCTGCTGCTGCTGCTGAAGCCTCATTATCTGCTACTATCTCCCTCAAGACTGGGGCCAAGGGGCTAATACCCTCCCTGTAGTTGTAAGGATCTAGCCTATTCTTCAGATGAATCACTTCTGTTGGCTTGAGTGATCTAACAGTTTGATCAGTATATTCATATCTCGTGATAAAGTCCCCATTCTCTGCTATCGTTCTTACCTGAAAGTGGGGCAAGTAGTAGAGGGCTCCAGGGGTATTACCTCTTGTGTACTCAATGTATGAGTAGGCTCTGCCAGCAGTAAGATATGAGAGTAATAATCCACTCCACAGATGATCCTCTGTGTAATACCTGTTAGGTGCCTTCAAGAGGCTAATAACATCATGATTCATCTGCTCATAGGTTCCATCCCTTCTCCTATACTCACAGACAATATCAGCCTCATTGAAAGCATTGGTTATCCAGTTTAGACAGGCTCCAACTGCTGAGTTCTGCCATAGAATGCCAGCATCTTGAAGATAGTTAAAGGTAGATCCAGGTGTTTGAGGGTAGAAGGTACCTCCATAACTTGGTCGCCACTGTATTAAGTTTCTGAATGTCGCTTTTAGATTCTCAAACATTAGATTATCCTCTTGTATCTGTTAACGACTGCTTGAAACAGTGGCGTAAACATTGAGTTCATATTCCCTGCATTCTCAGCACCTGCTGTAAGTGCAAGATCAGCCTCTTTGATTGATCCTAGTCCACCCATCTGTAAGTATGAATACTGGGTCTGACAGTGATTAATAGCATTGAGCAAGATAGCTTGATATACATCTGCTGGGCATGATGTACTGTATCCAGGTCTACCAATAATAGTTAACTCCTGACGACCAGAGTAGATTGGAGTATCAAATATGATCCCCTCAATGGGAATACCCTTTATCGAGTAATCATCTGGATACAGGTTATAGGTAGAGGCACTGACAGTAACACCATCAAGTAATACTGCTGAGACAGTTATCATATTTGTGCTCAAGATCAGATACTTGCTTCCCCCATACCCATCCCTCCAGTTACTAGTGGCTCCCTCTGGAGTCATTGGTAATGACACTGTTCCAGAAAGTGCTACAAAGGGAATCCTTCCAGTGAGTTGCTCAAACTGGATGATACTGGCCTCTACTGCTCCACTGGTTATGAACGTAGGGATACTGAGGCCCATAGCAGATATGGCATTAGTTAGATTACTGACCGTTGGGTACATTCTTGTTACCTCCAAGCCAACTGATAAAGCCTAGAATCATAAGGCCACAGAATATAAGGCAGATAGTAAGGAAGATTAGGCCTAGAGAGAAACCCATCATCCAGAATAGAATATTAAACATAGTGTAAGCCTCCAGAACCTGGAAGATTGTTATAGTTGGGGATCACTCCATTCATTAGAGCACAATCCCTGAATAGTGAGTAGGGTCTACCATTTGAGTTACATAGGCCAAAATGGTTGGTATCAGTTCTCACATCATAGGCTGAGGATGAGTTCATAGCGTTATAGACATTGATTCCCTTAATGAATGGGAATGATCCAAGCGTATTGATCATAGCCAGTGTATATCTGCTTCTCTCCTCCTCATTACCATAAGTCCAATAGGAGCCATTAAGGCCTGCATTCTCAAACTGGAATCCGCATTCTGTAACAAACCAAGGTTTGTTAGCAATGGCTGGATAAGCTGAAGCAACTCTGGTTCTTATGTTCTTAACTCCCTCTACCACTGTTTGTCTAACAATCCCTTCTCCTAGGAATGATTGAGGTGTACTGAAGTTAGGATAGAAGTGGAAGGCTAAGTAGTCACAATAAGATAAATAAGTTTGAGCACTTGTGATATTCGTAGTGGCAGTAATCCAGTTGAATCCAGATGAGTACTGGCTAAGAGATGGAGCAATAAGAGGAATCTCTGGATAAGCATGCTTTACAGCAGATGCCACCATTGTCATATAGATTGTGAGGCCAGAGGCTATGACTCCATTAGTGAAGGCTCCAAAGTTTGTATTGTCTGCTTCATTCCACAACTGAAAGTAAACTTTACGCTTATCAAAGTTATGGTAAGTGAAGATTCTGCTTAATCCATCAAGGATAGCATTCTTCGCATTGGTATGATCAGAAGCATTGATAAACTTCTCATCACTGGATACCCAATCTCCACCTTGAGGCCCATAGGTAAGGCCAAGGAGAATCCCTTGATCATTGGCCTTGATCCAGGTTATCTGTTGATCAAGCCAATCATACACTCTACCAGTGACAGATGGAGCAAGATAACGTAACTCAAGATTGAATCTAACAAAAGGGAATCCAGCCTCTTTGGCTACAGTGATACTCTGTAGTCTCTTGGTTGGTGTAGTGCCTGTAGATGAGGCCACAGGCTGGAATACTGAAACTGATCTTATCATTAGGATAACTCCTCCCCATAGATTCCAAAGTTGATTCTTCCTAGGGCTCCAGAGGTTGTAGTAGTGGCTGAACCAAAGGTAGAGGTTCCCATTTCTTCACTCCAGTTGAGTGATGAGAATGCTCCCTGACCAAATCTATATCTATCTGCTCTAAAGTGGTTACGTGTGCCTGTATTGCTGAAGTCTTGGTAGACTCTGGTAAGGATTGAGGCCTCAGAGACACCAGCCCAAGCATGTCTAATGAAGTATTTCCCAGGTGGAAGTACATCCATAGCAGAACCTGTATGGCTGATAAGTGTTGGCTCTGGTGTGGGATTAAAACCTGAGCAAGAATATATGATTCCACTGATTGGTTTCCAAGGTTGGCCTTGGTTTGTTGTCAAATGAGTCCTATAGATTGTGGCCTTCATTGTGATCAAGCCCAAACTGGAAGTTACAGAGTTAAAGGGAATGATCAGCCCATATACTCTCATTGGCCTCTTAAGGTGGAATACTGTCCAATAATCGCTAACGTTGGAAACATTTCCAATCTCTCCACTGGTGGTAGGGCTATTGGTAGATGCTAAGGTAGTGAGGTTAGAAGTTATCCAGTTTTCATGACTCCAGACAATGATAGGGAATCCTTGGCCACTCCTGCTAAGATCATGGTAGGCTCCCTGAGGTACCGATTCTTGACGGTACCAGAAGCCATCCTGACCAATGGACATAGCACCTACTCCAGCCATATGGCTAGGCTTGTTATCAATCAAGTGATCAAGCGGATTTGCTCCAGTTTTCTGAAGGGATGAGTTAACTTTGTAGAAGATCCCTCCCTTGGCTTGTAACTCAATCTCACTGAAGGGGGAGATAGTAGCAAAGGATGTACCTGCTTGAGTTAAGGATACTGGTTGATCCCCATCATTGTAGATCTTAAACCATGCTCCACCACTTACCGTAACCACTGCTGTAGTAGTCCTAGTTAAACTATTAATCCTCAGTACATTAACTGATGAGGAAGTTAATGTAACTGAGGAAGCTGAACTGGATGAGGTTAGGTAAAGATGCTTATTGAGGGTAACACCTGAGGAACTTATACTAATGCTGGAATCTAATAACTGGCTCCACTCGCTGCCATTCCAGAAGAAGTTACCTCCAAGAGTCTTAGTGTAAAGACTCATTCCAGCAGGTGGGGAATCTTGAGGAGCAGCAGTATCAGCAGTCTCACGCCATAAGCTACCGTTCCTGTTATAGATAACACCTGATTGATCTAAGGATGAGATCCCACTTGTAGTAACAGCACAACCAAGATACAGAGGAGTATTACCACTGGGAGGGGTTGTACTGGTTGTGTAGGTTAAGGCTCCATTCTGAAGGAAGATGAAGCAGGTACTAGATGAGGGTAGTACAACCGTAGAAGATGCAGCCTGTACCAGACCGTATGATACACCAACTCCCTCATTAACAAGTAAGGTAAGGCCACCTACAGCCTGCATATCAAGGCCCCAATAAATGGAGCATCCACCACCACCATAGATATGGGATAAATCTAAAGCTAGTGCGTTCTGATTCCACTTGGTTAGGATCTGCTGGGTATCCCCTTGGGCCAAGTTTTGGCTTAACGATAGGCCAGGGTTGGTGGATTCAGCAGGTCTAACCTCATATTCACTCAGCAGGGGAGTTGGAACCTGCAAGCTGGTTCGACTGTAAGGCATACTCAACTAGAGGATCATATTAGAGTAGCTTAGGCTATGATATCATCCCCTCCAACCTTTGAGTAACCAGCAATGAAATAGAATGATCCATAAGTTGGTGAATCTGGATCAAGATCCTGAATGTTTGCACCAATCTGGGCTGGTAAGGCCATGATTTCATTAGCATGGAGCCTACCAATACTCTCCCCAGCCTTACTAGCACCTACTTCCTGTTGGATCAGCCTAGAGATCACCTTTCTTAAGTTCGTAATACCTTGCATTCTAATACTCCTAAACGTTAGACCAGTTTGGGGGGACAGTCTTACACTCTACTTTCTGTAATGGAAATGTATCCTTATCATAGGCAATGGTTAAGTTAGATACCATCATGGATGAGCCTTGGACAGTGATCAAGTCCCCATATCTGAGGGCTCTATTGTCTGATCCCACAAGAGATAAGGGGCTGAGGAATGAGATTATCTCCTGAGCGTGTGCAGATTGATCATAGATCCTACGACAGACCCAAGCAGCAGCTTCTGGTGTATTAATCCCAATCGTATCCACATAATAAGCAGCCACTTCAGAGCCAATGTAATCAATAGATCCAGAACTGTAGATGGAGTCAAAGTTAATGGCATACTGGGTAACTTGACTGGTAATACTCTTGTTGGAGTTGTTAAGGTCACCAGTTCCAGTAACTACTATCCTATTGGCCTCAGGTGCCTCAGTTCTCCTCATGTAACCCTCTTTGAGGATAACACTAGTGCCAGGTCTGGATAATGTCACAAGTGAAGATGCTGCTAATGATCCACCAGTAAAAGTATGGGAAACTGAGGAAGGGGGAGTTAATAGCGTCCAGCACCCATTAGCTTGGAGATTTGGATCCCAGTAAAGGATACTGTTAAGGAATGAGTTGGCTATGCTCTGGGCAAAGTCATATATGTTGGCTCCAGCCTGTATCACATTTCCAGTATCCCTATCCCCTCTGGGCCAGAGTCTTATGGGAAAGGTTTCACTAGTTGGTATTGCTATCTGAGACTGAGGGAAACCTGACCATCTCAAAAGGTAATCAATAACATCCACAGCATAAGGTGAGACTATTCCAGAGGCTGCTGGATCAATCGAGAAATCCCAGTTAAAGGTAGATACCGTCTGCTTCAACCGTTTCCACTTACCGAGTGATCTACCAGTATAGATTGGATAGCCCTTACTTAACGACTTCTCAAAGGATATATATCCTTCATGCAGGATGCTTGAGCCTGCTGGATGATGGAATCTTAGCTGACATGGATACTCTCCCTTTGAGGTCAGGTTCAGATTATTATGTTTGTCAACAATCGTACAGCCTAAGGTTTCAGTAGTAATATCATTGGAGCCAGTTGTGAGTGATACTTCTGTTAGTAGGGCTGGGTAGGTAATCTGGAATGGAACTAGTGCCTTCTGAGATGATTGGCCAGAGACACCAATCCTAATCTCATTAACTTTGGGAGAATCAGAGACATTTGATGTAAGAAGGGCTCTAACCCTATAACCATCACTTACCATAGGGAATCCTTGACTTGATGTTATGGTAGGCAATGAGAATAGAGCATATCCACCGTTGGAAGTTAAGCCAGATGAGATAATGGTACAGCCAGTATTGAGAAGGTTGGAAGGATCTCCATTATGCTGAACCCGTTCATCAAACAGAGAGAGATTAACTGAGCCTCCATTGGTTGAACCAAACCATTCTACTACCATAGCTGAGGATGGGATGGATGGGATTATGAAGGGTCTGGTTACTAAGTAGCCTCTTGATGGGTAACTTAATCTTGATAACTGGAAGTCAAGTATTAGATCACGTCTCTGGCTTACTCTTAGGGCTATAGGTTGTGGTATAGGCTCTGGTACTAAACTAGATTTTAGTTCTTGGGAGAATACATACTGTCTACCATTTGCACCCTCTTGGAAATACTTGCTAATGGTTGATACACTTGGGAAGGATTGATCAGCCTGAGTTACCAGTATCCTAATCTTCTTGCTGGATGGGAAGACTATTAACGTGTGGTGTGAATCAGAAACTTGATCCTTAGGAGCATAAGCACCCTCTAAGTATCGCTTCCATCTGGTTCCTGATGCTGTAGATGTCTGGAACTCCCATAAGTCAAATGATCCATCCCCTTGGAGCCTGAGGCAATATTGGCCCTTACCAGACCAAACACCAGTATTATTGGCAGGGCCTGAGAAGTAGATTATTGAGAGTACATCTGGAGAAGAAGCCTTTAATCCCTGAGTCGTAAATCTGAACATGAAGGGAGAGTTAGAGAATGAGGATTCATCTACTGCTACCCTATCAACTGAGTAGTTGTATGGTTTAGGTGTCTCTAGTGTGGTAGTCAGATCAGGAGCACCTGCATCTAGACCTGGATAAGCGTCTTGATCAGTCTCTAAGTTTGATTCCCAAGAGGTATTAGCAGTAACTCTCTTGCTAATCATATAATCCCCTTGGCTTGCTACTCCTGATGCTGCTGTTACTCCACTTAAGGAAACTGAGGAAAATGAGTATCTTCCTTGGAACTTATCTGCTACTCTAAGAGTTCCGCCATCTGCTATGGTCTTTAATACTGACTCAGTGCTTAAGGATAACTCCCTGTTTGATGAACCCGTATATTGATTGGGTTGGATTGTCCAGCCATCACCAACTAAGAGAAGATTAACTTGATCACTCTTTGATGCTATCAGGTTATCAGCCTGCCATGAGGTACCGTAGGGAGGCTTCTGTATCCCATAGTCATGGGTATTTAACCATAGCTCAGTTCTATACACTATATGCCCCTAACATCAATCCTAGGCCCCTAGTCTGATTCTCAATATGTAGTGGGCCCCAAGCGGCTGGTATTGCTGAGCGTAATCTTTGACCACCACCATAAGAACCATTCTGCATCTGGGTTAATGTATCCAGAGCCTGAGTGTTACGATTCAAGGCATCAGAGTTACCATTAACTGCCTTCTCTAAGTTGCTGAAGTTTGTGAAGTGATTACCGATAGCTACACCAGCCAGAGCACCACCAAGGGCACCTACTGGCCCTGCTAGGATTCCACCAACAGCAGCACCAAGTACGGTGAACACAATGTCTAAGTTCTTGAGTGCAGCATTGAGGATTGGTAAAGCCTTCCTGCCAATGTCTGTAACTATCTGGCTCAGTTCCCTCATAGCAAGCATATACTCAATCTGGGCATCAGCAGCCTCTCTCATGTCCTTGCTAGAGGTTGATCCATAATCTGCCAGAAGCCTAGCCTTGGAATCCTTAGAAGCATAGCGAGCGTATGTAATATCCTCTAAGCCAAAGGCTCTGGCATAGATTCCAGCCTCTTGATCTGACTTAGTGTTCAAGATATGCTTAACAGCAGCATGAATCTTGAGTATTGAGTTCTGATCACCACCAAGGCCACCATATGGCCTAATCCCTATCCTAGCTGCTAAGCCTGCTGCTAGACCACCTTGGTTAAGCATATTGCCAAAGGATTGGGCCCTTGAGCCATCAATCCCAAGGCCTTGGAGCATCCTCAAGGAGCCATAGTCTCTGAGTGATCCTCCTCCTTGGGTTAGACTGGTAGCAGTGGCCCTCATTCTCTCAGCAAAGGCTACAGCAGCGGCTGTAGCGGCTGCTAGGGCTGCTGCTAATCCTCCAATGGCAAGATTTCCAGCGGCAAAGGCATAGGAAGCAGCCTTAGAGGAGTGGCCTACATCAGCAAACATATCAAAGACTGTAAACTGCTTCTTATCACCAAGTTTAACCAGTGCCTGTTGTGCTTGTGCCCTCTTTAGCATGTTATCCATAGTTGCAGGTAGTCTTAGAGTCTCCTCATGTTCAGCCTTTACTGATAAGTACTGCTTATATCCTTTGATTGATCCTCCGGGAACTGGTGCAAACATTCCCATATGAGGGTGGAACCTTTTGTAACTGGAAGGTAATAGACCTGAACCAATGGCTCCAGACTGGACAATATCAATAAACTTAGAAGCCATAGATTCAATGGCCCTGGTTAGATTCTGGAACAGAGACTTCAGGGTATCCCCCATTTCCTTGATAGATTGGGGAATCTGTCTAAGTGGAGCCAGTGCAGACTCCATCACCTCAGTTAACTCATTCAGATCGTACATATAAAAGTAGAGGAGCCACTACCACTGATCATCCATTGGCTTGTATAGTGTTTGCTCAGGCTGGGTATCTTCAGCATCCTTAATAGCATCTGCTTCAGCCTTGGCTACCTCATAGATATCACTGAGCCAGTCATAGCTGAGGGGCTCAATATTTGGAGGATCATAAGTAGGATCAGCCTGCTTCACCAAATGAAGCAGGCTGGTATGAATAGAGTATAGGAGTTGATCTTGTCTGTGGATTAACTCAGGATGATTACCTACTTGTTTGATACAGCACTGGATGAGGAGTTCTCTGGCTGATCGTCTGTTTGAGCCTTTTTTTTAGATTCAGGATTGGCTAGAGTGCCAATGGTTTTGAGCAAGTCCATCCACAGATCTGGACACGTAACAGCAAAGGCTATGAGTTCCTCAACAGTATAGATCTTATCAACCTGAGATGAGAAGACTTGACAGGCTCCCTGGATGAGTGACTTGGATAGAGGCACCAGTTCATTACCAACTGCTGGGAATATTTCCTTTGGTTCTGAGTCAATGGCTAGGTATCTTTCGCTATAGTGTTCTACCAAATCCATCACTAAGAAGAACTCAGCATAATCTAACTCCTTGAGGGTAACTGAGAAAACAGAGTTATCTGGTAGAGTGAAACTATAATCTATCTGCTTTAGTTTTGGCCTTGGTAATATGAATGGATTAATCTTCATTGGTATCTCCTTTTGGTTAAGTAATGGTTGGATAATCTGCATAACCACCTGAGCCATTAGGGTATGGGAACAGGATCAGATCAGCAGTCATAGTATTCTTCCCTTTAGTAGATTGTCTTGAGAGGGAAGTAAAGAGGGCATAGAACGTATAAGTTCTAAAGGTTGAGGCTACGAATCTGGTGGACATAGTAATATCCACCTTTTGATAATAGGATTGTAGAAAGGCTTCTTCTAGATTGAATCCTTTGTGGGGATAATAGCCAGTGGCAGATGGAGGAGTTCCAGCAACTAATACCTCTGTCAGTGAGTATCTGGCTGTATAATCGCGTATGACTGGGTTAACGGTCTGACAGTTAAGAGGAGTGTACTCATCTATCCTAAGTTCATGAACCAATCCCTCAGTTTCCAGTTTTCCTTGGAATGAGTAACTTACTGAATACGGTGTGAAGTAGCCACTGGCTTCAATCATTGGCGTAAGCAGTACAGATATATTCTTCCCTAGAAGAAATGGAATAAGACGATTAGCCATTAAGCGTTAGGTTCCAACAGACGGGTTAGACTGCTCTACACCAGTGGAGGTATCCACAACCAGTACTGTTTGGAAGTTGGCTACGAAGTTATTCTTCCCTTTGGGAGAAGATCTACCGTATGAGGTCATGAGCACATAAGCACTCCAAGTCATGATAGATCCACTGGAACTGGAAGCAGTTACATTGAGTAGATGGTAGGCTGATAATCTAGCGGCCTTCTCAATGGTATTACCCTGACCATATACAGCACTGGCATTAGTCCAGAGGGGCCATGCTTGGGCGATCTCAGTTACTGAGAAGCTAGTACCCATCTCAATAGGTACAGGATTAGCAGCAATGAAGTCATTGGGGGAGATATTCTCAGTGGCATACTCTAGAGAGTGTCCACTATCTTCAATCCTACCATTAAAGGTAAGTGCCCCAATAGCGTTATTGGAAAGTGTGCCATCAGCCGATAGAGTTTGTGGCGTGATAGCAATGGAAACATTTTTTCCTAAGAGAAACCTGGGTAGTCCGTATGCCATAATAGTTAATCCTGAAGTTAGAAGCTACTTGGGCTCCAGCCAAAGCCAGTAGCCTGAAGCGTCTGCAAGTAAATAGAGGAAGCAGCCCTAGCCAGACTGTATGATCCTAGTAATGAACTGAATGCTGTTGTAGATGATCCAGTTAAGGTGGATACAGTTGAAGTGATAGCCATACCAACACCTGAGCCTATGAGACTAGGAGTTACAGTAAAAGATCCTGAACCTAAGGTGGATGCAAACGACATGATAATACAACTAGAGGAAGGATCTTAAGAAGCTGGAGGACATTAATGAAAAATCCCCTATTGATCAAACCGAAAAGATCAATAGGGGATGCTATGTCAAGTACTAATAGTGTAGGAGTTACTTGGAAGTTGATTATGCTGCGTCCTTAAAGTGCAACTCCCTGTGGCAGTTAGCACAAATGAGAATACACTTGTCTAACTCTGCCTTGAGTTCATCAGTAAAGTCTTTCTTGTAGTAACGACTGATGTTAAAGTCCTTCTGAGTAGGATCAACATGGTGAAACTCAAGAGCAGCAATGCATTTATCATAGCTACAGTTTGAGCATTTCCCTCCAAGGTATTCAACTGCTACCTCTTTTAAGGCTTTACGTTTTCTGACTCCATTAGCACTGCAATAGGCCAACTTCTTCTCTAGATTCGCTTGGTAATATTTCTTATTGTATCCAGTCCTATCCCTGTATTCCTTTGCCCGTTGGCTTATCTTTTCAGCATTGGCCTGTCTATATAACTTAAGCCTAATATTGTGACAGGTTCGACAGTGACAAGAGTAGCCATCCTTCTTATTGGCTTGCTCATAGAAGCAGTTAATAGGAAGGATGGCTTTGCATTTGGTACATGCTTTAGTTTCCATATGGAAACTGTTGTAAGAAGTACTAACTTTTGTTGAACGTTAGGATAACTTCCCTACTATCATTTTCCAGCTTTCAAGAGGGCAACCACCAAATCTCCATCTACCCTGAAGGTAGGTAACGTTAAGATGAGCTCCAACTTCATTAAGTGGGACAATGCTCATAGGGCCTCTACGAACTGCAACATATCCAGAGAAATCTCCAAATATGATGGCTTTAGCAGCAGAGACACCAGAGGCACCATTGGAACTAAAAGCATCTGGCATGAACGGAGAGTAAGCAAAGTTATAACCTAAGAGTTCAGTAGGTCTACCACCTGCTAGGCCACTATCACCCATACCATATCCAAAGAGGTATCTATCATTCTGATCCTTTAGACTGGCTATCCCTCTGGCAGTATTGCCCTTGTTAAATACCCATCTACAGTTATTATCATATTGGGCTGGGATAGCATAGGCCAGATCAATGAGCTTATCACCCGTTATGATTGTACCAAGTGATCCAGTTGTAGGCATTGTCTGGTTACCTACAGATCCACCAGCATTAGGAAGGATTCCAACAGGCTGCTCAATACCAGTACCATTGAGAATCATGTCCTCCGTTTGCAGTCTAGCAGCCTCATAGAGCCTACTGGTAACGAATGACATAATATCAAAGGCTGAATCCTCAATCATGTCCTTAGAGACAGTCTCACGGGCCATGAAGGTATGAACATCAATCTTAGTCATTCCGTAGGTTGTAGAGGTCACATCAGCAGCACTTGAGGGTAACTCACCTGTATGGCTCCATCTCATTGGGTTGGTGTACGTGTCATTAGTCGTATAATCAACTCTGGGGAAACTGATGGCATCTCTACCAGCATCTACCCAACGTACCAAATCTACCACTGAAGTAGGAGCAGGCTTCTTAGATGTAAGTTCATTATGCAACTGGTCAGGAACTAAGAATCCACCATATTGATCATAACCTTCCTGTAACGTCTTAGATTCTGAATGGGTCATTGTGGGTGAATGAACACCACCACGGAGCATCTTAACGAATGCCTCCGTATACTCGTTAGAAGTAATAGCGTTTAACTGTCGCTCAGTAAGTCCACCAACTTGGTAGCCAGTCTTAACTTCCTTGGTAGGGGCTGGATTGAACGGGTTGGTAGGCTCCTTAAGCCATGAGTCAACTTCAGCTAGATTCTTATGTAGGGAGGCTTGATGCTTGAGTTCCTCCAGTCTATGCTGGGTTTCAGTAGCTTCCTGGTACTCCTGCTTAGTGAGTCCATCAGGGTTATTCAAAAGTTTCTCTAGTTTGTCTCTAAGGCGAGAAGCCTCAGCTTTAATAGTATTTATATCCATGATTGTAAGTCCTGTAATGTATCCTTCAGTTTTAGGATCTCCTCATTGGAAACTGGAAGACAATCCTTAAGGGAACTGAGGGAAAGTAGAAGGTTGTTAATGTTCTCCTCATGCTTTGCAGCAAGAGGTATCTTGTTCTGCTGTAGCCTTAAGTTGGCTAAGTTTCGCAACCTGTCAGTTAGAGACTTAACAGAATGTAAGCATTGGTTAAACTCTTCATCAAGCGTAAGATTCTGATTAAGATCATAATCTGCTATTAACTGCTCAATGGTCTTGATTGGCTGTGCATTTGTTCTTGGTTCACAAGGTGTAGGAGTTAGAGAAATCTCAGCAATGGGCCAAGACTTTACGAAGTAGGCCTTAGATTTCTGTTCACGTCTAACCAGATGGGATACAGATCCAGTAGACCAGCCTAGTTTGCCCTGTTTGGCTAACTTATAGATGGCCTTCTCATATTCATCCCTCATAGATAGCTGGCATTCAATCCAGACACCTACAGGATCAGTTTTCAGGCTGGAGTTACCAATGATCCTATCATTGAGGATAGGATCAAGGGAATGAGCATAATAAACTGGATACTCCCTATCCTGTATATCTAGCTGAGAATCCTTGGTAAAGTAGTCGTCAGCTAAATCAGGATCATCCTCAGTGGAGAATAGTAAGCAATACCCACCAATCCTCCCATTTCCTAGATCTTTTATGGAGAGAGTTTTAGAATGAATCTGTTCCATACTCCATATAGAGGAGATATTGGAATAGGCTCCTAGGAGGAGAAAACCTAGGAGCCTATGGACGTTAACTAATGATAGTTAAGATGTTAGAAGTTGTTGGTATCGTTCACTTGGTCTACAGGGTAGCCAACGCCATTACCTAATATCCAGAAGAAATCAAGCGTAGATCCAGCAGTAAGTGAGTAAGAGGCCCTGAGATACTTCCTGTTATTATTCTTCAGATTAATATCGGCTGTGAAGATGTTATTAGTCTTGGATGCAGCCAGATCAAAGTAACCCAAGTTAGTGAAGGTTACATTATCTTCTGAGGCATCTACGAATACTCTCATCGTTCCACCAGAGGCTGTAGTAGCGTTGACACATAAGAGGCCTGAGTAGTAGCCAGTTGTATCAACAGCAGTACCACTACCGCTGGAAGTCTTAGCACGGTCAGAAAGTGAGGGCAGAAAGTGGGCTGATAAGGTTCTAGTTCTCATGTTATTGTTCCTAAGGAGTCAATGGATTTTGTTAGGGCAAGCGGCTTATACTCCTTGCATACTTATTGGCACTTGCTGTAACAACTAGAGGGCCCCAGGGATATTGATATTGAGACAATATGGATCAGATTTATGCTTAATGATCAGTTCACGCTCTAATATTGATCTCTCAGGATCATCACATTCATGCAGCTTAGTGAAAGTGATCTTCTGGCTGGGATCAGCATTGTAAAGATTCTGTAACTTGGGGTTAGTATGCTTATGCTCCTGAAGATCAATCAGGTGGTACTGGAAACGGGTGGTAAAGTTTGAGGTAGTACCTATGTAATAGAACTTATTAATATCTAGTCTATAGACTCCTCCAAGATGTTGATAAGTTGGCATTATGTACATATAGAGGAGTGGTAGAATCTAGCTGCTATGGCTAAGAATAAAACATTATTGGATCAGATAGCTGCTTCTGCTGAATCAGATCAGATCATTGCAACCGTCATGATGGGTAAGAATAAGGCTCATCTACCAATGATGGTGAAGGTGAAGGTAGCAGGGGACTATGTTTACTGTGATATCCCCTCAAGAAGTGGCATCTGGAAGCTGGAAGGGGATCAACTTAAAGCAGTGGGTACAGATTCAGAGGTTGAATCAGCATTCTTCCCTGAGAGAGGGGCTGAACTGGCCCAGCTTCAGCAGTTAGCCAGAAAATATGGCTATACGTTGGCTGCTCCAGAGGGTGGAGTTGTCAGAAAGAGGGCTCCAAGAGGCTCTAAGCCCAAGGTAGGGCCAAGATCTTGGCCTGTGGTTGGAAGTGTATGGATGTACGATACTGGGAAAGCTGAGTCTGGGCCTTGGACTGTAACATCTGTCCTAGATGATGAGAAGGGGATTGTAATCAAGAGTGATACTGAGGAAAAGGTGGTTACTCATAAGGGTATGTTCATCAGATACTACAAGCCAGTCTCAAAATAGGCTCTGTTTGCCCCATATTTGAGCGTACAGCCCCTGGAGCCCTATAGATGATCATCTGTAGGGCTCCTTAGTTTTCTGCTCAAGAGATTAGCCTTCCTGAGGTCATTGAGATACGAGAAGGCTCATAACGCTCATGCCTCACATTGATCACTTTGTTGGATCTCTCAGCCAACTGCTTCCAATCATAGCACCAATACCTACCCTCTGCTTACCGAATGGTGGTAATATATGGTCACCTACTTAGGGGCTGAAACTCTTGGTTTTTTCTTAGGATTTAGGTTCAAATAGGCTCAAATGATGGGCTGTACTTAGAAGGCAGTTGCTCTATCCGCTGAGCTACCGGGGCAGGCAGGAAATCTTACCAGAACTGGCTGCTTTTGAACCTAAATGCAAGCAAGATTGGACCAATTGAGAGGCTCTGAAAGGCAGGAAAAGAGTGATCAGAAGGACAAGAAAATGAGAAAAAGTCAACTACTTAGTGATTATGTTGAGGACTATCTGTTGTACAAAAAGTGCAGTAAGCATTCAGAGAAATCCATAGCCTACAGCAGGGAGTCAATGAAGCGAGTGATCAAGATTATTGGGGATAGGCCATTGGAGGAGATTGATACTAGTGTACTCAGGAGCCTAGTACTAAGGCTGGAAGGAGCTGAGTGGACAATCTGGGGAACCTGTAGTGTAATGAGAGCATTCTACAACTTCCTCATGAGTGAGGGAGAGATAGAGGTTAATCCCTGGGAAAAGGTAAGCATGCCCAAGCAGCCTAACAAAATCATGCCAGCTCTCAGCATGGAAGAGGTAGAAATCCTGTTAAAGAATGTCAAGAGTGAAAAACCCAGATTGATGCTGCATATCTTACTGGATACTGGGATAAGGTTGTCTGAAATGGTAGGGCTCAAAGTTGGTGATCTGAAGGATGACAGTCTTTTGATCAGAGGCAAAGGCGGAAAGGAAAGAATGGCATTCCTAAGCCCAATAACTTTGAGAATGGTAATGAAGGCATGCAGAGGCAAAAGAGAAGAGGACAGTATCTTGGGGATTAGCCTCTTCCACTCAACCAGGGTGATAAGGAGAATGGGAGAACCCTATGGAATCCATGTACACGCTCATAAGTTGAGGAGAACCTTCTGCATCATGATGCTCAGGAGAGGTTGCGATATCTTCACCCTTCAGAGGATGATGGGGCATAGTACCATTATTATGCTCCGTAGGTATCTGGATCAGAATACTGAAGACGTATCTAATGCTCATAAGAAGTATTCATTATTAAGATGAGGGAATGGGGAATCTAGGGAAATCTTAGGTTTTGGAAGGTTGTGAGAAATGCCCCTGTATGGCTCATATTTGACCGTACAGGGGCCTCTTAGTTTACTAGCCTGTTGGGAGAGGTTAAGATAGTAGTTCATGCTCTAGAGATAAGCTCATTCCAAACGTCTTACCAGTGGATTCAGCTATGGCCTTGAGTTCATTGGCAATCATGTAACTGTTATTATCTGTAATGAATCCATCATGGATCAGGAGCCAACACTGAAAGCCTTTATCAAGGAGATGGGTAAGGACTGGTAGCATGATCGCAACCTCATATGATTGGGCTTGACATCCTTTGATTGATCTAATCTCTGCTCCTGTTAACTTATCTTTGGTTACCAGTTCATTACCAAAAGCATCAAGGCAGGACTTCTCAGCCTTGATCTTTGCTGTGAATCTCTTGGAAGCTGTCTCAAGTAGATAGAAGAACTTGCAAGAGGAGATCTTCTGCTTAACCTCATAGTATGGAACTCCTTCAACTTCAGCCATATTGGTAATGGCATTATTGTAAGTGCCTCCAAATATCAAAGTGTAGACTCCTCTTTTGAGTGCATCCTTACTGAGTAACGTCTGAGACTGAAGGACACTCCAGATTGATTGTCCATTGAGATAGGTTAATATCTCTGGAGCATCCCAGAGTTTGGATATTATCATCAGTTGCGCTTGTTTTAGATCAAACTGTCTTAGACCTGAGAAGCATGCATTCCTAGCTGCTTTTGTCAAGTTCTGGAAGGATGGGCCAGTAGTGTAAAGACGTTTCGAGTTATCTACTGCTGAATATCTTGGGGCTGGGTGGAGCACAATCCTGTTAAATATGGCTAACTGTTTGAGTCTCTCCTCAATATTGGGGATACAGTTAATGATGCCAAGAATAACATCTCTCTTGGAACTGAGAGACTTTGAGTAATCAAGGTTTTGGGCTAAGAGTCTCTGCCTAAGTGCCTCTACCTCTGGCTGTGAGGAAGGCTGTCCTTCTTCTGGAGCCAAGGAGTTAACCTCTTTGCCAGTCCAGAGATCTACAAACTTGGTAGAAGGATTGGCTACCTCTTTGAGAATGGCTTCCTCAACTTGAAAGTTTTGTACAGTTCTACAGGCTTGGTTGGCTATAAAATCAGACCAATGGATCATGAAAGGACATTTATCCAAGGAAGCTATCATATCCTTGGATAGGTTAGGATTAGGCTTCTTACCTGCTTGGATCGCAGAGAAGCCATAAGGATGGCAGGAGGCCAGGACTTCGTGAGAAAGTAAGATTTCTTCTCTGGCCTGTAGTAAGAGGTAGCAAAGGAGCCTACCATAGGAAGGGCCATATAAGGAGAGGGAGGTAAGGAAGACATTGGAAGGGATGATATGGGAGGTGGGAAATAATGATATAATAGTATTATTCCCCATTTTCCCACCTTCCTTATGATCCTCAGATTTTGATTCTCCCTTCTTCCTTCTGGAGTCCTTCCAATCCTGCATCTTAACCTCTACCTTATGATTCTCTAATATCCAATCCCTAACTTCAGGGAACTTGGGATTCTCTCCCAAGTTCTCAAGGGCTCTACGGATTAAGTCTGATTTCTTAAACTTCATCATTATGCAGCCTCATCCAGTCTGTAGTGGAGTTCTCTGTGGCACCTGCAGCATAGTAGTATACACTTATCTAACTCCTGTTTTACTAGTAATGTGAGCCCATCCTTACTCCTTACACGACTTATAGCGAAGTCCTTACATTGAGGATCAATATGGTGAAACTCAAGGGCAGGTAAGCACTCATTGTACCCACATTGGGCACACGCTCCACCAAGATAGTCTACGCATTCTTGCTTTAGCTTCCTATTCCTTTCTTTATCATAGTTCCTCCATCTTGATACTTCTGCATTTCTAGCGGCTCTGTTCCTCTCGTTAATCCTCTCGCGATTTGCTGTATACCATTTCTTACGCTGCTCCCTTAGAATGTCACTTCTGGTGGCGCGATATTTCTTGACGCAAGTCTTACACTGATAAGCATAACCATCTTTGGTTTGATTATGCTTGTTGAAGGAGTCCAAAGGCAGTGACTCTTTACACTTGGTGCAGGTCTTACTCTCCATTCTCTGCCTCCTCAATCTTCTGAAGGGCATCCTTTAACTGCTCAATAGGGTTTTCATCAATGGCCTTATCCTTGGCCTTATTCTTGTGGTACTGCCTATTACACTTAGCATTGTGTACTGATCTGGCTATGGATGTAATAATGTATTCCTCATCCAGCTTCTGGAGAAGGTCAACGATTGGCTTTAATACTCTGTTTCTAATGGGTTTATTTTTCATTTGGATATACCTGAATATAATGTTGTTGGTAATGCAGAAATCTGCACACTTATCCAAATAGAGGGGCGAAATAATAAGGGCCTAGGAATCATTTCCTAGGCCCTTAACCATTAGAGTTAGAGTCTTATGCAGCCTCTGTTATTAAGTCCCACAATCCCTCTCCCCTTTGACCGCACTTAACAGCCAGGGCCAGAGCACAAACACAATCATCATGCTTGAGATGGGTGGTATATATAATGTTTCCAGATTGGCTGAGTCCGTAAGCAAAAGCATCCAACTCAGCCCTAATCTCATTATCAGGGAAGAATACTTCCTGATGTTGGATAGCTAT
>ERZ761597.69-NODE-69-length-25248-cov-10.412099_pt1 | contig 25248 bp, 37 predicted proteins | sample MGYA00433093_ERZ761597 | MGnify/ENA primary metagenome ERZ761597 (study PRJEB28899, sample SAMN03785557) | bioreactor sludge metagenome | biome: EBPR Sludge; feature: EBPR Bioreactor; material: 0.22µm filtered reactor supernatant | place: Saint Lucia: Queensland... | reverse complement strand
CGATTGCAGAACGGCGGATAGCGCAAGAGACGCTGGCGCTTGAAGCCGTATAACTTTTCGATAGCGACCAGCGAAAGCTGGAAGGATAAGAACACTGGCGAAAAGCAGGAAAAAACCGAGTGGCACAACATCACGGTTTACGGCCGGCTCGCTGAAATCGTCGGGCAGTATCTCCGCAAGGGGTCATCGGTGTACGTGGAAGGGCGCTTGCAAACGCGCAAGTGGCAGGACAAGAACGGCCAAGACCGATATACCACTGAAATCATGGCCAGCGAAATGCGGATGCTTGGCGCAAAAAGCGGCGGTTCCACGGCTGAGAATGATCCGCCGCAGCAGCCGAAGTCACAGCAGACTGGCAGGCAAAGCACGCATCAAGCGCCGGCCGCTTCTGGCGCGTTCGATGAAGACATTCCGTTCTAATGAAAGAAATCATTTACGTTGACGATTTTGCCGAACGGCTCGGGATAAGCCCTAATGCCGTTCGGCTTCGTTACCAGCGCCGTAGCCTTTCAATGCCTAATCCGCTCCCGAAAGATCGAACTGGCGGCAAATTGGCGTGGCGGATGATCGACTTTGAAAGATGGCTCGATCAACTTGATAGGAGAATAGCGAGGTAAATTGTTATGAATTGCTACTGCGATGGAGAAGAAGGAGAACTCCCGGCCGTATCCTCCACAGGGTGGCGCAAAGCGCGTAAAGCGCACATATGCTGCGAGTGCAAAGAGATTATCAGGCCGGGAAAGCGATACGAGCGCACCACTGGTATGTGGAACGGGAAATGGGAAACTTTTAGGACGTGCGGCGATTGCGTTGATACTCGGCTAGAGGTTTTTGATATGGCCGGGTTTTGGCCGGCGTTCGGTCAGGCAAATTGTTGTTTCGTTCAAGCGATGCGGGAGATAGAGCTATGATTGATAATCCAGAGAAAGACGCTATTAAATGGAGGATTGATTACGACAAGGTGTTCGCGTCTAGCGTTGACGAGTTCCCCCGCTCGCACGGCCGTTTCGAGCAGTATGATGATCACGGCGCGCAAGATCGGCGGAGCAGATTCGAGCAAAAGATATTGCTGCCCTGGGCACAAAGCCAATGCGGCCAAACGGAGAAGGAGGAACGATAAAGATGGGAACTAACTATTACTGGCATCGGGAACCGGGCTGCCCGTGTTGCGGGCGGTCTTTCGACTCGCTGCACATCGGGAAGAGTAGCGGCGGATGGTGTTTTTCTTTGCATGTGATTCCAGAAAAAGGAATCAACAATCTGGAAGATTGGCTGAAAAAATTTGATATTGAAGGATCGCACATAAAAGACGAGGACGGGGACGCTGTTAGCGTTGCAGATATGCTATCGATCATCACGGAAAGAGATGGACGCCATTGGGATAGATTCGCCTGCTACAGCCACAAAAATGAGGCGGATTTCCACGCTCGCAACTACAGCGAGCGCGGCCCAAACGGGCTAATGAGACACCAGCTAAACGATAGGTGTATTGCGCAAGGCGATGGCACTTGGGATTGTATTGTCGGGGAGTTTAGCTAAAGCTGTCGCCACGACTGCCGCCCAACGCTGGTTCTCGGTTCGCGCCGGAAGCCGATCACTTTCGGAGCGTCTTTGTTTTGTCCTTCAAATCGCACGAGAACTTCGTCTCCAACATTGAAAATAAGCCCGTTTTCTGGTGGGTAGACGATTGGGACCGTCAATATCGAGTCGGCGGCATTCAACGGCAGTGGCGCTATAACCGATTCGCGAGCATCGAGATACCGAGCATAAGCCGACTCTAACGCTATATCGCACAAATCGCCGTTTTTTGCCGTTATGGTTCCGTACCGATAAAGCGGCCTCCATTTTAGATGTCCAGGTTCAATCGCGGAATTGAAAAACACGAGTTCTGAATTCATCGTTTCAGAGTAACGCAACTTTCCAGAATCCGTGTAGGGCACGATATTGACGTTTCTTTCAGTGTAAGAAACTTCATGATCGGGTTTCTCGAATCGAGGATCGTTCCTGATTCCCATTGTCGTGCTGGTGGCTCTAGCCTGATTATCTAAATAGCCGGGGACTTCGGCGGTGGAAAACTCGGCCCCGACATCAAGATTATCGACGAACATACAGCACCAGCAATAAATATCCTCTTCTTCCTTTTTTTTCAGTTCTGTCAGTACCGCAATCCTCGCATCGCGCGCCAATTTTTCCGCCATCAGCCTTTCCACTTCTTTTTCGGCTGCCAGTTGCTTGTTGACCGCAATCGCATATTTCTGGCACGCTTCGCCCAGTTTCGGCGGTATCTCTAAATCGGTTTGAGGCGCTTTTATTCTCTCTAGTCCCTCTTCGCTGTTTTCGGCTTGCTGTTTTGCGGGGTCAGGCGGATAAACCGTTTCCGTTGTCGGTATCGGCCCGGTTCCTGGCTTCACGATCAGAAGGCACCACAGATGAGTATGCGGATGGGTCGGAGCGTATTTGTACGCCACGCCGGCCGCTGTCGCAGTAGCGTTTATCAAGTCCGCTACCGTGTCCAAGTCTTTCTGCCATTCCGAGACCACATAATCCGGCGACGTTGCACCGTAGCTCAAAATCTCAGTAACGGATTCCGCGTTATACCCTTGCTGTAGCACCCGGTCTGCCGGGACGGATTGATATGCGCCGAAGTGGCCTATTCGATTGGTTCCGGCCTGATTTCTGAGGTGCGTTAGCGCGGCGGTATCGAGATCATCATCGCGCGTCAATTCCGACACGCTCGCCGAGGCTCTAAGTGCGTTCACCAGAGCCAACAGCGGAGCTTCTTGAGCGCGGTCGGGGTCTACCCACGGTTCGCCGGTTTCCGGGTCGTTTTCTGTGGCCGGCGGAATGACGGGCGGTACCGGATTAGTTTTTGAAATGATCTGGTTGCGCCACTGATCGATCACCGCGTTTTTGGCGTTCGCCGCGTCCAGCGTATCGCGCTCTAGCAGGGTCAGCGAGTTGAACGCTTTTATCAGCAGCGCGTAATAGTTCGCGCTAGCGGTTTGCAGCGCCGCAAGTTCATTTTTTAGCGCCGCATCATCGTAAACTGGCCTTATTTTGTATAGCCCTTCTCCGAGGTTTTCAGTGATTACCGCGCGACCCATTACGCTTCCTTTATTCGCATTTCCGATTCGTTCGGCCCTATCGTGTAATCCGCGCTACCGCAAACGAACTGATACAGTCCATCATCTACCGTGTCGTTCGGCCTGATTCGCGGGTCAACCGCGCAACTGACAGTGCGCTTGTTTTTCGATTTCCCTCTATTTGACACGCCAGAAAGAACCCACGATTGAGCGGAATAGCTCGGCGTTTGCACTCTACCCCGCAACAAAATGATCCCGCTACCTACAGAAACGTCGTATTCCGCTTCGGTCATGATCGCGCGCAAAAACTCTCCGGCGTCTGTATCACCTGAATAAATCACGATTTCTCGTTGCGCCGACGTTATCAGCGCATAGTCGGCGGCGGTGTAGGTCGGTATCTTTACGGTCAGCCAAGTCGATGCGCCCAGCGCTCTATTGCACTGGATTTGCGATATAGGGTAAGAAATCAGGGCCGGTCCGCCCGTCAAATAAAGCCGATAAACGACCTGCTTATCTTGAGTCGGCGCGGGTGGCTGCGGCGCGGGCGTGGTCGATGGAAGTCCGACGCGCAACGGCAATTGCAGGCCGGAGACAACCAGCCTCCGGTACGGGTTCGGAAGCGCGACGCGAAGCGGCAATTGCGCCGCTGGCGCATTGGTCGTTGTTGTTGTTGGGGCGGGCAGCGGGTGAGTGACCCATATCCCCGTTGCGAGCGCCCCGAATGCGGCCGACCATTGCAACGACCCGGACCCGTTGTATTTTTTCAGAGAGTTTGAAGAAACAACCGCGCCGCAAAAATAGATGTTGCCGCTCGTGTCGCACGATACCCCGCGCGCTTCGTTGCCCCACGATATGCGCCATCCGGTCGTTATCTCGGTTCCGTCCAACTGGTATTTTCTGAGATTGTCCGATGTTCCATCCTGTGCGATATAGAGATACCCGTCGCTCGATACGGCCATCCCTTGCACTCTTTTCCCGGTGCCAGTGTTGATGCTCCATTGCAAAGATCCGCTGCTATTATATTTCCTCAGAGAGTAGTTGCTTGATCCGGCGCTCGATAGCCCGCCCACATAAACGTTTCCATCCGAGTCCAATGTTACGCAATTGAGAGTGTCGCCGTGGTTTGCGGTCCACAACTCAGCGCCGCTCGGACTGAGTTTGCGCAGCGTGACAGATGACGAAAGATCGCCTACAACGTAAACCGCTCCATCGCCGCCGACCGTGAGCGCCCTTAGCGCCGCACCGTGATCGGCCGACCATTGCAAAGAACCGGATGAGTTATATTTCCTGACACAAGCCGTTCCCGTCCTCAATCCGCATACATAGACGTTATCGTTTATGTCCGAAAATATGCCTTGCGGAGTCGTACCGTAATCGCCGCTCCACTGCTCGGTTCCGCCATCATTGTATTTGCGATGCGTGATAGAGCTTGTGCGATTTCCGATAAACAAAACGTTTCCGCTATTGTCCTGGCAGACGCCTTGACCGTTTGCGCCGTGGTCTTTCGGCCACCCCGTCGTTATCTCGTTTCCGCTGGTATCATATTTTCGCAGTGTGACGCTAGAATTGCGGTTTCCGGCGACATAAACATAGTCGGTCATGCTGCCGCTTCCGCAATTTCCATCGTTTCGCTATCTTTTGTGATGTAGCACGACATATCGCCGACCGCCATCGTTTCTCCGCCGCCCATGTCAATGGTATCGCCCGGCAAAATGTTCTGGTTAAAGCGGCAGCGTATTCTGCGAATCCCGTTATTAGTATTGCGGTAGGTTATTTCAGATATCGCAATCGTGCTGGCGGATATGGTTGTCGCAGATTTTGCCGTCAATGAAATGGATGCCGAGTTTGCGCCAAAATCATATTGGATTGGCTCCGATATTTGCGCTCGCCACATTTCGTCTAGCTGCTCCGTTTCATCGAAAAATCTGACGCCTTTCTTAACTATAAGATATCCGTCAATCCTTTCTCCTATCGACTCGATCAAATCAATGCTCGTTGCGGGAATAAAAACGGTGAATGTAGTGAATTGAGAATCGATCCTGCAATTGATGGTTTCTGCCTGAATCTCTATATCTGGTGATCCGGTCAAAAAAACTCTTGTCACTGAAACGGCAGATGTGCCGACATAAAGACGCTTCAATCTCGGTATTGAGACAAGAAATGGTATTCTGACGGCGGGAGCAAATGTCGTGGTCGTTCCGATAAGGGTTGGTGATGCGAGATTGATATGGAGCGGAATCGGCGGTATTCTCGGCTCTGATACAGCGATGCTTGACGCGGTAATTTCGCTGGAATCAATAACCTGAATGATGCCGTCGCTATCGAATATCTGATACCCGCTATTCGCCATCGCATCCGACAAGGCGCGGTATATGTAATCGTCTGAATCTAGCGCGATGTCCGTCGCGCTATTGCCAGACATGCCCGTAGTTCCGTTAGCGTCGCCAGACCATATCAGATTTAAAGACGAATCAAACTTGTGCCCAGACCTGTAATTTACTTGCGTTGTCAAAACGATCAAATTTCCCGACGAGTCTATTCTTATCGCGCGGACAACGCCGATGTCTCCTGAATAAGTTGCTGTAATTGTTCCAGAACTGCTTATTTTGTATAGAGCATATCCGTTATTCGCCCCGCCAGCATAGACGTTGCCGTCACCATCGATAGCTAGCGCCTGGATGTTGGCTATTCCGTCAGAATATCCGAGCGTCCACTGCGATACGCCGCTAGAGTTCACGGCGCGGATATTGACCGACTCGAAACTATATCCGCCCGTGACGATCAGAGAGCCGTCCGATCTTGTCGCTATCGGTTGAAGGTTGTAATAGTTGGAAAATGCGCCGTGATCGGCCGACCATTGCAAAGAACCGGACGAATTATATTTTCTAGTGGTGTAATACCCTGTCCTACTCCCAGACACCCATATTTGCCCGCTATTGTTTACGGGAGCGCCGACGGTATAAACGTTATTGCTGGAATCGAGCGCGATTCTGCCTAACGTACCTCCATGCGTATTGCTCCATACCAGCTCCCCGTTCGGTCGATATTTCCTGGTCGTGTAAAGATTGTTTTCCCAATCATTGCTGTTGAGGTAAATATAGCCGTCCTGGTCGGCCGCAACTCCCTGGACCGTTCCGCCCGTCTTTATTTCGAGAATGAGGTTTTTCGCATAATCGAAAACGGAAAGAGTCGGGGCATCAAATCCACCGTACTTTATTCTTCCGACATATATTAGCGGATTTGCCATATTTATTTGTAAAACAGTTTGTCCGTCTCATTCCACGCTATAACGTAATCGCTGCCGTTGCTGATAATATCGGCAGGGCTCGTATCGCAAAGCAGATAAAAAATGAGAGGATCGACAACGCCGCCAAAAGTTCCGACCGCAACGCAAATCGCGGCGCGGAACGTCTTTGTTAGCGCGGAAAAAGTCACGTCCGCATAATCGATGTTGCTGTTTGTTGCCGCCGGGCTTGATAGCGTGGCTCCTCCTGTCGTGTATCCGCTTCCGTTTGCGACTTCATTGAAGCTGGGATCGGTTGAATTGTTTGCTCCGTTGTCCCATGCTGTGTGCGCTGCGCTAAACGTGTATCCGCTCGTAACTAGCCTTATTTTGAGCGTTGACGTGTCAAGATCGAGTCCGCCAGTTGTCACCAGCTTCCAAACGTGATCATAAAGGGTGATCGAAGATGCCATTTAATTTAGTCTCCTGATAAGCCGAAAAGAAAGCATGGCATTGTTTTTCGTGTTTTCTAAAGAAGGGATACACAGAAATGCGCCCGCTTCGCAGCAAACGACAATCTGTCCGTAATGCGAAACAATATACTGCAACTGTTCTAGCAGTGATTTTGACGGCGCATTGACTTGGCATTTTATCGTTTGGTCTGCCACCGAATAGCCTGAATCGTAAACGGAAACTCCACCGTCAAGCGTTGCTGTAACGCTGCCTCTTCTTCTCGCGTCAAACAGATTTGTCGGGATAACGTCAAGCATGACATATCCGTTTATGTCGTAAGTTTGAGTCGATAGCGAAATCATGAAGTCGCAACTCCAAGCAAATAATCTTTATAATCCGCGTTCGCTCTAACCCGAATCTTTTTCAGTATTTGCCACATGAACGCTTCTAGTTCCGGCTCTAATCCGGTTCCATCAATCTTAATGATTGCATCGCCACGGTCTGCTGCCCTCGTCTGCGCGTTGATGCGCTCGATTTCAGCTTCCGCCAGTTGCTTTTGAATGTCTAGCACCTTTTGTCGCCGCTCGTTTTCAAGTGCGATTTGGCTTTCGATCTTTGACGCTTTAAAAGGGTCATCGGTGCCGATCAAATTCCCGAACAAGCTGCCTATCAAATCGCCAGTGCTTTTGATCGTGGTATCGATGCTTGCAAATGTCGCTTTAACCCGTTCAACGTCCGCCTTTAGCTGTTCCGTTTTCAGGCTAACCGTTGCCTCAATCGTTTTGATCCGTTCGTTTGAGGCGATTTCTTCCATTTTGATCTTGAAATCGTTTGCTGATTTTGTCGCCTCGTCTACTTTTTTCGCTTGATCCTTTGCGGAATCTCCGACCGATTTAAACGCGTTAGTCGCCTTGATCGTCGCGTTTCCGATAGAGGAATAGACCGGGTTTCCGTATTCGTCCCACGTCTTTTTCAGGTTCTTGATCGGTTCGTCTAAAAATGTCGCATCGCCAGAAACGATCAGTTTCTTTTGCGCTTCTCCCAAGTCCGAAATAACGCCCGCCGCGACTTGAGCGGCCGGCTCGATCTTGTTGAGTACCGTAAGAATCCCATCATAGTATTTAACGGATTCGCGCGTTGCGTCGCCGGATGCTTGCGCGTTGTCTCCAAATGACTTGAGCGATTCGCCACTTCTGGCGAGCGTACCGCGTAATGATTCGGTTTCATTCGCCGCACTGCCTATTGCTTGCTTCCAGCCTCCCTCTAGCTCGGCTTTGTTCTTTTCAATAGCTTTCGTTGCACCGTCAAACGTCGCGTTTAGTTTTGCGAGGGATTTATCTATATCAGCAACCGCTTTATCGTCTCCGATAGCCGAGAAAGCCGCCCGCGTGACTTCCGCTATTTTTATCGAGCTCCCGACCACCACGAGGGTCATCCCGTCGAAAGCGATTTGGACCGTGTTCGCGGCAACCTTGACCGCGCCAAACACAAAATCCATGACCTCTTTCATGTCCAATCCGGCATTGCCAATGGCAATCAACGCGCCGCCGATCCCTATCCCCGCGTCAATCAGCAGTTTCGCCGATCCGATAAACTTGCCGAAATCCAATTGGCTGGCTGAATCCAATCGCGTGAACTGGTCTACCGCACGCCCGGCCGCATCGGCGAACGGCTCGAATGCGGCCACAATCCCTTGTGTGGTCCGCACCAGATATTCCCCAACATCTACGATTTTTTGCAGGCCCTCGGCCAATCCGTCAACGGTTGTCAGATCGATATCGCCCGCGAACGCGGTGAAAAGGTTGCCCAACTCTTGAAACAAGTCGCCCAGCGCCGAAGTCAATCCAGAGAAATCGACGCGGTTTAGAGCGTCGTCCAGATTCAGCGAAATGGCGTCAACAACCGTTGATATTTCCGTTGCCAGCCCGTCGAACGCTTTGAACAGCGGCTCGAATGGCGAGTTATCCAGCTTCGCCAGCGTGCTGAATTCGAGAACCAAATCCTTTAGCGAGTTCGTTACCTTTACAACGCCCGGTTCAATCTGGTCGCCAAGCCCGATAAACGCAATGTCGATAGCCGCGCCAAACGATTTAAACGCTTTCTCGCTGGTTTCCAGCGAGCGCGAGACTTCGGCCGCCATGCTCCCCGTGGCATTCGCGACCGCGCCGGTTGCGTATTCGGTCGCTTTGCCCCAATTGTTCATGATCGCCGAAAACTCGTCTACCTGTTCGGCGGACACTAGCCGTTGCGCGTAGCTGGCTTTTTCGGCGTTGGTCAAGTCCGGCCATTTCGCCGCGACTTTGCTCAATATCTCGTAAAACGATTGCTGGGTTACGCCGTTCGCGTCTACCGTAAGCCCGAATTCTTTTAACGCCGCTTCGGCCTGATTTGACGGTGATTTTAATTGCCCCATGATGACGGCAAGAGCGGATGCCGACTGGCTACCGCTTTGCGTCACGTCGGTTAGCGCCGCAATGATGCCGGTGATTTGCTCGAACGATGCGCCGGTCTGGTTGATGCTGGGCGATATTTCTGCGACGCCTAAAGCGAGTTCCTTGAAATTTACGGTAGACGAATCGGCGATGTAATTAATCACGTCGCCGAATCGCTTGGATGCTTCGGTCGCTTTGTCCTGCTCGACCGCCATGCCGGAAATGATCTTTTTCAGCAAGTCGGTCGCTTCGCCCGCTTCTATTTGCCCGGCAATGGCGTAATCGAGAGCGATGCGCGTCAAATCGAGAGATTGATTCAGATCGAAATTGGCCGCTTTCCAATCGGCGGTAGACGCGACAATCTCATTGATCCCGGTGCCGTATTGCACGGACAGATTTTCAAAGGTCTGGCGGTATGCGCTGGCGTCCCCTTCCCCTTCTGAGAGGAAGCGGTTGAGGTCGGAAAGGCTAGCGCCGAATTGCGATGAAGCCTGAACGGCTTTGGTGCCGATAACGGCAGCGATGCCGACAATGGCGGTATCGACGAGAAGGATTTTGTTCGCGAGATCGGCGAAAGGCGAGGCGAGTCCGGTAGCCACATCGCCTAATGCCGATATTTGACTCGCAGCGCCGCGCGCCACACCGGATAGCTGATCTTCACCAGAAAAGATAATGCGGATGATGCTGTTCAGGTCTGCCATTATTTGCCTTTGGTTTGCTGCATCAACTCATCCGCGTAGAGGTTCCACACCCCAGCCTCCACAGAGGTCAACCGCCCTTGCGGGAACAGATCGGGCAGCACCTCGAAAAGAAACTTGCCCGACCTGTAGCAGAGTGCGAGAGCTACTCTAACTCGACTGTTTCTGTAGAGGCTATCGCTTCCCCCAAATTCGCGCCCTCGAAAGATAGCTGCATGATCTTCTCGAATAGCGACTTGAAGAAAAACGAGTGCATCCTTGCCAGCCACAACACATGTTCCCGCGTCAACTTCGGCTCGACAGCACACATGATGACGAACTCGATTTGCCGGATATAGCCGTCCGGCAACGAGTCGCCGATGCTCAAAGCCTCTCGCAACGCTTCCGCTTTTTGCTTGAAGCCCATTTCCGTTAACGCCAATACCATCGCTTTCGCTTTTTCAAGATTGGCGTGAACGTCATTGGCCCTAACCATTTCCTCGGCCGTCGCCATGCGAACAACGAACGCCTCGGGAGCGCCCAACTTGACCAGCGAGAGCGGGGTTGCGACTTTTGCCGTGGGAGTGACCCACGGCATTGCCATGACTTGATCGAAGTCGAAACTCATGACGCGAAGTTTACGGTTGCCTGAGAAGCGGCAATCGTGACCGTTGCGGTCGGATGCGCGTTAGGCGCATTGGTGATCGCCAGAGACGGAATGCCCTGAGTGATCGAGTATGCCGTCTTGTTCTTGTCCGGCTTGTACTTGAATAGCATCGTCGGAGAAGCGGCAACTTTAGTGACAAAATCATCCGTAACGCCATCCTCCAGCGACAGTTCAAAGCTGGCGGACCCGAGAGAAAGCGAAGCGGTCCCGCGCGTGCGCTGGTAATAGGTTTCGGTATTCGTGGAAGCCGAATTGGTGGCCGGGACGAAATTGCGCGCGTAAGCCAGAGGAACGAAAGTCGGGGTAGCAATGCGCGCCGATACCCGCTTGGCGACAGGGCCGGTATGGATCAGCGGCAATGCTTCGGAGAACGTGACCGTCCCGGCAATCGGATCAATTGTCGGGACCGGATAATCGGCGCGCTCTTGATGCGTGCCGACCACCTGGTTGATTTCGCTCGCCAGAACGACAGCGGCGGTGATCGAAGTAAAACGGATTTGACCGAGTTCGACGCTGCCAACGGGAATCAAAGGAGGTCCGCCAGCCGCCGCGCGGGTCTCGCTGAAAGCGGTGCTTTCTGTGCCCGCCACGGCAACGACAGCGCCCGTGGAATCGACGGTAATCGAAGTGATCCGATAGCCGTTGGTACTGCCGCGCGTGCAGGCGATGTTCGTGGCGGCATTGATCGAAATTTGCCCTGTGCTGGCGCTGGCCCCGGTCATCCCTGGCGCGAACAGCGTTCCGGCCGCAACGTCCACGTTGTTGTTTCCGGCCGCTGCGGCGGGAGTAATCGTAAATCCTGTCAACACGCCGTAGCCGCCAGCGACGATAGAAAACCCGGTCGCTTGACTCCATGGCTTGTTTGCGAGGGTAAATTTTGTCCGGTCGCCGGAATCGGTGAGGTTAGCGAAAGCCTGCTGATTCGCAGCGGCTTCATATTCGACTTGAGAGGCGGTCAAAAGAGCCATTTATGAAATCTCGTAGGTTGCCGCGAATTGCAGCGGGTAATAGCCGAATCCGCCGATATATTGCGGTATCGGCGGGGTTTCAAATTCGATGGGCGAATAGCCGGAAGGCTGATAGTTGAGAAGAGCAACGGTCGCGGCGGTCAAATACGGACCGGCTAGTTGCCTTGCTCCCTGTCCGCCCAACTGATTGACGAACCGAGTGCAAGCCACCACGCGAACCGACTCCCGAACCCCTACCGTCCCGGCCGCAGATACCAACTGAAAGCCGGCCGGAACGATGTTGATCGCCGGTGCCAGTTGCGAGTTTTCGATGACGCTCGGCAAATCGACGGCATAGAGTATCGGGATACCGATATTCCGAGCTTCCAGCCGCGCGGCGATTAGCTCGGCAAGCTGATATGGATTAGCCATCAGAAACCCGCCATGGTATCGCGACTGAAAACGCGAGCGGGAGCCGAGAACGCCACGCCGCCCGACACGTCCCCGCTCGTGGCTGCTGCGACAGACAAAAGTAGCTTTCCCGCCGCAATATCCTTGAGCATCGTCATTGCCGCAGAGTAAGCGTCAGCAACCCGATCCGATACCGCGTTGTCGCAAAGGAAATACCGCTGTAGGTCACAATCTATCCCGAGAATGACAGCCGGGTAAGGAGCGGAAAGCGGCAACGAGTACCGCCCCCGCAAATACCCGTCTATCATCGATTGCGAGCGGTCTTGAACGAGCGCGATAACATCCGCGTCCGCCGTGCCATCGTCGTCACGGTCGGAAAGTTGCAATACCTCGACCTCATCGAAGGCGTCGATGAGGTCGGATAGCGTGGCGTAAGCCATCGATTAGCCCAGCAATACCGCGCAATGTTCCGGCTTGATAACGGACACGCCCCAACAAACGGAAACGTGATAAACGTTCATTCTGAAACCGGGGTAAACGGCAAACTCTAGCGAAATGCCGTAACGCGGGTCAGAGATCGTTATGCGGTCGCTAGCCAAATCGCCCTCGGCCGGAACGGCCGGGAGCCGAGTCGCCAGCAAAATCGAGTTGCGAGTGAAAGCGATATTGCGGGCGGAAGTGGCGATCACGGTAATCGCTCGGGTCGCCACGCCTTGCGCCAATCGCAATCCGGGAGCGGCCAACGTTATCGAATCGCCGGATGCCGGATTGGAGCCAGCGAACGAAACGGAAGCGACAACGTACTTGTTGCTGTCATTCGCGAACGTGACGATGTCGCCGGCCGCGACAACGCCAGTGCCAGCCGTGGCGAGCGGGATGACGGTCTGCCCGACAGTGAAAGCGGCCGATGTGCTAGTTGCGCTCGCCATGGCCCCGGCCGTCACGGTCGGCACTTGCGCCGATTCGCGGAACATGAATCCGGCCAAATCCATCAACACACCGTTGCGCTGTAAGTCGTTGCTCCCAGCCATATAAGCCTGGGCTTGTTTGGCGCGGATATTGGCACCGGCCGCCGTGCTCAGAACGATGGTCCGATCCGAAATCGGAGCGCCGTTATCGTCCAAAATCTTACGCAGTTGCGCGGCGTCCGAGTAATCGCCGGCCGTGCCAAACGGGGTAGTCGCTGCGGTGCCGTAGGCGCGCGAAGCGCCCTTGTATGCTGCAACGGCAATATCGGTTTCCATTTCGTTGACAGCAGCACGAACCGCTTGCGCGATTTGGTACTGTTTCAGCGTGAGGAACCCCGGCCCGTAATCGACGGACTTCTGTTCTTCGCCGGCCCAACTGAACGGGAAAAACCGCTGTTTGGAAATCTTCAGCGTGGTATTGGCGATGGTCTGGTCCGATGCGCTTGGCAACGACATGGCCGGCGTGATATTGCCGCCCGCCGCATTGATGGGCGCGATGGGAATCTGTAGCGTCTGATTGAGCGCAACCAGGTCGGCAGTGGAATCGCGCGCAACGGCGGGGATAAACCCGACCAGTTCGCGCGAAACCACGTCGAGCGCGGCATAGATGTCTGGAATCAGATTGGTTAGCGTGTTAGCCATCGGTCAATCCTTATTTATTCGGTGATCGCGCCGCCAGCCTTCACGAACTCGGCTTGCTTTGCGGGAGAGAGAGCGAAGAAATCGGCGCGGTTCATGCTCTTGCCATGATCGGGGACGCTTTTCCCGTCAAGGCCGGAATCGGGCAGCAGGGCGGGCGCAACCTTCACGAATTCCTTGAACGCATCAACGCCGCCGCCAGTCGCACACATGGCCCGATAATAGTCGGCAGTAGCAGGGACAATTTTTTTGGCCTTGAGTGCATCGGCAATCAAGCCGTCAATCTCGGCTTTCTGCGCGGCCTTCTCCAATTCGACTAACTTGGATTCGGCGTTTGAAGCGCGCGCAAGCGTCGCATCGTAATCGGCGCGCGGCACGAACTTATCGAGCGGAGGAGTTTCGGCGCGATTGGCGGCAACGGCCAAATCGTTTTGCAGTTTCGCGATGGCCGACAGCGCGGCGGACTCGTCGGCATTCGGCGGGAGCGACAGCGCATTGCAAAGCGCGGCGGGTAGCGACATAGGAACATCCTCAGCCCGATTGAGGGCAGTCATTTTGAGATTCGGTTGATTGGTGAGGCCGGCAGAAACGAGCGCGACTATCGCGTTGCTTTTCGCCGAATAGAGGAAAACGGGAGAGATATAGCGATACTGCTTCGCCCCAATCTGCTGGGCGGCGGGTTCGGTCCAATCGACTTTCCCCCAGATTGCGCCGCCTCTGGATTCCAGATCGGTGATCCATCCGGCCGCTGGCGCGTCTAGCCCTTGCCGTGCCCTAACTTCGCTGGCGTGCTCCCAATCGATTGGGAGCGGCGCTTGATTGGCGGCGAAGGCGCGGATGACGGTATTAGGGTCTGGCAGAACCCACGCGCGCCCGTCCCGCCCGCTAATGTCTGGACCGGGCGGCAATAGCTCGATCCACTCTGGGATCGAGCCATCGGCGGGTAGTACGGAATTGAGGGAAAAGGTATCGCGATTCATGCCGCCAGCATTGCGCTGGCGTCAATCTGGAATACAGCAAGAAATTGAGAAAACTACCAGCCGTTCGCGATTTGGAGCACGCGAGATTTGCTGATCCCGTGGCGAGCGGCCAACTCGTCGGCATTGCGCCCGTTGAAAGCGCTTTTTATTTCCGCGTTGCGCTGGTCGTAGGCTTTGCTCACATAGAACGATTGCCCGCCCAACTCCTTGCGCAAATCCGCCACGATCCCGCGCGCAAGCTCTTCGGCGTTCGGTACGCCGCGCCGCTGTAGCGCGCTCGCAGCGGTGCGAAGCAGGTCCGCCATGTCATCGTCCCCCATCAAAACAGCCGCCTGAACCGATCAAGCCAGCGCCGCCACCAGGATTGAGGCTGGCTGGCGTCCACATAGCGTTGCAGCAATTCCAAAACGTCGGCTTGATCCGCGTCCGTGTAGCCGAAGAACGGCCGCGCCGGAACGTCGCCCCACGGTATCGGCCCGCCGCGCCTAGAGCGTCCGTACTGGCCTTTTTTGGCCCCTTGCTGGTGCGTGATGGCATAGGTGACATTGGTTCCCAGCGATACCGATCCGCCTTCTACGCGCGCGTTGATGCTGTTCGCTAGCCGGCCGGTGTCCCGCAAGATTTGCGCGCCGTTACCTCCGCCGCGCCGCCTCGACAAAGTGAACTCAGAAAGCGGCTCCCACGGATTGCCAGCCGGGTCGTTTTGGTCTACAAATCTCAGTTGCGTGTTGCTGACCAGAATTTGAGCTATGCCCTCCATAGCCGGCCGAATGTCCCCGGTGCGGCGCTGTAGCTCAAGCAATAGCGCGTTAGTTTCGTCCGCCCTCACATCAACCCGGATGATCGTCATGTCAGAAACTCCCGCTTTTCGCTATCGCCAGTGGTCGCGCGGTTTCGCGTTGCTGTTCTTCGTCGGAGCCTTGTGCATGATGGGGGCGGGCGACGGCGACAAGACGCCGTTTCGCGTCATGATGGGGGTCGGGATGATCGGCTGGTTCGTCGTCAAAATCCGGTTGTGGTTTTACACCGATCATTTTCGCTAGCCGAAAATCTTGCTGATCCATCCGACGATTGAAGCCCAGCCGCCCGCGAAAAATCCGAGCAGAGTTCCCAGCCAGGAGGAAGGCGCTTTTGCAGCCGCCCACGCGATTGATGTCACCAGCCCGGCCGCGATTTCTTCGCCGCTCGGCTTGTAGCCCCATCCGCCAACAACGGCATCCTTCGGATTCGGCTGTTCCAGCCCTTCCCCGTTTTTGCTTCGCGCCTTGGCTTGCGCTTCGGATAAGGCAATCAGCGTGGACCGGCAATTGTGGTGACACTGCGGGCTATTGCGCCGCCAGAATGGATCATCAACCCGACGAATTATGCCGTTGCGCTGGCGGCAAACTTCGGTAGTCCGGCTGTCGTTGATCGCCGAAAACATGAGATAGGGACGGTTGCCCGCGTTCTTCTCGAATTGCTTCCACCGGCCGGCGTTGTAAGCCTGTTGCACGAAATTCCTGAAAACGGTTTCCATGTGCGGCATGGACAATTCGAGCGTCGGCCCCATTCGGCTTTGCCACGAGTCGAACGTTTCTCCGGTTTCGAGCGCCACCGTCAAGCTATCCATGGCGGTCTGGATTTGAGACAGTCCGGCAAGCCCTGAAACCGTGAACGCCTTGCCTTTCGCCTCGTCCGCAATCACGCCGTAGAACTCGGCCGGCAACACCACGCCGCGCGCTTTCGCCCACTCTACGGCTTCCGCGAACGTGCCAGGAATAGCGAGAGCAAGGGCGCTCATTTGACGATTTTCCCCCCTTCAATATCCCATAGCTCATGATCGGGGTAGAGCCAAATGAACTCCCCTTGCCAAGCGGGATTTTCAAACAGCGCATACCCGGCTTTTTCGTCTAGCTCTTTCGGCTCGCACTCTTCCAGACTTGGAGAATCGCAGCATCCACAGCCGCAGACATATAAGCCGGTTTCCCTTGTCAGTTTTTCAAGCCCAATCAAAAAAAGCCTTTTCCTTTCTTCTATCTTCATGACCGCCCTTCTTCGGCCGACACATAACCGAGCACTTGCGCGGCAAAATCCGCTAGCGCGAGCGTCTGGCGAAAGGCCGGGTCGTGGCTGTCGGCATCGACGAACACGCGCAACAGACGCGCCTCAAGATCGTTCTTGTTGGCCGCCTCTTTGATCGCTTGGCGGATAGCGGCTTCGTCTATCGGGAATCCGCCCGCCCGCTCCATGGCCTGTTCCGCCAGCCGATCCACTCCCTCTTGCGCGGCTGTCGGTTTGGCGCGGTTCATGGCGCGGTTCGCCCCGGAATTTGGATCGGCCGGGCTGTCGGCCGTCGGATGGGCTGGCGCTACGGGGGCAGGCGCGGGCGCTTGCAACAGATCGGCTTCCGCACCCTCGGCCGGGTCGGGCAAGCCCAGCTTGTCGCGGACCACTGATTGCTCGACTTTCAAGCCGAGAGGCACCAGCTTTTCGAGCGCAGTCACCAATAACGCCAAGTCTTCCGGGTCTGGAATGTGAAGCCGGATTCTCGGCCAAACCTTTTGCGCGCCGAAATTGAGCGAAACGAACGGGACAACGAAATCGCGGTTTAGCGTGTTCGCCAGTTGCCGCGCGTCGTGCCTTAGTATGTCTTCGCGAACGTCGTTATGCACCTTGGCTTGACTGAGCGACGCTCCATCATCGGCGGTCATCGTCTGACCCAAAACGCCCTTGGAAACTTGCCGATCCCACCAGTTCGCTAAACCTTCAAACAGCCGATCCCCGCCCGCTCCCATCGGCGGATTGGGAAATTGGATTTCCATGTTGCGCGAAATGACCGCCGCCGCATCGTTTCCGATTCCGGTAACTGCGGCCATGAGTTTTTCAACGTCGCTGGGCGCGGTGCCAATGTCGTACACGCCAAGCCGCAACGGGACGCCGTAAATGTCGGCAAATGATAGCCAATCCTTGATAGACCACCGCTTGCACATATAAGCGAAAGCGGCAAGCCTTGCCAATCCGCCGCGAATCGGCAAACCGGATTTTATTCGCGGGTGGTGAACGATGAATTTCCACGCTGGCATATCGTCTGCAACGATAGTCGAATCGTCGCGAACGATTTTCAGCTTGCGTCCGGTTTCAGGATCAAACCGGAAATGTCGCGGATCGCGCCAAATGAAATCAGGCTCCCAAACAGGACCTGAACGCCAGAGCATTTCGACGGCGGAATAGCCCTTTCCGATAGCGTCCAGGCTGTCGTTTAGCATGTCGCAGAATTCGGGACGAGCGGTTTGCTCTCGAACGGCGTCCGCGATTTCTTGATCGCGCGATGCGTCGGTAGCGGCTTCCACCACGATTTCCAGCCCGGAGACCGCATGCTTGCGCGTCCCTAGAACGCTCGCATAGTGCAAATCGCCCTCTTCCATTTCTTCGGATAGCGTGAGGTATTCCCACGGTGTACCGTAGCGGAAAGAAGCAGCAGATTTGAGTATCTGAGAAAGCTTCTCGGGAGTCAGGCCGGCCGCTACGGACTGGCTAGACCAGATTCCGCGCCAGCCCACGAGCGTCGAATTGATCGCTTCGCGCGATAACTCTTGTTTTTTGACCGCAATCGGCCGGCCGTCCGGTCCAAGGATTTGCATTACCACACTCCCGCCTTAGCGCCGCGCCCCATCGCGTGATTGCGATGCTGTAGCGCGTGATATTCGTATGGGTTCATTTTATTTATATATCCGTCCAATGAATACCGCAATCCGTCTATACAGTGGTTAAATGAATCAACGATGATCGGCAAAACAGCCTCAGTCATTCTATCAACCTTATATCGATAGTGCTTAAATTCATCGATTGTATGTTTGCATCTTTCGTGAATTATTATTTTTTTAAACGATTTTAATGCGGCTATTCCATCCTCAACAGAACCGGACCATTTTTTAGCAGGGTTTATATTAAATCCATACCTTTTCATGGCCGATATGGTTTCTGGCCTTGAATTGTCTGCAAAAATAGGCCATTTCCTAGAACCTGGAACTGAGTTAAAAAGCTGTTCTGTTTCTTCCCCTATTTCAACACCTATCCCATAAGCCTCATACTCTACGAATAACATATCGTCTTCTATATAACTTCTTATCAAAGTTGTTGGGTCTTGAGAAAATCCCCAATCCGCCCCAAAAAAAAGTCTGGCATCTTTTGGAGCTTCAAAAGTTCGAGATTCCCATTTACCAGAAAATATGATTGCATTCGATATGGAGCGTGTTTTCCCTTCCCAAATATGCTCGTAAGCGTCTTTATCCGTGGCTAGACAATGATTTTTTTCCGCCATAAGCACATCGGGGAACCATGGGTTATCTCTCCAATTAACTTCCCTGATTATCGAATCTTGCGGCGGGTTCTCCACAAATTTTTTATATGTTGGATCGGTTTCTTGGTCCGGGTTAAATGTTACCCAAATTTCAGAAGATTCCTTTCGTATTGTAGGTATCAATACTTTCCAAGATTCTGCGCTGATATTAGCCGCCTCTTCGATCCAACAAACATCGGCCCCTTCAAAAGATTTTATCTCGCTTACATTGTGATGTAGCCCGCGAAACGCGAATTCTGACCCTGTGGTTTTGCTGGTTATCTTGTTTTTTTGAACGTCGAAATATTTACCTAACTCCATCGCGTAAATCTGGGTTTCCAGAACTTTATGAACCGAGTCCGCTATCGAGTTCTGATATTCGCGAGCGCATAGTACCCTTATCTTTTCCCGGTATGCTCTAATCAATAACAGTCTAGCAACGCACCACGATTTAGCCGATCCGCGCCCTCCATACCAACACTTGTAACGCCTTGGCTCCAAGCCATCAGCGAATGGCTTGGAAACCTGAATGCCTATGCGCGGGGTCATTGCTTTGTTTGATCCACGATAATCAACTCTATGCCCGGTAGCTCAAGCTGAACCGGGCTTCCGTTTTTTCCGGTTATTTCGACCGCTTTAAGTTTCGGCTGAGTGTATTGAATCAACTCGCACCAGATTTTAGCGCGCACCGAAAGCGGACAATCGACGTCCATAGCCGTCTTTACAGCTTCCTCTACAACGTCAACGCCAAGCTTTTTCAGCTTGCGAGCGATGTCCGTTTTTGCTGCCATTCCTACCGCCTCAACACCTCAAACGCCAGCGAGGCAAGCCCTGTCGCCAGCGTTGCAACAACGGCCAATAACAGCTTGATTCTATCCTTGTCTTCTTGCCGAGTGTGCGATGCCAGATTCTCTACCAACAAATCGAGCTTACGAGTGAAGCACGCCGATAATTCTTCGATCTTTTCGTAAATCTCATGAATTGCGACTTCAATCGCGGTTGTCCGCTCCGCTCCAGATTGCTCTTGCGCTTGAAGTACAGCTATATCGCGATCGTGCTGGTGAATTTGCCGCCCCTGTTCTTTGACGGATTCCGCCAGTTCGGCAACGATTCGCTCAATATCAACATAGCCACCCCTACGCTCAATGTCGCTCATTTGATCGCCCCGTCGCCCAGCAAAGCCCGACACTGCCCGGCATAATCTCTCAGCAATCTATCCCGTTCTGCAAGCGCCGTGTAAGTGTCATCCCGCAAGCTGGACAGCGCCGCAGACGGTATAGAAGGAAGCTTGGAAGGATATACCGGGATTAGATAATCTGGCACTGGTCGGTAGATGTAGCTATGCGTCGAACAGCCGGCCAACACGAGCGCGGGGATTATCGCGGCCAGAGCAAAAAAAGCGATGGCCCTCATTTGAAATCATCTCGGATTTTCGGATCGATAGGCGCTTTATTTGCCGCTTGTCGCCTTATTTCTTCGACGCGCTTCGCCGCTTCAATCTGCCACTTGTCGGAAGATTTCTGATAATCGTCAATCTGCTTTTTCGCGCTATCGGCTTTCATTTTCCAGCGAATCGCGAACAGCCCGAGCGCCCCGACTACAGCAGCTCCGATCCACCCTACAATAGCGTCAAACATCTTTCTTCTCCTGCTTGTCGCTCATGAGCATTCCGATTGCCGCTTCCATAGCGAATAGCCCAGCGAGAATCTGATTGCCGATTTCGTCAGGTATCTCGTAGCCGAAAATCAGTGCTATCGCGATAAAAGCCTTTACAGCGCCACGCTTTGTTGACGGTTCAGACCAGACAAACCGGAGATTCATTTCCACGCCTCACAAGCTTTTCACTGACAAAATAGCGGTGTGATCGATATTCGTTCTGCCAAAATCGACCGCCCCGGCCTTGGTCGTACTAACGCGATGCGTCACGGAAACTTGCGTAGCCCCCACAGACGGCTTGATTTCTACCGCATAAACAGTCTGATAGGCGGTCCCGTCCAGCGTGATCGGTCCGACAGACGTTGACTCTGTTTCTTTCGTCCCGCCAGAAATAGAAGACGAATGCGCCGTAATCGTTTCGCCAGCCGTCAGCCACGAGTCATAAACAAAATAAACCCAATCGGATGAATCAGAGTCGATTGGGTCATTTTTCAGCGCGACAGGCCGTTTACCGTCGTGCGTGTAGCTCATTACGTCGGGTCCGCAATTTCAACGTCAAAAGCGTTAACGGTCACGGTTCCGCCAGCCGTCAACGCTTGGCTGGTGCATGTGGTACACCAGATATTCGTTGCGTCGGTCAAAACGACATGCGTGGCGGTGCCAGACCCGGTGATCGAAATGCTAGATTGCTGCACCACGGTCAGTTTGCGGCCGCTTACGTCGCCGTTCGCAATCGTGTAATCGCTGTTTCCAGCGCCAGCAGTCATCGCAACGCTGGCTAGAGAGACAGCGGCGATGCCCGCATGATTTGCCGGCTCGGCGCTGGTGACATGGAGCGTTGTGCAATCGTCCAGCTTGTTAAGATAGGCGTCAAGGAAATAGTCTTCTACTTTCTTAGCCATTGGCCGCCACCTTGGTTTTAACGTTTTCCGGTTGCAGCAACACGCGCCGATTGACATCAATATCGGGCGACGGTTCGCGGCCCTCTATTTCGATGAAGCCAGCCCGATAGATCGCGTCTACCTCGGCATCGCTAAGATCGGGATAATCATCGGTTTCGATGGTGTTGCCGGACCGCAATACCAAACCATTGCTGGTGCGGTACGGCAGTTGGGGAACGTCTTTGACAGTAATCAGCATCTAAATTACCACTCTGGTAGATGGGGTTAACAGGATAGGATAAAACGGTCAGACGGAGACAAAAGAACGTATCGATCCGATTCGCCAATAACTATCGCCCGACCCGTTGGAACAGTCAACAGGCCGGAAGACACGCCGGCAACATCAAACCGATTCGCTTGCAGCATGTCGGCCGCAAACAGCACATGCGCTTGAATCAAGCCGGCAGAATCCATCGCTTGCGCGTGCAATAGATCGGTCGGCGTCAATCCAAATCTCAAATCTAGCAACGAGCCGTCAAGCCGATTCGCTTGCAACAAATCGGCCGGGACAAGAATGAATCCTTGCAACAGCGTGAGCGCGTCAATCGTCTGAGAGTTCAGCAAATCGGCGGGACTCAACAAGTGCGCTTGAACCAGACCGGCCGAATCCATCGCTTGTGAATTTAGCAAATCTGCTACCGACAGACTCCCAAAAACCGAGAGAGTCGCGTTATCCATCGCTTGCGTGTTCCGCGCGTCTGTCGGGCTAATCACATGCGCTTGCACGAGTGCCGGAGAATCGAGAATTACAGCGTGATCCATGCCAGCCGGGACAATCACGCTTGATTGGATCAGCGTAGCGCCGTCAATCGCTTGCGCGTTAGCGACTTCGGCAGGGGTCAACAAGTGCGCTTGCAGCAACAGCGGCGCATCCATTACTTGCGCTGTCATCATGTCGGCCGGCGCGATATTCCCGGCTACCACCAGCGCCACGTTATCAAGCGTTTGAGCGTGCGTTATGTCTGCTATTGCTAGCGTGTGAGCCTGGATTAGCGCCGTCGCGTCAATCGTTTGCGAATTCAGCAAATCGGATGGAGACAAAACCGATTGCTGCAATAGGGTAGTCCCGTCTATCGCTTGCGCGTTAGCGACTTCGGCAGGTGACAGCAAATGATCCTGAACTAGAGCCGCTGCATCAATCGCTTGTGCGTGCGTCATTTCGGCTGGCGATAGCGTAACATCGCCGCCCGCCGTCCCTTTTACTTCTATTGCGATTATCATCCATTTCTGGCCGGTCGGCGCTGACATGCCGACCGTTTTTGATCCAGCCGTGCCCGCATCAGGAAAATATGCGATGGCGACGCCATAAGTTGAACCGTCGCCTGGATAATCCGTTAAAGCGCTTGGCGTACCAGAGAAATTGTTGGTAAAAGTTTGCGCTCCGCTTATTGCATTATAATCCGTTACAATAACAACAATCGCGCTATTGTCTTGTGTGGTGGTGAGCGAAACAGACGGGTTCCCGGATGCTGCATACGCTAAGTTGCTCGCGCCAACTCCACTACTGCTAGAAAACCGGATAACGTTTCCGCCGAAGTAATTTCCGGCTCCACCTGAAAAAGATACGGTTATCGTTTCGTTGGCTGGCGCAACGTATGTCCAGCCAATTATAGCTGCATAACCCGATGCCGCGCGTGATTGTTGCAACGTTGCCGATGCCGCACCGTTTTCAGTGAGTGATATTGTCTGCGTTGCTTCACATGCTGCAACCGCCACTAACACGTCGCCAGAACTAATTGCAACCGCGCTCATCGCGGTTTTCGGAGTCGTAGTCGTGTTAAACGCCGTAGCGTACTGATTAACGTAAGTCGGTGCGGCCATTGTCCTGCTCTTCCTGTTAGCCCAAAACCCGCTCGGAAGCGGCGGGAGCGTTTGCGATAGCGTGGTCCATTCGCTCGGTGGGCATACGGCAAGAGGTGTCCCGCACTGATACCCTTGCGGTGGAACCGCTCTCGCTTTCGCTTGAATCACGTCGCCCTGCACTACTGGCAAATCGAGCGTTGCTGTTGTCCCGGTCAGTCCGGGCTGGCATACGTCCCCGTTGCCGCACAGTTCTACTGTCGTCCCGCTCGGCCAATTTGCGCCCGCGTTCCATTCTAATGAAACGGCCCTTGCCGATGAAAGGCAAGGGATCGCTAGCAGAAGAAATAACAGCCATGCCCTTATCATGATCCGGTGCGAATGATCGTCGCGGAAAACCCACTCGGCATCGGCGGGACTGTCGGAGGAACTGGCGAAGCGCCTACCGCAATCCAGTGTGCCGTGAGAGAACAATCCGGCGTGATTACCGCGCCGTTTTTGTTCTGCGGGCACATTTCCAACAGTGCGCCCGGAGCGGCGGTATAGCTGTAGCTTCCTCCCGGATTCGCCGAATCAGGGAGCGTCACGTTAGCGCCGCCGCCGACTCGATATTTGGCTCCATAAGTCGGAGTATCAGTCGGCAACCAAGTTGGAGCGTTCCAGCCGAACGTCACCTGATAGGTATCGGCCATTGCGACAGAAGAAGCAGCAAGAAGCGCAGCGGCAAAAACGGCTTTTCTCATTAAGATTCTCCAGGTTTCAATTGAAGATAATCATATCAAATAAATTGCTTGTTCTGTAGTTATTTTTTATATCTGCTTTCGATCATTCTTCTAAATTCTCGTCTCTCTTTGACTTCTCTCTTGACGCCTAAATACCACTCTCTCTGCTCTTTATCGGCTTCCGTTTTCTCGCTCTGGTTTGCATCTTCTACATACCGCCACTGGCTTTTATCGATAGCGACCCACCGTGTCTCCGCTTTCTCCCGCTCTTTCGGAAGCGCATATGTCATATTTCGTAGCCGCATGGCTTTGATCATCATTCCGAACTGCCTTATTTGGCGATTGTCCGCACGTTCTACCCCAAGGACTTCGGCCGCAATCTCTTTTGCAGTTGCGCCGTATTCCCCGCGCTTTTTCATTGCAACAAAAGCCGATTGCAGCCTAGCTTCAAGCTCGTCCTGTATCTTATCTGAGAAAGCCATAGTGCATTAACCCCAGTGCTTTTCCAGCTTCTCCAATATCTTCCGGCGTTCCAGCCTACCAGCCATCGCCGGATTGATTTTCCGCGTCACGCCGTCGAAACTTCCGCTATCGCAAATGCCGTTAAGATCATGCTCAATCCAATACCATGCGGCGGATTTTGTGGCTCCATCGACAGTAGAAACGAAATCAGGGTCATGATACGTCTCTAATCCGCACCACTTGAAAAACCGCACATAGTTTTCAGCGAATGTCAGCCCGATCCATCCTCTACCCCTGAATTTCCAGCCGTCGCCGCTCGACTCGTCTCTATTACCATATCGATTCGCGTAAACACGGTTAGCCAATTCGATTGGTCTATTAGTATATCTATTAGCTTCCGCTTCGCTTTTGAATCGAGAAGGCCAAACCGCACGAATGCGCGATGCTGTGCTGTAATTTAGGTTTTCCTCAAGCCTACTGAATCCTTGGCTCTCGTGAGCGCATTGCGCGATGAAATAGCGCAGTCGCGTCGGGGTAACGAGTTCAGCTTGCGGGATGACAGCAACCAAAGCGTCGAACGTTCCCGGCTTGGCGTTCGGGAAAAGCTTGTAGAAAAGTTCTTCATTCATTAGATAGAATCCGCTTTTATTCTTTGCCTGATTCGACCTTGGCTATCTGACCTAACATCTGCTCGATAGCATCGCGGATATGCGGCCATTCATCAAGTTTGATTCCTATTCTCTCTTCGTCTTGCTCGACAGCAACGAAAAGCCCGCCGCCAAAATCATCCAAACAAATGACGGTAGCCGCGCCATCGTTTATGTCAGATTCTTTTGTCTTTACCATAATAGACTTTAAAACAGTTTGGT
>ERZ761597.68-NODE-68-length-25441-cov-5.947057_pt1 | contig 25441 bp, 24 predicted proteins | sample MGYA00433093_ERZ761597 | MGnify/ENA primary metagenome ERZ761597 (study PRJEB28899, sample SAMN03785557) | bioreactor sludge metagenome | biome: EBPR Sludge; feature: EBPR Bioreactor; material: 0.22µm filtered reactor supernatant | place: Saint Lucia: Queensland... | reverse complement strand
TCGATGTGATGGTACATGCTTCGTAAGCCTGAAAAGTATTGTAACAGATATTTTTAATAATATGTCAAACATTCTTTGCCGCGGATAGGGACTTGCAATCTGTTAGCGCGGCGCGTTATAGTGAAAATGAACAACGACGCGGGGTAACCGCCCGCCGAGTTCACCCTACAGCGGCCGCATTCGGGATAAGCAATGCGACAAGAGTAAACGCCAAGGTGGAACCCCCGTGAGAACGGGCCGAGGCACGTGAATCAGATGACTGATTGAGCACGTGTCCATTTTAATTTCCAACCGGAAGGAGCGACTATGAACGATGAACAACTACACGCGATGCGGCACAGTTTGGCCCACATCACCGCGACGGCCGTACAGCACCTGTGGCCCCATGCCAAGTTCGGCGTCGGGCCGGTGGTCGAGAACGGGTTCTATTACGATATAGACCTGGGCGATGCCAAGATTTCGGAAGATGACTTTCCGAAGATCGAGAAGGAGATGCGTGCCATCATCAATCGTGACCAGCCGTTCGAACACTCGACCAAGGCGGTCGATGAGGCAATCAACTGGGCCGAGCTGCACGGCCAGCCGTACAAGCGGGAGCTGCTGAACGACCTGAAGCGCTCCGGTACTACCGTCGCGAAGGATTTGAACGCCGACGAGATCGGAACGATAACCGATGGCGATAGCGCTGTCGATGAGGTGGGCTTTTACACGAACGGCGACTTTACCGACCTCTGTCGCGGACCACATGTGGAGAGCACTGGCAAGGTGGGTGCGTTCAAATTGATGCGTGTAGCCGGAGCCTACTGGCGCGGCAACGAGAAGAATGCCCAGATGCAGCGGCTCTACGGCGTCGCCTTCATGACCCAAGAGGAGCTCGATTCGTACCTTGAGATGCTGGAGCAGGCAAAGGCCCGGGATCACCGTAAGCTTGGTAAGGAACTCGATCTTTACACCACCAGCAACCTGGTGGGTGCCGGACTGCCGCTATTCACCCCGCGCGGGACCGTACTGCGCGACGTCGTGGCACAGTACTCCAATCAGCTCAGGCAGCAGCGCGGCTTTACCAAGGTCTGGACGCCGCATATTACCAAACAGGATCTCTACGAGGCTTCCGGCCACTGGGCAAAGTTCGGCGACGAGCTATTCCTAGTAACCAGCCAGGAGACCAGTGACAAGATGGCACTGAAGCCGATGAACTGCCCGCACCATACACAGATCTATGCTTCTCAGCCGCGCAGCTACCGCGACATGCCGGTTCGCTACCTCGAGACGACGACCGATTATCGCGACGAGAAGACGGGTGAGCTGGGCGGGCTGAACCGCGTGCGTTCGCTGACCCAGGACGACAGCCATGTCTTCGCACGGCCTGACCAGATTGAGCAGGAGATCGACGGCTTGCTGGCAAGCGCCAACGAGCTATACACCACGTTAGACATGAAGCTGCGGGTTCGGCTGAGCTACCGTGACGATTCGGACGCTTATCTCGGGGATAAGGCTTTGTGGGAATCCGCCCAGGCGCAGCTGAAGGCCGCCGTAGAGAAGAACGGGCTGGAATACTTCGAACAAGACGGGGAAGCCGCCTTCTACGGCCCCAAGATCGACTTCATGGCGACGGACGCCATCGGCCGTGAACACCAAGTAGCGACGGTACAACTGGACTTCGTCCAGCCTGAGCGCTTCAAGCTACAATATGCCGATGCCGAAGGCGACTCTCAGACACCGGTCATGATTCACTGCGCGCTGCTCGGTAGTATCGAACGCTTCCTAAGCGTATTCATCGAACATACCGGCGGCTGGTTCCCACTGTGGGCTGCACCGGAGCAGGTACGGATCCTTACCATCAACGACACGGTGCTCGATTACGTCGGGGAGATCGAAGACGCCCTGCGCGAGACGGTACTGATGACACCCGTCAAGTACAACGAGCTGCGCTTCATCCGCGACGATCGCAACGAGAGTCTCGGCAAGAAGATCCGCGAAGCGACTACCTGGAAGGTACCGGTGCAGCTCATCGTCGGGCCGAAGGATAAGGAAGCCCGCGAGGTCAGCGTCCGTACCCAGGCTGGCGAAGAGAAGGTCGGGCTGGATGGACTGGCCGACTATCTGAAGGCGCTCTGATGCCGAAACGGCTTGTCATCGCTATCGACTGCGACGATGTGCTCATAGAAACCGGTCCCTTCGTGGCGAAACGATATAACAAAGCATATGGGACCGCGTTGACGCTCGCCGATTTTTATCAGGATGATCCAGCTCCTTGGGGTGTAGATGATATCGACGCGGCATCGGAGCGGTTTCACATGATAATGATGGATAGCCGCCATCTGAAACCAAGCCGGTTCACCGTCGACACCATCAGACGATTAGCCGCGCGCCATGAGCTACATCTGGTAACGGGGCGGAACCAGGCGCTGCTGGAAGCGACGAGTGCGTTCGCGGATACTTACTTCAAGGGATGTTTCACCAGCATCGAACTGACCGATATGTACGATGCGGCGCGTCGTCGCAGCAAAGGGCAGATATGTAAGCAGATAGGGGCCGATCTGCTCGTCGACGATCACCCGACGCACATCAGGAGCGTCATCGACGAAGCCGGTCTAAAAGAGGTCATCGTCTTCGGAACCTATCCTTGGAACGAGGGAACGTTGCCTGGCGGTGCGGTGCGTTGTATGGATTGGGGCGAGGCCGAAAAGGAGATTGAACGTATTGCAGCAAAGTAATTTCCGCCAGCGGGTAGAGGAGCTCATGGCACAGGTGCCATACGGCCGTGTAGTCACTTACGGGGATCTCGCCGGGCTGGCGGGGCAGGCCAATGCATCGCGTATCGTCGGCGGCATCGCGCATTTCGGCAACCCTGATCTGCCGTGGCATCGGCTCGTTAACCGTTTCGGCGGGCTGGCAGCCGGTTTCCATGGCGGCCGCGAAGCCCAGGCGCAGCTGCTTGAACAAGAGGGGATCAGCTGCACGAACCATATAATCGACGACTTCAAGGAGCTTAGGTGGCAGCCCGGCCAGAACTGATAGCCATCGTGGGACCGACGGCCAGTGGGAAGACCGCGCTCGCCATCGCGATCGCCGAACTGTATGACGGTGAGATCGTCTGTGCTGATTCACGCACAGTGTATAAGGGCATGGATATCGGCACCGCCAAGCCTTCAGCGGCTGAAAGGGCCAGGGTACCGCACTGGGGGCTCGATCTGATCGACCCGGACCAGCCGTTCAGCGTGGCTGATTTCAAACGGTACGCCGATGACAAGATCCAGGATATCCGCCACCGGGGTAAGCTGCCTATCATCGCTGGAGGCACGGGCCTGTATGTAGACGCGGTTCTGTATGACTTCCAGTTCGGACCGCCAGCCGATCCTAGTGAACGGACGAGGCTGGAGGCGATGACCGTTGAAGAACTTCATGAGTACTGCGAAAAAAACAACGTAAGCATGCCTGAGAACGATCGGAACAAGCGTCATATCATCCGTGCCATAGAACGAAAAAGCACGAGCGCTATCAAGAGATCTACGTTACGATCAGGATCGCATATTGTAGGAATAGCTACGGATACCGAGACGCTCCGAACAAGGATAGTGCGTCGCAGCGAACAACTGTTTGCAAATGATGTTGAGAGGGAAGCTACTATATTGGGCAAAAAATATGGCTGGGATAACGAGGCGATGACCGGAAACATCTATCCGCTCATCAGAGCGTATCTGGAAGGTGGGCTGACGCTGCCTGAAGTCAAGGACAAATTCGCAACACTCGACTATCAGCTGGCGAAGCGTCAGATGACGTGGCTGCGGCGTAATCCCGACATCATGTGGTGCTCTTTAACAGGGGCATCTGACTACATACATGCGTTACTCGCGACCGAATAACTTCTATGCTACACTGACAGTATAAAAGTTATCCAAGGGTAGATGAAGTGATAGACGCATTGTTCGGTTCCAAGACACGCATCAAGCTGCTGCACCTGTTTTTGAACAATCCAGGTAAGTCGTTCTATGTCCGCGAGATCACCCGGCTCATCGACGAGCAGATAAACTCGGTCCGTCGTGAACTTGCCAACATGCTGAACGTCGGCATCATCAAGAGCGATACTGCCGACAACAAGCTCTATTACGAAGTAGACCAGCGCTACGAGCACTATGTGCCGTTGCGCGCCATCTTCGGTGATAACAAGGACGAGACCAACGCAGCGGTCCAGGCGCCGAAGCAGTCGACATTGGATTGGCAGGCTAGGCTCGATGAACTCGGCGGCATAAAACTGGCGGTCATGGCCGGTGTGTTCGTGCCGGGCAGCGCCGGCACTGTGGACCTGCTCCTTGTAGGTAATCCGGCGCCGGCGCGCACCAGGGCGTTCATCAAGACGCTTGAGAAGAAAGAGGGGCGTGAGATAAACTACAGCGTCCTCAGTTACGACGAGTTCTACTACCGAATCTCGATTCGTGATAAATTTATTACAGAGCTCATGAGCAGCAAGCATGTCGTGCTTCGCGACGACGAGCAAATACTCGCTAAAGCCTAACTAGGAGAACTATGTTCGATATCGAATACAAGGGTGGTAACACCGTTGTGATTGCAACCAAGAAATCAAAGCTTGTCACCGACCCGAAACTGTCGCTGGTCGGTTTGAAGGACCTCGAGCCCAAGGGGATGGTGTCACTCTCGACGGAGCCCCGCTTCGAGGTTCCCTCGGCAGAGGCCACGCTCGCCATCGAAGGTCCGGGTGAGTACGAAGTAGGTGATTTCTCCATCCGCGGCATCCCGGCGCGCCGTCACATTGATACCGAAGGCTTCGGCAGCACGGCTTACCGCATTGAGGTAGGTGACGTGCGGATCGCCCTGATCGGTAACATCGATCCCAAGCTGAACGATGAACAGCTCGAGGAGATCGGCGTGGTCGACATCGTCATCCTCCCGGTCGGCGGCGGTGGGTACACGCTTGATGCCACGGCGGCGGCGCATCTGGTCCGCCAAATCGATGCCAAGGTCGTCGTGCCTGTACATTACGCCGACAAGGCGCTGAAATACGAAGTCCCACAGGATGAGCTGGAAGTCTTCCATAAGGAGCTCGGCGGCGACATCGAGACCGTCGACAAGCTGAAGGTGAAGGCAGCCAGCTCATTGCCGCTCGTCTCGACCATTTACAAGTTGGCACGCGGATAGCACGGGTGCTAAACGAAAATCTCCGCCGGTAAGGGCGGAGATTTTCGTCTCGGACGTTGCGTTACTTCGCGCTGGCGCCGACCGGTTGCAACAGACCCTTCTTCTTGAGGGTGCGGATAGCGTGGGTCGAGAGCGTCATCGTGACCTTCTGTCCGTCGACCATGAAGGTCTTCTTCTGAAGGTTAGGCTTGAAGACGCGCTTGGTGCGTCGCAAAGAGAAGCTCACGTTGTGGCCGAATTGCTTACCTTTACCGGTCAGTTCGCAGCGGGCTGCCATTGCTTCAACTCCTTAAAGTTAATTAACAAACTCGTACGATTGTAGCGAAAAACTGTCTCCGCGTCAAGGGGTGGAGTAGGGTATAATAGTGCTAATGCAGCCTGACCTTTTCATCTACATCGGCATCGTCCTGGTCGTCATCCTTTTCAGCATGACCCTGCACGAGGCGATGCACGGCTTCATGGCATTCTGGCTGGGGGATGACACTGCGGAGCGGGAAGGGCGGCTAACCCTGAACCCGATCAAGCATATCGATCCGTTTCTGACCATCGTGCTTCCTCTGGTGCTGGCAGTCATCGGTGCTCCCGTCTTCGGTGGAGCGAGGCCTGTGCCGTTCAACCCGGCGCGGCTGAAGTATGACGAATGGGGAGCGGCACTGGTGGCGTTGGCCGGTCCGCTGACCAACCTGCTGATCGCGTTCGTGTTGTTCGCCAGCTACGTCCTGTTCAACGTCGATCCCGAAGGGGAGACCTTGGTCGGTCAATTCCTGAGCGTCGGTATCGCCGTCAACCTCGGGTTCTTCATCTTCAATATGATTCCTATCCCGCCGCTCGACGGCTCACGCGTGCTGTATGCCTTGGCACCGGAATTCGTCCGACGCGGCATGGAAACCATCGAGCGTTACGGCCTCGTAGTGATATTCCTTGTCGTATTGGTAGCGGGACCGGTCCTCGGCACCTTCATACAGGAATCGACCACCGCCATACTGCAGGCGTTCAGCCTCTTATTCGGCCGTTAGTCCCGAACGGCGAGCGCTTCGAGCTTCTTCGCCGTGTTCCAGCTCCGAATGGTCATGCTCTTATAGCTGGGCAGCTTGAGTATATTGCTCATCCGGCTACTGGTCCGTTTGGCGGAAAGACGGGTGAAGTAAAGGGCTTTCGAGCCTCCGGCGGCGGTGTCTACGCCGTCTTTCAGCTTCAGCGCCAGCACGTCCTTCAGGACGTCACGGGCGCTGACAGGCCGCTTTAGGAATATCACGTCGCTGTGATATTTGGTGGGTTGGCTGCCGAAGCCTGCCGGGGCTTCCTTTAGAATCGTTTGGAAATCATCGGTCGATAGCACGACGGTCGGGCCTGGGTAGCCGAACGCTTCCAGGACGGTGCGGTCGAACGTCTTCTCGACCGCATTCAGTCCCTGTGTACTTTCGAACAACACGTTGCCACTTGCAATGTAGGTCGAGACGTTGGTCAGGCCGGCTTTCTCGAGACATTCCCGCAGTTGAGCCATCCTGATGATATTTTTACCACCGACATTGATGCCTCGGAGCAGGGCGATATAGTGCGTCTTTGTCATACCGAAAGTATAGCAGCCCGGGGCGTGGCGGGTGTATAATGAATATAGTCCTTCTGATCTTTCAGCGGATACGATGATATCGGTCAGAGGACGTGGCGTAAATGATTTCCTAACGTCATTTGATAGGGAATTCAAGTATGGCTCACCGTGGTGAGGCATAAAGCGAATACCCACCTTGCACTTACGCGGGGATATATCAAGCGCCACGTCCTCTGGGCGACATTACGCAGAAAACGAAAATACCTAGCGATCGCTAGGTATTTTCGTATGGTCGGGGTGAGAGGACTTGAACCTCCGACCTCGCCGTCCCGAACGGCGCGCGCTACCGGGCTGCGCCACACCCCGACATAACGATTGTACGTGGTCGGGGTTACTGGACTTGAACCAGCGACCTCACCACCCCCAGCGGTGCGCGCTACCAACTGCGCCAAACCCCGACATGTGTATCAATCTTCCTCTATTTTCGCATAATCGGTCGCGGTCGACAAAGGTAATCGCTATAATGATGCTAATGAAGCAGCTCATTTCCGTCCGGGCCATCATCCGCGAGGATCAGAAGACGCTACTGCTCAGGCGGGCGAACGGCCGTCAGTCCATACTTGCGAAGTTCGAACTGCCCGGAGGCAAGCTGGGGTATGGTGAACAGCCCGAGGATGCTTTAGGCCGCTATCTCAAGGAAGATGCCGGACTGACCGTCCAATCTGCCCAGTTGTACGACGTCCTGACCTACGTCGATCACGACGACCGTGATATCCAGTACACGTTCATCCTCTATCTCGTCAGCCTCAGTAGTGATGGAAACAAGGTGCGGCTGAGTCAGAATTACGACCAGTACGCCTGGAAGAAGTTGGGCGACGTGAACCAGGATGAGCTGACTGAATCGGCCAAGCTACTGCTCGGCATCTCGGAGCAGCAGGTGACGACGACTGAGAAGAACGTGCTGATCGAGAATCCCACCGCTGAGGGTGCGACGGACGAGACACAGCTGATCATCTACTCTGACGGCGGTTCGCGCGGTAATCCCGGCCCGTCTGCCAGCGGATTCGTCATCATGAACCAGCGTCAGGACGTCCTGCACCAAGGCGGCATGTATCTCGGCATTACCACCAATAACCAGGCGGAGTACCATGGGGTCCGGCTCGGCCTCGAAAAGGCGCTTGAGATCGGGGCTAAGACCGTCGACTTCCGTATCGATAGTTTACTGGTTGTCAATCAGCTCAACGGCATCTACAAGATAAAGAACCGGGACCTATGGCCTATTAACGAACGTATCGTCGAACTGACCACGAAGTTCGATAGGGTGACATTCAGCCATGTCCGCCGTGAATTCAACCAGCTGGCCGACGGCATGGTCAACAAGATACTGAACGCCCACGAGGCCAGCGTACGCGAAAATACGGTACAATAAGAGGCGGCAGCTCGGCAGATGGCCGCTGGCAGCTCAGGCTGCGAGAGGAAAGTCCGGGCAGCGTAGGACAGGGCGGTCGCTAACGGCGACCGGGCGAGAGCCTAGGGAAAGTGCCACAGAAACGAAACCGCCATCTCGGTGGTAAGGGTGAAACGAGTAGTGTAAGAGACTACAGCGGCGCATGGTGACATGCGAAGAAGGTAAACCCCGCCTGCTGCAAGGAGAGCTTCACAAACAGGTTGTCCGCCTGAAGTTCGATATCCGCTTGATGTGTCCGGCAACGGGCGTACTAGATAGATGACCATCCACGACAGAACCCGGCTTATCGCCGAGCTGCTACCTCGGACATCTTTAACAGATGTCTTTTTGGTTGCTTTTTTTGATAATCATAGTATAGTAACATATAGTCTTGTCCTACCCCCTTCGACTAGAGGAGCCCGTCATGATTGGCGTGTTGAAAACTCGTACGAACCAGCGACTGCTTGCGGTGGCCACACTGTTGACACTAAGTCTGGTGTATATCGGTGTGAGCTTTGCCAGCGCGATCGCGCAAGTCGGCATGGCGATCATTGCCGTAAGCTTGGCGCGCAGGATGAGGATCCTTATGTCCGGCGCCAACGAGCTTCAGCGCGCATTTCTCAGTCTCACGGCACTTGTCGCCTACGCGGCTGCGATACTGAGTGCTCTGAAACTGGCGATTTTGATCAGTGGCTATGTTGCTGCCCGATTGGGAGTAACGAGCGAGTCGATGCTCGCTGCATACCTAGCACTTTGCCTTGTGTTGCTCTCTCAACTGGTGTGGCGAAAGCTGTACAGTGAAGGTTGGCGTGAGCGGCAGTACTACAGGGCCCGCATTGCGGCGTCGTTCGTCAAGGTGCTGAGTGCGCAGGCGTGCACCGATGACTTCGTTGCCCCAACCGACATTGAGCTCGCACCCGACATGCAAGACACGATTCGCCATCGGGCAGCAGTGGTGCTCGCGGTCTTCATGTGCTTGCCAGTAGTTATGGTTAGCCTGACTGCTGCAATTGCTCCGCTGTGGCCTACCAGCTCGCTCCGCGAGTTCATTGTCACTCTGGCCGTGTGGGTGCCGATGCAGCTGGCAACCATCTGGGTAACACTGCACGCAGCCCATCTTTACAAATTCATTTGGAGAGACAACGGCGCGAGCTTCGTGAGCCACTGGGAGTGCGAGGTGGTTGAAAAGGCGCTCTAGCTCTAAGGCAATGCGCGAAATATTCATCTCGCACAACCCGAGGGAGGAGACAAGACTGACCCCGCTTCAAGAAGCGGGGTCAGTTCATGTCTTGAGATAAAAGCTATTTGACGCTTTTTACGACAGCAGCGAATGCTTTTGGTTCGCTGACAGCAAGTTCACTGAGAACTTTGCGGTCTAGCTCGACATTAGCTTTCTTAAGACCGTTGATCAGCTGGCCGTAGGTAGTACCATTTTCGCGGGCAGCTGCATTGATGCGGGTGATCCACAGTGAGCGTAGATCTCGCTTACGGTTACGACGATCGCGGTATGCGTAGGTGAGCGCACGAATAACACCTTGCTTCGCAAGACGGAAGCTACGGGTGCGGTTATGTTGCATGCCCTTAGCGGCTTTTAAAATCTTTTTGTGCTTAGCGCGTGCTGGGACGCCTCGTTTGACTCGCATGAACTAGACTCCTAACGATCGTTTAACGTTTCGAGCCATCTTGCCGGTTACAGAACCGCTTACATTGATGGCACGTTTGCGGCTTTTGCTTTTCTTAGCAAGCAAGTGATTACCCGAAGCTCGCAGGCGGGTGATCTTACCGGTAGAGGTCAGTTTGACCCGCTTTGCGGTACCTTTATGTGTCTTGAGTTTAGGCACGTTATTTACTCCTTACTGTGATGCTCAGGTTTCGACCGGCCATGACTGGCTGTGATTCGACCACGGCGTCGTCCTCGAGTAGCGCAACGATCTTATCGATCATGACGTACCCGAGTTCACGGTGGGCGTTCTCGCGTCCTCGGTAAAAGATCGAGATACGGACCTTGTGTCCTTCGGCGAGGAAGCCGCGGATCTTCCGTAGCTTGATATCTAAATCACCTTGACCGATCTTCATTCCAAACCGCATTTGCTTGAGTTCGCTTTGCTTACTCTTGGCTCGGTTTTTCTGCTGTTCCTTCATCTTCTGATACTGGAATTTACCCCAGTCAACGATCTTGGCAACAGGTGGATTCGCGTTGGGAGAGATCTCAACCAGATCGACGCCAGCCTCTTCCGCGAGTTTCAGTGCTTCGTTTCGGGGGAGGATTCCAAGTTGTTCCCCGCTTGACCCGATGACGCGTAACTCTGAGGCGCGAATGGCTTCGTTGATCTTTATTTGTTGAGTAGCTATTTGATTGATCTCCCGTTAGGTTTGGTCGCTTTTTCCTGAGCGTTTAACTCGTTAGCTATAGTACCATATTCCACCTCAAGAATTCAAGAGGTAGAGCAGGGGACTTTTGGCCAGTCAGTAAACGGCATTAGAGTGTCTCGACGGCGTGGCTCAGTAAAACACTTCCGGAGCTTTCTATAGGCACCTGCTTAGCGAAAGCTCATTGTAAATGTTGTTTTTGAAGCTACTTTTATATCTATCAAATTGAGATTTAATTGCCTGAATAATTAATGTCTTTGCATGTTTTTGTTGTAAATTGCCATGAGCGCTATGGTTGTTGGTTCGTCCAACGCTTACTACCATGGCTATTCCGTCGATCAATGGCCTGCTTGAGCGCCGCTGGTACTTTGAGATTTGTATTAAACTGTAGGTTCATCCCATTCAGCCTCACCGTAATGTTTGCAAGATGGGCTTCGTAGTGGCGATATGCCATTGTACTCACCAGTGCAGCCGTTAGCACCTTCGAAGTCCGCTCAGCGTTACTCATCATGCTAACGGCATCAAATTGTTATTCGCTGTAAATAATGCTATGTATCTAATATTCTTAATGTCGTACCACCGTGAGCAGAGCGGGTTGTTAACAGATATGGTTGCATGTTATAATTACTGCAGTTGGGGCTGACATTAGCTTTCGACAAATGGACTTTAACAGACTACTTTGCAAGCCGATCGTAGACGTAAACTACATATTAATTGCAAACCCAATTGCAAAAGCATGGGCTAGCTTGAAGTCAGCATTCGCTGCACCTCAGCTTGCTCCTGCGCTAGCCTAAATATTTTAGGCCATCGCCTCGTTCAGGTGACATAGAGCGGCTCGGCGGTGTCATATTCATGTCACTCACGCTCATGTAGGGAAGCAGCTACATGCTCGGACATTTTTCTGCGCGCTGATCAGGCCATCTTTGTATATTCCTTAGGCCTTCGATGCGTTACAAAATTTGGAATAGACTAAGCTTGTAGACGAGTAGTAGGTTACCGTTTGGACGCGGGTGCGATGCCCGCCAGCTCCACCAATAAAAGGGCCCGACCGTGCGAGAGTCGGGCGTTTTTATTTCTAGGTAGGGTAAATGAAAACGACCACCTGCGAGGAATGGTCGTTTTCTGTGGAGTTTTTTGTTCGAATTTTTGTTTTTGTTCTTTTTTAGCCTCTGTACACTTTTTTTGCTCAGAAGCTACCCCTATAATATGACGTGAAAACGCTTGTGTCAATGACTTTTTTATGGAATTTTTTATTAGTTTTTTTAGCAATTTTTGAACACTATATGTAGTGTTCCGAGACTGCAGCAAACACTGGGCTGATAACGAAGTGATTTTGCTATGAAGTAGGGGAGTGTGATTAACGAACGTTACAATTACGCACATAAAATATTATGATCGGATATACATAGTATGGAACGTGCGAACCGTACAAGCCTACATACTGTTATGGTTTTCGATCAGAATTTTCGCAGCCGCAGCATGGCCGGCATATATGAAGTGTTTCAGCAGTTTTTACAAAAAACTCTTCGCCGAGTATCAACTTGGCAGGCTTCTACCCGATGGCCCATGCTCAGCATTTCGCGAGCTCGAGATGCATTTTCATATCCAATTGGATCTTCCATGCCAAGCAAGTGAGGAACATTTCGATTGGTGTGTTTGGGATATCTAGATTGTCTGGGTCTGGTTCTGGAAAAAACGATTTCCAGTGGTTCGGATTAGTCATGACATATATGTCTATCAAGTTTTGCAATCACATTATTAATGGGTGTTAATGGGTGCGACGAGAGCTCAATCCTAGAGGAGATAGATATGATGATAAAAAATCAACACTGAGATTAACAGATGATATCGCAATGTGTTGCAAATATGACATGCATTCAACACATCAAAACTATTGACCTGGTGTACTTCTTATGCTAATCTGAATCTAAGCTTTTACAAAAACAAAAAAGCCACCACAACGTTCAATACCTTAACAATCCAACTTCTCGACACTGACCGCGGCCTCCATGCGGACATACGTTCAACCCTCGAACGGATAGTCGATAGCGCCAGTCGGCGTACGTAAAGAATATTGAGTTACTCTGTATCTCACGCACCTTTTTAAATCTTTATCTGCCGCATTGATGCTATCGATGCTCCGAATATTTCGAACATGAATGCTATGCATTCAAAAACGAAACATTTTGTTGAGCGATCATAGAATCAGTACCGACACGCTGAGTTAAACCACGTCATTTAGGGTCCAAACCAATGATGTTGTGAGCACTCAGCGTGTACGTGGAACCTTCTATAAACGGATGCTCTAGCTCATGCTGGAGCGGTCAGTTGCCTCGAGCGATAGGCTGTCCACGGCACACGCGCTTACATATTTTTTAGAGCGGACTGTGATTTGCCTGGACATATGGCCTTTCGCTCAGGCTCTCTTGAATAGTTTTACTCGGTTAGCACGTTACCAACGATGCAGCCTGTACGAAAGACGAACAGTGATATAGAGTGAGGACTATGTTAGGGAAAATCATCGCAATAAGTACGGTAACAGCCGGAATTATTCTTATCATTATGTTGCAGATGACGAACCCATCGACGGTCGGCCCATTGGGGCTGCTAGCCGTCTTTTTTCTTTTGTACGTAGTTCTACTAGGTGCGACAACTGAGCTGCTATGGATTGGATCAAGACTCATTCAGATTGTCGGGCGGAGATTCACTTCAAAACGGCCACCTGGCCGACTGAGCTTGAAGCGCGCATATTACTTTTCAACCGTGCTTGCTTTGGGGCCGACTATGGCCCTTGCAATGCTTTCAATCGGCTCTTTTGGAATATATGAGATGCTTCTCATCACAGTATTCCTTCTGGTCGCATGTCTCTATGTTTCTAAGCGCTCTTCGCATTAATTACCCATTTCGCTCACGCTCCTCGTGGTATACTTCTAGATATGGAACCCAAGCACACTTCGCCGGAAATGAACGCTCCGCAGGGCGAACGTTCGCCGGAATCGAATCCGAATCTGCCGACTCCTGATACTTCACCTGAAATCCAACTACCTAACGTGGAGCGCGGTGCTCAATCAGCGCCAGAGCGGGCCAGCGAACAGTCGAATCAAGCTCAGGCGGTACCAGTAAGTCTGCCTACTCCAGTCGTAACGGAAGACGATACCCAGGTGCAATCTCAGGTCGACGATAATCCCGCCGTAGCAGCCGATGAAGATCTGATCGAAAAGGAATGGGTCGACAAAGCGAAGCAAATAATCGCCGACACGCGCGATGATCCAGCCGCTCGCGAAAAACAAGTAGGTAAGCTCCAGGCAGACTATTTGAAAAAGCGATACGGCAAAGAGCTCGGCGCGACGACAGAATAATATAACAGGGGGCATTACGAGGTGTTAGGGGCGTTCATCGGTATCTTCATTGTAGCGATACTCGCATTGATCGCTGGTGCTATCGTATTCTTCCAATACCAAAAGACTCTGCGTGAAGCCAAGAACTATGAGCGTGGTCTCAAAATGGTGCCAATGGTCATCCATCTGCCGCCAACTAGCGACGATCTTCAGGGTGGAGGCCGTGACGAGCGTGATGTCACCGAAGAAGTCTTGAGCCAGGCTCAGGTAATGTATAACATTATTGCGTCGACGGCGGTTCGTGGCTTTAAAAGCAAGATATATGGCCAGCGGCATTTATCGTTTGAAATTGTCGCCCGAGAAGGACTAGTGCATTACTATACTGTGGTACCGGTGTCATTAGTTGAAGTTATTCGACAAGCGATCGCTGCGGCATATCCGTCGGCTCGGCTGGAAGAAGTTGAAGAACATACGGTGTTTTCGGAAGTAGGGAAGATGAGTGGCACGATTGGTGGCGAGTTTACGCTCAAGAAAGAGTACATCTTCCCGATTGCTACATATCAGGAGTCGAAGCGTGACGCTTCACGGGCGCTACTAAACGCACTTAGTTCGGCTGGTCGTGAAGACGGTATTGGTATCCAGATGCTGATCCGGCCCGCAAAAGAAGGCTGGACTAAGAAATCAATCGCCGAGGCTGACGCTGTAAGTAAGAATAAAGGCAAAAAGACAGGTTTAGCGGCGCTTAGTTCAAGCAAGGACATTATGGAAGCGCTTTGGAAACCGCCAGAAAGTGGTGAGGGCAAAGACAAGCCTGAGGAGAAGCAACTTACGAATCTTGAGCGAGCCAAGGTTGAAACGATCGAAGAGAAGACTCGTTATCCGGGATACGAGACATTAATTCGGGTTGTCGTAAGTTCCAACACTGCTGCACGTTCGCAGACGCTGCTAAAGAATATTATCTCAGCATTCGCGCTGTTCGATTCACCTGCATACAATGGATTTAAATTCACGCTGACTCGTAACGTTGAAGAGCTCGTAACATCGTACATATTCCGTTTTTTCCCGCAGGGAGTAAACAGTAATATTTTAAATACAGTAGAGCTAGCGACGTTGTTTCATTTACCGGATCAAAAAAATATACCGACGTCACAAGTACAACGTCAGATGAGTAAGCAAGTTGACGGTCCAACGGATATTATGGACGAAGGATTTTTGCTCGGGTATAACGAGTTCAGGGGCACAAAGAAGCCAATTCGACTCAGTACTAATGATCGTCGTCGTCATACTTACATCATTGGACAAACCGGTACGGGTAAATCTGTCCTGCTCGAAAACCTTGCGTTTCAAGACATGATGGATGGTAAGGGCTTTGCGTTCGTCGATCCACACGGCGATTCCGTTGAAGCATTACTTGGTAAGGTTCCAAAAGAACGCGTTGAAGACGTGATCTATTTCAATCCAGGTGACATGGCGAATCCTATCGGACTTAATATGTTCGACTTTGAAACAGAAGACCAAAAAGACTTTCTTGTTCAAGAATCGATCAATATGCTGTATAGCCTGTACGATCCAGGCCACACTGGCATTGTGGGGCCGCGACTGGAACACATATTTAGGAATGCGGCATTGCTTCTTATGGCAGACCCAGCCGGCGGAACATTTATCGATATTCCAAAAGTACTGATTGACCAAGACTATATGAAGTCCAAGCTCAAATATGTGAAAGACCAAAGTGTGCTCGACTTCTGGACGAAAGAATTCCCAGCCAGCCAGCGCTCGAACGAGGCCGGAGAGGTGATCAGCTGGGTAGTATCGAAATTCGGGCCATTCATTAGCAACGACAGCATGCGCAACGTTATTGGTCAGACTAGGGGCGGCTTCAATCTGCGTGACATTATGGATAACAAGAAGATCTTATTAGTAAACCTATCAAAGGGCCGAATGGGTGAGCTGAACTCTAAATTAATGGGTATGATATTCGTGATGCGTTTCCAGGCGGCTGCCATGGGACGGGCTGATGTTCCGGAAGACCAGCGTGTCGATTTCTCATTATATGTAGACGAGTTCCAGAACTTTGCGACAGATAGTTTTGAATCAATCCTGTCTGAAGCCCGTAAATATCGGTTAAACCTAATCCTTGGTAACCAGTTCATGACACAGCTAACTGACAAGATTCGCGAAGCGATCATTGGAAACGTCGGAACAGTTATATCTGGGCGTATAGGTGTTACGGATGCTGAGCTTATGGTTAAGCGCTTCGCGCCAACATTTGAGGCAGAGGATTTAATTAAGATGCCGAATTACCAAAGTGTTACATCGGTCATGATCAATAACGTGCCGTCCGCTCCATTCAGTATGAGTTTCGTGCCGCCTATGGGTCAGGCGAATCCACAGCTCAGCGACGCGCTTAAGCGCCTCAGTGCTGCGAAATACGGTAAGCCACGTGCTGTGGTTGAAAAAGAGATTTTCGATCGCCTAGGGGCAGCAGAGAAGGCCAAACAAGACAGGCTGGAGCAGATGCGCAGCATGCAGGGTAAAGCAGGTGCAGCGCCTGGTGCCCCGGTACCGACCAAACAAGGTTCATCATTCCTTGACGAATGGCTTGCCAAGCGGCAACAGCTCGGTGGTCAGCAATCTGGCACTCCGAAGGCGACTCCGCCTGCGACCGCGCCACTTCCGGCTACGCCGCCACCGTTGAATGCAAAGGCCGACACATTGGCGCCAGTATCGAACGCGACATTTGCTGCACCGGTTGGCTCCGCTGCACCGATACAGACGGTAGATGAGCCTAAGCCTAGCGAGGAACCTCAACCAGAACGTGATATTGAGTCGAGCGACGACAAGTTTCACCTGCGCGGCGATAATAAGAATGATGATGAAGTTCACGTAAAGTTGAAGTAGGGCAGTGGCTTAGTAGAAAAATACCAGGCAATGCCTGGTATTTTTCTATCCTCGTTTGCCAGTGATCATCACCCGCAGGTAATCGAACAGGATTCCAACAACCCAACCCAAAATGAAAGCGGCAATTGTTTCGAAACCACTTAGCGGGTAGCCGTAATGCTTTGCGAAGAGGTAGATACCGAGCGTTAAAAGGAATGCGCTAAGCGATCCAGCTAATATGGCATTCGGGCGAGCTACCGTGCCTCCCACGGCCTCTGACGTCTTTTCAACGACCGGATTGTGAATGACTTTCGAGAAGGTGCGCTCAGCTGGCTTCATGTGAGCCTGCGTTTCTTTCATAGTCTTCTTGTAGCTGGCCTTGCGATCGGCTCGCCGCTTTGCAGGGGTGTCACGACGCTTCTCAGCGGGTGCGACTTCTTTTTCGGCCTTGGGCTTTTTAACCTCAACGGCCTTTTCGATATCAGTACGTGCTTGCTCAAGGTTTGCACCTTCGGCTCGTTCTGCACTTTGTTCACGCTCGTTTTTAAGATCGGTGCCACGTTCCCGACTAACTCGATCGAGAGCTTCCTGATTACCGCTTTCACGTTCCGGTACATTGACTATTCGTTCTGCCATATTCCCACCAAATTCCTTCTTATATTGTACCAGTGTTCAAGTTGCGTCGGATGAGCCGGACTTCGCGACCAAGTTGCTTAGAACGTGCGTAGAAGTACACGACGACTGAGAGCAAGACGGCAGCGAAGATCATGTTTTCGCGCGGGCCTGTGTGGGGCAGTTCACTTGTAACTTGTTCTACGATGACCTTTTGAGAAGGGCAGTCTACGTTTACCGTGACTGTATTACCGTACGTATTAGCGATCTTACAGTCGTAGCTAGTCGGTACAGCGGTGCCTGTATTGGTGCTTGGTATGTCAGACATCATCTGAACGGCGATGGTGCGAGACTGCTTTTGGCCAGCGGCTAGTGTGATGCTAGGCCAGGTGAGCAGTTTGGTTTGATCGTTCAAGGTACCACCACCTTGATCAACCAGCTTAGAGTACTCAAGCACATCGGCCAGATCTTCCTGCATAGTGACAGACTGACTGATAAGACCCTTGTTTTCAACGGTAATCGTGTAGCTTATCCTGTCACTCGAGCGAGCAGTTACCTTACTGGCTTCAACCATACCTTGCGTCATGTTCGTTGCTGTTTTTGTGCTGATAATTACTGCAGCACACTTCTCATCCTTGATCCATACATTTGGATTATCTGGGCATGGCTGACAGTCGGGACTGTTTGCAGGCAGAGTAGCGTTATATGGACAAACGTTTGGCGGCACGATAGTCAGCGGCTTAGAGCAGGCTGCATCGGTACGGTCACCGTGGCTAGTTTGAACAAGCAACTGCACGGTGTAATTTCCAGTTGGCAAATCTACTGCACTCGTAGACGCGGTGAGAGCATTGCTTGGCACAACCGTACGCGACACCTCAAGGCCAGCTGCGCTCTTTACTACGAACGTATAGCTTCGAACACTTGCACCACCTGAAACGGCCGCATTACCAGTAAAGTAGGCCTGTGTACGGTTGGTTATTGTCACACCGACTGACGTACAAACAGCCGTAGGCGTTGCTGGGCCTTCAACGACGAATGTACCTTTACATTGTGGCCCTGAGTCCTGTCCAACGGTTGTGTGGACTGTAGCTTTACCCGTGTAGGTGCCAGGTGCGGTCGCATCAAAGTCGAGTAGTGCGGTCTTTTCTTCGGTCGCAACGGTCTTTGATACTGTTTGGCCGTCAGGCTTAGTGATATCGAAGACAAACTTCGTAACCTTCGCATTGGATGTTGATGCAGTTGCGCGGAGGGTAAATTTGTTTGTCGATGCTTTGATCGCATTGAAACTTGTACATGTAGCTGATGCTACCACCGCCGTTCCACAATCGAGTTTGCCGTGGCCATAGGCGAGCACAGGAGTTATGTTGTTCGTGCCGTACGTTAAGTCAACTTGGTAGAAGCATCCTTTTTCGGGTGTGCTTTTTGTTGGAATTGATGCTTTCAACGAGTGTGTACCTGGACCAGTGTAAGTTTCGGTTTTACGATCATGCAATGTTTGCTTGTCGTACGGAGTTCCGTCCATACTTGGGGCAAAGAATGAGTTTACGGATAACTGAACCTTACAGTTTTTGCCACCCTTTATTTCGAATTGCACCTTGGCTTCATTGCCAATAATCTCGAACGCCTCACCGCGTGGTTTAACTGATGACACATCACAACGGTTTGCGCTACCTACTTGGCCGGGTGTCGTCGCGTTGGCAGGCTCGGGTGGACTGAAGACAGCCAGACTCTGAACCACAAGCGCGAGAGCAGTGAAGACAAGGCCTAGTCTTCGGGTAGCTTCTTCCTTACGCAGTCGGCGTGCGTAAAAGCCAAGTTGCCCAACTAATGCGGGGCTGAAGCTGAGGTTCGAAACGATGCGACGAAACATATATTTTTTGCTACTTTTTGTTTATTGTTTACTACTGTTATTAATCTATTTATAGTCAGATTAGCATAAACATTGTGTTCAACGCAAGGGATTTCCTCGAGGAACTTCTAGAAGGGTTGAGTGAACACACATAATTCGATATAATGACGGCAGTGTAAATGGCTGACTGCTAATATAAGCCGGATTAGGAATGAGGGGAAAACAGCGTGGCTAAACAAAAAGGCGACTCATATGATGGGTCACAGATCCAGGTACTGGAAGGACTTGAACCTGTCCGTAAGCGCCCAGGTATGTACATCGGCTCTACCGGGTACGACGGAGTTCATCATCTTATAAAAGAAATTGCAGATAACAGTATCGACGAAGCAATCGCAGGATTTGCTAGCCGAGTTGACATCACGATTTTGGAAGACGGCGGTATTACGATTACTGACGACGGCCGTGGTATTCCAGTTGATACTCACGCGAAGACTGGCCTTAGCACGCTTGAAACCGTTCTGACGGTGCTTCACGCTGGGGGTAAGTTTGGCGGCGGCGGGTATAAGGTATCATCTGGTTTGCACGGCGTGGGATCCAGTGTGGTAAATGCTCTATCCAATAAGCTCGTAGCGGAAGTTGTGCAGAATGGTCAGCTTCATAGGATCGAATTTGCACGCGGCGCCTCATTAGCTCCACTAAAGAAGATCGGTAAGACCGATCGACCAACCGGTACGAGCATCACATTTTACCCCGACGACACGATTTTTAAAGAAACGGTTACCTTTGACTACAAATGGGTGGTCAATTATCTTCGTCACCAGGCATACCTTACTAAGGGGGTCTATACGAGTGTTGTTGATAACCGAACTGGCGAGCGCCAAGCATTCTACTTTGAAGGTGGTATTCAAAGCTACGTAAAGCATCTGAACATTGGTAAGGAAGTCATGAGCGATGCGCCGTTCTATGTTGAGCGTCAGGTTGAAGACTCAATGGTTGAAGTCGCGGTTCAGTATAATGATTCATTTATCGAAACTGTGAAGCCGTTTGCCAACAACGTACTAACACCAGATGGTGGAACGCACTTGATCGGATTCCGCTCGGCACTTACGCGCGTTATTAATGAATATGCGCGTAAGAGCGGGCTGCTCAAAGAAAAGGAAGAAAACCTGAGCGGCGATGATATTCGTGAAGGCCTGACTGCGATTATTTTGGTTAAATTGCCAGACCCACAATTTGAAGGACAGACCAAGAACAAACTTGGTAATCCTGAAGTTCGTCGCTACGTTGAGCAGGTCATGAACGAGTACTTCGCATACTACCTGGACGAAAATCCGGACGTTGCAAAAAAAGTTGTAGGTAAGGCGCTGCTTGCCGCTCGTGCACGTAAAGCTGCCCGCGCGGCACGAGATAATGTGCTCCGCAAGGGCGCGCTCGACGGCATGGGGCTACCGGGCAAGCTGTGGGACTGCTCAAGTAAGAGTCCGAATGATAGTGAGATTTACATCGTTGAGGGAAACTCAGCAGCTGGATCTGCAAAGGAAGGCCGCGACAGTAAGACGCAGGCTATCTTGCCACTACGTGGTAAAGTTCTCAACACCGAACGCGCACGTCTTGATAAAATGTTCGCCAATAAAGAAATCGTAGCGATGATCCAGGCATTCGGTGTTGGTATAGGTGAGCAGTTCGATATTAATGGACTCCGCTACCATAAGATCATCATCATGACAGACGCCGATGTCGACGGAAGCCACATCTCGACACTTCTACTAACATTCTTCTTCCGTTACATGAAAGAAGTTGTTGAAGGTGGTTATGTATATCTCGCAAAGCCGCCACTCTATAGCGTGAATCGTGGACAAAAGAAGCATTATGCCTACGGCGAAGACGAGCGCGATAAGATTCTTACCGAAATTATCAGTGAAAAGAAGGCACGAGGTGTTGTCATTGATGAAGACGAAGATCTTGTAAAGCAAGCTGGTGTGACAATTAGTCGGTTCAAGGGACTCGGTGAAATGGATGCAGATCAGCTATGGGAAACAACTATGAACCCTGAAAATCGTGTACTGGCGCAGGTGAAAGTTGAAGACGCCGAAGAGGCAGATGCAATCTTTACTAAACTTATGGGTGACGACGTGTCGCTTCGAAAGACATTTATTCAGGTCCGCGCCAAAGATGCTGACCTAGAGGAGCTGGACGTATAATATGGATGACGAAAAAACAACGAATGTGCCTGCAGATATTGAGCCACAAGAGCCGCAGAAAGGTATAGAGTTCCGCACACTTGAAGGTGTCATGGAAGATAACTTCTTCCGATACTCCATGAGTGTCATTATTGAACGTGCTCTGCCTGATGTACGTGACGGTTTGAAGCCGGTGCACCGACGTATTCTGTATTCCATGAGTCAGAACGGAAACCGCTCGGGCAGTAAGTTCGTAAAGAGTGCACTGATTGTTGGTGACGTAATGGGTAAGTACCACCCACATGGTGACAGCGCGATTTATGATTCAATGGTGCGTCTTGCGCAGCCATGGAGTCTGCGTTATCCAATGATCGACGGCCAGGGTAACTTTGGCTCCATGGACGGAGATCCTGCGGCAGCCATGCGCTATACAGAAGCTCGTATGCAAAAAGTTGCCGACGAAATGCTTGTTGATATTGAAAAAGACACTGTTGATTTTCGTGATAACTACGACGGCTCGCGCCAAGAGCCAATCGTACTCCCAGCCAAGGTGCCAAACCTCCTACTGAACGGCCAGATTGGTATCGCAGTTGGTATGGCAACGAATATTCCGCCACATAACTTAGGTGAACTGGTTGACGCAACGCTCGAGGAAATTGATAATCCAGATGCAACGCTCGATGATTTGTTAAAGCACGTTAAAGGCCCCGACTTCCCAACGGGCGCCACGATCTATGCTGGTGCGCAGATGAAGCAAGCATATGCTACCGGTCGCGGCAGTATTAGTGTTCGCGCGGTTGCAGACATCGAGGAAACCAAGAAGGGTCGTCACCAAATCGTTGTGACTGAGATTCCGTACGGTGTAAACAAAGCATCTCTTGTTGAAAAGATTGGTGAATTGTACCGCGAAAAGAAGATCGCTCTATCTGACCTGCGTGACGAAAGTTCGCGCGGTAAGGTACGTATTGTCATTGAACTAAAGAAAGACGCGTATCCAAAGAAGGTCTTGAACCAGCTCTATAAGCAGACTGCTCTTCAGACCAGCTTCAACTTCAACATGTTGGCACTCGTTGACGGTTTGCAGCCGCGCATCATGGGCTTGCAGGAGATGTTGCAAGAATTCATTAAGCATCGTCAGAAGGTTGTTCGTCGTCGCACGGAATTTGAACTCAAGAAAGCTCAGGAGCGTGCGCACATCTTAGAAGGTTACAAGATCGCGCTCGATAACATCGATGAAGTTATCGCGACGATTCGTGCCAGTAAGACGCAGGACGAAGCCGAGAAGAGCCTGATCAAGAAGTTTAAGTTATCTGAGATTCAAGCTAAGGCTATCTTGGCCATGCAGCTCCGTCGCCTGACTGGCCTCGAACGACAGGCGATTGAAGATGAGCTGAACGAACTACTCGCACTCATTAAGCGACTGCAGGAAATCTTGGCATCTGAAGCCGAAATTTTGAACATCATCAAGACCGAACTGCTTGAAGTTAAAGAGAAGTACGGCGACGAACGACGCTCTAAAGTTGTAAATCACGAGCTTGGTAAGTTTAGTGATGAAGAACTGATCCCTGAAGAGGACAGCGTAATCCTACTGACCGCAGAAAACTACGTGAAACGCACCCTGGTAAGCGATTACCGCCGCCAGAACCGTGGTGGTAAGGGTAAACGTGGTATGACCGTTAAGGAAGAGGACGTAATTGATCAGCTGGTACCAGCGAGTACGCACGATTGGCTATTCTTCTTTACCAACAAGGGACGTGTATTCCGATTGAAGGCATATGAAGTCCCTGCGGCAGGCTTGCAAGCAAAGGGAGTCGCTGCGGTGAATCTATTGCAGCTGCAGCCAGAAGAGAAGATTACCAGCATTATTAAGCACGCTAAGGATGCTACTGATGACGGATTCTTATTCATGGCTACTATAAAGGGGACTGTCAAAAAGACCCCACTCAAAGATTACGCAAATATTCGTACAAATGGGCTCATCGCAATCAAGTTAGACGACGGTGATGAACTTCGCTGGATCAAGCCAACCGACGGCAAGAGTGACGTGATCATTAGTACCAGCGCCGGCCAAGCGGTACGCTTTAACGAAACCGATGCTCGCCCTATGGGTCGCGCCGCTCGTGGTGTTCGTGGAGCAAGACTTCGACCAAATGACCGCGTTGTCGGTATGGACATTGTTACGAGTGAAGAGCAAGAACTACTTGTCATCAGTGAGAAGGGATTTGGAAAGCGTACGACCGCAGGTAACTTCCCAAGCCATAAGCGTGGTGGAGTTGGAATTAAGACGGCCGTTGTGACCGCTAAGACCGGCCCAATTATCAGCGTGCAGACGCTTGATCCAGAGATGGTGGATGCGATCATGATTTCGAAGAATGGCCAAACAATTCGTACGTCGCTTAAGGGCATCAAGCTACTTGGTCGAACGACCCAAGGTGTTACGATCATGCGCATGAGTGAAGGGGACAAGGTGGTTTCAATTGGTCTGATGCCAGAAGCTGAAAGGGCAGAGGAGTAGAAGTGATGACAGCCATCTCACCATATCTTTTGGTGGTGGCTCTCGGGTGGATCGTTGCCCAGGGGCTAAAGTATGTATTCGCGGTCATTAAGACGCGTCGAATCGGTAACTTCCGACAATTCTACACATCGGGTAACATGCCAAGTTCACATAGCGCCTGTGTGGTAGGACTCGCAACCGTGGTAGGCATCATCGACGGTCTAGATTCAGCCTTGTTCGGCATCGCATTCTTGTTCGCCATGGTGGTCATGTACGATGCCGTTATGGTTCGCCGCTCCTCGGGTGAGCAGGGTGTCGCCATTCAAGAGTTGATCAAGCTCGGTAAAGCAAAAATCGTTGTACCGCGTGCAGCGAAAGGCCATACACCGCTAGAGGTCTTGGCCGGGGCAGTACTAGGTGTACTGCTCGGTATTTTTGTCGTAACTTTAAGCTAAGGAAAGACATATGAACCAGGTAAACAAGCCTATGCAGAAAAAACGTCCAGCCTGGCTGCTTCCTATCGTTATCACGCTGATTGTCATGGCGGCACTGGCTCTTATGTATGCAGCTGTTTTTTACTTCGTGATTATGGGGCTGCAAAAGACAGGCACATATTTAAATGGTAGTCCGATTACCGTGAGCGATGTGTCCGTTGAACGACAAGTGCAACAAGATCTGAAATGGTTGCCAGTAGGTGAATTTGCCGCGTTCGATAGTAAGCTCGGCCTAACCGATCAAGAAAAACAATACAGAGATGACATCACCTACTTTCAGCAAGCTGGTGGATGTGTGATTACAAAAGGTTCTATCCAGAAAGCCCAGGGTGGATTCGACGGCGGCGCGTCGATTACATATGACGGATCAATGATGTGCGCAGGTGTCAAAGTATACGATCTCAAAGTCCGATACGCTGCAACAGTACTTGGCAAAAAAGAGGCAAGTGCCATGAAAAGTTTTCGACTCCAGTCTGCCGAGATTACTTCCGAAGATGGAACAAGGATTGATGCATTGTCACAGCGTAGCGGGCAGTCAATCGTGCTCATGTATCGGAGTGACTCGAATCCTACAAAAGGAAACTGGCCGACAACGAAGACTTTCTCTAGTTATGCAGAGTACCTTACAGCAACCACGTCCGGCGAATTCAGCAGCTGTGAGAAGCTATCTCAACCACGTATGCGAACGATACTACGCTGGAGTGAAGGAGTAGCCGAACCAAGTGGCGTGAAGCAAGACATCGCCGCTGCAAATATTCGCTGCAAATAAAACATCAATGTTACAGATGATTACCGTTGACGTCGTATCTGTTAGTGGTGTATGATTAGAAAAGTCTGTCGCGGAAATGGCTATCAACTACCATAATCCGCGAACCAAATGCGAGGATAAACCAAGTACGAGGAACAGGCTTTAAATTGTCCTTTAACAGTTTAGTTGTGCAATATCATCTGTATTAATTTATTAATACAAAATTTCGTCAGTTTATATATGTTTTGAAAACTACCGGTAACGATAGTTAAGCAAACTTTTATGGAGAGTTTGATCCTGGCTCAGGATGAACGCTGGCGGCG
>ERZ761597.67-NODE-67-length-25547-cov-4.762906_pt1 | contig 25547 bp, 25 predicted proteins | sample MGYA00433093_ERZ761597 | MGnify/ENA primary metagenome ERZ761597 (study PRJEB28899, sample SAMN03785557) | bioreactor sludge metagenome | biome: EBPR Sludge; feature: EBPR Bioreactor; material: 0.22µm filtered reactor supernatant | place: Saint Lucia: Queensland... | reverse complement strand
CCTCTCCGGCGGCCCCGAGCCCGTCGAGCCCCCCCTCTTCACGGCCGAGTTGCAGTTCGACTCGTATCAGTCCTACACCAAGCGGCACGCCCTATACCCCAAGACGACCGGGCTGCTCTACACAACGCTCGGCCTTGCAGGTGAGGCGGGCGAGGTGGCCAACCAGGTGAAGAAGGCCGTGCGTGACGACGGTGGGACGGTCACACCCGCCCGCCTCGATGCCCTGCGTGACGAGCTGGGCGACGTTCTCTGGTACCTGGCCGCCGTGGCGCGCGAGGCCGGGCTCACCCTCTCCGAGATCGCCGCGGCCAACCTCTCCAAACTGGACGCACGCAAGGAAGCCGGCACCATCCGCGGCTCCGGCGACCACCGCTGAGGAGCCCCATGCCCAGCACCACCCAAGACGCCAGAACCCCAGCGGAGGCTCTTGACTTCACGATGTACCCTCGCGGCACGCGGGAGTGGCTCCATCAGCTCCACGCCCACCTTGCCTGTAGGGCACTCGCGCTGCTCAAGAAGAAGAACGCGGACTATGCCGGGCACGGCGACGTATTCGGCAACCTCAAAGCCTGTGAGGCGCTGGGCGTGAAGTCCGAAATCGGCATCCTCGTCCGCATGTCCGACAAGATCACCAGGCTGTCGAACGTCATCGGCAGCGGCAAGAACCACGTCGGGGACTCCATCGAGTCGGAGTGCCTCGACCTCATCAACTACGCCGTGCTCCTGCTCGCTCGAGTCCAGGCGCGCGACGCAAGCAAGGAGGCCCCCAGTGCTGGTCCTCTCCCGCAAGCCTGACGAGACCATCCACATCCTCGTGCCCGGCGGACCCGACATCCTCATCACCGTCGTCGATGTGCGGGGGGACAAGGTCCGCCTCGGCGTTACCGCCCCCCGCGAGGTCACCGTCCACCGGGCCGAGGTCCTCACTCGCATCCAGCAGGAAGGCCCCCGCCATGACCCTCAACCGGCGCAAGCAGATCCTCGAGGAACTTGAATGCGACGAGAACTTCCTCTCCACCTGGGAGTGGGAGTTCGTCCGCGACATCCGCGCTCGCATTCGAGAAAAGCCCCACCTCGCCTTGTCCGACAAGCAGGAAGAACTCCTCGAAAAGATCCACGCCCGCTGTACCGCTGAGCAAGCCGACGCCTCCGACTACCTCGGCTGAAGGAGCGCCTGATGACCGCCCCACCGTCCCCCGCCCGTGAGAGGCTGCCGGATACCCGCCCCTCTCTCACCAACAAGCGCGTCATCTGCGGCTACGAGTGCTACGTCACCGTCGGCTTCTACGAGAACGGCGACCGTCTGCGGCCCGGCGAGGTCTTCGTCAAGATCGCCAAGCAGGGCTCGATGGTCGCCGGGCTCGTGGATGGCGCGATGGTGATGGTGTCCCTCCTGCTCCAGCATGGCGTCCCCTGGTCCACCATCCGCGCCAAGTTTGAGCACGGCCGATTCGGCAACGAGGCCGGCGACCTCGACCACTCATCCCTCTACGACGGCATCGCCAAGGCGATCGACCACCTCATCGCCCAGCGCCACTCCATCATCGGAGACTGACCTTGATATCCGAAGCGTTCACCCCCACAAGCAACGGCTTTGACCTCACCCTCGAGGATCTTGAACAGGCCGAGTACGCCCTGGCGCTTCGCGTGAGCTTCCATGACGGGCCGGACAACGAGGCCGTCCGGCGGGCCAGGCTGAGGTTCCGGCGGCTCCGGCAGTCCGCATCTCACTACCCAGAGAGGCCCATCCGGGTCTTCCTCACCAAGCCGGCGCCGACAGACGGAAGCGACGGTGCCGACTAGGGGTTGAAGCCGGTGGGGGCGGTGAACACCTGCTGCTGGCGCTCGCGGGCGATCCGGTTGAGGTAGTCCTGGGTGGCTGGGTCAAGGCCCCGGGTGGGGGCATACCGATCGCGCTGTCCCGACGTGGCCTCCCCGGTGAGCTCGGAGGCCGGCAGGCCAGTCCGGTTGCGCTGCTGGGCCACCAGGCGGGCGTACTCGCCCCTGACCTCTTGAGGGAGTTGGTCGAGGATACGCTCGGTGCGGGGCACCTGCATCTGATTGAGAGCCCTCTGGACACCCTGCTCGTCCGTGGTCAGCTCGAACCCGAACCGCTTGCGGAACTCCCTCCTGATCGCGTCCGCTCCGCCGTGATCCCCCATCCGCAACTTCTCGAAGAGGCGCTGGCGGTACGAGACGATCTCCGCTCGGTTATCGAGCAGCCACTTATCAACCTTCGAGTTGTTTGCGAACTGGCCGAGGTCCAACCCGAGGGACCGCAGGAGCATGGTCGACCCGTGCTCGTACCCGATGAGGCTGCCCCCCGAGTCGTACACGGGGACCGTGCCGTCGGGCTGTACGCTGCCCCAGTCCACGCTCGTCCGCTGGAAGAGGGCCGCAGGCCCCGGCAACGGTGGGAGCCCCTGGACGGCCTTGGAGAGGGCCACGCCGAAGGGCATCCCCCGCGCCGCGCTGTACCGCACCAGGTCCCAGTCGTCGGTCATCCACCCCTTCACGATGCCGAACGGGATGTCCACGATCGGGGGGACCGGGAACGGCCCCTCCTTGTCGTTCCACTTGCCCGTGGAAATCCCCGGGATCAGGTCGGTCGCGCCGGCCACCAGCAGTCCGCGCTCGAGGTCTGCCCCCAGCACCTCCTTGCCCAGCTCGTAGACGACGGCAGAGATCCCGATGCCACGGGCCAGGTCCGTGATCAGGGGGGCCCAGCCCTCGCGCCCGGCCAGCTTGGGCCCACTCTCAAAGAGGCTCGTCGCCGTCCTGAGCGGGTACGAAATGAACATGCGCATCAGGGGGTTGGCGCCCATGCGACCGAGCGGGCTCAGGCCGATATCCCCAGCCACCAGCCCGACCGGCTGATTGAGGAACGACCCCGAGAACTGCGTCTCCTGCACCAGCATGTCGATGTCCCGGAGCATCCCGGCGCCGGCCTTCGACACCCCCTGCCGCCGGTAGACCGCCTCGACCGCGTGAGCTGCCGTCGCCCGGTTGAGCCACTCCCCCTTCGTGAACATCGTCATCCCGTAGTGGATGGCGTTGGTGTACCAACCCGGGCGCTGCATCCCCCGTCCCCCCTGGAACGTGATGCCGTCGATGATCTCGGCGGGCCGGCCCAGCAACCCCATCTGGTCCGCGAACTTGAAGTTCTTCCGCACCAGATCATCCCGCTGGGCCTGCGTGATCGGCCTGATCCCGTACTTGCCGACTCTCGCATTCACGTACCGCCACATCTCCCCGATCGCCTTGGTGTACCCACTGAGGACAGCCCGGGGGCCCAGCCACGTCGCCGCCAAGTTCAGCGGCTGCATGATCTGCACCGCCGCACTCGACCCATTGAGAGCCAGGTGCGTGCCGTACAGGTGCCTCGCGATGTTCTGGGCGCCCTGCCCGTCCCCGAAGGCCGGATCGCTCCAGCGCCTCATCGCGTCGCGCATCCCCTTGGCGCCCGTGCCTTCCAGGATCTCCCCGAAGGGGCCGTCCACCAACCGTCGCATCATCACCTTCCCGGTGAACATGGCGGCCTCGGTTGCCAGATGCTCGACCCGGTGCTTGCCCGTCGCCGCCGCCACCAGAAAATGACTCTGGAGCCGCTGCCCGTACTCGTTCTTGGTGAGGGCGTAGGTCTGCCACATCGCATCAGCCAGCGAGAAGCCCCCGGCCGGGCGATCACCAACAGGCACGTCATCGAACACACTTGTCAGCTTCGCCCCCCTGGGGGGCCCATTCACGTTGGGCACCGCCGCCTCGAACCGATCCGCGAACTTGTTGCTGGCGGGCCCATCCGCGTACGGCAGATACTGCCTCTGCGCCCACCGCACCCGCTCCCCCACATCCTGGATGTGGAGCGACCACGATCGAGCCGTATCGTTGAAGTAGCGGTGCATCGCCTTGTCGGGGTTGATCGTCAGGACGCGGAGTGACCGTCCCGCTTCGGCCGCCTCGTCCATCGCCTTCCTCGCCCCCTCGATCATCGTGTCGAGCTCGGGAGTCGAGCCGAACTCCGCGCGCAGATACTCGAGGTCCTCCACGTCGTACACCGGGGCCTTGTTCACCCGCATGATGCTGCTCGGGCTCGACGCCATCCCCGTCGCGTTCCTGATGCGCTGGGCCTCGTCCGCCCCCAGCACCATCCCGTCAATCCCCCTCTCCTTGTACACGTTGCGCGGGAAGTAGTGCCTGTTCTGCCGCATCGGCACGTCGACCACAGCCTCCACGATGTTCCGCAGGCCGACCTCACTGACCGTCCCACCGGCCAAAGCCCTCGCCACGTCATCATCAATCCGGTCACCGAGGATGTCCTGGATGGTGGACAGCGCCGCGTTCTGCTCCCCGGCCGCCCTCCCCAGCAACCCGTTGCGCAGCCCGCGCCACATCCTCAGCACCTTGTCCGGATCGGTACCTGCCCACGCCCCGGTCCTCAAGTTGTCGGCGGTCTCCTTGCCGAACAGCCGAATCGCCCTCACGTTCATCGACGTGCGCAGGGCATCCCGCAGGGCCAACCCGTCTGACCCGGCCATCTCTTCGAGCACCCCAGCCATCGACCGTCCCACCTTGGGCCCCCGCTCATACTGCTCGTACCTGGAGCCAACCCACCGCACATCGACAGTGGGACGGTCAAAGCCTTCGAGGTCCCCCTGGAGCGCGTTCATGAAGCGGCGCACCGTGGCCTGTTTCTGGGGGGTGAGCCTCGCGCTGGTGTAGTCGAGCGTGTCCACGCCGAGTCGCTGGGCAACCCGCTCAAGGGCGGGGCGGAGCACCTGCTGCTCCTCCATCATCATGTTGTCGATGCCACGGGCTACCTGCCAGTACACGTCGGGGGCCGTCGTCCCGCGCAGGACCTGGTTGGGAGTGAGGGCGCCGAGCTGTGCGAGGAACGGTGCGGGCTCGCGGACGTACGCCGAGTACCGCCGGGCGGTCTTGAAGATGCCTCCGGCTCCGACGCGGGACAGCATCCCCCCTGGGACGTTCCCGATCAGGGACAACCAGGTAACGGGGTTGGAAACGATGCCCACGATGGCACGAACGATCGGGTCGCTCTCCTGCTCCCGCAGCCGAGAAGTGAATGTGTCGAGTTCTTCGGGTGTGAGGCGGGTGGGCGCGAAGAAGGCGTTGCGTGCTCCGCGCACGGTGAACTCGCCCTCCAAGATCATCGAGGCGACGATCTCGGGGGCGTCATAGGAGCTGACGCCTTCGTATCCGGGCATCGTGTCTCCTCCTAGTGGGTGCCGTTGAGGTCCTGCATCAACGGGCAGAGAGTTCGCTGAACCTCACCTTGATGATGAGGCCATCCAGCGATGTTGCCGTGCCCGTCGCGTCGAGCCCCAGCCTGCCCCCCGCCGGGATGATGTTCCAGGACGTATTGATCGTCGGGGTGATGACCACGCCGTCGGTGGTCGCCGTCAGATCAACACCAGTCGAGTTGATGAACTGAGACGCTGAGATCGCCGCTGCCAACCCCTGGCTGGCAGAGATCGACACCAGCTTGAACGAGGAGGCGCCGCCGGCCTCGGTCGACCCGATGATCTCGACAGCATCAACCACCGTGTCCTTGGTGAACAGATCGAGGATCTGGTCGATCATGGTGGCTTCGGCGAACGGGCCGTAGGTCCGCTCGTACGTCCGCTGGAGAGGGAGCTCGCCCTTCGGGATCACAAAGGTACCAGCCATCACATCGCTCCTTGCAGGCCGAATGCCTGCCTTGACTGGCCCACGCTCATCATTTCGAGCAGGCCCATCAGGTCGTCCGTCCTCTGCGGAGCCCCGTACACCCGGGATCCCGGAGCGAGCCTTCGGCCCGCCAGCGCCTCATTGTAGAGGTCCGGTGCCAGCGCGGCCAGCCTCGCCTCATTGGCCACAAAGGTCCGTGCCCTGCGCTGCTCCCGCAACGCCCGCAGGATCGTATCCCGCTTCTGTTCGACGTAGGTGTCCTCGTCGAACGTGTCCTCCAGCCCAAAGGCGCTCTTGACTCCTCCGACCATCGGATTCCAAGCCAGGTACCCAAGGTCGATCGCGCCCGCCGTCCCGAGCATGGCGGCGTTGATCGCCCGCCCCTGCGTCTCGCGCGGTGCCCGCATGAACCGGGTGAGGATCGTGTCGGTCGTGTCAAGCGGCACACCGGCCTTGGCGATGCGGTCGGCCACGTCGGTTGACGAGAGCCCGGCCTCCCCCAGCTCCTTCTCGATGCGCCCGAAGTACGCCGCCCCGATCGGCGTGTTGCGCACCTCCTCCGACCTCACATCGAGCTCGTAGACCCGCCCGTCCCTCGACCGGATCTTGAAGAGGCCGGGCTTACCGGGCACCGGCTCGGGTGCCTCCAGCTTCCCGGCGCTCCGCAGGAAGGCTCTTGCCCTCTCATCACCACGCCTGGAGAGCTCGCGCAGCAAGCCACGCACAGGCAAAGGCCCGGCCCGGGCCCGCTGCATTGCGTCAAGTACAGAGATCGTCTGGTCGGCTTCGGCCGCTCCGGCAGCGGCCGATGCCTGCTGGGCCAACCGGGAGGTTTCAGCCTCGGCAGACGCGGCCCGGGATTCCTGCGCCCTTGTGTACCGTCCCTCCAAGTAGTCCTGCCTGGTCGTTCCAGGGAGCGGGTTGCCCCTCGGAAGAACAGAGAAGTCCTCGTCGATCTGCTGCTGTCCGGCAGTGAGGGCGCGACGCCTCGCGTATTCTTGGGCGGTCTGATTGCGGACCCGCTGAGCCTGCTCGACGTTCCCTGCGATCTCACGATAGACCCGGGACTCCGGGACCCGGGAGATCGCCTGCCGTCCTTCCGGGCTCTCAAGCCACCGGAGCAACTTCGCTGGATCAGAAAGTCCGGGGAACCGGCTGCCGGCTGTGACCGACCTGAGCAACCTCGGGTCCACGTCCTGCAACTCGAGCAGCGTGCGCAGGTTGAGCCCGATCTCCCTCTTCTGCTGGGGGCTCATGCCCGCCGTCAGGTCCAAAAGCCGTTGCGGAAGGATGCGGGCACCCGGCGCAGTTCGACCAGCATCCCGAGCCAGTCGAGACAGGAGGGCCGCGTCGGCACGACCAACCCTGGCAGCGCGCGCCGCACGAGCCGCCGCCGTCATGGTGGCCCCGGCCCTTGCAGCGCGCGTGATCTTCCCGGCCGTCATCGCGTAGCGGCCGACACCCACCACACCCCTCGCCAGAGGACCAAGAACACTCATCCGGAAACTCCGAAGTAGGCGAGCACCTCAGTCGGAGACGGCCGGGGGCGGTACGCCAACTGCTGCACCCTCCCAAGCTCGGCTTGGGTCATTCCCAGGCCGGTCGGATCCTGTAACTGTCGCTGCATCACGCCCTCGATCACCTCACGCTCACGCTGGGCACCGAGAGATCGCGTGATCTCTTGGGCTCGTCGCTCCTCGTCCTGCATGAGGAACTCTTCGAGCGCACGGGTCGTGGCCTCACTCCGCCTGGTCCTACGCTCCGCCCTCGCCGCCCGCGGCTGGTTGACCATCTCGTCGTAGACGGGGTAGCCGATCGACGCCAGCAGCGCAAGGGCAGAAAGAACGGCCGGTACCATGTGTTACTCCGCGATCACGTACTTTTCCCGAAGTGCGGGGGACGGCTCCACCAGGAAGCCAAACCCGACGGCCGATGTGTCCGTCTCTGGATCGTACGCCGACCAGACAACTGCGGTTGGCCTCCTCTCGATCTGGAGCACCGTATGCCGGTGGTCCCAGAAGAAGGCCCGGACGTGCTGCTTGGGCAAAAGCTCCCTCCCTTGGATCTCGACGGGGGGGCCCCACTGGAGCAGCGATAGATCAGGAAACCTTGAGTTGGCGAGCTCCCCATCCAAACAGAGCACACAGCCGCCCCACTCCCCGTGGAGCTGCGCCACCAGGTTGCTGAGATGCACGGCCTGTTCTTTGTTCATCGGGTCAGGGCCTCAAGCGCCTCGGGGGACGGTCCCATCTGGGACATGCTCTCGGAGTTGAGCGAGTCCACGGTCAGCCCCCGCAGGTTGCCCATCTCCGTGCGGAGGCGCGCCGTCCGCTCCTGCATCTCGCGCACCTCAGCCATGAACTTCGGGTCGTTGTAGAGCGGCCCGAGCATGCGGATCAGGTCGTCCTCGGGCACCTCCAGCGACCGCATCGCGGACACGATCCGGGCCGGCATGCCCTGCATCGTGGTCCACTCCTCACCGCCGGCCGAGATCCCGAACGACGACGCACGGCTGAACGCCGCCAGATTATGCCTGTAGATGTCGCCCAGCGGCCCCGTCTCGTGCGCCGCCTGCGCCTGCATCGCGGTGCTCATCCCCTCGAGCACGACCGCGATCTGGTCCGGCGTCACGCCCTGGCGCTTAGCAGCCTCCATCTCACGCTGCATCGCGGCGGTAGACCACTCATCATTTACGCGACTCGTCATCATCAGCGTTCGGTATACGCCCTTGATGGCGGTCAACTGCTCGAGCGTGAGCCCCGAGTTCATACCCATGTTCGAGAGGATGGCCTCCCCCGGCGCCGCCATGTCGTACACCGTATCGTACACGGGGATTGGGCCACCGTCCGCCCCCGTCCGGGGATCAACCCGGGTGGTCCGCTCGCCGGTCTGCACCCGCCCTCGACCCACGCGCCCCTGGTCGAACTGCTCGGCGAACGACTCCAGGCCGGCGCTGGCCGCTGTGACCGTCCCACGGAGCATGTCCTGGGCCTTGGTGCGGGCAGCGGCCATCTGTGAGACCATGTCCTGCATGCCGCCCAGGTCCAGCTCGATCTCCCCGTTGAGCGCGGAGATGGTGGTGTTGGCGGCCATCATGTTCGCCACGATCTCGTTGTGCTGGCGCATCGCCCCCATCTCGCTCTCGCGGATGGCCTTGTAGGCGTCGATGCCCCGCCGCTGGCGGTCCTCATCATACTGTCGCTGCCGCACCTCGCGCTCACGCTGGAAGCGCTCGTTCTCGGCCATGATCTCCTTCTCGATCCTGGCCCTGGACTCCTGCATCTGGGCGTCGTGCTCGCGGTCGCGCCCCGCCTCCTGCTCCGCCAGCGCACGCTGCTTCTCCGACTGCTCCACGCTCGTCACGCGCTCGAGTTCGCGCTGCTGGAGGTCGGCCTTCATCGCCTCCTGCCGGGCCCGCGCCTCCTCTCGCTGCAACTCCATCGCCGCCTTCTGCAACTCAATCTCCTCGCGCATAGCAATGGCGCGGGAGACAGGCTCCACCGCCCCATCGGCGCCAGGGCTCAGCACGTCCAACTGCCTGCTCATATCCGCCACGGACCACCTCCTACGCGAGACCCGGTGGGACGGTCGCCAGCCCACTCAGGGAGTTGCTGCCGAAGGGGCCGCTGCCCACCGCGGGAACGCTGAACCTGCTCGTTGCCCGCGTCGGACTGCTCCGAGCGCCGGCGCCCAACTGGGAAATCTGGGCTCCAAACTGCTGCGGCCCCCCACTCAGAACAATACCCGTGGAGTTCCCACTGGCCTCCTGAATCCTTGCGCCGAAGATCGCGGCGAGCCCGGAGTACAGGCTGACGATCGTCTCCGGGTTGCGCTCGATCATATCGGCCAACTGCCCCAAGCCCTGCATCCGCAGGTTGGCCGCGTCCAGCTTGGCCGCCGTCTCGATCTGCACCCCCATCTGGGTCAGATCCGCCTGCATCCTCCGGTACTGCAACGCGGTCTGCTCGGCCTGCTGGCGCTGCTGCTCGATCGCCACCCCCGATTCGGCTCTCAACCCGGCCGCAGCCAACCGCTGCTGGTTGGCGGCCGTCTTCACCTGCTCCCCCTCAAGACCAAGTCGACCACCGGCCAGGCTCGTCTCCCCGGCCGCGATCTGGACCTGGGCCAGCGTGTTCCTCAGGCTCGCCAGCGTCGTGTTGGCCTCGCTCTGAATCTGTGCTGCGACCGTCGCGCTCTCGGCCGCGATCTGCACCTGCATCTCTCGCATCGTCGCCTGCTGCTCCGCAGCACTCATCCTGGTGCCATCCGGACGGATCCCCGCCGTGGCCATCCGCACAGCCTCCTTGGCCCTCTTGTCGATCCCGGCCACAGTCGCCTGAATCAACGCGCTCTGGTCCTTCTCGTACCCGGTCTCGGCGCGTCGGCTGGACTCCACGGCCTCCGCCGCGTACGCGTTGGCCTTGGCCACAGCACCACCGACCGCCTGGTCCACCCCCCTGTCGATCCGATCCGCCCCGCGCAGAACCGCGTCCACATCCTTGTTCACGCGACCGCTCAACAGGTCCATCCGCTCCTGACTCTCCTGGAGAAACTTGTCGGCCCTGCCGCCGAGCATCTGCCCCAGCTCGCCAAGCCTGTCACTCCCGGCCTTGGCCACCGCCTCCACCTCACCGGGGGCGGCCCCGGCCAGCGTCTGCATCTGGTCGATCACCCCCTGCTTGCGCGCGAACTGACGATCCGCAGCCTCCTGCTGCGCCGCGCCTTCACCCACCAGCCGGCGCTCAAGATCATCGAGATAGGCGTTCACGTTGGATCCGCGCGGCGTGCCACCCGGCCCCGTCTGGGGCTGCAACTGCACAACCCCAGTCCCGAAGTGCCGTCCCTGACGCCCGCCCCTCGTGTTCCCGAACGTGCTCACCGGAGCCCCCCTGCCATGAATGGCGGAATGACCGTCCCACCGGGCCGACCCTTCTTCCGTCCGTACCGTGGATTGGTCCACAGATCGTTGAAGAAGTTGAGGTACTGGTGCGACCCGGTGTTCAGGAGCCCCCGGTTCACCATGTCCTGCCGCTGTTCAAACCGCTCCCTGAACGAGAGGAACTGGTCCAGCTCGTTCATCCTGTTGTCACGGGCCGCTTGGCCCCTCGCCCCGCCCACGACCTTTCCGCCGGCCTTCCGTCCGCGCAGGATCGTGTCCCTCAAACCCTGGGAGACGTTCGGACCCACGTCCTCCATCCCCGGATCCAACGAGGGGTCATCCTGGTACCGCAGCAGAAGGTCAAGAGCGGGAGACGGCATACTCACCTCATGCGCATCACACCGAGATCCTGTCCGTACGCTCGGTCGCACGGATCGCCCCGGCGCACCTCACGGCCAGCACCTTGAAGTCTAGGTCGGCCACCAGGATCTCGATGCCCGGCGCCAGCGTGTTCCCATCCACACCCCCACGAGACCCGGTCTCCCCGGCGCCGAACGCCGCCGCGTGCTTCGACTCCCCATCCCGGATCAACGTGACCTTCGCCCCGTCATCGTCCACGGGCCGCACCTTCTCTTCGGGCTCGGTCAACGTCCCCCGATACACAAGACCACGCCAGAACGCATCGGTCGTCCCGTCCGCATCCCCATCCACATCCGAGAAGGCGACGTTGATCGAGTCAAGCCTCCGTACCCGAAAGAAGTCGTTGGACGCGAACTGCTCCCCGGTCGGGGCCTGGAGCGGCAGCGGCGGACCAACCCACCGCATCAGGATCGGGCTGATCGCCACCCGGTCCCCCGGCGCCAGCCCCGCAATATCGAGATAGTCCGTGCTGCTGGGATACACGAAGTTCCCGTTGCTCGTGAGGAGGGTGCAGGACTTGCCCACGAGCGAGGGAGTCGCCGACTCCAGCACGTAGAGCTTTGACCGTCCCACCTTCGTCGGTGCGGTCGCACCCAAGTTGATCGGGCTCACACCTCCCGCGTACGCGCTCACGGTGAACCGCTGGTTCCCGACGATCTGGAAGAAGCGACCAGGCCCACCCGACCTCAGGTAGTCGATCGTCCAGACCCGCAGCTTGTCCACCGTCGTCAACCCGTCAATGCGCACCAGGTTGAGGAAGAGGACCCGAGGCTTGGCGGGCACACTCGATCCGCCGCCGAGCGTGTCCTGCCAGTTCTGCTCGATGATCGCGTCGAACTCGCAGTCCCACAGCTCGGTCACCCGCCCGGTCTTGAACCACATCAGGACGCACGTCTTGAGCGACCTGTTGAAGATGACCAGGACGTGCGCCGCGGCGTCGTACGCCATCCACACCGCAGAGAGTGTCGACTTCCAGGTGGTCACCACCAGCTCGTTGATCGCCCCGACATCCTCGAGCGTCCCGTCCGGACCCAGGAACTTGAGGCCCTCCTCCGTCATGTAGTAGACACCGGGCCCGACCTCGGCCGCCGCGGTCTTGGCGGTGATCCCGAACCCCTTGTGCATGGGGAACCCGCTCACGTACACACCCTCCTTGCGCAGGATGTAGACGCCCTGGCGTGTGAACCCCGCCACATTCGATCCCAACTTCTTGAAGCAGATCACGTCCTCGGTCGGCTGCTGCAAAATGTACCTGTTGCCGGTCCCGATGTTCTCAGCGCTCAGCTCGTAGGGGTTGGAGTACCGCACGGTGCCCGCGTTTCCGCTCGACCCGCCCTTGGCCGCGACATCCCCGTACAGGAGCGTGCCCTCCAGGAAGATGCCGGCCCGCGCCTGCGGCAACGTCTCCTCGTAGGTCGCGTCCCCCTGGAACGTCTCCTGCTGCCGGAGCACCAGATCACTCAACGTATAGAAGATCAGGTATCGACCGCTCGTGACCAGCTCGTGCGTCGAGTCCAGAGAATGGAGCCCCGCGTTCCCCGGCACGCTCCGGTAGATCCGGACGTGCGTCCACTCGTCGGCATCAAAGTCAATCGAGAGCGCCGGGAAGACCACGGCCTCCTCGCTCGCGTTCACGCTCAAGCCCTTGCCCGTCAGGTCCAGCGTCCGCACCTCACTCAACTGGCTCTTGAGCCCCGTGTCCACGTTGACGAGCTGGTAGCAGAACGAGCACATCCTGCTGACCCCCGCCAGCCCGCTCGTCCACTCGAGACCCACGATCGACCCCGCCCCCACATCCAGGTCCGCGAACTCCGGCTGGTTGGTCGACTCGTACACCAGCGTCACCGAGGCAAAGCCCGCCCCGGCCGACAGGTCCGGCGGCCCCTCCAGCGCCGTAAAACCCAGCTCACCCACCGTCCGCCCCGTAAAAGCAAAGAGACAGATCCGCGCACCGTCGGCCGTGCTCGGCGTCCCGCTGGCCCTCGTGAGCCCCCACCCGCTTCCCGGCACGTTGGTCAACTCCGTGTCCTGGATGTAGACCTGCTCTCCTCCGGCGAGGACAGGGACCGGACCGGGCCCAGTCGTGTACCCCTGCTGCACCGTGTTGCCCGTGTCGTAGTACACCCTGTAGGGCGTCCCGCTCGTGAAGATGTAGCAGAAGGACCCGAAGCAGGCGCTGGCATTGGCCGTCAACGCGACATCCGTTTCGGTCGGCGTCGCGCTGTTGGCAGACCACAGGTACTGACGCCCCTTGATCGAACCAAGACCCTGCGGGATGGTCACCTGGAACCCGAACTTCTCGGCCCCATTCCCCGCCTGGATGTGGATCGGAACGGCATGGGTGATCGGCAGGAGTGCATCCCCCGGGTCCGCTGCCGGGACATCCAACTCGACCTCCAGCTTGAACCCCTGGAAGGGGCGCATCCCCCCATCGAGCGACCCGTCCACACCCACGACCTCGGAGGCCCACGGCCTCTGAACCGCCAGCCGCGAGACGCTCTTGTTCTCGCTGGCCCCCAGCAGGTCGAAGTCCCACGTCACCTGATCGAGTTGGGTGTTTCGCAGACTCATCGGGCCCTCTGTACCAGGAGCATCCCTCGGCTGAGGGGCAGCTCAACCACTTCGAGCCGCCACTTCTTCCTGAGCGCCTCGAAGGCGCCCCAGAACTGTAGGGACTCCAGGCACCGCCCCCCACCCATCACCCGGACCCGGCTCGTATCGTGGATGGCGACCACAGCGCGAGGCGTCAGGAGACCGCGATCAAGCAGGACCTCGAGCTCGGAGGCCCGTGACCCCAGCTCCGTGTCCAGAAAGACGAGATCAAAGGGCCCGCCCTGCCACCCCCTCAGCCACTTGCGGGCGTCGCCCCCATACACCCTGAGATTGGGCACGCCCAGCGACCCCGCCGCCACGACCGCCGCCTCGCTGTGATCAATAGCGACCAGCTCGCAGCACTCAGCCGCCAGCCCCGCCAGCGCCCACGGGTGCAGGATGCCCGTCTCCAACGCGCGCTCGGGCTTGAGCACCCCGGCCAAACCCACCAGCAGCCGCCTGTACTCCACCTCCGTCGACCCGCCGTTGAGCGAGCTGAACAGTTCGGCCTTCTCCTCCGGGACGTGCGGATGCACCTCTGATTCGCGCTTCAATCCGAGCACAGACCACCTCCGGCGTCAACTCCATGAGGCTCCGACACTGTTCATCACACGCAGCCCTGACCCCCCGCCCGGCCTCAAAGTAGCACGCATCGCACGCCCGCGGCCCGCCCCACTCCTCGGCCCCGTACGACGCCACCACATTCCTCGTCGGGCCCGCCAGCATGACCGTCCCACCGGGGTTCACCGTCGCGGCCACATGCACCGGCCCGCTGTCGTTGCCCACCACCGCAGCCGCGCCCACGCAGGCCCCGGCCAGCCACCGCCAGTTCATCCCCACCGCATAGTGCGGCATCCTCTTGACCGTCCCACCGTCGGAGGCCAGGCCGACCACCTTGAACCCCCGCTCCTTGAGCAGCCAGGCCAGGTCCAGCCAGTGGGCTTGGGGCCACTCGCGCGGGCGCCACGTCGCGTTCGGGAACAGGACGACGGCGTCCTTGGCGAAGTCCAGCCCCGACTGCACGTCGACCGACGGCAGAAGACGCGGACGGCGCGCCGTGGGACGGTCAGGAAGCAGGAAGGACCACGCTTGAACCCTGGGCACCAACCCCCGGGTCACGTTTACCTCATGGTGGTAGAGGCTCTGCATCGAGATCGCCCAAGGTGCTCGAAGGAGGGTCTGTCCTAGCACCTCGAGGATCTCCTGGTGGCCGGGTTTGACCTCGGTGTTGTCGAAGAAGCATGAGATCCCGGCGGCCTTGTAGCCCTCGGCGATCCAGGAGAGCGTGACCATGTCCCCGATGCCGCCGGCACGAGTATCGAAGTAGACCTCACTCGGCATTAGAGAAGCCCCTTCGACGGCGGGGACACGACAGGATCGGGTACGCGAGCTTGGGGTACCCCTCTCCAGTGGGATCGTCGAGCCGTGCAAGCCCAGTCTCCCCGCACCCGCAGGCCCCGCACCACCACCCCCGGTCTGGAGACCCCGTCAGGGACGGACACGGGTCGGAGGACATGGGCTCGCCGTCTGCTCTCCCGAAGCATGACCGCTGCCTTTCTTGGAGGATGGGCAGGGAGACCTTCCTGTTGTCCGTCCCCCGGCTTTTGAGCGCCGAGATGAAGTCGTCGGCGTCTTTCCAGGTGTGCCGTACCATCGACCAGAACCCGGTCCGCCTCATCTGGAACGAGAGGTCGATCTTCTTGTTGAGCTCCTCGACCTGCTCCGGTGTGAGGTGCAGCACGGTCAGAGGCAGGAGAACATCACGGCCCAGCTTCGAGGCGTTCTCCGGCTTCGAGAAGTGCGCGACCGCCTCGACGGCCCACTCGCGCCGGAGTTCGGCGGCGGCGGCACTGTCGGCGCCACCTGCGGCCCAGCACCGATCGCACTTGTCGAGAGGCAACCCGTGATCCCACCCCAGATCCATGTTGAGGAGGAGGCACCTGCCCTTGGTGCGGGCCGGGCACTCCATCGCCCGCCTGAACTCTCGCTCTCCGTTCTTGGAGGCTTCCCGCATCAACTCGTCAAGTGCCAACTGCTCGTCATTCACAGGTGCAGCACTCGGTAAGGATGACATCGAGGGTTCCCCCACTATAGCAGCACACCTGCAACGACTTGGGGCATGACTGGAGACCCCCGATCGAACAGCACGACCCGCACGGGTCACACGTCTCAATGTAGCACCCGCAGAGAGTCTCCTCCCCGAGTGTCGGTGCGCAGGTCGATCCAACGCACGACCCAAAGTTGAGGAACCCGACTCCGTACACGGCCCGGCAGGAGTCCGCCGCCTCCTGGCCACAGTCCCCGTTGGTCCCCCCACTCGACCCCGTGCCCGTCCCGGTCCCCGTGCCAGTTCCAGTCCCAGTCCCAGTCCCAGTCCCGGTGCCGGTGCCGGTGCCAGTCCCCGTGCCTGTGCCTGTGCCTGTTCCAGTGCCCGTCCCGGTTCCCGTTCCCGTTCCTGTTCCTGTGCCAGTCCCGGTTCCTGTCCCGGTCCCCGTTCCTGTTCCGGTGCCGGTGCCAGTCCCCGTGCCTGTGCCTGTTCCAGGCGTCACCCGGGTAAAGATCGCGGCGGGCTCGTCGTACGCTGCCGGGATGTTGGCCAGGTCAACGGGGGTGAATGGGAAGGGGATCAGATGGCCGAAGGCCACGATCCGGTGCAGGAACCCGTCGCCGATCCCCCGCCCCTTGGCGCGCTGCATGACCGGGCGCACGGACTCAGCAAAGCGCCTGAGCAGGTACTCGGACTGTTGATCGGTCACGCGGCGCTGGGGCATGTTCAGCCCATCTTCCAAAGGCCAAAGGGATTGTCGACGGTGTTCTTCTCGACGCCCTTCCCCGTGCGGAGCTGGAGGTTCGAGAGGTTGTCACGCACGGTCTTGAGGGCCGAGGCGTACTCCGCCTGGATCATCGCGTACTTGGACTGGGACGCGCTGCGGGATGCAAGCAGCTTGAGGGAGGCGCGGGCCGCGATCGCCTCCCACATCGAAAGGACGATGGGCGGGCACACCTCGTACTCGAGGGACTCCCCGTTGGCGATCGTCCTCGTGAGGTCAGAGCGGAGCGTGATCGTCGGGACGGACGGGGTCGCCTGGCTGTAGGCCGTGATGATCCGCTCCTCCCACACCTTTCCTGACCCGAGCAGCCGGAAGTATGAGCCCACGTACGAGTCCTTGAGTCGGTCGAGGAGGCCGTACGTCGGGGAGGTCGCCAGCACGACCGAGGATTGGGACCCCGTCGTCTGTGTCGTCCCGCTCGAGTAATGGAGCTGGGCGTTCCCGTTGGGCACGTACCCGATGTAGATCGTGCCCGTGAAGTTCGCCTTGGGCATGAAGCGGATGGAGTTGCCATCGAGCAGCCAGCCCGGGCCGATGGGATCCCGACGCCCCGACGGCCTCCAATCCGACTTGATCTCTCCGTCCGAGTCGAACTCGACAACCCACCAGATTTCCTGGATGTATGGGGGCAGGATCGCGAACTGCTGACCCTCCGTGACCGAGATCGCGTGGTGCAGCAGGATCGGGTTGTCTTGGGTCTGGTTGATGCGGGAGAGCACGTCCGCCATCGCGGGACCGATGACCGTCCGCACCAGGTACCCGTTGTCGTACTTGGCGTCGAGCGTCTGCTCCTCGGTCAGGAACTTCATGGTCTCCAGGATGGACAGGATCATGGAACCCGTACTGTGCATCGCGTGCACTCCTTGAAGGCGTCCTCGTACAGTCGGGTTTCCTCGTCCGAGATGTGGGGCGAGGAGTAGTCCAAGGCCCCAGCCTCGATCAATCGCGCCTCATCATACTCACCCCGGCGGCGGGCCTTGGCGACCAGGTCCTTGCGGTAGTCCGTCTCCTCCGACTGCTTGACCAGCTCATCCCGGGCCTGCATCTTGCGCCAGGCGACCATGCTCTGGAGGGCCTCGACCGCCGGCGTATGGAACCGCAGCAGCAGGGAGGGGATGTCGGGCAGAGGCGCCGGATCCGTGTACCAGTCCGGGTTGCCCTGCATGACCTCGATCTCCTGCATGACCCCATGCGTGGTCCCCATGCCCGGCCTCGACAGCCACTCGCACAGAACGTAGGTGCCCCACTTGCGGTGCCGGTACATGAAGAGGGTGTCGCGGCGGAGCGTGCGCCGGAGGTAGCCCAGGAAGGTGCTGTCCCCGCGGTCGTCGATGATCTCGTGCTGGGAGGGGTCCACCATGAGCCCGCCGCCAAAGTCGATCGCGTCTTGTGCGTCCATCGGTGTCTCCAAAGAAAAGGCCGGTGGACGACTTGCATCCACCGGCCCGCGTCCCCCAGACGCCCCCATCGTGCGGGATCAGATCACCAGGATTACGACGCCAGCTCGGAGAAGACGCGGTCGTAGCTGATGCCGGTGAGCTTCATGCCGTTGACCTGGGTGGTCGGAACGAACTGGAGATGGCAGTGCGCGGGGTGGCGGGCACCCAGAGTGTACTGCCCGCTCCGCAGGTACGGCAAGCGGATCGAGTTCAGGCCGGTCAGCGCCGGGGCGATGAACCGCACGTCGAGGAAGGGCTTGAGGCCCATCCCCGGCTTGTAGTCCGCGGGCTTGGGCGGCACGAACCGCGTCCAGTTGCCCTGCCGGCGGTAGCCGATCAAGGTGCCCTCGTCCATCCAGCGGCTGGTCCGGATCCGGTGCTGGCGCCCGTTGTAGTTGAAGATGATCACGTCGCTCATGTTGCCCTCGTTCTTGAGGTCGGCAACACGGTTGGTGCGATCAATCCAGTGGACACCGATCTTGCTCTGGAGGTAGGACTGGATCACACCCTCGGTCGTGACCAGCTCGTCCAGGAAGTAGTCGAACTGCTGGAAGGCGGCATAGAACCGGGCCAGGTACTTGCCCAGCTTGGTCTCGGTCAGGGCCCCCACGCTCGAGAACAGCGCCGAGCGGAACTCGGGATGCGTCTCCACGTTGACGATGCCGCCGGTGCCGGTCTCCGAGCCGTACGCCTCGGCACCAAGCAGGCGCTTGTCCGAGTTCGTCGCGCTGGAGCCGAACTTGGCCCACGAGTGGAACCCGGCAATCCCCTTGAAGTACGGCGCCGAGTTCTTGTACGCCTTGTACCCGAAGGTCGGGATCAGGTACGCACTGGAACCGATGGCCGTGGTCGTGAAGACGGCGTCGGCGCCGGCGGGACCGAACGCATTGGCGCTCGCCCCGCTGGCCGACGCATCGTCGTTGTCCCCGAAGAACGCCACCTGGGCGCGTCCACGGAGGGGGTCCACCATCGACACCCAACCCTTGATGCGCTTGCCGTCCGCGTCGCTGGTCTCGTTGATGCGGACCGGCGCCCCGCCCGAGTCCTTCACCAGGTCGACCATCATGCCGACGTACAGGCGACCGAACGCCTCGTTGGTCGGGCGGAACGTGAGCGTGGTGATGGCGCCATCGGTGGCACCCCCGGCCAGCGCGTAGGTCGTGTCGGTCGAGCCGGCAGCGCCGATCGAGCACAGCTTGTAGTTCTCGGCCTGGCTGGTGTACCACGCCTCCGTGAGCACACGCGCCATGCGGCGGGCGGCGCCGGCCATCTTGATCGGCCCGCGCTTGGCGAGGAAGAAGGGGCTCGAGTCCGCCTGCATCTCGGCCATCGTCATGCCCATGTCGAGCATGAACCCGGCCATCGGGATGCTGAGGCGGTAGTCGTTGGTCTCGGCCACGTCGAAGGGGTCAGGATAGAAGTCGCTCACCGACTGCTTGAGCAGCTTGCCGCTGATCTCCTGCATCCCCGCCGCGTCACCGCGCAGCGACAGGTCGCTGCGGGCGTACATCGGCTCCACGTTGATCCCCGAAACCTCGTTCCGGAAAATCTTGTGGATGACGAAGTCCTTGCTGATCTCATCGACCGGAGTGACCCCCTGGAAGGAGCTCTCGGTCTCCTGCCAGATGGGGTCCTCCTTGGCCGCGAACACACCGATGGTGTGGCTCAGGATCTCCTCCTGAGACTGGGTGATCGTCGCAAAAAGCGTATCTGCCACGGGAAAGCTCCTCAGTCAGCGTACCTGGTTTGATGGTCCGTTCCGAGGAGCTTGACCGTCCCACCGTGACTGGTGGGGCTCACGCTTTCGAGGGGCCGGACGGGACGCCTCCCGCCAACTGGCCGAGCCTCGGCAGCGCATCTGCCAAGAAGTCCTCGACCGCCTTGTCCGTCAGGTCAGCCTTCTTCGGATCGAAGACCGGCGCCGGGACAGGCGGCTTGCCCGCGAACGGATCACCCGTGCCGGTTTCCGGCGTCCGACCAATCTTGTTCGGATCGCCGATGCCCCACTGGTGCTTCCTCACCACAACCTTAGCCGCCTCGTTGACGGCGTCAAGCATCCAGTTGGGATCCATCCGGTCCTGGTCCTTCGCCTTCTTCATGAACGCCTGGGCGGCCAGACTCTTGATCTCGTCCCGGAAGACCAGCGTCGCGTTGTTGGCCGCCTCCTCACCGTGGATCGACTTGATCGCCGAGATCGCCTTGGAGAACTCAGGAACCCGGGTCGGCAGGTCGGCGATCGCGCCGTCCCGCACGTACGCCGCCATGCGCACCGTGGAGTCATCGACACGGGCCCGGAGCTTGTCCAGCTCGGCCTGCATCTGCGAGTTGTCGTCGGGCGTCTCCGTCCCGCGACGGGGCTTAGCCGGGGGCTGCTGCCGGGGCTCAGGCTCCGGCGCCGGGTCGTTCCCTGAAATCTGCTCGAGGTACTGCTGCACTTCGGTCTCCTGCCATCCCGCCGCGCGGAGTGACTTGGCCATCGCCTCGCGCTGCGCCCCGGCATCGACGGTGCCCGGACGCGCGAAAACGAGCTGCGCCTCCTTCCACTTGGCGGCATCAGCGCGGTGAGCCTCCAACTCCTTCTCGAGCTGCGCGACCCGATCGGGCACGGGCGGCGTGGGGGAAGGGGAAGGCGGAACAACAGGCGGTGTCGGCAGGGCGGGTGTGACCGTCCCACCGGCGGACGGTTCGTTGGGGGAGAACATCAGACCCTTGCGCGAGACATAGAGGGCGCCGGCGGACTGTGGGACGGTCATTCAGAACTCCTACTGGGGGAGAGCGCCTGCCGTCTGCATCTGGCCCAAGGCGGCCTGCATCGACAGCGACTCCGGGGTTGGGGTCATCGGGGGAAGAACTCCGCGGCCGGCATCGGCCAACAGGTCCATGCGCCACTGCACGAAGGCAGAGACGACCTGGTGGCTGGCCACGAGCATCATAGGACTCGACATGACGGCGTCGACAAGTTCGAGCGCGACCGTGGGTGCGTTGGTGTGGGGATGGTCGACCATGACGCCAGGCTGCTGCCCGTCGTTGTAGAGCATCAGGATCTGGCGGATGGCGGTCTCGTAAGGGCCCTGCCACTTGCGCATCCAGATGGGATACTCGAGCCCGGACTCCATGAGGAACAGGATGACCTGGAGGGGGGTGGCCAAACCGACCTGGATGGCCTCGATCGCCTGCTGGATGCGGGCGGCGTTGGACCGCGGCGTCAGCGCCTTGATGCCGAAGGACATGCGAGAGATGTCGGGCAGAGGGTTGCGGGGGAACGAGACGGTGAGGTCGTTGGGGTCGATGACGGCTCCGGCCAGGTCGAGCGTCAGTCGTCCGACGGGCAGCGGCCTCGGACTCGTGAGCAGGCTCGCGTTCAGCTTGGCGGCCATCGCCCGGTAGACCGTGCCGAAGCATGTGTTGATGGCGTCGGTCGACGTGGTGAACGCCTGCTGGATCTGTTCGTCGAGGTAGGAGAGCCCCGCCGCGCTGTCGATGCGCCCCTTCTCAGAGACGATGTCCCGGTGCGGGTTGATCTGGTCCATCTCCTGGTCGGCCATCGCCGCGACCTTGCCGGGGAAGTCCCCGGTGGTGTGCGGCGTGAGCGCAAAGGGACGGAAGTCGGAGCCCGTGATGGCATCGGGCTCATACGTCACGATACGCAATGACCGTCCCACTTCGGATGTGATGGCCCGGCTGTTGAAGGCGCCGTTGGGCACCACCAGGAAGCCGTAGCGGTCGAGGTCGGAGACGTTGTTGAAGAGGGCCTTCTTGAGGGTCTCGGACTGGCGGTGGATCGAGAAGAGGAGGTCGAAGAAGCCCACGCCCCAGAAGGAGCCGGTCTCGATGCAGCGGGCCACCCCCACCGGGCAGTACACCGGGGACTGATCGAAGGTCTGGTCGTGGATGATCTGGCGGCCGGAGGCCACCACGTACCGGGCGCAGGTGCCGCGCGGTCCATCGAGCCACAGCTCGACGAGCTGGGCCATGCCCTCCTCCGTCTTGTCGGAGAGGTTGCCGCCACCAGGCGACTGCCCGTAATACTGGACGGAGCTGCTGGGCCCGGTCGTGTAGGGGGTGCCGCCCCCGTCGGTCGGCTCCGGCGCCGGATCACCGATCTTCTTGGACCACCAGCGGATCTTCTGTTTGTCGAGGGTCACGTTGGGAAAGAGGCGGTTGATCGCCTTCATCGAGATGTAGCGGCGACGGATGATCCCGCACTTGCGCGCGAGGTTCTCGGCCAGCGCCGGGAAGGGCATGAGCTCGCGGGGGTGGATGACCTCGAGGTCCGAGGTCAGGCCGATGGTGGGCACGTCGCGGACATGACCAGTAAGACCGACCATCCCGAAGCAGGTGAGGTAGAGACGGAAGAGGCGGAAGGTCTCGTTGATCTGCATGTCGCTCGTCGCGCTGCGCAGGATGATGTCCTGCACAGCACGCTCGCGCATCCCCTGGAGGGACTCGCCCTGGTTGGCCACGGCCGGCTTGACGTTGAGCCCGGCAAGGCGACCCTGGATGCGGTCGAGAGCCGAGAGGAGGCGCTGGGACTGGAACTCGAGGTTGCCGTCCTCATCGAGCCTGAACGATCTGATCTGGTTGGTCGTGGGATCGAGATAGCCGAAGTTGCGATGCCCATTCAGGTAGAGGAACGCGAAGGACCACATGAACTCACGCCAGCTCCGGAGGTCGTCTTGGCGTGCGATGTGGTCGTCGAGCAACTGAGCCATGTCCTCCCCCGTGGGGAGGTCCTGACCGGCGTACTCGTAGCCCGTGCTCATGTCTTCTTCTCACCGGCGGCGAGCCCCTGCGGCTGCCACTCGCTCCCCGGGACGTTCAAGGACGGCGACCTCATGGTGCCGCCTGCGATTCTATCCACAGGAGACTTCTCCTGTGCAGCCACGGTGGAGGGTAGGGGTTGGGGGGCATAGCGGGCGCGTGCCGCCGCGTCCACCAGCCTCAGAAAGTAGTCGAGGGGGATGACGACGTGCTGCTCGGCCAGGTGGAAGTGGGTGCCGCTAGGCGCGAGATTTGTGCCGGGGTCGCTGGGCGTCTCGTGCATGGAGGATCTCCTGGATCTGGGAGGAAGAGGTCTTGCTCAGGTCGAGAGCAAAGGCGTAAGGGGTGCCGTCCGGGGCCGTCAGGTTCCCACGCTTGATCTGTTCGAGAGGGTTGGATTCATCGACGGGCTCGTCCTCCTTGGCCCGGGGCATGTGGCCCGAGATCACGTCTCGCGTCATGGCGCACAGGTCGATGCAGTCGTCGTTCTGGAGCCCGCCGTCCCTCGCCTCCGGACTGAACTCCTCGATCTGCTGAAAGAGCATGGGCCATGCGCCCTGGCCGGACTTGAAAAGGGGGAACTTGAAGAGGTCGTTGTCAAAGATGGGCTCGAGCGCGGCGATCCGGTCGGTCTTGGCGGCCATCGTGTTCGGCTGCTTGGCCACCTTCGGGAAGAAGGAGACGCCGAAGGTCGTGGCCATCCTCGTCGAGATCACAGAGCGCAGATCGTCGTAGAGGGTCATGCCCTCCTTGATCGCTTCCACGTAGACGAGCGGGCACTTCCAGCGGTCGGCCATCACCAGAATCGCCCGCGTGAACTTGGTGGGGACGCACTGCGCTGCCCAGAGATCGAGGCAGAAACGGAGGCCGGGCCCCTTGAGGAAGGCAAAGAGGCCGACGGCCTTGAAGTCCGAGTTGGTGTGGTGGGTGTAGGCGTAATCGCAGTGCATGAAGAGACGGACGGAGGCAAGGAACTTCGGCAGCGGATCCCGAATGACCGTCCCACCGTGGCAGTAGCAGAAGAGGGCCTTGGAGGCGCGGGGGTTGGTCGTGGCCTCCTCGTCGGAGTTTTCGAGCCACCAGCCATGACGCTCCGTGGAGAGTTCCGGGAAGAAGCGTGCGCCTCCGTCGGCGGGCCGTCCCATGTACTCGGCGAAGAAGCGGCGGTCGCCCATAAGCCGCCGCGTCGTCTCGAGTGAGGTGCGGTCCTTGAGGCGGGGGTTGTTCTGGACCTCGGCGTCGGTCGCCGGGTAGAGATCGGGCCACGAGGAGACCAGGCCGTTCTCGGTCGAGACCGCGGCGGGCATGAACATCCGGTTCCAGTTCTGGAAGCGAACGTCCTTGGCGACCTCGATCCCGCCGACCCGCTGCACCTGCATGGCCTTCCAGGCGAAGTGCTGCTTCGAGATGAAGGTGGCGAGCCAGTCGACGCCGCAGCCAGGTCGCAGCACCATCGGAACGACCAGCGAGTTGATGAAGCGGTCGACTTCTTCACGGCGGGTGGTCATCGAGGTGGAGACCGACTCGTCTGCCTCGACATCATCGACCACGGCGCGGCGGACGCGAAGGCCGCGGACCTCGGACCCAACCGAGCGGACGAGGATCTCGGATCCGTTGGTGAGCACGAAATGATCAACGCCCGTGGACTGCTCACCGCGGGCGGGCTTGAGGCTGCCGCCGTACTCGGGGCCCCAATCCTTCTCGATGAGGATGTTGTTGAAGCACTGGTAGCGGAGGCGGGTGCCCCTCTTCTTGGCGTTGAGGTGGATGTTGGTGGCGTAGAGCGTAGAGAACATCGGGCACGAGATCGTGCGCAGGAGGGTGCATTGCTCGGAGAGGGTGCTCTTGGCGTACCCGCGCGAGAAGATCATCAGGTTGGCCTTGTAGGTGCCGAAGGCGGAGCGGGCGTGCTCGAAGAACGGGGCGTCCTCGCACGGCGGCATGTCATAGAACGTGGGCTCGTAGTTCTCGGTGGCCCGCAGGTACGTGCGGTCGAAGAACACGACGCACAGATTGAAGACCGTCCCACGTTGGGTGTCCGTCAACGAGGGAAGGAGCCACTGCCGGCAGGCGTTGACCCTCGCTTGGCGCTGCCCCTTGGGTGTAAGGGTGTAGTAGTCCTCCGGCAGCGGATAGAGGGGGTTCGAGAGGATGGGCTTGACGTTGAACAGGGCCTATCTCTTGACCGTCCCACTGTCGGTGGTCAGTGAGAGGAACCAGTGGAGCCCGGCGAGGCGGCACAGGTGCAGCGCGACCGCGTCCGAGCTGAACGTGAGCCGGTGCGTGAGCATGGCCGAGGCGCAGGCGGAGGCCCACGGCGAGAGGCAGGGGAGGCCGTCGGTACCGACAGAGAGCAAGAGCTGTTTGGCCTCGGCGCCCCAGCGCGCCATGTGTTCTTCGAGGGCGGCCGGGATCGGCATCGCCTGGAGCGCGAAGAAGGAGCCCGCGTACCGGGTCACGTCAACAGGATCAAGGTTGAACAGCCAGAGCGTCGCCTCCCGAAGCAGGTCCGGGATGTGCTGGTTGGACAGGGGTGGCGGCGGGTCGATGGATGACCAGGCCGACGATGGGGGGAGGAGCATCGGGGAGGGCATCGGGGCGTTGCTCGGGCGGACCTTCGACAGCGGGACGGTCAATGCCGCGGGTGCTGACGTGGGCGCGGACATCGGGTCCGTCGAAGGAGAGGGTGACCTCGCGGGTGTGTCCGGAGTGGCGGAGCCGCCGCTCGTGCATGGACTCGATGATGCTGATGCCTGCCGCTTTGATCTTGGGGTTGTCATTTCGGGCGATGGAGACTGCGTGGCGGACGTGCTCGAAGATGGAGTATCCGAGGGCATCGAGTGCTTCCTGCATGGCCTCGGGGCTCACCATCCCGAGGAAGCGGGTGAGGGGATCGGCGACGGCCGGAGGGGGTGGCTCGGGCGGGGTGAGCGCCTTGGC
>ERZ761597.65-NODE-65-length-25911-cov-7.006343_pt1 | contig 25911 bp, 31 predicted proteins | sample MGYA00433093_ERZ761597 | MGnify/ENA primary metagenome ERZ761597 (study PRJEB28899, sample SAMN03785557) | bioreactor sludge metagenome | biome: EBPR Sludge; feature: EBPR Bioreactor; material: 0.22µm filtered reactor supernatant | place: Saint Lucia: Queensland... | reverse complement strand
CTACTCTATTCGGGACGACTGTGCTCGCGAAACTCCAGACTGCTGCCCTGCGCCGTGCCCGAATCAGCGAGCAGGACCGAGTTCCATTTTATTTATATGTAGATGAATTTCAGAATTTTGCCACGATGAGCTTCGTGCAAATGCTCTCGGAAGCAAGGAAGTACAAACTTTTTCTTACGATGGCTGAGCAGTCCACTTCTCAACAAGACGAGCAGCGACTTGTTGATATCATCCTCGCTAACGTCGGGACGCTCGTTTGCTTCCGTTCCGGTAGTCCATCTGATGAGCGAATGGTATTGCCCTTATTTATGCCGTTCATCCACCAGGGTGAAATTTCGAACTTACCGGCATATTCATTCTACACACGTATCGCGGCGGTCGAGGCGCAAGAACCGCTATCTGGTATGACGGTAGTTGTCAAAGATAGTGGGAGTGATGAGATAGCTCGACGCGTAATCGAAGTTTCACGGACGCACTACACCAAAAAAGTAAGTGCCATTTTAGAATCTAATGAAGGTGCACAGTCGAAGAAAACAGCTCCACCTGTCAAAGAAAAACCTCTTAAGCTACCGACAAGTGATGATATTTCAAGTACATCTGCGGTCAGATAGCGTCTTACTTGATTGCTTAGCAAGATGGTCGATCCCACTCCTAGTGAAGAATTTATTGTATATAAATTAGTGCTTTGACTGAGCTTGTAAGCATTGCTATTATGGATAGAGCACATTCACGGGATATCTGCATGACTAGGGTGAGAAATCACCCGACTGCGAGTTGAATGCCTGAGAAACCTACGAGAATGAGCGCTACCCAGAATTGTCGCTACGGGCACAGCACTAACGAGCAACCTAATATCATTTAATATCGGTCGATCATAAGTGTCCTGTTCTACTGCGAGAAGTAAGACTTAGTATGGGTAGTAGCCCTCCGGAGTAATCCGTGTGGCAGGAGTACGATAATTCGCAACCAATCTGCGTCAGGTTCAAACCTGGCAACATCCACTACAGCCTTGCGTCAGCAGGCTTTACACAAACATAGTGGGATAAAGAAAAAACCTTCTGCCCCATCTGCAGGCAAAATTGCCGCTTATGCGGGTGCCTTCATGTTCCTTATAGCGATCGTTGCTATCGGCTATGAGTCGCCACATCCAGTGAGTAGTCAGGTAGCAATAGCCTCTGACGATGCTCAGGCGTTACCCGCTACCAATCATGACGAAGAGCCTTCCGTCGATGAAGTTGTCGCAACAGGCGTTGCTGCCGATCTCGCGTCGCGCGCCAACTTGCCTATCGCGACCAATGTAGTCAATATGTCTATCTCGCTATCGACCAAAACTGATCTATCCCAAACTGATCCCTCGGCAATTACAAAGCCACAGATCATTCAGCCGAACGGCAGCCGTTCAGAAATAATTAAGTACACAACCGTGGAAGGCGACACTATACCTTCGGTCGCTACGAAGTTCGGTATTACTTCCGATACAGTGCGCTGGGCAAATGACCTGCCTAATACCGACATCGTTGAGGCAGGCCGCACATTAACCATTCTGCCGACAAATGGGTTGCTCCATACTGTTGCTGCAGGCGACACGCTCGAATCGATCGCCAGTAAATATAGCTCGAATGCCGATCGCATTACGACCGTCAATAACCTAGAACTCAGTGGAGTGGCAGCTGGACAGAGCCTCGTCATCCCTGATGGTGTAAAGCCAGCGCCAGTTATAGCCCCTGCATCAAGGCTGACGCAATCAGCCACTGGAAGTTCAACTGGTTCTCGAATCACTACGAACGTATTTGCGACTGCCGGCAATCGTTATGCCCTCGGTAACTGTACGTGGTATGTCTACGAACGACGCCTCCAGATTGGCAAACCCATCGGCAGCTACTGGGGTAATGCGAATACTTGGGACACCAGCGCTACCGGAGCCGGCTTTACCGTTGGACGCGTGCCACAGCCGGGTTCAATTATGCAATGGGATGAATACTCTGAACCATATGTTTTATATGCTGGTCATGTAGCTTTTGTCGAACGAGTTCTTGATAATGGTGACGTTGTTATTACAGAGATGAATAACAGCGCGTACGGCGGATTCAATATTGTAAACCAACGTACAATACCAGCTGCTCAGGCGGCAGAGCGTAAGTACATCTATTAAGGTGAGTTCAGTGTAGCTGCAGGAATCAAAGTCGTCACCATTACATCATCGTGAAAATGCACCAAGCATTATAAAATGAGTAAATACACTCGAGTAGCCATTTCTAAGGTACAACAGGCGTGAGAGTGTCATGCCATAGGATATCGTGGAAATAAACTACAAACTATCCGAAGTAGCTCAGACGATGCCAAAGTTTTTTTGTCCCGAGATTTATAAATAAGAATGCGATATAAACATATCGATGACTGATGACGAATCCAGAGAGATACTTGCTGAACTTGAAGTAATAGCTCAGGCACCGGGGTTTATTTACATTTTAAGTCATGTCACAAGGTTGGACATGTTTTATGCCGCGGACGAGGCCGCAGAGGTAGACTGGCGGAGCAGGCTTCTTAATAATGAGATCGACCTTCTGACAGGATATATGATTAAAACTCCTTTAAATCTGGACACTAAACCCTCCCGGAAGCAAACAAAGGAGGTAATCGCAAAAATAAGGACACTACTGAATGACCTGCACAATGTGCAAAGCAAGAAGTTCATTCAAGATCTTCCGCATAGTCTCGACGAACTGCAGGCCATGAAAGAAGCAGATAGCGAATCTTTATCAAAAAAGATTTTCGGTATGGGCAAGAATATGGTTGAGCCTATATTTTATGGTGATTCTGGAGCCTATGATTTTCAGTATCTCAGCCTCGCCCCGCTGCTTTACTCTGAGGATGCAGAGTGGCTTGCAAAGAATAGCCATGATTTGGACCTCTATGCGCTTTATACTTTTGCTCTTAAGCATCTGGTTATGTTGAAAGCCTCCAATTTGGGAAATGATTCTTATAATGCCGATAAAATTTTAGAGGTTTTTTCGTTCGATGCGAACGACCTGCGCAAGTTTGCCAAGAAAGCAACGAAAGACACCCGCATTACAAGCGATTCCGCTCAGAAATTTATTGATACTTTCATGAGTGTACCAGGGAATGTTAATTCTGATTTTAATATCCCGAGTGATCATAATTGCTTGAAAGCATTCCCTATTATTGAATTACCGTCGGGGCAATATTATCTGAATAGCACTTTTAACTTGTCTGAATCCATATATAACCTCCCTTGGATATGGATGCTTCAGGACAGGAACTATAGATCAACTGCAGAGAGAAACCGAGGCCTCAATGTGGAAGTACTTGCCCATGGACTACTCAAACGATCCTTCAGAGGCAACGTATATCACTCGGTGAAAATTAAGAAAAGAACCAAAGTATTAACCGACATAGACGGTCTGGCCGTTATCGGCAATAAGGCGATTATATTTCAAGAGAAGAGTAAATGGCTGACCGACCTCTCGAAATCCGGGGACGAGCAGAGCCTGCAGACCGACTTTCAGAAAGCGATCCAGGACGCCTATGATCAAGGAGTTGTTAGTCGAAAAGCAATCCTGAACCAAGAAGGAATAACGTTCGAGTTAACGGACGGCACAATAATTAATCCTGGTGAAACGATAGATGAAGCATACATTATCTGCGTAACTGCGAGCGTGTATCCGGCGCAATTAGTGCAGAGCATGCAATACCTCAAGAAAGAAAAAGATGATCCGGTGCCTATTGCAATCAGCCTTCTCGACCTCGATATTATTACCCACTACCTGCAAGATCCATATGACTTTCTTTACTACATTCAGCAGCGCGTGAAACTACACGATAAGATTTATGCCGAGAGTGAAATTGCGCTACTTGGTTATCATCTCAAGTACCGACTATATATAGACCCAGATCAAGCCGACAGAATGTACCTCGACTCATCGTTTGGTCAACTAATAGATGCAGATATTATGCACCGGGCCGGTTATGCGGACGAGCCCAAAGAAAAGAATAAGCTTCGTATGCGACTCGATAATGAGCTATATAACGAGATTATTAATGAAATTAAAACAATAGACGACCCCAGGATTACGGATGTCATATTGTTTTTGACGGGGCTGTCCGAAGAGACAATTGATGAATTCATGAGACTGATTCAACGAGCGGTTAACAGTGTGCTGCACGGCTACTATGAGCTGAATGACTTCAGTGCTTCAACAGACAATGACTATGGCGGCTTCACATTTGTTGTCGCTAAAGACGAAGAGCAGATGGCTAATGCGATGAACTTCCTCGCGAGTAAGAACAAATACATCCACAAGCAGGACCGCTGGATAGCTCTCGGTGCAAACGTAAATGGGCGTAGACTCATATCAGGCGTCCAGCACCTCGATGGTAAATGGGTGCAGAGTGACGAAATGGACCGCATAATTGAAATTTCAGAGAGTCGTAAGAATGTAAATGTCAGCCAGCGCACGATAAAACATAAGAACGCTAAAAAGCGTTTAAAACGAAAGAAGCGTCTTAGCAAGCGGAAGAAAAAATAAACAAGTCTCATATTTTCTAAGGATTGTAGATGTAACTCTTTTACCTATTGAGCAATTCTGCCTCATGCAAAAACACGGTCACTAGACTTTCAAAAATAAAGCCGAGCATAGCCCTAGCATTAATACAGAATCAGATGTACTATCAAAGCATGAACACCATATCGCCGACTTCCATGGCTGCTTTGGCACGGTTCGGTCATGCCTTGTCGGACCCTACCCGTACGCAAATTCTAATGAGTCTTCGAGCAGGACCATCATACCCTGCAGATCTCGCCTTTACTCTCGACGTAACCCGGCAATCGATATCAAATCACTTGGCATGTCTTCGCGGTTGTGGACTGGTTACTGCTACATCAGAGGGCCGTCGCACCCGGTATGAGCTTGCTGATCCACGACTGACACATGCATTAACAGACCTTGAGAAAGTCATACTCACGACTGACCCAGAGGCATGCGCCGAATCTGATAGCAAGGAGTGTTGCTGATGAGTGCAGGGCATAGTCACGATATCCCGGCCGGACATGCTGGCGGACGCCACCGCTGGCGACTCATGCTAGCATTTGTCCTAGTTGCCGGATTCTTTGTTATCGAACTGGTCTTCGGACTTTTGTCACAATCACTCGCCCTCATTTCAGATGCTGGTCACATGGCCGCAGATGTCGTCGCGCTTGGAGCAGCACTTGTAGCCACCCGCATCGCGACGCGTCAGGACCGCACAGGTAAACGATCGTATGGTTCATACCGCGCTGAGGTCTTCGCGTCAGGCTTGACCGTCTTAATTATGCTCGGCGTCGCGGCGTACGTACTTATCGAAGCCATAGGACGCATTGGTACGGAGGTGGAAGTTGCGACCGGTACTATGCTTGTAGTAGGTTTGATTGGACTTGCGATTAATATCATCTCGATAGCACTTCTACGCGGCGGCTCGAAAGAGTCAATAAACGTGAAGGGCGCGTACTACGAAGTCGTGGCCGACGCTGCCGGGAGTGTAGGCGTTATCCTGGCCGGAATTCTTGTCATGATTACTGGCTCATCGATATGGGACACACTGATTGCCGTCGCTATCGGCATCTTTGTCGCTGTCCGTGCGGTACTACTTGGCCGTCAAGTACTAGCTGTCCTAGGGCAACAAGTACCAGAAGGCCTTAGTGTGGATGAAATCGCTAGAGACTTAGAGAAGGTTAAGGGCGTCAGCAGCGTACATGACTTACATATTTGGACGTTAACGTCAGGTATGAACGTGGCTACGGCACATCTTGTAGTTGCACAGGCGGCCGAACCACAGTCTGTTCTCACGAACGGACAATCGATTTTGCAGACAAAGCATTGCATTGAGCACGCAACACTGCAAGTAGAAACCGAACCGACTAAGCAGTGTCATGAGGTGCAGTGGTAATGAGCAAACACTCTCATGCGCACCCTAAAATCTCAACCGAACGGCGATCAACACTAAATCAGAGGATACGATTCCTTGTCATATTCACCATTACTTACAACTTGATTGAAGCCGTGGTCGCACTGCTCGCCGGTAGCGTCGCTAACTCAAGCGCCTTACTAGGATTTGGATTGGACTCGCTCATTGAAGTATCCTCCGCCTTAGCGGTGGCCTGGCAATTCGCCGGTCCGAGGCCCGAGGAGCGCGAAAAAGTCGCACTCCGTATTATCTCTGTCTCGTTCTTTGGCTTAGCCGCATTCGTCAGCTACGATGCACTCTCTTCACTGATTACCCGCCAAGCTCCCGAGCATTCTGCGCTAGGTATCGTCATCGCGGCCCTCAGCCTACTGATTATGCCGACCGTCTCGCTCATTCAGCGACGGACCGGCGAGGAACTCGGTTCTCATTCGGCGGTAGCCGATTCAAAGCAAACCCTGCTCTGTACGTATATGTCAGCAGTACTCTTAATCGGACTTATGGCCAATAGTCTACTTGGCTGGTGGTGGGCAGATCCGATTGCCGCTTTAATTATCGCCGGCCTTGCCGTTCGAGAAGGCATCAATGCCTGGAACGGTGACGCCTGCTGTTCAGCCGAAGCCTTATTCGAGCACGACGACGATCATGAGCATGATCGTGCTGTAGCCGAAACTTGTAGCCTTAACTGCAAGTGTTAAACACACCTAGTTAGCTATTTATGTACCTTACCTTTTACGTATTGTTACTAAGAATTAGAACTGGTGCATCACTATTATTGCAGACGTTTTACGTAACTTTTAATGATTTGCTGTGATACAGGCTCTGGGGTAAGTAAAAAATTTTACAGAACCGAAACTACACCTACTTAATCGAGATAGTGAGGCGGTAGAGCGCTCCTTTCACACTTCGACTAAGTTTGTAAAATATTATGTGACTACATATGTTTTGGAACGTTTGGCAATAAGCGTACAATATAGAGGATATGACGAAATTGGTTGAAAAAATGGAAAAAGAGAATATTGTTGATAAAGAGGCGCTACGTAAAAAAGGTATAAAATTAGCCTGGTTTATTGTCGGCTGGGACGTAATAGAGGGCATAGTAGCGGTAACCGCAGGCCTACTGGCTGGGTCAATAGCGTTAATAGGATTTGGGATTGACTCGGCAATTGAAGTGTTTGCTGCTCTCGTAGTTATCTGGCAGCTGCGCAAAGCAAGCGATGCACGCTACAAGACTGCCCTACGGTTGATAGCAATTAGTTTCTTCGTTTTAGCCGCATATGTGGGCAATAAATCGATAAGTGATTTGATAGAGCACCACGAGCCGGATGTATCTATTATCGGTATAGTCTTGAGTATTGTCGCAACGGCAGTAATGATACCTGTCGCAATTGCGCAGAAACGAACGGGTCAAGCTCTCGGCAATAAGGTACTGATAGCACAAGCCAAAGAGACATGGCTTTCAAATTACCTATCAATTAGCCTGCTCGTTGGCCTTAGTCTCAATGCTATCTTCGGGCTATGGTGGGCTGATCCCGCCATTGCACTGCTCATTGCTGTAGTCGCTGCTAAAGAAGGCTGGGAAGCTTGGGAAGAAGCGGATGAATAAAATCCCCAGGCATTATATCTATTATCCCGATATTATTACACCCGGCAGTTTTGTTCGCTAATTAGAAATATAGGCGGCAACGTTAAATAGCGCAGTCGGCCGCGGGCGTGACTTGCGACCGATATTATAAGCGCTATACGCTCCGACCTATCCTTTAATTTGCTTCTTTGAGGGCTTTATCAAGAACAGCTGAAAGAGCATCGACACTATTGTCTATATCAATTTTCTTACCATTCAGCGCGAAGGTCGGCGTACCGTTACCGCCTAGAGCCTGAACTTCCTTGAGATCAGCTCTAATGACTGCTGACGTCTCTTTACTCGAATAGTCTTTTCGGAATTGTTCAATATCGAGACCAATTTCTTTAGCGTAGCCTTCGAAGAGCTCTACCCTATCATCTCTCGATTCCCATTCTTTTTGGGTATCAAAGAGCTTGTCGTGCATTTCAAAGAACTTGCTTTGCTTGGCGGCTGCCTGAGCGGCAGAAGCTGCAGCTAGTGCGTTCTTGTGCGAACTCGATATAGGGAAGTTCTTGATTTCGAAACGGACGGTATCTTTGTAAGCTTCCTTCACCGTCTTAACGTTTGGATAGTACGCCAAGCAGCCCTCGCACTGGAAGTCGACATATTCAGTCAATGTTACTTTGCTGTCGGCTTTGCCGTATACGTTGCTAGAGCCGGATGCTCCGGGAGCATTAGCTGTTTGCTGTTTGGAGTAGACAACCAGGCCGATAAAGCCGAGGATGACGACACCGATAAATATCAATAAATTTTTGTTGCTCATTCTATCTCCTTAAATTACTGTCACTGTGAAAATGAAGAGATTGATCAAAAGCGGAGTTGGGTACTAATAAGCATTCTTCGATCGTACCAGTTCACCCACGCGAGTACGGCAATCGTCATGCCGAATGCTAGGACAAATACGGCGAGATTCGTGCTGAACAGCGGATAGGCCGGTGGTCGTGGCTCGTTGTCGGTCTTTTTGAGCTTATTGACGTTCGTGAGAACCGACCCCGCTTGAGAGTGACTCAGACACGCGGTATTACATTCCTGACTAGTGAGTGATCTAGTGTGTGCCAGTTCGAACGAAACCATACTGAACATGGCGATCACGAACGCGGCGACCGCTAGCTGCATGAAGCGAACCTTCGTTACTCTACTAGAGGGATCCTTACCTGTTAAACTATCCACCGCAGGTACTCTCACTTAACGGCACTAGCATATCGAAGCGCCGCTGTATCTCATCATCAGTCGGGGCATCCTTCTGCACGAAGATGACGACATTCCCTATTAGATTATTGATGCGGGTAAGTTTTTCAGTCTCGGTCTCAGTGGATTTTTTCGTCTCAGCCTCATGAGCATCTGCATCACCATGCGCGGACGCGGTCGGGAACAGTGCGCTAAGAGGGTCACCACCATTTTTGTTTAGATCGTGTGCCGGGGAATTGCTTTCTTTATTGAAGAACTTCTCAAGGTCCTGGTCTCTCCAGTCGGCAAGCGTGCGAGCTTTATAGCCTTTTTCGTCGCCGCTGTAAACGTATAGCTTTGCGTCCTTTGGTATCTCGGGTAAGTAATCTCCATGTGTTGTCACCTTTTGAATATCGGTCAGGTCGTCTAGTTTATAGCCGAGTGAGTCATCGGGTCCACCTATCATATTCCACCCGTAATATTTCATGACCATTCCGCCAGTCATTCCCTCCCAATGGATATGGGTGAACTGATCTTTCTCATCATGGAAGTGGATCGGTTGCTCAGGCAGGTTTGCGTTACATTGATCCTTCACATATCCCGTCTGATACCCTTTAGACCCAAAGTTTTCAGCCTTACCGTTGACAAGAATTTGCATTCTAAAATGGTAGTGTTCGAACTTCGGTGATCGGATCGTCGATGGACTGATAGCGAAGGCATACCCGGCAATCAGGGCAGGCACCAGGAGGATTAACCCAACAATTATGGCGAGTACAACAAAGCGTCGGCGCCGTAGAAATAATCGTGGCCTCTCGGGGGAGTCTTTTTGCATATTCATTTCATTATATAGTGTTTGGCCCGAAATGGTGAGTCTCAAACCATAAGCTGTGTGTTTCATTAATACAGTGCATTACATATAATGAGGTCAATGCGTAAAGCCAAAACACACGGAAGCAAAAAACCCATAGTCCTGACTATTTTAGTGATAATTCCCTTTCTAGCAGCTTTGGCCACCTTACTCGCGTGGTACTACGGACGAACTGCTGATATTCAAAAACGTTCAGAGCCTACCCAGACTGTAAGTCCAAAAGAGCCTCCGATTGATCTTGAAGCCGCTAAGATTCTCGATCGGGACCTCATCAAACGAATGCTCGTACACGACCAGCAAGCAGTCGAGCTACTAGATATCGAACTCAGCTACGGTGAATCGCCTGCTCTCAAGCAGCTCGCTGGAAATATGAAGACCGCACGCCAAGCTCAGCTCGTAAAGATTGAGGCCCTACTTCAAAAGTGGGGCGAGCCTTATACAAACCTGAAAGACTATCCTCAGCAGACTGGTCACGATATGTATCCTAGCCACCCAGGCATGGCTACGCCTGAGGAGATGGCCGAGTTACGTGAAGCTCCGACCAAAACAGTAGATGCAAAATTCTTCGAGTTAATGACCGACCATTATGCTGGCTCAATATCGATGCTACAGCAACAAAAAGATGAGATTATTGACGAGGATGTTAGGTCCATCGTGAATGAAGCATTGAAAGCTCGCAGTAATGAGCAGAGTGATCTCGACATGCACCAGAGCATGCACAGCAAATCAGGCTCTAGGCATTAGTTTTCGTAAAGCTATCCACTTATCACTCACATGTAGTGTGCCCTAGCCTGCTAATGTGAGCCAGATAAGCGCCAGGTTAAGTAAAACTATAACCCCGGTGATTGCGCTCAGTAGTCCAATGATTACCCGACTATTCCTTTGCTCACCCATGATCTTGTTATTCGATGTGACTAGGAGCAGTGGAATGAGTGCGAATGGAATACCGAAGCTCAATATGACTTGTGAGATGATAAGCGCCTGAGTCGGGTCGATACCGAACCCCACGATGATGACAGCCGGGATGATAGTAATGATTCGGCGGACAAGCAAAGGGATACTACGCTTGAGCATACCTTCCATAATGACTGCTCCGGCGTGAGCGCCGACCGTGGTCGATGCGAAACCTGAAACTAATAGGCTCAGGCCGAAAAGTCCAGCAATAATGGGACTGATATTGCTGCCAAGTGCGGCGAAAATACCCTCGAGGCTGTCGGTGCCTGGCTCGCCGCCGAGCGCAGATGCTGCGAGCAGTAACATTGAGATATTGACGCTTCCGGCAAGCATCATTGCTAACCCGACGTCGATTTTCGTGGCCTTTAATAATTTCTTCAGTTCAAGCTTCTCGCTCTTCCCATGCCTGTCACGGGACAGTGCTGAGTGCAGATACACCACATGTGGCATAACTGTCGCACCGAGCATAGCCGCAGCTAGTAGCACCATGTCTGCATTGCGCAGCTGCGGGACGAGTCCTGCCACGATGCCTGCTGTATCCGGAGGTTGCATAAAGAGTCCAGCGAAGAATCCGATCGGTATAATCAGCAGAAGACCAACGATGATACGCTCGAAGGTCTTTTGTCCTCGTCGCGTATAGATGAATAATAAAGCAAGAGATACCGCCCCGGTGATGAGAGCTCCAGCGATGAGAGGAAGTCCAAAAAGGATGTTAAGCGCGATCGCTCCTCCGATGACTTCAGCGAGGTCTGTCGAAACCGCAACTGCTTCAGCTTGCAACCAGTATGCTATGCGTGACTTTCTTCCCAACTTCTTCGCTATCACTTCGGGCAAGCTCATGCCTGTTACCAGTCCGACCTTCGCCGATAAGTATTGAACGAGACTGGCCATTAAGTTTGCAACAACCAGTACCCACAGCAGTGCATACCCATACTGTGCGCCAGCCGAGAAGTTCGCTGCAAAGTTACCCGGATCGACATATGCGACAGCTGCGACGAACGCTGGGCCGAGCAGGAGCATCGCTCGATTCATCCTACGGAGCATATTAAATTTTCCCTAACTTTTTCATTACCCAGAATCCTAGATAATTTATTATTCGTTATATACGTAGAGTAGTATTATACTCTGACGACGCTACATGTAGCGAAAAATCATGAAAATATCAATTTTTCCTTCCTCTGTCTTCTCATTGTACGGGTGCACGAACCGCATCAAGGTCGTTCGTTCTCTGGTAAACGTCAGGGGCGCTCCACCTTGACCCGTTTCGTTTGCATCCCTCGTGTTTCTGCCAGAGAGGCAGGAAGCCCTCTCGTGAAATAAAGGAGGGTTCATATGAACACCAAGGCAATACAAGACAAGTCGGCAATCATCGCCGAGCGGAACGATGCGTTCCGAAAGACATTAGAAAACTGTACCGTGACGCGCGGCATCGTGGCTCTCGGTAACCGGATTCATGACGTCTGCTACGTAGTGCGCCACTATAACCAATTCACCGAAGATAACGATCCGTATGGCGAACATGATTTCGGCTCTTTCTCGATTGAGGGGCAAAGGTTCTTCTGGAAGATCGACTATTACGACGAGAGTCAGGCTCACTGGTGCGACCCGCTCAGTGAAGAGTGCTGCCGGCATCTCACAATCATGTTAGCCGAGGAGTACTAAGTCCTCGGTTTTCCAGTCCTGGGCGCGACTTAAAACCGCCCAAACAAGGTAACGGACTTTTTTGGATTCAAAGCATCTGCCCAGACGAACGAAGAGCCTCCCTGGGTAGCTTCCAGCGACGTAGCGAGAACGACTATCTCGTTATCATCAACGCCCATGCTCTCAAGCTTTTTGCCTGTCGAGTAGAGAAAGCTATTCTTTGCATTCGCATCTTTCAGCACGAAGCAAATACGTGGATAGTCCCGATCCCAGCCATCCTCTTCACTATGGGTGAGGATTTCGTCCAGGCGTTTACGGATGATGTACGGCGGCTTATCATCGATGAGGATCAGAACGGCTTCTTTCCCCGCCGGAGTGCGAACGTAGAGGTCAGGCCGGTTCTTTGGAAACTGTTTAAACCTGTTAATTTCAGATTTAGTAAAGACCTCCGAACCTTCAGGCAGAGACGGCATAATGGCGATGTAAAGTTGTGTCAGCTTGAGGCAGTGTTCGATGAATTCGGCAGTGGCGACGTCGTTCTTATACAGCGCATGGACGACAGACTCTTTGACATCCATTAGCTTACGGACGGTCGTGACACCAGACTTGCTTAGGTAGTAATACGCGGGTCTCCCGAGGATGCGGTATTCATTTCTATATACCTTCGTCACCAACCCTTTGCTGACAAGTTTTTCCAGAACCTCATAAGCACTGACACGACGAATACCCATGACTAAGCCCAGTAATGTTGCAGATATGAATCGGAACTTGAATAGGAGCTTCAGGACACGCTGCTGCTGAATGGTAAGTTTATCTTCCGTATTACTCACTGCCCTACGTCTCAACTCTCTTATACGTAGTATATATAAAGAGAGAGTATTTAGTGAATAGCTGTATCTGTTGTAAGTACTCATACTACCATCTACCGGCTGTAGGTAAATTTTGCGATAGAAATTGTTTAAATAGTATTGCTTTTTATTTTAATTAGTAATACTATTTATATAGAGATATCGTACGTTTACAATTCGACTAGCACTGCGTAAAACTGCAGATAAATAGTAATACTTTTATGATAAACTAGGGCTAATGTCCAGAAAGATTGTCAGTATGCAAATTCGCGTTACAGATGACGTGCGAAAGCGCGCTAAGTTAGTTGCGAAAGATAACGGACTTACTCTGAGTGAATTGGTCCTGAACTTACTCGCACAATCCGGTGATAAAGAGTTAAAGAACTTGGTTCTCAAAGAACTAAAAGAACGACCGAAGCCTGGGCGACCCTGGGACAAATAGAGGCATAATGCTAGCCGGATTGAAACGTACCCATCTCGGGTATGTTTTTCGTATGGAGGGCACATGGAAGAGAATCGATCCAACTCAGCAATAGGAACCTTCTTCGCTCCCAGCAGCGACATGACCGAACGCCTGCGCACTATCCTTACAGCGAACTCCGAAATCCCCGTTTCCTTCGATGATGCCACTGAGATCGGTATCCAGCTTGTATCTCTATACGAATGCTTAGCCCGAGACCGTGATAATGCCAAATCAGGTGGAGAAAATGGACAACACAGATAAACTAGCTGTCATCATGGCCCGTGTCTCTTCGAAAGGCCAAGAAGAGGAAGGCTTTTCACTTGAATCGCAAGTGAAGCATCTGACCATCTACTGCAATAATAACGGGCTTGTCATTCTAAAGACTTTCAAAATCGCCGAATCTGCATCGAAGACCGAGCAGCGAAAGATCTTCAAGGAAGCGATGGCGTTCATTGAGCAAAGAAAGATAAAGAACCTTATCGTGGAGAAAGTCGATCGACATGTACGAAACCTCCATGATGCCGTCGAAACACATGATTGGCTGACGTCGGACGACAGCCGCAAAGTCCACTTTGTGAAAGACTCTATCGTGTTACACAAAAATTCACGGTCTCAGGAATGGCTCAACTGGGGCATGCGCGTGGTACTGGCGAAGAACTATATCGATAACCTGCGCGAAGAAGCCATGAAAGGCTGGACTGAGAAATTAGCACAAGGCTGGATGCCTGCCGCTCCCCCTCCCGGCTACATGACCGTCTTGCGCGACGGAAAGCGAGTACATGACCTTGATCCACGAACATACAAATCGATGCAGCGTATTTTTCAGCTCATGCTGGAACCGCAGCAGACGATTGAAACGATTCGCCACAAAATGACGGAGTTCGGTATCCTGACCGGCAAAGATCGACCATTCTCGAAAAGTCATGCTCACCGCATACTTACAAACCCGTTTTACATTGGCATCATTCGTTTTAACGGAAATGAATACCCGGGCCGGCAACCTCACTTGATATCGGACGAACTTTACTATGCAGTCCAGTCCAAAATATCACGCAAGCGACCGACGAAATATCGTAAACACAACCCGATCTTAAAAGGCATCTTAGTTTGTGAGCATTGCGGTAAAAACGTGACCTGGCAACTGCAAAAAGGTCGGCTCTATGGGTCCTGCCAACGACGACTTGAGGCCTGTAAGAAACAAAGCTTCATCCGAGAAGATACAATAGTTGCGCTCATACAGAGTAAGCTCGATAACCTCATCTGCCCTTCGCAAGAAGTAATCACTTGGCTAACGACGCTACTGCAGAATGATTTCCGGTTATCCATAAACAATGCCGAGGAAGCACAAAAGGCCATGAATGAGCGTATCGGTCGAATCAAACGGATGGATGAGATGCTGTACGACGATAAACTTGCCGGACTTATTTCCAATGAGCGATATCTAAGTAAGCACGAATCGTTCATTAGCGAACTTAATGATCTGCAGAAGCAGAAAGGAGGCATCAGCCAGAAGTACGAAGAGAAGTATATGAACGGCATAGCCAATATCAAGCTATCACAGGACGCTAAGCGCATGTTTTCGGACACAAATATTATAAACGATGACAAACGGCTGATCTTAACCAAACTATTCGAAAAAATCAGTCTGAAAGATAATTCTATATCTGTTACGTATACAAAATTAGCACAAGCTATCGCACGAAATAGCGGTCAAACGAGGGAGATTTTAGGATATGCAAAATAACGATAACCAAACCAACCAAAATGACCCCCAGAACGGGGGTCAGAATGAAGTCGAGAATATCTCGCCTGGTATATGTTCTATATGGCTGGGACTATGGTCGGATTTCAGAACTTTGGCTCTTACTATTGACCCTTCGTCAATGGCTAGAGTAAAGGCTCTGCTGGCATAGGATATGGAGATATATATGTACTTAGACGTTTACAGAAGCACAGAAACCATACACGTTAGCTCTCTTTTGCCAGTAGCTAGTTGTTTCGCAAAAGTAACGTGTATTGCGAGTCAATCCCCATACGATTTAGACAAAGTAGCGTTTTTAGAGTTAGGGCTATGATTACTCTCATTACCGAAGAAGTAGAGATTGACCTGTACGAATGTCTGAAATATGACCCGTTTCGTCACTACGGTCAGATACGAGCCTATGTACGACCACCGTACAATCAGACCGTTCATTTACCTCTTACCAAAACAAGGCAGCAGATCGGGAATAGGCTGTGGTTTCTAGCTCCTTGCTGCCAACGGCGAACGAGCAAGCTATACGCTGCTAGTGGTGTTGTTGCTTGTAGGGACTGCCTTGGTCTGAAATATGCCAGCCAGTACAAGAAAAAAGCTGACTTTAGACTAGATATGAATAGGCTCAAACTTGCCAGATTAGAGAAGCAGAAGAGACGGCTTTGGTACGCTGATAAGCTAACACAATTCGGCAGACAGTTTTATAGTTTGCGTGAGGAACGAGAGAAACTTGAAGAACAAGCAAGTACCGAGCTACGGATTACACTAGCAAAGCTAGGTATGTTCTAAGCTACGTGTAAGCTCGTAAACAAGTTACGTTGGGGTTGACCTACAATTTACCTATAAGCCTTTGAAAAGTTGTTCTAGGCTAATATCAAGAGCTTTAGTGATTTTTACTAGAGTACTTACTGTTGGTCTACGGTGTGATTGTTCAATAAAACCAATATGTGAGCGGTCTATATCGCACGCACTTGCAAGCTGTTCTTGTGACAGCCCTTTTGTCTTGCGTGCAGCAACTATGCGTTTGCTAACTTCTTTGTATACTTCGTCAATAGAGTTTGCCATTACTCTAAGCCTAGTGATAACTATTGTCAGCAACCACTGACATTTGTCATCAGAGGCGCAATGTGTTATCTTAATGACAAATATAATCCAGGAAAGGATATTTGTAATGGCAGATAAAAAGCAAGGTAACTGGTTTGGGCGACATAAAATCTTGACCGTAATTGGCGTGATTGTCCTACTGGCAATTATCGGCGGTGCTGCTGGTGGTGGCAACAAATCAAATAGTACGACCAATAGTAGCTCAACAGCTAGCACTCCTAGCAACACCCAGCCAGCAGCGGCACAAGAAGCAAAACAGCCTGATGTACCTGCCGAATACAAATCTGCCCTCAGTCAAGCTAATACGTATGCCAGTACGTTGCATTTGTCCAAGAAAGGCGTGTATGACCAGCTTGTTTCAGAGTATGGTGGCAAGTTCACAGCCCCTGCCGCACAATATGCGATAGACAATGTAAAAGCCGATTGGAATGCAAACGCTCTAGCCCAAGGAAAAACCTACCAAAATGATTTGCACCTGTCCCCAGCGGCAGTTCGTGACCAATTGGTATCAGAAAATGGTGGGAAATTTACAGCTTCAGAGGCAGATTACGCCGTTGCACACCTAAACAATTAATTGTTTTTGCCGCAATATCTACCTTGGCAGTTCTAACGCGACTTCTCTGATTGCTTTAGTAAATGGCGTGTCAAATCTCTGAGTTTCAGATGAAAGTTCGCTAAACGGTACAAGTGACTTATTATCGGGGTCAAACTTAGTAGCCCACGCTGACCACGCATCGTGAACGTCTTCGTTGGTAACAGCAGTGCCTTTGCTTAGCGCCAACACGGCGTATGCATTAAATAGCTCATCAAGCCCCTTCTCGGGTAACTCTGATTGACTAAATTTACTCCGTATTCGGTTCGCTAAGTCCCGTATGTAGGTTTCGTCAGCCATTACTTAATAATAACCCTGCCAAGTGCTCCGACCAGCACAAGAACGTAAATCAAGCCGAAGACTATCGGAACAATACCTTCAATGTTGGTAAGGTCGGTGTACCTGTCCTTGAATGCGAGCCAACGCTTACGCCAGCCTTTTGGCTCATCACTGGTGTCGCCCTTTAGTAGTTTCCATTCATCAGTGAATATCTTGTAAGACAGGTCCTTTTCAATTTTATTAATTACCTCGTACTTGGCTCTATTGAGGCGTTTGTATGACCGTATGGCGAAGAACCAAGCAAAAGCCAACACAATACCTACTGCCGACATAAAAATCAGTACAGCCCTTTTATCTTCGGCTAGTTTGCCGTACATAAACCCCAGCAGTGTTACGAGTGTTGAGTTAAGTGTTAAGAAAAAACCGTTGGCGGTCATACGGCGTGCCGATACTCGGTCCGCCATTTCCACTGCTGTTTTGTAGATGTCCAGCTTGTCGCTCATAAACTTAAAGCCCGTTGATGAAGTCGGCTAACCCGTCCCACGTCCAAGTAATGCACTTCTGACCGTTCATAATCGCAGGTGTTGTTTTATCTTCTTTGTAGATATACAGCCCCACTAGTGGCTTAGCTTCTTCAATAGCACACCCGATTTCCCAGAGTTCACCATCGGCGGCTGGCGAGTTCTTGCTAAGTAAGGCGATTACGCCATCAGACCCCTTGATACGGGTACGCACACGCTCTTTCCATTCGCTGTCGTAAGGGTCTTTTACAGACATATCAATGTATTCAAACTCGGTATCAACGTGAAGGCTCTGCCCTTTGATTAGATCACGTATCCGTTCATCTTCTTTTGCAAACGCTATAAATATTCTTTTCGCCACAGTATTTCGCCTCCTGTTATACGGCTATTAATATAGTACTTCACTTTCCAGCGAGAAAGAAATGTGTCGTTTGACACAATACCCCCTAGGGGTATATTATTGAACTATGATAAGTGACATAAAACAGCGAGCGTTACACCGAGCCAAGATACTTGAGGGGCAAATGCGAGGCGTTCAAAAGATGATTGAGAATGAAGACTACTGTATGGACATACTCACACAGAGCCTAGCCATTCAAAAGTCTATCGGTTCACTAAATAAGCTGATACTTGAAAATCACGTACGAACGCATATCAAAGAAAACCTAAGTTCCAATTCGGAAAATGAGCAAGAAAAAGCTATTGCTGAACTTCTATCACTTTACGAGCTAACGAATATCAGGGGTAAGTAAACGTGAAGTACCTAACAGCTATAAAAAACATTCTAGTTTTGTTTGCTGTATTGATGCTCAACTCGGTTAGCCACGCATCTGCTATGTCGGCAATGCCCTCACACGAGATGAGCGGTATGAACCACGGCTCAAGCGACGCAACTTCCTGTGCTACCCTTTGCCGCACGGCAGTTATCAACAAAGAAGATAATGTCATAAACGATGACGAAAGCGAAGATGATACCGAACCAGCAATAGCTTTCTACGGACAGAGCCAAACAATATCAACAGATGAAAAATCGCTTTCTCAACACCTTTATGCGGCAGAGATAAAGCCGCCGCCAAAGATACCGATTTATATTCTGTACGGTGTCTACCGAGTGTAGGATGCGATTGTTTACACAAATAGCATCAACTTAACTTTGGAGAAACTATGAAAAATAACAGGAACAGTATAATCATCGTGGCGATAGTCGCAGTTGTAGCTATCGCAGGTGTTAGTATTTACGCCATTAGCCGCAATGACAATATGATGGACGGCGAAATGATGGGCAACTCAAACTCGCAATCGGCGGTTCAAGCTGATACTAGCTCGGCAGACTATAAGCAGTACGCTGCACTCAAGGGCGAAGACTACGACAAGATGTTTCTTGCTAATATGATAGCCCATCATCGGGGTGCGGTTGATATGGCAAACCTTGCTCTAACCAATGCCAGCCATCAAGAAGTAAAAGACTTAGCTAAAGCCATTGTAACGGCTCAAACGAATGAAATTACCGATATGACCGCTTGGCAAAAGACGTGGGGCTACCCTGCCAGCAGTGGCGAAATGATGGAAGACCACAGCTCAATGGGTATGATGAACACGAATGCTGGAATGATGAACGAGCTAAACGGCAAAACAGGCGAAGCATTTGATAAAGCATTTCTTGAACAGATGATAATGCACCATCAGTCGGCTATAAATATGGCAGCAACTGGCAAAACAAACGCACAACATCAAGAAGTGAAAGACTTGACCGTTGCAATCGTTATCGCCCAAACAAAGGAAATAAAACAGATGAAACAATGGCAAAGTGATTGGGGTTATTCTTCTACTGACAACTCTAACTCTATGTCAGGAATGAGCCACTAAAATGGAACACTCGCATCACGAACACTCTGAGCATCAAGACCACGACAAACACGCAGGACATTCAGTAGCAATGTTCAAGGACAAGTTCTGGCTGTCCTTTCTGTTAACGCTACCTGTACTTGCGTATTCCGAGATGATACAGCATTGGTTTAGCTTTACGCCGCCAACCTTTCCTGGCTCGCAGTACGTGCCATTCGTATTCAGCACCATCATCTTTGTCTACGGCGGTCTAGTGTTTATAAAGAGTGCGTGGGGCGAGCTAAAAGCCAAATTGCCAGGTATGATGACGCTTATCAGCCTGGCAATTATCACGGCTTATGTGTACAGCGTAGCTACCCAATTCTTTATTGAGGGCGATGGTTTCTTTTGGGAGCTGGCAACCTTAGTAACAATTATGCTGCTTGGTCATTGGCTAGAAATGGCATCGGTGGCAAAAGCCGAAAACGCCTTAGACGCTATATCTAAACTGTTACCCGACAAAGCTGAAAAGCTAGTCAACGGTAAACCACAACAAGTATTGGTCAGTGAACTAAAGGTTGGTGACCTGGTATTGATACGTCCAGGTTCAAGTATCCCCGTTGACGGTGTGATTGTAGATGGTAGCTCGGCAGTTGATGAAGCGGCTATCACTGGCGAAAGTAAGCCAGTCAGTAAAACAACCAACGATGAAGTTATTGCTGGCACGGGCAATCAAGACGGTTCACTTACGGTAAAGGTTACGAAAATCGGTCAAGACACGGCACTTGCAGGAATTATGCGACTTGTAGCCGAAGCACAAAGTTCAAAATCTAACGTACAGATACTTGCAGATAAAGCAGCCTTTTATTTGACTATCATTGCAATCGCTACTTCTATCGCTACGTTTATATTCTGGCTGATAGCTAAAGATGCGAGTTTCGCTTTAGAGCGGTCAGTTACAGTTCTGATTATAGCTTGCCCACACGCACTCGGTTTGGCAATACCGCTGGTTGTGTCTATCTCTACTGCATTATCAGCGAAGAACGGTCTACTTGTCCGAAAACGTCTTGCCCTTGAAGCGGCTCGTAAGTTGGACTGGGTACTATTTGATAAGACCGGCACATTGACTAAAGGCGAACACGGCGTTACGGATGTGTGGGCTACAAAAGGTTATACAGAGGAAGACATACTGCACCTGACGGCTAGTCTTGAGCAGAACAGCGAGCATATTGTCGGTAAGGGTATTGTCAAAAAAGCCGAAGAACAACACGTCCATCTTGATAAAGTAGCCAACTTCAAAGCGTTGCCTGGCTTAGGTGTGCAGGGCACTCTACACGGAAACGAAGTGTATATTGCAGCCAGCTACCGTTATATAGAAGAAAGCAAGCTAACTGTTCCAGCTGAAATAGCTAAGATGGTCAAGCAAGCAGCTAAAGAGGGCAAAACAGAGGTGTATCTAATTACCGATAAAAAGGTTGTTGGAGCATTGGGCTTAGCAGATATAGTGCGTGAGCAATCAAAACAGACTATCGCAACGCTCAAATCAATGGGCATAAAGACAGCGATGATTACAGGCGACTCAGACGAAGTTGCAGCTTATGTGTCAAAACAGCTTGGCTTAGACCAGTATTTTGCAGAAGTAAAACCAGAAGATAAGGCTGCTAAAGTCAAAGAGTTACAGAAAAACGGGCAGAAAGTTGCAATGGTCGGCGATGGTATCAATGATGCACCTGCTCTTACTCAGGCAGATATTGGTATAGCTATTGGTGCTGGTACGGATGTAGCAATCAAGTCAGCAGATATTATACTGGTAAAAAGCGACCCTCAAGATGTTGTAAAGGTAATAAACCTATCAAAGGCTACCTATCGCAAGATGCTACAAAACCTCGGTTGGGCTACGGGTTATAACGTATTCGCAATTCCACTGGCAGCTGGCGTTCTATATGGATCTGGTATTGTACTAGCTCCTGCTCTCGGAGCTGTACTTATGTCGGTTTCAACCATTGTGGTGGCGTTTAATGCTCAGTTATTACGAAGACTTAATCTAGGCAAGACAAGCTAAAAAAACGTTATAATTGCTACAATAACTGTATGACACACACTCACGAAACAAAAAATGACGGTAGCATCAAGTTTGGGCTTGTCCTCAATACTGCATTTACCATCGTTGAGTTTATCTTTGGCATACTAACAGGTAGCCTCGCCCTTATTGCTGACGCTGCCCATAACCTGACTGATACTTTTACTTTATCAGTATCTTTTGCTGCCAATCGTCTGGCTCGGCGTGAGGCAAACGACAGCAAAACCTTTGGCTATGGTCGTGCAACTATCCTTGCTGCCTTGCTCAACGCCAGTGTAATGCTGGCGGTGGCAGCGTTTATTGTTATTGAGGCAATCCAGCGGCTCGGCAATCCGCATCCAGTTGAGGGCGGCATTGTGGCTGCTGTGGCGTTTGTGGGCATACTGGTCAACGGCTCAATTGCCTACGTTCTATCCAAGAACCGAAAAGATTTGAATATGCGTAGTGCTTTTGTGGATATGGCATTTGATGCAATATCATCACTTGGTGCAGTTGTAGCTGGTTTGATTATCTGGCTGACAGGTATAACGTGGGTAGATAGTGCCGTTGGTTTAGTGATTGCAGCTTTACTTGTATACAACACACTCAAGATACTGCGTGAAGCCGTACAGATATTGCTTGAGGGCACACCAAAAGACATAGATGTTACTGCCCTTACACAAGCTATAACCGACACTGATAAGGTGCTATCCGTAGACGATATGCACGTTTGGGCTATTCGCTCTGGCTACAATGCTTTGAGCTGTCATATTGCTATTGATGAAGCCGATCTAAAAGATAGTCGTAATGTTGTCGAAGTTGTAAAAGCTAAATTACGCAAAAAGTTTGATATTCAGCACGCTACTATTGAAGTTGAATTACAAGACTGTACCACGCACGATGAACACGAAAAACATTAAGGTTTTGTAAAGCTAAAACCCTGTACTAACAGGGGTGATAATGCTAAAATAAAGACATAACAACTTAGCAAAAGCAAGGCGAAATCAGCAATGCAGAACCAACAAATAGCTGTATTAAGTGCACCCACAGAACAGGATTACGCACGTCAAGCCTCTTTAGTCTTTGACTTACTGGACGTATCAGTCGGCACTCGCTACGACTATCAGGCTCGTATCGTGCTATTCCTGAACTTTGTTCAGCAAGAGGGCTTACACCGCAACTGTTTCTTAGCTTTCAAGCGTTGCCTTGCCGAGCGTACAGACATATCGGTATCAACAAAGAATAAATACCTTGTAACCGCACGCATCTTTTTGAAAGAGCTGAACCGTCAGGGTGTGCTCCCTGCTGATATTACCCAGAACATCAAATCGTTTAGCCAATCACGAAAGCATAAAAAAGATGGTCTGACTGACGTTGAAGTAATGAGTCTGGCAGATTACCTGCAAACACTGACAAGCACAGCAACCAATACACGCCTCAAGGCTCTTATTGCTTTGTTAGCCCTGCAAGGCTTACGACAGATAGAAGTTGTGCGCTTGAACGTTAGTGACCTGCATTTAGCTCGTAAAACAGCTCTAATTCAAGGCAAAGGGCGTGACGATAAAGAACCTGTCAGCTTGCACCCTGTAACCGTACGAGCCTTACGAGAATATCTAGCTGCCAATCAGATAGCTGACGGTGCTCTATTTGTCAGCAACAGCAATAACAGCCTGCGGCAACGGCTGACTACTCGTAGCCTCCAGCAGATAGTTAAAGACTGTTTTGCGGAACTGGGTATTGAGAAATCAGTTCACGGCTTACGGCATTACTACGCCACCAAGCTGATACGAGCTTATCAGGGCGATTTGCTACAGGTAGCACGCTACACAAGGCATAGCAGTATCAGTACTCTGCAAATCTACTTTGATGATGTGCAGAGTGAAGCTGATTTACCTCGTTATTATCAAACCTTTGAGGACATCAAATTATGAGCCAACTTCCGATAAATAACATTACACGAACTAGCAAAAACAGAGTAATTTACACGATTGGACACAGCAATATAAGCACCGAACGATTGATTGAAAAGCTGATGGCTAACGGTATTGAGCGGCTAGTAGATGTGCGTAGCAACCCCTACTCTCACTGGTGCCCACAGTTCAATCGTGAGCAGCTTGAATACGAATTAGCTGTAAATGACATTAACTATGACTGGCGTGGTAACAACCTTGGCGGATTAGGGGTGAATGTGGACTACGACAAGACGCTGCAATGGGTATATAACAGAGCCGAGTACGAAAATATAGCCTTGATGTGTTCAGAGGGAGATTATCGCAAATGCCACCGCTACCTGACCCTAGCGCCAGCATTGGAGCAGCTTGGAGCGGAGATTGCCCACATAAGCCGCTAACAGAGACGCTTATGCTTGCACACGTAGTTGGCAGGAGTATAATCACTATCAGTACCTTTATTATTTAGCTAGATTACTCCGTACGGAGGACTCTAAGCACGTAAAAGCCAGTTTAATGGCGATAAAGCAGCAATTGCTTGTCGTTATTGAAGTGGCTTTTTTATTTTTCACTTTTACTGGCGCAGCATATTGCGTTGGAGAATATAAGTGGAAAGAACGAATAACGAAAACGAATACTACCAGATTGCCGACCTCGCCTGTTGCACGGCGCTAATTAGCAATGGACATAAGCTACTGGCACTCAAGAGGAATGATTATTCTCGACGAGTGCTGTTTTTATTTGAGACTGACTCAAAAATTGAGACCACAGAAGCCAAATTTTGGAACGATGAACTGCTTGTAAACCCACGTACCTATTTCGACAACCTAAAGGCGGTTAAGAGTCGTATTTACTCAGGTTAAAGGCATAGCGAGCACAGGAATGAAACACGAAACAGAATACGCCGAAGCTAGTAACAAGGAGGGGTTCACAAAACTCCCTCACTATACGCTTGATGCCTTAATTTCTAACGGATTGAATAAGCGTGAATTAGCCCTTGCGCTGCTAATAGTGCGCTTGACCACTGGCTGTAACCGTGACTGGGGGCTACTAAGGCAGGCAGATCTGGTGGTTATCGGTGTAAAGGCTCAGCACGCCAAGGAAGTGCTAACAGATGCCCTTAGAAAAGGTATCCTGGTTCAAAACGGCAAATCAAAAGAATACAAGCTGGGTGATTTTCATAAAGGTGTTGATAAAAGTGCAACGCAAAAGCTAAGCCATCTTGTTGGTAAGCAGCTACATAGCAAGACTTCCCAGAACGGGAATGACAAACTTCCCAAAATGGGAAGTAGCAAGTTACCAAATAAGGAAGTAGGTGCTTCCCAAAATGGTAACTCTGATGGCTTCCCAAAACGGGAACTTTCTAGATTAGAAACTCCTGATATTCAACGTCCTAAAGATAGCGATAAAGATAAACCTATAAATACCGATATAAATAGTCCAGTCGCCAACAAAAAAGTTATAGACCCGGCTCAATTTAATCCAAAGAATAATACCGAAGCAGCAGCATTGGAAGTATGGCAGGCACTTGAACCGCACCAGCCACGTAGCTTTGGTCTGTATTTGCATTTTGTGAAGCTGGGCTTACCTACAGATATGTTTTACCGCTTTCTGTCTGAGATAAGACAAGACCCCAGCATTCGAAACCCAGGCGCAGTATTCAACAAGAAGGCTATGGAGCACTGCCGTTCGCTACTAGCAGCAAAGGTGGGCGCAAATGGCTGAGACCAAACCACTCACTAGCGAGCTAATCCTTGAGCTAAAGGCTATTTTGGAGCGCAACAATGGACGTACCTATAGCTACGAAAAGGCAGCTCGTATTGGTCGTGGTTTGACGGACATATTCAGTGAACTTGCTGATAACCCATTAGGCATTGGACACATTAAGCGGAAAGGAGGTAATGAAGATAGTTCAATAGCATAAGCGTAAATGATGACAAATGTTATAATTTAAGGAGAAGAATATGAGTAAAAATATCTGTGTTACAAATCCAAGAGTGTCTAGCAAAGACCAAGAACTAACTGGCTATTCTTTGCCTGCTCAGAGCAAGCTGCTTAATAAGTACGCTACCGATAAAGGCTTCACTGTTGCGAGAGAATTTCCTATTGCTGAGACGGCTTCTAAGCCTCTTCAGCGTAAAGTGTTCAGTGAAATGATGACATATATGACCGAGAAGAAAATCAAAATAATCGTAATAGAAAAAGTTGACCGTTTTGTACGCAATTTCAAAGATGTTGTTATGGTTGATGAGTGGTTAGAAGAAGACGAAGAGCGCCAGGTTCACTTCGTAAAAGACGGTCTTGTTC
>ERZ761597.63-NODE-63-length-26729-cov-13.054735_pt1 | contig 26729 bp, 27 predicted proteins | sample MGYA00433093_ERZ761597 | MGnify/ENA primary metagenome ERZ761597 (study PRJEB28899, sample SAMN03785557) | bioreactor sludge metagenome | biome: EBPR Sludge; feature: EBPR Bioreactor; material: 0.22µm filtered reactor supernatant | place: Saint Lucia: Queensland... | reverse complement strand
GTGGATGAGACGCTGATTCCGCCGGCACGCATGCATCCTCCTGGGGATGATGTTCCATTCGCCGGGGACGATGCCGGGCCACCGGTAGCCGGCGAATGGCTTTCTGCCCCAGTGGTGACCGCATCCCCGGCCAAGGTCAGCCGGAAGGCGAAATAATGTGGCGCTGGCTGTTGGCCCTCTGGTGTCAGCGGTTCGACAGCCCGTCGCTACAGTGGCGACTGTCTTTCCCCTACTCCCCTTTCTCTGTTGGAGGCACTACCCCGATGAGCCTGACCCTGTCAGTAACCCAAAAAGTTGAACTACAACTCCAGCCCGTTGACATCAAGGGCAACCCCGCGCCGGTGGATGGCGTCCCGGTCTGGGACGTATCGGACCCGAATCTGGTCGATCTGGTCCCGTCCGTCGATGGCTTGAGCGCCGTCGTCGCCGCGAAGGGCGATCTCGGCCACGTCCAGATCAGCGTGCGCGCCGATGCGCGCCTGGGTCCGGATGTGCGGGAAATTATGGGCGTGCTGGAAATCGATCTGGTGCCGGCGGAAGCCGTGGCGCTGGGCATCGTTGCGGGCCCGCCCACGGAAATCGACGAACCCACGATCGAATCCCCCGCCGGCGAATAATCGCTCCTTGTCGGGACAGCCCGGCCCGTTCGGGCTGCCCGCTGGAACCTGCCCATGACCCTCGACGACCTGGTAATCGATCACAAAGCCCAGTTGGGGAAAGTTGCCGCGCGCTTCACGGCGGAAGACGACGCGGATTTCGTGCGCCATTTGCGGAATGCCGCCGTCCGGCTGACCAGCAAATGCTTGCGCTGGGCATCCGGCACGCTGGCCCTGAGCGTCGGAGTCTCCGATTACCCGGCTCCGACCGATCTGCGCGGCGCTCCCTCCACCGATTGGGGCAAGGATCAGCGCCGCCAACCCTGGGATGACGATTACCTCGGCTTGACGCCGTACATGTTGCTGCTCGATGTCGATGGCGTTGCCATGCTGCGCTTGGCTCCCGAGCCGTCGGCGGCGCAAATCGCGACCTGGGGCGGCACGCTGACCTATCGCTACCTGGCCAGTCACCAAATCACCGCCGAAACCGTCACCTTCACGGAACTGCAACGGCCGCTGGTATTGCTGGCGGCGCTGATCGAGGCCATGCGCGAACTGGCCACCGACACCACCGTCGTGCAGTTGCAAAAAGGCTTGGCCGGGTTGCCGACCGCCGGCACGCCGGCCTATCTGTACGAAAAGCTGCGGTTGGAACTGGAGGACGCATGATCCGGCTGGACGTGCGGTTCGACGACGCCGGCCTGCGCGCCCTGGACGCGCTGCCCGAGCGCATCCCCTGGGCGCTGCAACGCTTGCTGGCCCGCGAAGCCGAAGAGGCGGCGCGCTTTATGAAACAGACCCTGGCCGACCAGGGCGCGGCGGCCACGTCGCTGCTGATCAACAGCGTTCGCGCCGATCAGATCGGCCCGCTGGAATGGCGGGTCGGCCCGCATTTGGCTTATGCCCGCTACGTGCTGGAAGGGCGCAAGCCGGGCGGCAAGTTGCCGCCCTGGCGCGCGATCCAGGATTGGATGAAGTCCAAGCGGCTGGGTGGCGACCGCGCCTCGGCCTGGGCCATCGCCCGCGCGATCCAACGCCGGGGCATCAAACCGCGTGATTACTTGACGCCGGTTGCCGACCGGGTCGCCGCCCGCCTGGCGGACCAGGGCATAACCGCGATCCATGCGGCTGTAGTGGGAGGATAACCGGCCATGTGGGCAACCCTGATTCAGCGCATCGCCGGCGCCCTGAACGCGGCGCTGAACGTGCCGGACCCGGAGACCGAAGAGGTCCTCCATCCGGTCGCGGTCCATTCCCACGCCAATGCCGAAATCCCGACCGTGGACACCGTCCGGGTGTTGCGCGGCAACACGACCGGCCGGCCGTTGTACAGCCGGCCGATCGGAACGACGGAAATCGGCCTGGAAATCTGGACCACCGACGACGATTCGGCCGTCGCCGATCAACGGCTCATGGAGTTGGAAGAACAGGTTGCGCGGGCGTTGGAACAGACCCAGCGCGCCGGTTTGGTTTTCACGATTCAAATCCTTGGGATCGACGCGGACGGCGATCTGTTTCGACCGACCGTCGGGTCCTACCTGCGTTTGCGTGTCACTTGGCGGCAGAGCCGCGAGGAGTAAACCATGTCATACGAGGCTATTTCTCTTATTGGCGACCTGAAACTGGGCCCATTGGCTGGGGCGGGTGAAGATCCGCTCTATTACATGGACGATCTCAATGCTACGGCGATCACACTCAATCCGGGGTCGATCAAGACCGCGTACCGGGTCGGTCGAGGTCGAGACACCAATGGGCAGAATCTCAATACCCTGACCCAGCCGGATCAGGTGTCGAGCATCGAGGTGAAGAACGACACGCTGAGCCCCGACGTGCTCGCCATGCAACTGCGCGGGCTGACCTCACAGGGCACGAATACCGGAGCGGCGGTTGTTGACCGTGAACTCGTGGTCAAACTCGATGAATGGGTCCCGATCTATCCCACTTGGCGGCGGCTGGCCGCTACCGCGATGACGGCCACCGCCGATCCAGGGCCGACCCCGGCCTACACCGAGGGTACGCATTTCCTGGTCAATCGTCGGCTGGCGATGGTGAAGTTCTTATCGGGCGTGGCGGGAGCCCCGGCGGATGGCGCGACCGTGCTGTTGGGGTACTCCACCGACACCTATACCTACAACCGTGTCGCGGGCGGTGGCAAGTTGCCCTCGCGCTTCCGCGTCATGTACGACTGCGTCAATCAAGCCACGGGTAAGGATGGAATCTTGTACATCCCGCAGGCGTTGATTACCCCGAGCGGCAATCTGGATCTGATCGTCGAAGCGTTCGCGGCCGGCACACTGACGTTGACGCCCGAGAAACTGACCGGGGAAGTCGCGGCGTACTACTACGACGAAATCGAGTAACTCCCCCCCCCGCAGCCATGCCCGCCATCACCCTCGGCGGCGTGACGCTGCCCGATGATTTGCAGTGGACCGACGAATACGCCTGGTCGCCCGTGGCGCGGGCCAGTACGTATTCGTTGACCGGTTCGTTGATCATCGAGGAAGCGGCCAAACAAGCGGGCCGGCCGATTACTCTCGGCGGCGAACACGTCTGGCTCCATCTTTCCACCCTCACCGCGTTGCGCGTCCTGGCCGACACGCCGGGGTGGACCGGAATCCTGGTGCTGGCCGACGAGCGGCAATTCACCGTCGCGTTCCGTGAGAATGGCATCACCGCGGAACCGGTCTTTTTCGAGTCTCCGTCCGGCGCGGCGGAGGATCAGTGGCGTGTCACAATCCTCTTGCAGACGGTGTGAGTGATGGCCAGAAACGATCTGTTGCTTGAACTGGTCATCAAAGCTGTTGACCTGGCGACGCAAGATATTGAGTCAGTCAACGCCAAGGTCAAGGAGTTGGGGCGCACCCTTACCCAGTCCGAATTCTCGACGGTCGGCGAGGACATGCGCGCCTTCGGGGAAGCCGTCAAGGCATCCACCGACCCGCTCGCGCAGGCCACCGCCAAAGCCCTGGCGCTGAATACCGCCCTGGTCGGGGTGGCTAGTCTGGTTGCCGGGCGCGCCTACGAGTCCGCCAAGTCCTACGAATCCGCCCTCGCTGATCTGGCCAAAGTGCTGGACGGCGGGATGGAAGCGGCCAAGGGCTACGGCGCGCAACTCAATCAAACCGCCCAGCAGTTCGCTCAGAATGGCCAGGAACTGGTCGCGTCCATGGCGAATTTCGTCCAGGCCGGCTATACCGCCAAAGAGGCGTTCGACCTGGTCACGGAAAGCGTCAAGCTCAAGATCGCCGGCGATCTGGAAGCGGCGCAATCCAGCGAGCTGTTGGTTTCCATCCTGAAAGGGTTCCGGGCCGAGGCGAGCGAGGCGGCCGGCGTCGTCGATATGCTGAACGAAGTCAGCAATAAGTACGCGACCGATGTGAAGCAACTGGCGATTGGCATGGCCGCGTTGTCGCCGATTGCGAAGACCATGGGGTTTTCGATGCAGGAAACGGCGGGCCTGCTCACCCCCATCATCGAGGTGTACCGCTCCGGGTCGGAAGCCGCCGACGCGCTCAAGACCAGCCTGCAACAACTGTCCGCGAAAACCGAGCCGGTCAAGGCCGCGCTGGCGTCCATTGGGGTGTCGCAGACCGACCTCAACGGCAAACTGCGCGACGGCAAGGACATCTTTCTGGACGTGGCCAAGGCGTTTGTTGGCCTGAGCGATGCGCAGAAATCCTATTTCGCGCAAGAATTGGTTGGGGTCGAGCAGGCAGGCCGGTTCGGAACGGTCATTCAAAACCTGGGTGGCTATCTTAAGGTCACCGACGCGGCGTTCAACAGCACCGGATCGGCGGCGAAAGAGGTGGCGACCCGGCTGGAAACCGCCGAAGCGGCCGGAAAGCGCGCCGACGAATCGTTCCGGCAACTGAGCGTGACCATCGGCACGGCGTTCAAACCCCAGATTCAGGCGCTGGTGTCCGCGACCGGTGACCTGGCCGCCGCGTTCGATCGCTCGATCAAGGCCGGCGATCTATCGCCGTTGCTGAACGTCCTCAAGCCCCAAATCGCGGCGGTCGAGAACCTGGTCCGCGCCATGGCCAACAACCTCGAAGCCGCGCTGGCCGGGGTGGACTGGCGCCCGCTGGTGAACGGGCTGAAAGCGGTATCGGGCGAGCTGGGCGAGGCGTTCGCCAAGCTGAGCGAAGGGATGGACTTGACCACGGTCGATGGGTTGCGCGACCTGTTGCAAGCCATCATCAACCTGCTCGGCAACTTCTCCCAGTTCGTGGCCGGCGCGGTGGACGGGCTGAAACCGTTTATCGGCGCGCTCAATACCCTGTTTTCCGCTGTCTCGGAAAACAGCCCGGAGTTAGCAAACCTTGCCGGAGAAATTTCCGGGCTGGCCACGTCGGCCAATCAAATCATCCCGGTGATTTCCAAGTTTGGAGCGGCGATGTTCGGCGCGGTCGGTGAAATCGCCGAACTGGCGCTCAAGATCGGCTTGCTGGTTGCCGCGATGAAGTTATTGAGTGCCGCCGGGATTCCGGTCATTGGCATTCTTGGCAACCTGGCGCGGGCGTTTTTCGCGCTGAATCCAGCAGTGGCGGGCGCGATTACCGCGCTGACCGGCTTCCCCGGCTTGGTGACCGGAATGATTGCCGGCGTCGGCGCGTTGGGGTACGGCATCGGGACGCTGATTGACCGGTTTACCCGCTGGGCGACCGGCGGGCAAAGCGTCGGAACCATGGTGGCTGACCTGGTCGATAAGCTAACTGGGCTGAATGACCGGTTGACCAAAAACGCCCCACTGGAAGAGCAGGCATCCCAGCGGGCCGAGCGGCTGGCAAGAGCGAAACAACAGGCGGCGGCGGCGGCCGAACAGCAAGCGAAGGCGGAAGAGGAAGCGGCCCGGCAATCGGAAGCGCACGCCCGCATCCAGGAACAAAAGCTCAAAAACCATGCGGCGGAACAAGAAACCATCCAGCGGCTAACCGCGCAATATGCCGCGCTGGGGTTGATCTACGACGCGGCGACCGGGCAAATCCTGCGCCAGGGCGAAGCCACTGCCCAACAACAACAGCAATCGCGCGAACTGGGCGACGCGCTGGATAAGTTGGGGGTGTCGGCCAATTTCATGGCCAACCGAATCACGGCGGGTGGCGCGGAAATCATCGCTGCTTTCCGTGGCATCACGCAGAACGCCCAGGCCACCGCCGCGCAAATCGAGGCCGCGTTCAGGGCGGCGATCCAGAGCGCCGAGACCGAGGCGGAAGTCAAAAAAATCCTGGCGGCGTACCGCGAATGGGCGGAGGGCGCGAAGACGGGAGCGGCCGACGTGGCCGCCGCGACCGAAATCGCCACCCAGAAAAACCGTGAGCTGAAAAAATCCGTCGAGGAGGTTTCGCCCGCGATCAAGGCGCTCATCGCGGCTGGCGCCGACGAAATTGAAATCAAAAAGACCGAAGCAATCCAGTCTGGCAATTTCGCCGAATATCTGCGCCTGGAAACCGAACAACGCAAGAAAGCCGAGGATGCGACGCGGGCGAATGCCGACGCCTCGGACGAGGCTGCCGATGCCAAGGCGCGCGAGGCCGATGCGTCCCAGCAAGCCGCCGATGCTCAGAACGCTCAATCTCAAGCCGCGCATACCGCTTCGGAAGAGGCAACCCGCGTCGCCGAAAAGACCGCCTACGCCGCCAAGAACTTCGACCAGCTTTCGGAAAAAGGACAAGCGGCGCTCAAAGCCATAGGCACCGGCTACCAAACCGCCCACGGCAGCATCGAGCAGCTCAACCGGGCGATCATGGATGAAACCCGCGCCCTGGACGGCGCGGCCGGCGCGGAACTGGCCGCCGTCGAACGGCTGAAGAAGTTGCAAGCCGCCGCTGCCGGCGTCGGCCCGGAAGCGGACCGCGCCAAGGAAGCCCTCGCCAACCTGGCGCGCGGCGGTGGAGCGGGCATTGCCGGCATTACCCAGGCCGGCGAACAGGCCATCAGCACGCTGGAAGGCATCAAGGCCGCCGCCGAGCAAGCCGCCCAAAGTCTGGCGGACATGGCCGAAGATTTCCGCCGGCAAATGCTGCAACTACAAGGCGATCAAACCGGACTGCTCGAAGCCGAGCACGAGGACAACTTGCGCCGGCTGAGAGAGCTGTACGAAGCCGCCGGCGATTACGGCAAGGACGAATACAACCGCGCCGTCGCCCAGGCCAATAAACTGCACAGCCTCAAGCTGGAGCAGTTGCGCGAGCAGGAACAGGAGCAGCGCCGCCGCGAGCGCGATTCCGCCAGCGGCACGACCGAGGATTTGGACAAAATCACCGAGGCCGCCGAGCGGACCAAGTCTGCCCTGTCCGGCGTGGCCGGCGTTGACCTGTCCGGTCTGGCGGGCCAGGCGCGCGACCTGAGAAGGCACTTCCAGGGCTTGAACGAGTTGCTGTAATGGCCGGCATCACGGATAAGCTCCGCACGCTCAACAACGCCGACCTGTCCAAGCTGGCCGGGCGGGTTGACGCGCTGCGGGCGAAGCTGCAAAAAGAATTGGATGCGAAGGCCAGAGGGAGCGCCCCGGCCGCCGGGTTGTCCGTCGAAGAACTTCTCGCCGCGCTCGAACGGGCGCGGCAACGCACCTAACCGAGCACGCCATGCCGATTACCGAAACCGATCTGGTCTTTCTCGAATCCGAACGGATGGACGACACCGCCGCCGGCGGTGGGCGGATGACCGGCACCGTCATTGCCGACGGCGAGGAGAACAACATTTTCCCGGACATCGCCCCGACCGACCGGGTGATGGGGCGGGTGCGACTGGGCAAGATCTTCGCCGCCAACCGCAGCGCCGATACGTCGCTCTATCTGGGCGCGCACCTGGCAATCAGCCATCGGCCCGCCGATCCGGCGGTGGACGTGATCTTGTTCGCGCCCGGCTCGTGGACCGACACCCGCGCGGAAGCGCGCGATTACGTCGAGCGCTACCTGGTGCGCGGTCCGTACTGGCCGGGCTGGGTCTACGGCAACCACCTGGCCGGGCAGCGCGCCGTACAGATTTACCAGCTCGAAACCACGGAACTTCCCGAGGTCGGGCAAACCCTGGTGCTGATGCAGGATGAGGGCGATGAGGCAGAACTGGAACAGTACGTCCGCATCACCGGCGTCGAGCACGAGGTCCGCACCTTCATCGATACCATCAACGGCATCCCCAGCGAGTTCCGCCGGCGGGTGGTGACCCTGGCGATTTCCGACGCCTTGCGCTACGACTTTGCCGGGCTGGAAGTGTCTCGCTACACCAGCACGAACGCCCGGACCCGCATCCGCGATACCGTCGCCGCCGCCGCTGCCCACTATTACAGCACGCGACCCCTGGCGCAGGCGGCCTTGACCGGCGAACGCACCGTGTGGGTCGATACCCTGTATGGGCAACTGGTGCCCAGCGCCCAAACCGAAACGCCGCTGGTGGACTTGGACGCGGGCGGCGCGGCCCTGCCGTTGACCGTCAGTGGCGGCAATCTGTCCCTGACCACCAGCGCCACCCTGTCGCCGACGGCCGCGCTCTACCTGGGCGCGGGCATCGTCCAGGGCAGCTTGAGCCTGGTGACCGGCGCGGTCACCTTGACCGACAACAGCCGGGGCGATTTGCTGAGCGGCGCGACCGTGGTGGGCGCCATCGACTACACCGAGGGCGTGCTGACCGGCGTCAGCGGCGGACCGACCTACGGCGGCAGCAAGACCGTCACCTGGACGCCGGCCGCCACGCCGAGCGCGGTCAGCCTGACCGCCGGCATCGCGGTCACCGCCGAAACCCGCAGTCTCAATTGGACAATGACCCTGCTCCCCATTCCCCGGCCGGGCACCTTGCGGGTCGATTATCAGGTGGCCGGCAAGTGGTATCGGTTGCAGGATCGCGGCGACGGCGGGTTGGTCGGCGCCACCTCGGCGCACGGCGCGGGCAGTCTGAGTTTCAGCACCGGCAGCGTGTTGGTCACCTGCGGCGCGTTGCCGGACGTGGGCAGCGAAATCCTGTTCTTCTGGGCGCGGGCGGTGGACACCTTCGATCGCTCGGCGGGCACGTTCGACCCGCCCAGGATTCGCGCCACCCTGGCGCATGGCAACGTCGTGCCCGGCAGCCTGGACTTGAGTTGGACGGTCAACGCGGTGGCCAAGACCGCCAGCGACAACGGCCTGGGCGCGCTGACCGGCGACGCCACCGGCACGATTGATTACAACATCGGCGCGCTGGTGATCGTGCCCGCGCTGTTGCCGGCGCCGGGTACGGAAATCAGCGCCGATTACCAGCACGGCCCGCCCCGGGAGAAGGTGTTTAATGCCCCGTTAAGGGAGATGGACGGCTCGCTGATCCTGGCGATGGACCATCCCAACCTGGTACCCGGTTCGGTGCAGGTGGTCTGGAATCTGTTGATCGAGGAATACGAGGCGCTCTCCACCACGCCGGCGGAGATGCAAATCCGGCCGCAGGTTGACCCGTACAAGACGATTCGCGACGACGGCGCCGGGGCGCTGCCGATTTCCGGCGGGACCGACGGCACGGTCAACTATGCGGCGGGCACGCTGCAATTCCTGCCCGATGTCATCGTGTCGATTCCATGGCCGCGCTACAGCGTGACTTGGCTCGGCGTGACCGGGTCTGGAAGCAACGTCAAGTCGGTTTATCGCAACGTGTTCACCCACTTCGACTACCAAAGCGCCGCCGCGACCATGCCCTACGACGAAACCGGCCTGGTCACGGTGCGCTATCGCACCAGCGGCGGCGAGGGCACGGTGACCGGAGAAGTGCTGACCGTCGCCGAGTTGCAAGTAGACCTGACCAAGGGCTATTCCGAGAGCCTCATCCCCAACGCCACCCGCTTCCTGGTCGGCGGCCGGACCTATGTCGATCGGGCCGGCGTGCTGTACTACGGCCTGGACCCGGCGACGGACGCGGGCACGCTGGGCGGGGGGCTGGATTACGGCTCGGGCATCGCCACCCTGAGCGCCTGGGCCGGCAACGTCGCGCCGGCGCAAAGCCTGAAAACCTTGCTCACCCAACTGCAAGCCGCCATCGTCGATGAAACCTGCTTCCGCGTCGCCATCGCCCCGGTTCGCCCCGGCTCGCTGTCGGTGCGCGCCACGCCCTTGTTGTACGGCGCGGCGGCGATCAACGTCACCGCCGATACCGACGGCGTGATCTATCAGGCCGGGGTGTGCGACGGCCTGATTAACTACTCCACCGGCGTGGTAAGGATTCGCTGGGGCGGCTGGGTGAATGATGCGGACCTGACGCCGGAGGAAAAAACCGAGGTCTGGTATGACCCGGAAGCGGTCATCGAGCGCAACAGCGTGGATCAGATTTTCAAACCGCGCCCGGTCTACGCCGATACCGTGGTCTACAACGCGGTGGGCTACAGCTATCTCCCGTTGAACGCGGACCTGCTGGGGTTGGACCCGGTTCGGTTGCCCACGGACGGCCGCGTACCCGTGCTGCAAACTGGCGATTTGGCGCTGATCCTCCATCATCATTCGGTGGAGGTGGCGTCGCCCGTGGCCGGCGGAACGGTCGATACCACGCTAACCGGCGTCGCTCGCGTGCGGGTGTTCGATGCCGACGGGCTGGCGCTGGCCGCCGACCGCTACAGTCTGGCGCCGGATACCGGCATCGTGACCTGGGCGACCCCGCTCGACTTGACCGGGACCACCGCGCCCTACACGGTCGAGGCCACGATTGAAGATGCGGCCCTGGTGGTCGATGCCGACATCAGCGGGCAGTTGACGCTCAACCGGACCCTAACCCATGACTTCCCCGACGGGGCGCTGGTGGCTAGCGCCTACCTGTTCGGCGATCTGTTCGCGCAAGCCAGCACGCCGTTTGCCCAGCAAGCCTGGACGAGCGTCTGGAGCGACGAACGGATTGGTAACCCGATCCTGGCGCAGTACAACAACCTGCTCTACCCGCTGGAACTGAGCAACGCCAGTTCCTGGCGCGAACGCTGGGCGCTGCTATTCACCAGCACCACCAGCTTCCGGGTGATCGGCGAAACCCTCGGCGACATCACCAACCAACTGGGCGGCGATGGCTATCACGACATCGACCACAACCTGGCGCCGGTCAATCCGCTGACCAACACGCCCTATTTCACCCTGGCCTGGGAAGGCTGGGGGAGTGGCTGGGTGGCGGGCAACGTGCTGCGCTTCAATATCCTGCCGCCCGCCAACTTCCCCGCCTGGCTGGCGCTGACCGTTCAGCCCAGCGCCCCGACCACGGGACAGGACCGCTTTCGGTTGCTGTTGCGCGGCGGGATTGACGCCTAAATGGAGCCTGCCTTGATTCGGGGTTCGTCATTCCCGCGAAGGCGGGAATCCAGACCTCCGCTGAAAAACTGGATACCCGCTTTCGCGGGCAGGACGAACCGCCTGAATCGGCGATGACCAGGAGACCCTCATGACGATTGCCGTCAAACGCTACACCTCGGCCCAGACCAGCGCGCCAACCCTCACCGGCACGGCGGGCACGCTGGTGACCCTGCTCGATGCCTGCCTCAAGGACGGCTTCAACAGCCAGTCGATCAGCAGCGCCAGCCAGACCGGCGGCGTCGCCACGCTGACCTTCAGCGGCGCGCACGGCTACGCGGTCAACGACGTGATCGCGATTTCCGGCGCGAACGAAGCGGCCTGGAATCACGAGTTCCGGGTATTGACCACGCCCCTGACGACGACCCTGACCTTTGCCATCGACGCCGGCACGACCAGCCCCGCCACCGGCACGTTGAGCGCCAAAACCGCCCCGCTGGGTTGGACCAAGCCGTTCAGCGGCACGAACAAGGCGGCCTACCTGCCCAAAGCGCAGTATGTGCAGTGCTATCTGCGCGTCCTGGACGACAGCAGCACGCCGACCTCGGCCAATGGCCGCTGGGCGAAGCTGCGCGGCTACGAGTCCATGTCGGACGTGGACACCGGAACCGGGCCGTTCCCCGATACCACGCAAGCGGCCAACGCGCTGACCTGCTGGAAATCCAGCACCAGCGACAGCACGGCGCGGACGTGGTGGCTGGTCGGCGACGGCGGGATTGCCTACTTGGGCATCGCCGCCAGTGCCGGCGCTCCGGGCGTGTATGGAGGCTACGCCTTTGGCGACATCAACAGCCTCAAGTCCGGCGACGCCTACAGTTGTCTGCTCAGCGCCTGGGCCGCCGGCGTCGATACGCTGCCGAGTAACTACGGCACCAGCATGGTGTTTACGACCTTGGGCGCGCCCGGCGCGACGCAGGCCGGCCGATACCTGGCGCGGACCTACACGCAACTGGGAACCGCTATCGCGTGCGGCTTCATGGGCGACAACGGGGTTTCCACCGTCATGGGCGCGGCTGGGGTGGCCTATCCCCACCCGCCCGACAACGGCTTGCTGTTCGCGCCCGTCGCCGTGGTCGAAAACAGCATCCTCCGCAGTCGCGCCCTGCCGGGGTTGTACACGCCGCTGCACGCCAACCCGCTGGCGTTGCTGGCGACGGTGACCGACGTGCCCGACCTGCCGGGCCGGACCCTGCAAGCGTTCGGACTGGTCACCGGCAACACCAACGCCGCTCAGTGCCTGATCGACATCACCGGACCCTCCTGGCGGTAGACCATGGCGGCGATCCTGCGTGGCGGGCGACGATCCCGCGATATGGTCTACGGCGGCGATGGCCAGTTCGCCAATCCGGCCAATGACCCGATCACCCTCGACAACGCGCCCTATCAAGCTCGGTTGCGGGTGTTCGATGAACGCAGCGGCCATCTGGTGCGCGAGGCGTGGAGCGCGGCGGATGGGACATGGACGATTCCGTATCTCAACCGCAATCGAACGTATCTGGTCGTGGCCTACGACGCTGCCTATCCGCCGCTGGCCTACGGCGGGCAAACTCCCGACTCGATGAGCTAGGCCATGGCCGGGCTGGCGTTCGCCTTTCGCGGCCCGGCGCCCGACCGTCTGCATTTCGCCTGGCCGGTCGCGGCCGGCGTGCGGGCGCGGCTGCGCAACCCGCGCTACGTCTGGACGCCCCTGCCACCGCCGGTCATCGAGCCGCGCGGCGTGTTGCGCAACCCGCGCTTCACCGTTCCGGCTGTCCCATTCCCCGGCGAGATTCCGCCGCAAAACGTGCGGGCCGGCAGCACTCGCTTACCCTGGGGTCAGGCGGTCGGCCGGGCCGCGTCGATCCGAATTCCCTGGAATCAGACCGCGCCCGCCGCGCGGGGAGCCGGCCCGGCCTGGATGGATGCGGGGCATCAGACCACCGCCCTGCGCGCGCCCTGGCGGGACGTGGCGCCGGCTAGCCGTTCCCCCGCCACGGCCTGGCGCGATGCGGCGCTCCTGGCGCAAGCCACCCGGGCGGAGTACGGCCTGGCGGTCCTGGCGCGGCAAGCGACCGGCGACGGCTGGCGCGAGGCCGTGGTTCGGGCGCGGGGGATGGCGGGCGTCTGGTTCCGGGCACGAACGGCCACGCGGGCGCGGGCGTTGCCCTGGCGCGAGGCCCTGGCCGTTGTCATCGAGCGAGGTTCCCCCTGCGGCTCCGCCGTGCTGCTGGCGCGCGAATCCCGCGATCCCTGGCGCGATGCCCGGATTCTCGGCGGGCTGTCCTGGCCCTGGCCGAGTTTGCCGCCGCTGCCGCCAGTTCCGCCGCGGGCGGCGTTGCGCTTCCACTTCCACGCCCCGACCTTCACGCCGTTGCGCTTCCACTTCGGCCGGGCGCCGGCCTGGGTTATCCCCATTCAGCGGAGTTATCGTATGCAGCACGTCTTTGATCTGGTGCGCTTGCCGGAGCGGGTGTCCATCCCGGTCAGCGCCGTGACCCTGAGCAGCGCCTGGGATGAGTGGAGTTGGAGCCTGTCCGCCACCCTGGCCGGTCCCGACGCGGTGGATTTGCTGCGGCCGGTCGTCTCGCAAGCGGTCGAGGTCGAGGTGCAACTGGACGGCACCGTCTGGCAGTTCCGCCTCGATCAGGTATCCGGTTCCGCCCAGTTCGGCCAGACCGGCGGGCAAACGCAGGGGCGCGGCCGGGCGGCGCTACTGGGGCCGGACGTGGCGTTGCCGGTCAACGGCTACGAGGAGCAGGCCAAGACCGCGCGGCAATTGGCCGAGCAGGAGTTGCTTGGAACGGACTGGCAACTCGACTGGCCGCTCGATTTCCCCGATTGGCTGGTACCGGCGGGGACCTTCAGCTATAGCCAGAAAACGCCGGTCGAGGTGATCGTGCAAATTGTGGAGACGGCGGGCGGGCGGGTGCTGGCCGATCCGGCGTTGTCCTGGTTGCGGGTCGCGCCGAAGTATCCGGTCACCGCCTGGGACTGGGCGGCCACCGAGCCGGACCTGATCTTACCGCGCGCTATCCTCAAGACCCTGGCCTGGAAGCCCCGCCACGGCCAGCCGTGGGACGCGGCCTATCTGGGCGACGGCCAAGCCGTGCTGGCGAAGGTGACGCGGGCCGGCCTGCCCGGCGTCAGTCTGCCTGATGCGCCGATCACGGAGCCGTTGCTGTGCCACCTGGACGCGTGCCGGGCACGCGGGATCGCGGTCCTGAGCGACGCGGCGGCCGGGGTCGATTTCACCCTGGCGCTGCCGCTGTCCAGCGCCAGCGGACCGAGTCCGTTGCGCGCGGTCGGTGAGCTGGTGCGGTTTGACGACGGCGGCAAGACCTGGGCGGGGTTGATTACCGGGGTGACGGTCAACGTCGGGTTTGGGACGGTGACACAGACGCTGGAAGTCCGGGCGGTGGAGGTGACGCCGTGAATCTGTGGCGACGGTTTCAGCAACTGGCGAGTCCGCCGAGCCTGGTCACGGTGGGGACCGTGGTCGAGGCCGACTTCGGCGAATGCACGGTGGAGTTCCCCAGTGGTTCCCGCCTGCGCGTGAAAGGCGCGGGGACGGTCGGCCAGCACTACCTCATCCGCGACGGGCGGTTGGATGGGGAAACCACCCTGCCCAGCGCGGTGGTGATCGAGGTGTAGCGCCCGTTCCCGCCAAGGGTCGCCATCGGATGGCGACCCTTCGCTAATCGCTGCGCGTCAGCCCGCGCAGGGGGTGTGCAACGGATGCACCCCCTTCCACTTGTCTAATCTCCCCGCGCCAGCCCGCGCAGAATCAGGAGTAACGCATCCCGTTGCGCGGGCGTCAGTTCACGCCGCAGCATGATCCATTCCCGTTCCTGCGCGTCCAGGGTGGATTGCACGCCGGCCAGGTAGCCGTTGTGGGTTTCCTCCACCAACGTCGTCACGACCATTCGCGGGATAGGCATGATGATGGGAGGCTGTTCCAACAAGCCGCGTCCGTCGTTGATCAGGACCCTGTTACTCGCCAGGCCCGCCCGCAGCCGGGCCACATCACCGTTGTTGTCTTCGACAATCTGGATGAGCTTGCCCTTCCAGATCAGCCATTCCACCGCCCGCATCAGATCGCTGGGGTGGCCGTTGTAGACGGTGATCCGGGGCAGGGAGGGATTCTCGTTCGTGGGCGCAAGGTCTCGGCGCATACACACCAGCGGCGGCTGGATGCCATCGGGTCGGTCGAACAGGTAGTAGCTGGCATCCGGTTCGAGCTCTAAATCTTGTGGGTCTGGCGGTGGGTTGACTTGGTAGGGCGGGCCTTCGCCGGTCAGGAGCCAGGTGAGATTGACGCGCTCGGCGGCGGCGAGGTGCTCAAGCGCATCAGCGCCGGGAAGTTGTTTACCAGTAAAGACACGATGCGTTAAGCCACGATCCCAGCCGAATTCGCTAGTCCACGATTGGGGTTTTCGTGCACCAGCCAGCCAGCGCAGACGTTCGGAAACGGACTTAATCACAATTCTAAAACTCTTGTTGCGTTGATTCTCAAAATGTGATTTCCTATGCGCTATCATATCTAAGGAGTTCAGAATGGGCGAAAAATCTAAGCAGCGGCTAACCGTTGGCGCAAACCTATCTTCCGATGAAATCAAGGAATTGCGTCAACTGGCTGACAAAGATTCGCGGAGTCTCTCAGGTCAAGTTACCGTTTGGCTACGCGACAGACTTCGGCAGGAGGCCGAACGGAGGGGGATACGTTTATCGTGATCCCCTATCATCCATCACTATGCGGATAACGCAATGAACAAAAAACGATCAGCAGTTCGAATCAACCTGGAATTTGCCGGCGCGGTGCTGCCGGTGGAAATCAACGAACAGGGGCAACACGTCGTCCCGGTGAAACCAATTTGCGATGCCATCGGGCTGGAATGGTCATGGCAACACAAGAAGGTTTCTGATCATTATTTGAGCAGGCGGCTTGGAACCTGCGTAGTAGATTTCTCCTATGCAGGTCAGCGGAGAGAGATGGTTTGCATCCGCTTAGATCGGGTATCCGCTTTCCTCAACGCCATCAACCCCGACAGTGTTCGCGGGCAAGGCAACGAATCCGCCGCCGACTTCCTGGAAGCCAAGCACGCGGAATGGGATGACTTGATCGACGCCTACGAACGCGGGTTTGGAATTCTGGCCAATGGCAGCAAGGCCACGGCCAAAAAACAGCCCGGCGTTCGTGATTTTCTGTCGGTTTTGCGGGCGGAGAAACAAACGGATTCGGAGCCGGAACGCAAAGTGCTGCACCTGCTGGCCCGGAAGATCGCCAGTGACCTGGGCGCTCCGTTCGAGGAGGAAGCCACCAACGCCAGTTAAGGACAATGAGGTTTCCCAACGCGCTTAATCTTGGCGGATGACGCGTTGAGAACCTCACCGGATGGGCGTTGGCTTCGTCAGACCACCTTTTGCACATCGTGACGAATCATAACGATTTGTTATCGATCTGCATACACAATCTTGAAGCCAGCGCCCACACGTCATCATGACCGTGAGGGCAAAAGCATGTTTGCGCAAGATTTGTTGTCGGCGGTGTTTGACACCGTCCACGACAACGGCGGCCCGACCCTGTTGGGCCAGAAAATCGGCGTTTCCCCCCGCATCCTGGCCAACAAGGCCAACCCGCGCCAGAAATACAACCAGATCAGCCTTCAGGAAGCCCTGAAGCTCCAACTGATCACCGGCGATCATCGCATCCTCGCCGCGATGGCCCGCGCTCTGGGCTACCTCATCGTCCCGATGGATCAAGCGCCTCCCTCCGACGTGGAGCTGCTCACGCTCTACGCCCAGTGGCAGGACGAGACCGGCAAAATCCATCACGCCATCGCCTCGGCCTTCGAGGATCAGCGCATCACCCACACCGAGCAAGCGACCATCGAACGGGCGTTCCACGCCGCCGCCTGCGCCGGCCAGACCTACATCCACCGGATGGGAGGGCTGGTGCAATGAGCGCCGCGCTGTTCCGACTATTCACGACTCCGATGCTGTTCCCCACCTCATCGGAAATGCGAGAAATTGAAGAGGAGGTTAGAAAGGGAAACGCCGATCCGGCCATGCAGGGTTACGCGGATTGCTACCGCATCACCCCAGACGGTTACCGCGAGGCAAACCGGCGGTGGGGGCATCAGCAGATCGGAGACCGGCTATGAAACGCGAACGATCCTTCCCGCGAATTGGAGAGAACGGCCGGCGCTGGCGGAAAATCGAGAGAACGGAATATGCCCGCCAAATGGAACGCATCCGTTTGGCCGACAGGGCCGACCCCTCTCTGGAGGATCCGGCCATGGCCTTCAACATTCCCGTCCCCCTCGAACTGCGGCGCCGCGACCTGGAACGAGTTGAAACTAACCTCAAGCCCGGCCAGACCCTGGCCCTCGATCCAAAGATGCTGGTCACCCTGTTCGGCGCCGAACTCCTGGCCGCGCTCCAGCAAGAAAAAACCACCACTTGATGAGGTTCCCCCATGTTCCGCCTGTTGCTCTGGCTGGCGCGGCGCTGGTCGTCGCTCCCCGTATTCTGGCGTCATCCCCACCGTCGCGCGGACCTCCCAGTCCATACCCGCTCCGAAAGCGCCATCCGGGCGCGCTGTTACCGGCTACGCATCTGGCGTCGGTATTTCCGCCAACGCCGCTTTTTCATGCGCAGCTTGTTCTGGAGGTTCTGACATGGCCCATTTCCCCGTCTGCGATGCCGAGGAATCCAACCGGTTCTGGGCCGCGATCAAGGCGGCGCGCACCGCCGAGGCCGCTGAGCACGCCGAGCCGACCGTCGATCTCGCCAGCCTAACCACCGACGCCCGGCGCCGGCTCTGGCGCTATCTGAAAGCCAACCATCCCGTTTACGCCGATCTGCTGCAATCCCCCCTCGTTCAGAAGACCCGCGCACTGTTCGACGCCCGTGTGCATCTGCGGCTAAGCGTGGTCGAGGCCGCCCTGCATGGCCACGATTGAAGACCTCAAGCGACAGATCAACATCCATGACCTGGCCACCCGGCTGGGATTGAAACGCCCCGACCCGAGCGGCAATTACCGCTCGCCCCACCATCCCGACAAGTCGCCATCCCTGCAAGTGGGCGGCAAGAAGTACCCGGACGGCTGGTACGACCACAGCGCCGGCCAGGGCGGTGACGCGATCGACCTGGTGATCTACGTCCAGGGCGGGACCACCGCCGAGGCGCTGGCCTGGCTGCGCGAACAGTACGGGTTCGCCGACGACCGCCCGGCGCGCGAGGAGCGGCCGGCGACCCTGGTCGAGCATATCGCCGCGCAAAGTCTGCTCGACCCCAAACCGGCGAGCGCGTATCTGGCCGGGCGCGGCATCTCCCCGGAGGTGATCGACCGGGCGATCAAGCTCAAAGCGGTGGGGTTCAACGCCTGGTCATCGCCGCGCAAACCGCCCGGCACGTTTGGCCACGGCGGGCCGGCCACCGCGTTCCTGGTCCGCTCGCTCAATCCGGGGCGGCTGGTGGCGGTGGATCTGCGCTACCACGATCCCGACCTGAACGGCGGCCAAAAAAGCGGTTGCCAGGGCGAGAAGCGCGGCTATCCCTGGATCAGCGATCCACGCGCCCTGGCCCGCGCCCATACCGTGGTCATCGTCGAAAGCCCGATCAACGCGCTGTCGGCGGAAAGCGCCTTCCTCGCCGGTTGCCAGGGCAATTGGGCGGCGCTGGCCTTGCGCGGCACCGCCAATGCCGAAACCCTGGAACTCCTGCCCTTGCGCGGCAAGCGCGTGGTGCTCTGCCTGGACCACGACAAGCCGGATGACAAGGGGCGCCGCCCCGGCCCAGAGGCGGCATGGACGCTGCATCTACGCCTGACCGCCGCCCGCATCGCGGCGCACCTGGTGGATCAGGCGGATTGGGAATGCAACGACATCAACGATTACCTCCAGGCCAACGGTCCCGAAGCCACAGCCAAGACCCTGAAAAGGTTCCAGCCCTGGGCCATTCCTGGACTGGCTGGCGTGGCCGAACCCGGCCGCAAGCGGGTTTTTCTGCCGGCGGCCGACTTCGCCATCTACGATCATTTCCGGGTCCGCGAGGACTTCACCTCGTTCTTCACCCGCGAACAGGATCGCGAGGGCAACGAGACCCCGAAATACTCGGACCTGGCGGGGTTTCGCATCGCGGACATCGCGAAGATCGACATCGCCTCGGCTGCCTCGGCGCTGACCGGCGACGAGGATCACCAGCCGAACACGCTGTTCGCCGTGAGCGCCCAGAACTCGTTCTATGGCCATGAACTCATTCGGCACGTCACCACCTTCGAGCGCCTGCACAAAATTGACTGGTGGCTACGCATCGGTCCGGTCTGGATACCGCAACTGTTCCTGCGATTGATCTACCTGTGGGGGCGGGCGATCACGTTGGGCAAGCGCGACGCGGTCAATTTCGTCGGGCTGTGCTGGAAGGGCGGCAAGCTGCACGTGAACGAGGGGCCGGATACCTATTTCACCGCGCCCGAAAAGCAGTGCCCCTACCACAACCTGCGGTTTCCCACCGGCACACCAGCCGACGCCGCCAAGGTCGTGCGGGCCTACAGCGCCACCTATAGCCACCAATCCGCCCTGTTCCTGCTGACCTGGGCGCTGGGCGGCCATCTGAAGGCCGTGCTGGCGTTCTGGCCGCATCTGGCCTTGCAAGCGGACAAGGGCAAGGGCAAGACGACGCTGTGCGAACGATTGACCCGCACCATCGCCTGCACCTTGTTTTCGGGCGATTCGCTGGAGACCGGGTTCCGCCTGGTCACCTCGACCAGCCACACCAGCCACCCGGTGATCTGGGAAGAAATCTCGGCGCGCCGCCAGGAAATCATCGACCGGGCGGTTTCCACCTTGCAGGAAGCCTACAAGTATTCGATCAGCCGCCGAACCAGCGAGCAAACCGAGTACGTGAAATGCGCGCCCGTGCTGCTCATGGGCGAGGCGGTGGAAGAGCCGGTCCGCTCCATCATCGGCAAGAGCGTGCGCGTGCAGCTCCGGGAGAAAGGGCCGCTGCTACCCGCCGATTTGCCGCCGTTTCCGGTTCGGCAATGGCTGGATTTTCTGGCCACGCTACCGCCTCAACAAATCCGCTCCGTATACCAGCAGGCCGTCGAGTTCTGTCGCGCTCGCTGTCGGGCGGGTGGATCGGACGAGGGCGCCAGCCGCATGGTGGAGAACTATGCGGCCGTGCTGACCGCCTGGCGGCTCCTGCAAGAGTTCGCGGGGATCGCCCTGGATGAAATCCCGCTGACTGGGATGCTGCTCCAGGAAATGAACGGCCACATCGGCGAAACCCAGGCCAGCCGGCAACCGTGGGTTTGGATCGTCGAAATCGTGCTGAACGAAATCGCGGCCGGCGGTTACCCCTTTCCCTACCGGTTCGGCGAACTGGACGGCCAGGAGGTGTTCTATCTGCGCCCGTCGCAGATGGTTCACCACCTGAAGACCAAGCCAGGACTGCGCTCGATCTGGGACGGGATGCCGGTCAAGAGCGACCGGGTGTTGAAAAAGCAGATGCGGGACGCCGGCGTCATCGTCGCCGAACGGACCGACCCCACCATTCACGGCCAGCGCGCCAGCCACATGATCGCGCTGAGCATGACCAAGTTGGCCGAATACGGCCTATTTCCCGAAGAGCCTAACGACCGAGGAGGAATCCGCTGATGTCCTTACCGATCCCCACGTTCCTCAAATCCTCTTATCCCGTGGTGATTCCAACCTTGCCCACCCGTGAGGTTTGCCCAAAATTCCGGCGAGTCGTCACCGTTCATCATTTCCAGACGGGCGATTTTACCAACGTAACCTATCACTGCCGGATTCACGGCGATATCCCCACCCCCATGCGTAGCGCGATCTGGCACGAGTGACCCATGAAATTATCCGACCTATCCCCCCTAATGCGTTCCACCTTGATTTGTCTGCGCGACCGCATCACGGCGACACGGGGGGAAATTTCCGACCATATCGGCCTCAGTCGCGGCCAGGTGAGCGGGGCGCTATCCCGGCTCGAATGCTACGGGTACGTCAAGATGCCCGATGAGCGCGGAAATGGCTGGACGATTACCGCGTCGGGACGGGCGCTGTTCACGATCCCCCCGCCTGACGGCGCGGAACCGGATCATGCCTCGGCCTGCGCGATGACCGTGGGTGACGATGACGCCGGGATTCCGCCAGAGGCGCCAGACCCTGACTTTACGTTCGCCGATGGGGGCGATGATGACGCCTGGATGCCGGCAGAGGACCTCATGACCCACGCCCCGAAAATCGCGGCGCCGGACTTGTCGAACGAAATTATGCAAGCCATGCGCATCGAAATGGACCTGGCGCACATCCGCGCCCGACTACAAGCGCCCCCCCTGCCGGCGCGGGCCTCGCGCATCTATCACCACCTGGTCGAGGCGCTACCCCAGTCCATCATCGACGTGCTGCAACCCATCACCGCGCTGGTTGACGCGCATGAGAGGTAACGAGTTGTGGTCATCGAAACCGTCCTAAAATGCCAACATCCTCTATGCTCAAGAGGGCCGGAACAATTCCGGCGCGCCAGGACGTTTGTGTTCCGAGTCGATAGGGTTGACGCGGAAGCATGGAACATCGCACGTTCCGCCTTGGCTGACTCCAGGGATAGAAAATGTCGGGAGTGTAACGGCTGATTGCCATTAAACACCTCCGTTTGCTTGAGATTCTTCCTGATGGAGAGCCGGGGAGGGAGTATTCGTGATGAAATCAACGCCATCCAAGAACACAACAACTGCCACCGACCCGTTCGTCGGTGGCATCCAGACAGTGGAAGATCGGCTTCGTCTCGTTCGAACTGCCTGCATCTATACCCTGGAATTGATCCTACAGCGGATGGACCTGCAAGCCAGCGTCCGCCGCGCGGCGGAAACAAGGCTCAGAAAGCTCAGATCCGATTAGGACTCTGGCCGCCGAATCTTGACCACCCTTCGCTTTCGGGGGCATACTCTCCCGGCCACGGCGATCCCCGTGGCCGGGCGTGAGAACCCGAGTTCCACAAGGCGCGCCAGCGCCACGACGGGCGCTTTTTTGTTGCTTGTCGTTTCACAATGGCGGACGGCGCGGGGCAACCTTCGGGTTGGCCGGTGTCCTTGTGGGCCGGTTTCTCACCCCCGCGTTCGTCCGTCACCCTCGCAGTGAGAGCGAAGTGGCGGGCTCCATCATCCAAAAGGAGTCCCGTTATGAATGCCGTCATCATCATCAACAACGTCGAATTCCCCGTTCTGCGCTACCAGAACCAGCGGGTCATCACCACCGAGCATCTGGCCGTGCTGTACGGAACGGAATCCGTCAACCTCCGCATGAACTTCAAAAACCATGGCGACCGCTTCCAGATCGGCAAGCATTTCTTCAAACTCGAAGGCGACGAACTGAGTAAATACAAGCTACTTAGTTCGGCCATCGACAAACACGTCAAACACATCACCCTCTGGACCGAGCGCGGCGCGGCCCGCCACGCCAAAATACTGGAGACTGATCAGGCGTGGGATGTGTTCGACCAGTTGGAGGATGCCTATTTCAACCGGTCTGGAGCGGGGGATTCCTCGATCCATCCGCCGCTGTCGGACTCTGCCACCATCAACGCCATCATCGACCAGTTACGGGTCAACCGGCCTTCCATTCCGCCGTTGTGGCTGGTGATGATGTGGACGTTGCTGGAAGAGATCGACCAGAGGCGCTACCCGCATCCGTGGGCGATTCGCGCCGTCAAGGACGTGCATTGTCTGGTGTTCCGCCCCGCGCAAGCCGTTGCATATCTGAGTACAGCCAAGCACTTGCAACACCTGTGGCAACAGACCGACCCGCTGGGAGACCGCCTGTTGAAGCGGTTGCTGCGGCAAGCGGGAGCCATCGTCAAGAGCCGGTGTGACTTCACTATCGGCCTGCAACGATTCAACCATGCTATCGCCATCGACCTTGAGGCGTTACGGCCACACAAGGCGTTGCCGGCATGAACGCCCTGATTTCCGACCCGCATACGCCCCTCGTGGAAGCCCTGGCCATGGCGGACGGCCTGAGCGCGCTGGCCGCGCAGGCATCGGAAGAGGCTTGCCGGCTGAAAGGATTCGAGCTGATGATGCTGCTCATGCCGATCCGCGACCGCATCGAAACCGCCTTGCGCCAGATGGATCCCCCCGCGCATCCGCCTGATTAATGATGGTATAAGCCAACGAACCCGCCCCCGTGGCGGGTTTTTTATGCCCTGAAGATGCGCAAATTTTGAGACACAGGCGGTTTTTTGCTTTCTGGGAAGGCATAGGCATTCCCCACAACCCGCGCATTGGCGGTTGTTTTTTCGCAAGTCATTGATTCTTCCTGTGAACGCTCTGGCGTGTTACACCCTATTTTTGCGCGGAACAGCCCTGAAAATGCGCGGGTTAGCCGTTTTGATGCGTCAAGTTATTTTTTCCCGGTTTTTCGCGATTTTCGTCCATTTTTATTTAAGTAATTCTTTCCTAACAAAAATATATAAAAGAAGCTATGCGCGGAATCGCAGTGGAATGCGCGGGTTGAAAATTGTTGTATTTAGGACAAGAGCCGGTTAGAAAATTGGAAATCGCTAACCGGCGCATGATTTCCGCGTTCCGCACAAATATTTTTGTTGAAAAAACAGAGTGTTGAATTTATAACGTGACTTGAAATCGACCGATGCGCCGGTGCGCGGGTTGCGCTGCTACCCCTTTCCACGATGCTGGAAATTGGATGACGAATACATCTGTAGCGGATTTAGACGAACGGCTCTTGATCCAGCGCTGGCTGGAGGTCAAGGAGCACAACGAGGGGCGGTCGGAGGTGACGATCACCGCCTACCGGTATCACCTGATTGCCCTTCGGAAGTATTTGCTGGCGCGCAAGATGACCCTGTTGAACGCGACCCCTGAAGCGATTGAGGATTTCGCCGGTAAATATCAGCACGAACGCAAGGTGAAGCCCATCAGCCGGCGGGTGACGGTGACCGCGATCCGTGGGTTCTACCAATGGGCGACCCGCAAAGGCGTTCTCGATGAGAACCCGGCCGCGTGCCTGGCCATTCCCAAGGTCGGAATGCCCCTGCCGCGCGCCATGTCGATGGCCCACGCCGAACGGCTACTGATGGAACCCGGGATCAAGACGTTCCGCACCTTGCGGGATACGGCCATTCTGGCAGTCCTGATTGGCACGGGGTGTCGGGCTTCGGGCGTGCGCAACCTAAACGAGCAGGACTTGATCTGGACGCAGACCAAGGTAGGAACAGAACGGTTGATTCTGAGGCTGGCCGAGAAGGGGAAGAAAGAACGGCTGGTGCCCGTGCCTCTGGAATGCTCGCTGCTGATCCGCGCCTATCTGGGCCATCCTGAGCTTGGGCAAATTGACAGGACGGTGCCGACGGGAGGCCGGGTTCTGTTCGTGAATCTGCACAATTCACAGGTGCCGGCCCACCGCCATTTTGGCGAGATGCGCCGTTTGGGTACGGGACGTGTGCATAAGATCGTTCGCGAGTATGGCCAGCGGGCGGGAATCCCCGCCGAGTATTGCCATCCTCATGCGCTGCGGCATCTCTACGGTACGGAGTTGGCGGAACACGATGTGGATTTGCTGATGCGACAATCCCTGCTAGGCCATGCCTCACCCGCCACCACCGAGGTTTATACGCGCCTGGCCATGCGGAAGCTGACGAAGACCGTAGACCTGGCTAACCCACTGGGAAAGATGCTCTCCAGCCCCTCGTATGCGCTGGCTGATCGCTTGCGTAAGCGGGCCAATTAAACGCATGTTTCTTGTTATAGGGCATTTAAACCCTCTAGGCGGACTGGGGGGGGCAGCGTGAATATAGGCAACAGGCGGTTTTCGCGTTTGAGTTTGCTCGGTTTTTCAGAGTGTAACAATCGCGAGCGAAAGCGTTGATGGTCGGTTATTTGTAAGATTCATGATTATTTGAGTACTCTTGATAATCACGTCGATTTGCCATCGTTTCGTTGCCAAATTTCCGTATGGGTGGGGGTTCGGCAGGGAGTGTGGTCGAATCCTCTGGGGGAGGTAGGTACCAGAATGTCTGCACAGATATTGAATTTTTCGACGCCGGAAGCTCGAACGGCGGTCATCTACTGCCGCGTATCCACCGTCAGGCAGGCCGATGACGAGCTGCCCATCCAATCCCAGCGGCAACGCTGCGAAGATAAAGCCAGCGCCATGGGCGCGACCGTGCTACGGGTCTACGCCGACGAGGGGATCAGCGGCCAAAGCGACAGCCGGCCCGCGTTTCAGCAAGCCATTCTGTATTGCGAGACGCACGCGCCGACCTACTTCGTAACTTGGTCCACCAGCCGGTTCGCGCGCAACCGACTGGATGCCCAGCTCTACAAGCGACGATTGGGAAAGGCCGGGGTCACCCTGGTCTATGCCAGCATGGAGATCGACCGGGAGAGCGATGGCGGATGGTTGACGGAAGGGATCATGGAACTGTTCGATGAGTTCACGTCGAAACAGGTGGCGGCAGATACTCGCCGCAGCATGATTAAGGCCGCGCAAGCCGGCTACCGTTGCGGTGGGATTCCCCCCTACGGTTATCAGGCAGTGCCAGCGCCGGACGACCCCAGACGACGCCGGCTGGTCATTCAGCCAGCCGAGGCCACCATTGTGCGGCGGCTATTCGAGATGCGCGCCCAGGGGCATGGCGCGCGTAGCATCGCGATCACGCTCAACTACGAGGGCCATTACAACCGCCGCTATCGCTGGAACAAAACCAGCATCCTCGCGTTGTTGCGCAATCAGGCGGTTCTGGGACACATCGTGTTCGGGCGAGTAGTGCGCACGGATGGTCAGCGATATCACGCCAAGCCCGAAGACTGGATCGTGGTCCCTGCGCATCCGCCGATCATCGACCGGTCGTTGTGGGATCTGGTGCAGCAGCTCCTGGACCGCGACGCGGCCAACACCCAGCCTGACCACCCGCGGGGGTCACCGCATAGCACGTACCTGTTCACCGGCTTGCTACGCTGCGGGCGGTGTGGGGCGTCGTTGCAGATCGAAACCGCCAAGGGCCGTGCCCGGCGCTACAGCTATTACAATTGCCGTGCGGCGCAACGTGGCGGCGACTGTGTGACCCGGCGATTGCCCGCGCGTGATCTGGATGCCTGGCTGTTCGACGTAATTTGCGCGGACGTGCTGACCCCTGGCAATTTGCGGGGCGTGGCGGCGGAACTGGGCACAGCGGCGGGGCGGTGGCATCAGGATCGCTCGGACCGGCGGCACGCGATGGAGGCGCAACGGCAAGTCATCGCCAAGCGCAACGGCAAGCTGTATGAGGTCCTGGAGGAGTTCGGGCGCGATGCGCCGAATCTGGGCGATCTGGCGCAGCGTCTGCGGGAGAACACCGCGCAACTCCATGCCATCGATGCCCAGCTTACGCGGATCGACGCGGAAGAACCGCCGCGCTTTGAGGTGATGGAACCTGATTTGTCGGCGCTGGCCGAGTGTTTGGTAGGCATCCTGCGGCAAGAGTACAATGCCGCCAAAACCAGGGCCTTGTTCGCGGGGTTTCTGGACCGGATCCTGATCGAGAACGCAACCGTGGCCATCGAATATCATCCCGACCGCATGATTACGTCGATCCAGACGGCATCCCGCCGTCCGGTTCCCAGCAAACGCGATTGGCTCCCCAACCCTGCCTTGTTGGGAATCAAAACCCTGGTGGTTGATCTTCCCCGTCGGATGGTAGCGGCATGAAAGAGCCGTATCAGCGTAGTCATGTCACGTTCCGTTGCGCGCCCTGTCGGCACTCCTGGAAATGCGAACCGGAGCGGGTGGAAGATGCGCCGGATGAACCGTATCACCCCTGGCGGTATTACGCGCGCTGTCCGCAATGCCATGAAGAGGT
>ERZ761597.62-NODE-62-length-26843-cov-7.625280_pt1 | contig 26843 bp, 30 predicted proteins | sample MGYA00433093_ERZ761597 | MGnify/ENA primary metagenome ERZ761597 (study PRJEB28899, sample SAMN03785557) | bioreactor sludge metagenome | biome: EBPR Sludge; feature: EBPR Bioreactor; material: 0.22µm filtered reactor supernatant | place: Saint Lucia: Queensland... | reverse complement strand
CGTGGACAAACGGATGGCCGTCATACGGCTATGTCGGCGATAACAACAACCAATACGCAGTGAAACCACCGAGAATGGATTTGTCTGCGGGTGTAGACGGCCAATTTGATTCGAATAACTACTTTAAGATAGCGGTGGAATATAGGTGTAGGAATCCGACCTCGGGAGTGGCTTCCGGTGTAGGCCCTATTAACTCATACTCGTATGTGTTCCCGTAACGGTTGAGAGGTATGATAATGCGTATTAAAGATATACATATGAATAAACGGGCAGCAGTAATACTTATTGCCGTCGCCATTGTGCTCGTGTCTGCTGGTGCTACTACGGCCGCACTTGTATGGCTCGGACCAAAGATCGGTGTTAATAATAGCGCGGACACATCGAAGAACAAATCACCGAAAGAACGAGCGAAAGATGCCGAAGCACAGGCGAAAGCTCTTCTTGACGAAACCGCGAAAATGGGCAGCGGAAAAGAGGCGGATAAAAAGACCGAAGAAGCGGCAGCGAAGTTTGAAGAAGCAAGTACTCTCTACAAACAGGCTGGCGACAACTCGGCCAGCTACGAAGCCCAAGCGAATGCGGACTCGCTTGAAAGCCGCTTGGCGGCGGAAGAACCGTTCAAGAAACAACAAGAAGAAGAGTGGGCCAAGCAAAAAGCTGCCATGGAAGCAGCCAAAGCTGCGATGGCGAACGGCGAGCAATAATAACTCGACTTACCATGACAAAGAATCACCCCTGTTAATACAGGGGTGATTTTGCTATACTAGTAACCTGATATGTTTGTAGATACCGCGAAAGTAACGATTCAGGCAGGCAAGGGCGGCGACGGAGCCGTCAGTTTTCGTCATGAGATATATGTCGACAAAGGCGGACCTGATGGCGGTGATGGCGGCCGAGGCGGCGACGTCATATTCAAGGCGACTAAAAACCTGAATACGCTGCTCGACTTTCGCTATAAGCCGGAGCTAAAGGCAAAGCCAGGGCAGAATGGCGCCAAGCAAAACAAGCGTGGTCGCAGCGGCGAATCACTAATCGTGAAAGTGCCGATGGGAACGGTCGTAAAACGTGACGGTAAGATTATAGCCGACCTGACGGAAGACGACGAGGAAATTGTAATAGCAAAAGGTGGCGACGGCGGATTTGGTAACGCGCATTTTAAATCGAGCACACGCCAAGCCCCAAAGATCGCGGAGCTGGGCGAGCCAGGTGACCAATTTGAAGCAGAATTAGAACTGAAACTTTTAGCCGATGTAGGGCTGGTCGGATTTCCAAACGCCGGTAAGTCTACCTTTTTAAGTGTCGTATCGAATGCCCGACCAGAAATTGCAGATTATGCCTTTACCACACTGACACCAAATCTGGGGGTTGCAGACATTGACGACGGCAGCTTATTGATTGCCGACATCCCTGGTCTAATTGAAGGCGCAAGTCAGGGAAAAGGGCTGGGCGATGCGTTCTTGCGACATGTTGAACGTACTTCCGTGCTACTTCACCTTATAGACGCGTACTCAAACGACATTGCAAATGATTACAAAACGATTAGAAAAGAACTAGCTGATTATAGTCCTGAATTAGCTGAACGCCCTGAAATCGTGGCGCTGACAAAAACCGAAGGGCTGGACGACGATATCATTGCCATGCAACTCGATGCAGCTAAGGCTGTCGCAGGGCATGACGAAGTGTACGCGATTTCGTCACCGGCGGGGACAGGAGTCAAAGAAGTGCTACGTGCACTGCTTGCAGCAGTCCGTCAGGCACGGCAGGCCGAAGAAGCTGCCGAAGAAGACGAAACGTCGGGTGTTCCTCGCATAACACTGAGCGGCCAGGAATTATCGAAGGCCTGGACCGTTACAAAATTAGAAGACGACAGCTACCGGGTCGAAGGCGCACGAATTGAAAAGTTTGCTCGCCGCACCGACTTTGCTAGTGGATACCAGAACATTAACCGTCTGCGAGACATCATGAAAAAGATGGGCATAGCCCACGAGCTTCGACGTCAGGGTGCGCAAGGTGATTCAATCATTCGTATTGGTAAAGACGAGTTCACGCTGACCGAACAATAGGGTCTGATATGATAGGAGAATATGGCGCAGACCTTCTTCTTTTATGACCTTGAGACCAGCGGCTTGAACGCGCGCGAAGACAGGATTATGCAGTTCGCGGGACAGCGCACCGATATGGACTTGAATCCGATAGGCGAACCGTACAACCTGTTGGTGAAGTTAAATGACGATACATTGCCTAGCCCAGAGGCGGTTATGGTGACTGGTATAACACCACAGTCGACATTAGCCGATGGGCTGAGTGAAGCTGAGCTGGCAGACCTACTTATCAAAGAAGTGTTCGCACCCGATACAATTACGGTCGGGTTCAATAACGTTAGGTTTGACGACGAATTCATCCGCCATTTGTTCTGGCGGACCTTCCGAGATCCGTATGAGTGGTGTTGGAAAGACAGTTGTTCACGCTGGGATATACTAGATGTTATACGAATGACCAGAGCACTTCGTCCTGAGGGAATCGAATGGCCAGTTGACGAGGAAGGACGAGCAACGAACCGCTTGGAGCTGATCACAAAGGCGAACGGGATTGGACATGATAACGCCCATGACGCCCTGAGCGATGTAAATGCTTTGATTGATGTGACGAAGCTGCTGAAAGAAAAGCAACCGAAATTATTTGAGTATCTGCTTTCCGTTAGAGACAAAACTTCTGTACAAAAGCTCGTTAACCTTGAGAACAAACAGGCGTTTGTTTACACGAGCGGTCGTTACGACGCGCAGTTCAATAAAACGACTGTTGCCTTTCCGCTCACCGGTGGACTTAACGGAAACGTAGTAGTGTATGACCTACGGTATGACCCGGCTGATTTCGTCGATCTAACCGAAGCCGAGCTTACGAAGCGGATGTATGCTAGCTGGGAGGAACGAAAAGCCGTTGGATTCATTCCCCTGCCAGTGAAGACACTGCAATATAACCGTTGCCCTGCCGTGGCCCCGATTGGTGTGTTGGAGCAAGTGGAAGGTTGGAAAAAAATCAGTCTGACACTGCAACAAGTCGAAACACATAAGGCGGCACTCATGGCTCGTCCGGATTTTGCCGAACGCATACGAACCTTAGTCGAAAAAAGACCTGAATACAAAGCAGAAAAAGACGCCGAAGCGCGCCTATACGATGGGTTCATTAATGGGCCAGACAAAATCCGGATAGAGGCCGTCCGGAATGCTGACATCAAGAAGCTGGCCGATTTTCACCCCGATTTCGACGATGACCGCCTGGAAGACCTATTACTTCGGTACAAAGCACGTAACTATGCGAGTATTTTGAGCGAAGATGAAGTCAGGCGATGGGAAGCATGGCGAGCGGAACGCTTGAATGCCAAGTTGCCCGCATACCTGTCGTCGTTACAGCGATTAGCCGCTACGGCTGACGATTCGAAACGATTCCTGCTCGAAGAATTGCAGCTATGGGCAGAAGCAATTGTGCCGGTCAGCGACGATTTTTAAGAAGCACTTACTTGGGTCGTCTTGCGACGAACTGAGTCGAAAGTCGATTTGATACGGGTACGAAGCGCATACGCTAATACGAATGCTCCCGCGGCCACGTATACTAATAGCATTTGGATTGCCGGAATAGGTTCGGTATTAAACGGGACGATGCCAAAGAACACGAACATGAAAATAGCATCGAACAGATCGATGGTGAGCGCAAAAATGGTGAGTGAGCCAACTAAGCTGGTGGTAATGAGCGAGCGTCGCATGGTGTTCTCCGGGTGGCTAAGGTGCCGTTGAATTTGTTTGAGTGTACGCTCCGTTACGAGTGATTGCAAGCATAGGCTGTATTAGAGGTGCGGTCTGGGCAGGGGAGAACGAAAAATGCTATAATTAACTGTTATGTCAGATGTCATTCGAGTCGTTGGAGCCAGGGAACACAACCTAAAGAACATCAGTGTCGAGATACCTCGCGACAAGTTAGTCGTGATTACCGGTTTGTCGGGTTCGGGTAAATCAAGTTTAGCGTTCGATACGATTTATGCCGAAGGTCAGCGCCGTTACGTAGAAAGCCTGTCAAGTTATGCTCGCCAGTTCCTAGGCCTGATGGAGAAACCTGATGTCGATCAGATTGACGGCCTAAGTCCGGCTATTTCGATTGACCAAAAATCAACCAGTCGCAACCCCCGAAGTACCGTTGCGACCGTTACGGAAATATACGATTATCTGCGTCTGCTATTCGCCCGTATTGGCGTGCCGCACTGTCCAGTGTGCGGCAAGGAAGTCTCGAGGCGCACGCCGCAAGCGATTATCGATGAAATTATGAAGTTTCCTGAAGGTACTAAGATGATGATCTTGGCGCCAATCGTGAAAGACAAAAAAGGTGAGTTCGCTCATGTTCCGGAACAATACAGCCGCCTCGGGTTTGCCCGGGCGCGGGTCGACGGCGTCGTATACGCACTCGACGAGTTCCCGACGCTTGATAAAAAGTACAAGCACGATATTGAAATAGTAGTCGACCGTATTGCTATGAGCCCGGCGGCACTAAGCCGTATTTCGCAGTCAGTTGAGCAGGCGCTAGACATAGCTGACGGAGTGGTAGAAATAAATGATGTCGACAATAAGCAGACGCACGTATACAGCCAGCGTTACGCCTGTGTCGACCACCCGAACGAAGACATTCCGGAGCTTGAACCACGTTTATTCAGCTTTAACGCACCGCAAGGCGCCTGCCCGGTTTGTACAGGTCTTGGTGCCCGGCTCGAAGTCGACCCCGACCTTGTATTTAATCCAAAGCTCACGATTTCTGAAGGGGCAATCCGGCCGTATAACCGCGTAAATTCCGATGCTTGGTATATGAAACGGCTTGCGAAAGTTGCCGAAGCCCATGGCTTTTCAATATCGACACCGGTCGGTCAACTAAAACCAGAAGACCTGGACAAGGTACTATATGGAACGGGGAACCAGAAATACCGTGTCGATCTTGGCAGTGGTCGAAGCTACGATTCAACCTATGAAGGCGTGATTCCCAACCTGGAACGCCGTCACAAAGAAACCGATAGTGAATTTATGCGCCGTGACATTGAACGGTTCATGCGCGAGCGCAAATGTCATGCATGTAACGGCTCACGCCTGAAGCCTGTCGTCTTGGCAGTTACCGTGCACGGTCTTAATATCATGGACATCTGTAACCTTGGCGTCGATGAGGCATTGGAGTTATTCTCCTCGCTTAAATTGACCGAGCAGGAGCTATTTATTGCTTCGCAGATAATGAAAGAAATTAATTCGCGGCTCGGTTTTATGAGCAATGTCGGGTTGACGTACTTGGAACTGTCTAGGGCAGCTAACACGTTATCGGGTGGTGAGGCGCAGCGGATACGTTTGGCGACCCAGATTGGATCAGGGTTGCAGGGCGTACTGTACGTACTTGACGAACCATCAATCGGACTGCACCAACGAGACAACGACAAGCTGATTGAAACGTTAAAACACCTTCGCGATCTTGGGAATACCGTACTAGTTGTCGAACACGACGAAGATACCATTCGCCAGGCCGATTACCTGCTCGATATTGGACCGCATGCCGGTGTCCACGGCGGCGAGGTTATCGCTCACGGTACGCCCGACGAAGTCGCGAAAGATCCGAACAGCATTACCGGCAAATATCTGAGCGGCCGTGAATCAATTCCAGTACCGAAAAAGCGTCGAGCCGTCGAAGCCGACCGTCATCTTGTTATACGGGGGGCGGCAGAAAATAATCTAAAGTCGATTGATGTTGCATTCCCACTTGGTGTTATGACGGTCGTGAGCGGAGTGTCTGGGTCGGGTAAATCGACACTAGTTAACGACATTCTGGCCAAAGAATTATCTGCCCGCCTGCACCGTGCTCAAACCGTGCCGGGCAAGCACGAGAACATTGAAGGCATTAATCTTTTAGATAAAGCGATTATTATCGACCAGTCTGCCATTGGGCGCACTCCACGTTCGAACCCAGCAACCTATACCGGTGTGTTTACGCCGATCCGCGAACTATTCGCGAGTACCCCCGAAGCCAACATACGCGGGTATAAAGCCGGCCGGTTCAGCTTTAACGTCAAGGGTGGACGCTGCGAAAACTGCCAAGGTGACGGCGTGATAAAAATCGAAATGCACTTTTTGCCAGACGTGTATGTGACCTGCGATGAATGTAAGGGCAAGCGCTACAACCGTGAAGCGCTTGAAATAAAGTACAAAGAGAAGACGATTTCGGATGTGCTCGAAATGACGGTCGAGCAAGCCGCCGAGTTCTTTAAGAACGTTCCGTCGATTGCCCGCAAACTCGACACATTGGTCGATGTTGGTCTAGGGTATATTCGCTTAGGTCAGCCGGCCACGACGTTTTCAGGGGGCGAAGCACAGCGTATTAAATTAGCTAGCGAGCTTTCACGTCGGTCAACTGGGAAGACACTTTATATTCTTGACGAACCGACGACTGGCTTGCATTCAGCCGATGTCAAACGACTCCTCGCGATCTTGAACCAACTGGTCGAAGGCGGCAACAGTATGATCATCATCGAACATAATCTAGATGTTATTAAAACGGCCGACTGGGTTATCGACATGGGCCCGGAAGGTGGTTCGGGTGGCGGTCAGGTGATTGCCGAAGGTACGCCGGAAGACGTCACAAAGCAAAGCAAAAGCTACACCGGTTACTATTTGAAACAATTAATCTAAGGACGGAAGCGCCGGATGTGCTTCCAGGCTTCTTTTCGCCGCTTAGGGCTTGAAAGCGTATGGATGACTGCAGGGGCTAGCGACAAAGCAATGATAAGTAGTACGACTGCTTCAATATTTAGTCCTGCTCGAATTAATGCGTCACCGGCGAAATAACCAAGGTACGTCAGTAGCCCGACCCACAAGGCGGCACCGATTATGTTGAACGTCAGAAATCGGCGATAGTCCATGCCCGCGATACCTGCGGCTACTGGGGCGAAGGCACGGACGATAGGAACGAACATAGCGATAATGATAGTCTTTGACCCATATCGTTCATAAAATCGTTCAGCCTCGTGAAGGTAACGTAACTTGAAGACTTTGCTGCCTGGTTTGAACAGCCCACGCCCGAATTTCTTACCAATCAAATACCCAGCAGTATTACCAAGTACAGCGGCAAGGAACAGTAGTAGTACGAATACGTGAATGTTGATTGTTAGGATTTTTTGGTGAACCAAAAAGCCCGATGTGAACAACAGGCTGTCGCCAGGCATGAAGAAACCGACCATCAGCCCGGATTCCGAAAATACAACCAGCAGGACGGCAATCCAGCCGAAGCCTGTGATGAAGTGCAACAGCTGTTCCATTGCTTCTATTGTAGCATGAGGGGTTCCAACAGTGAGGCTAATCTGTTATAATGAAACATATTACTAACTCCGTAAAGGTATTCCAGGAAAGGAAGAGAGATGGGAGACAAACTTTCATTGAAATTGGACGAACGTACCGTCCACGGTAAAAAAGTAGCTAAACTGCGTAAAGATGGCTTAGTGCCTGCGGTCGTATACGGCCCGGGAATCGATCCTATTAGCGTTCAAGTGGAAGACGGTGTTTTTACAAAACTGTATCGCCAGGCCGGTACCTATACACCGGTCCACTTGACCATTGGTTCAAAAAAGAAAATTGCCATGATCAAAGACGTTGACCGCGACCCGGTTAAGGGCTCGGTCCGGCACGTATCATTCCACGCAGTTAAAGCCAACGAACCGGTTACAGCCGAAGTGCCGATTCACCTGATTGGCGAAGGCGAATCTGAAGCAGAGAAAGCCGGACTAATCGTTCTTCAGGCACTCGACAAAATTGAAGTAAAGGCACTGCCGATGGATCTTCCTGAAGCCGTCGAAATCTCAATCGTTGCGCTTAAAGAAGCCGGCGAAAAGGTAACCCTTGGCGACGCCAAGCTCCCAGAAGGCGTTGAATTTATTGAACACGACAGCGGCCACGGTGACGAAACCGAGGAAGAAAAGTCACATGTTACCGACCTGATGGTAGCGAGCGTTTGGGAACCTGCTGCGCTTCAGGCAGCTAACGAAGCCGCCGCCGGTGATGCCGAAGATGTCTCTGAAGTTGAGTCTGAAAACGGCGAAGACACCGACCAGCAGTCACAAGCTGAAGAAACGATGCCTGGTGGCAAACTGCAAGACGAGCCAAAGCAGGCGAACGTCGACGCTAACAAATAATAGGGCACACGGCAATATAGTGGCCCGCTTTCAGGGCCACTATTAATTTTTAGGAGAATAAGGATGACAATTCAGGAACTACAGGATTGGGTAAAAGAAGATTGGAAGAATAACAGCAAGGTCAAGCCATCGCTTGAAGCACAGCTGCTGTTTGCGATTGAGGAGTTTGGTGAAGTCGCCGAAGCAATTCGAAAGCGTACGATGAAGGACGATTACAAAACCGATGACGACAAACTCGGTTCGGAATTTGGCGATTTGTTAATTACAATCGTGACGCTCGCGAATACGTTCGACGTCGACCTGACGAAAGAGGTAAAAGGTTTCCAAGCCAAGCTTGCTGCTCGCCGAAGCTAATCTTCAATGAAGCCGCCACTTTGGTGTTTCCAAAGAGTGGCGTAGGTACCATTTTGCTTCAAAAGTTCGGCATGAGTACCGTCTTCAACAACCTCGCCATCTTGGAGTACGACGATTCGATCAAGCTTTGCGATAGTCGACAAACGGTGGGCAATGACGATACTTGTGCGGCCTTTCATAAGGACATCAAGGCTTGCCTGAATTAGTTTTTCGCTTTCACTATCTAGTGCCGACGTTGCTTCATCGAGTACAAGAATCGGAGCGTCTTTTAAAATAGCGCGGGCAATCGCGATTCGCTGGCGCTGGCCACCAGACAATTTGACTCCACGCTCTCCGACCAACGTCTCGAATCCTTTTGGAAGATTCTTAATGAACTCATACGCGTGGGCTTTTTTCGCCGCGTCAATAATTTGTTCCTTCGTCGCATCCGGCTTGCCGTAGGAAATATTCTCGTAAAGTGACCTATGAAACAGCATGGGTTCCTGAGCGACATACGCAATACTCTCGTGCAGACTCTTTTGTGTAACATGACTGATGTCCTGGTTGTCGATCGATATCACACCGCTATCAATGTCGGAAAACCGCAACAATATGCGCGTTAAAGTCGTTTTTCCCGAACCACTATGGCCTACCAAACCTACCCGTTGGCCAGCAGGAATGCGCAAGTTAAAATCGTTGAAAACCTGGTCACCTTCGCCATCGTCATGCGTAAACGTGACGGAATCGAATATAACTTCGCCCTTCGATGCTTGCAGTTCGTCTAAGCTATGGTCAATAAGCCGGTAGTCCTTCATGAGAATCTCTGTCATTTCATGTGCGTCGCCAATAACACGGTTGTACGTGCGGGTAATATTGTTTAACTCCCAGAGCTGGCGATTAATATTAAGCGCATAAATAAATATTAGATACACCGTACCGACGCTAGCTATTCCATATTGGGCGCCGAGTACTGCAAAAATGAATGCGACGGTCGCGCCAATAGCGTACATTGAACTGAATGCCGACGTTGCTCCAAGCACGCCCCACTTTAACCGGAATGAAGCATCACGCCACGTATTTATGGCTTTTCGGGCGTTTTCGTATTCGTACGTTTCGCGACCAAAGGCTTTGACGGTGCTGACATTCGTTACCATGTCAGCCAACACGCCGCTGGTACGGTTGCTTGTCGCCGCTTCGTTTCTATTTCGTTCTGCTAAGAAGCGCGAGCCCAGCACGACGACAATTGCGAACAAAACGGCATACACGACAAGGAACGCACCATACTGCCACATGCCAAGAACCGAAAGCGTAATAATAGAACCGATTATCGTGGTAAGTATCGGGATACCACTCCAGATAATCATGTCCCAAAACCGTTCAAGTGACCCGATAAGTTTGGTGCTTTGGCTAACAAGCGAACCTCCGAACCGGTTCGAATGAAATGCGATATCTTCTTTCGACAATTTTTCAAAAATCGAGAGGTAAAGATCACGCTGGCTGTTTACCTGGAAGGTCCAGGTAAAATAAAGCGCCAATCGCCACACAAGTACCTCGCCGAGAAATATAAGCACCGCGTAGGTGATAATAAGATTCCAGCTGTTCTCAAGCGTAATATGGCCGTCCTGCAATTTATTCAGGAATAGTGAAAGTACATACGGCGCAATGATAGTGTTGACCGATACGGCAAGTGCAGGGAAGAATAAGGCCAGCGTGCGCTGCAACTTATAACGGCGCGTCGCTTGCCAAAAAAGTTTGATTGATTGTTTTTGCATAGGCTCCTTTAAAGTATATAGCGCTTAAGAGTGTGTAAGCGTGCCAGACAGGCAATGAAGTGTTAGGAATAGAGGATTATACGAGCGGCATAATCATAGTAAAACTTACTATATAGTATAATGACTGAAGATGCAAAAAATTCTGCTCTATTATAAATTTGCCCCTATTTCTGACCCACAGGCCATTATGCTGTGGCAAAAAACACTGACGGATAGCCTGAACCTGCGCGGCAGGATTTTAGTTAGCGCCCAGGGGTTGAACGGTACGGTTGGCGGCGATATGGATGATTTGAAGGCATATGTCAAAGCCACGAAGCAATACCCACAGTTTAAGGACATTGTATTCAAGTGGAGCGACGGCGGCCGCGAAGACTTTCCGCGTATGAGCGTGAAAGTACGTCGGGAGCTAGTTGGGTTTCAGAACAGCGATAATGAATTTGATGTCAATGAAAATGGCGTCGTTGGCGGTGGTACGCACCTCAAGCCAGCCGACGTCAACGAACTAGTCGAAAAATTCGGCAAGGACGTAGTGTTCTTTGACGGACGTAATGCTCACGAAGCCAAAATTGGTAAATTCAAGGGCGCGGTCGTACCGAACACTAACACATCGCGCGATTTTATTGCTGAGCTTGAAAGCGACAAATACGACGACATTAAAGACAAAAAAGTCATCACGTATTGTACTGGTGGTATCCGTTGCGAAGTTATTAGCGCCATGATGAAGAAACGTGGCTTTAAGGACGTCTACCAGATTGATGGTGGCATCGTGAAGTATGGGGAGCAGTTCGGCGACGATGGGCTATGGGAAGGACATTTACGCGTGTTCGACAAACGCATGACAATGACGTTCAGCGATAAGGCAAAAACAATTGGCGAATGCACGCACTGTGGCGGCAAGACCAGTAACTTCGAAAACTGTGCGTTCGCGAGCTGCAACGACCTTGTTCTTATCTGCGAAGACTGCAAGCAAAACCCAGACCTGCTGTACCACACTGCTGCTTGCCGAGAAAAAGCTGTCGCCAAAGTCTAGCGCGGTTCGCAGCCGACCGGAGTATAATAGAAGTACAAGAAGGGAGGCGACGACATAGGCATTATACGTAGTACCCTAGGGACATTACAGTCATTATGTTCACGCGTAGGTGGTGAACAGGGAGCGCAAGGAGGTTCACATGTTTAAGAACGCGAACGCATTCAGTGGATTTTCAGTCGACGACCTTGAAGAGGCGAAGACGTTCTATGCCGACATGCTCGGATGCAACGTAAACGACGAAGGCATGGGACTAGAACTGCAATTCCCGAACGGACACAGTGTGTTCATCTACGAAAAAGAAGATCATGAGCCGGCTTCGTATACCGTACTGAACTTTCCGGTTGACGACATTAATACTGCCATTGACTCGCTCGTCGAAGTCGGCGTCACTATGGAGCGCTACGATTCATTGCCTGCGGACCAAGACGGCAGAGGGGTGTTAAGGGGTAAAGTTTCTGGCATGGGACCAGACATTGCTTGGTTCAAAGACCCGGCAGGGAACATACTGGCCGTACTCGAAAATTAAGGAATTATTGACACTCGTTAATGTGTCGTGCTAACTTTTAACCATATGGTTGAATATACTTCTCACATAGATACTATCTTCTCGGCTTTGGCCGACCCAATTCGAAGGGATATATTAGAGCGCACCACCGACGGCGAGCTAACGGTCAACGAAATCGCGCTTGAATACGATATTAGCCTTGCAGCAATCTCGAAACATCTTAAGGTCCTACTGGACGCCGGCCTTATTACCAAGCGAAAAGATGGCAGGTATAACTATGTTAGTACAAGAACCGACGGTATGCGCGAAGCTGCAGCATACCTACAGCAATACGAACAGTTCTGGAACGATCGATTGAATGGAACTCTAAGCGAATAAGGAATTTGATATGTCATTTCAAGCGTATCTCGATAACATTGAGGCAAAGACGGGGAAGGCTCCCGAGGAATTTGTGAAAATGGCGAAAGAGAAAGGTTTCGACACACCAGATACGAAAGCCGGCGAGATTATCGCTTGGCTAAACGATGATTTCGGGCTGGGTCGTGGGCATGCCATGGCACTGGTGCACGTCATTAAGCATGGAGCACAGATCAGTGACAAACACGTCGGATCTGCCGGGTCGCACAGAGACGAGTCGGACACATTGCGGCTGGACGGAGTCGAAAACAGATGAAATCGTACAAGGATATTGAAGAATATCTGGCGGATTTTTCACCTGAAGTACGTGAGAAATTAGAAGCAGTACGAAAGGTCATAAAAGAAGTCGTGCCTGAATCAGTTGAAGTGATTAGTTATGGTATACCTACCTTCCGGTTAAACGGTAAAAACTTGGTACATTTCGCGGGCTTTTCTAAGCATATTGGTTTTTACGCAACGCCGGATGGCCATGCGGAATTCGAACCGGAGCTTTCAAAGTATAAACGCGGCAAAGGTTCAGTTCAGTTTCCTCCTGATCAGCCTCTCCCGCTAGATCTTATTCGACGAATTGCAGCTTTTAGAGCAGAGCAACTAAGAAAAGGAGAATAATATGGCAAATATTCAAACGGTAACCCCGTGTTTGTGGTTTGACCGCAATGCGGAAGAAGCAGCGAACTTTTACTGCTCGGTATTCGATAGTAGCAAGGTGGTTAATGTCACGCATTACCCTACCGATGGCTTGGCAGATTTTCAAAAAGACCGCGTGGGAGAAGTCCTAACGGTGCTATTTGAGCTAAATGGTCAAAAATTCATGGCGCTCAATGGCGGACCTAACTTCAAGTTCAACGAAGCGGTGTCTATGATGATTGATTGCAAGGATCAGGCTGAAATTGATTACTACTGGGAAAAGCTTTCGGCAGTGCCGGAAGCCGAAATGTGCGGCTGGTGTAAAGACAAGTATGGGCTAAGCTGGCAAATCACACCCGAACAGCTGATGCCCGAATTAAACCCCAGCCAATTCGCCGCCATGATGCAAATGAAGAAGATCGACATAGCTGCGCTTGAAGCGGCCAAGTAGCAACAAGCTATACTAAAAGAGTGAATACCGCACTCGAAACCAAGTTAAAAACGTTGCCACGCAGCCCAGGCGTTTATTTTCATAAGTCAAAATCCGGAGAAATCATTTATGTTGGTAAGGCTGCGGTGCTCAAAAACCGGGTGCGACAGTACTTCCAGAGCTCGAAAAACTTCGACCCTAAAACAATGGCGCTCGTGAATGAAATCGACGACACAGACTGGGTTGAAACTGAAAGCGAAATCGACGCGCTTTTTCTGGAAAGCGAAATGGTCAAGCGCTATATGCCGCGGTACAACATTTTGCTACGCGATGATAAGAGCCAGACCTATGTACGAATCGACATGAAGAGCGAATGGCCACACGTTAGCTTCACACGAAATCCGGCAGATGACGGGGCGGAGTATTTCGGGCCGTTCTATAACGGGTTGCCTGTAAAAAAGGCACTGCGCTTACTAAGACAAGTGTACCCGCACTACACCAAACCGCCTGCTAAACACACCTCACGATTAGAAGAAGAATTAGGACTTAGTCCAAGGCAATCGGAGGGCAGTGAAGCCTACAAACAAAATCTAAAAAAGCTCATAAGCTATATCAAAGGCAACCGTGTCGCATTAACCAGAGAACTCGAAACATCCATGCGGCAAGCAGCCGCAATGCAGGATTTTGAAAAAGCAGCTGAACTACGTAACCGGCTAAATCATATGAGGGAGCTAAAACGTCGGGTTATGTTTGGCGACCGCGAGTTTCTTGATATTTCAAAAGACAAGGCACTTAGTGACTTAACTGCGTTGCTTGGCTTAAAGAATACCCCTAAGCGAATTGAGGGCTATGACATTTCGCATATGGGCGGTACCAATGTCGTTGCAAGCATGGTTGTGTTTACAAACGGCGTGAGTAATCGTTCAGAATATCGCAAGTTCAAAACGAAACTCGAACACAACGATGATACCTATAATATGCACGAAACATTGCATCGTCGATTTTCTGAAAAAAATATCAAAAGTTGGGGTATGCCAGATTTAGTTCTGATCGATGGGGGTAAAGGTCAGTTGGACGCAGCGTTAAAGGCAATGGAAGAACGAAATGTCGCTGTGCCGACAATAAGTATTGCCAAGCGGGAAGAAGAGATAATCATTCATAGTACCCGCTCTCATATTTCTGAAGAAACAGTAGAAAAATTAAGGTCGCTAAAAGTTCCAGGGGTTGGCATATTTAATGAAGGCGCATATACAGTCGTAAACCTACACCTCGGACAAAGAAATGCCGGCGCACACTCAAAGAACCTTGGCGGCGGTATGTCGGTCAGCCCATATGCGGACATCACGAAACTGTTTCAGCGTATCCGCGACGAATCACACCGGTTTGCGGTCAGTTACCATAGCGTGCTGAAACAGAAGAAGCAGACGGCAAGCGCGCTCGAAGATATCCCAGGTATAGGTCCTGAAACGAGAAAAAAGCTCATTCGTACCTTTGGGAGTCTTCGAGGAGTGATGGCAAAAGATGTTGCTGAAATCGCTGCCGTGGTCGGTAAAGCAAAAGCCGAGCGTATATATACCCACTTACAGCGCCCATGACGCTTATGGTATAATTTGCTTACTTTTGCATTGCTATAAGTAAGCGGTACGAATATGAAAAACAATACGAACCAGCACCGGTCAGAATCAGGTTTTACCGTTATCGAAATGATCGTGGTTGTGGTAGTCGTGGCATTGCTTGCGGGTCTTGTGGCAGCAAGTTGGAGCAGCTGGCGCACAAGCGTAGCGCAAAAAGCCGTGAAAAGTGATTTAAAAGTTGCCTCGGTAGCAATGGAGAACGCCAAAAATTTTGGTACAGGGTATCCAACTTCGCTTCCAGCAAGCTACAAACCCGGTAAGGACGTAACGATTACCTATATGTCCGGAAGCGCGACCAGTTATTGCATTCGTGGGGTTTCGACGATTGTTGCATCGGTGGTATACATCATAAATTCAGCAAACAGTACAGAACCAGTAGCGGGTGCATGCCCGTAGGTATATTCTTTTGACAAGCAACATACGTACACGACTTACGTCTTGGTAGAATAGGTGTATGGACAGCACATTTTTTGCGGAGAACCGCCAGCGCTTAACCGCGTCAGTTAAAGGAGGACTCACAGTGCTGTCGGCGTATGAACGCCAACAACGCTCTAACGACTCAGCCCACGCATTCGTCCAAGAGTCTAACTTTTGGTACTTGACCGGTATAGAAGAACCGGACTGGATGGTCATCATCGATGGCTCAACAAACAAGACGTGGCTCGTTTCCCCAGAAGTAAGTGAAGTCCACGCGACGTTCGACGGCAGTCTGTCGGCTGACGTTGCCAAACGAATAAGTGGGGTAAGCTCGGTTATTACCGCAGACGAATCGATTGGTTTGCTACGAAAACTCGCCAAGGCGCATAGCGTCGTACATACAATTGGGAAGCCGGCGCACTCAGACTACTTTAACTTCGCGCTTAACCCCTCAATCAACCGTAATTGGCGAATGCTGGAACGCCAGTTTGCGAAAGTCAATGATGTCCAGCGCGAGCTAAATGAGCTGCGGGCAATTAAGCGGCCGGAAGAAATTGCCATGATTAGGCAGGCCATCAGCTATACGATTAATAGCTTCGAGTTAGTAAAAAAAGCGCTGAATACATACAAACATGAATACGAAATCGAAGCAGACTTTAGCCATGCTATTCGCCGCAATGGCTCGGCAGGGTACGCATACGATCCTATTATTGCTGCGGGGGCGAACGCCTGCACACTGCACTATATGAAAAATAGCGACAAGATCATGTCGAAACAACTTGTACTCATGGACGTTGGGGCATCGTATGGCGGGTATGCAGCCGACATTACCCGTACCTACGTCAAGGGGGAGCCGACTAAACGACAGCGCGATGTTCATGCTGCCGTAGAGACGGCACATCACCGAATCATCGATTTGATCGCACCTATGAAGTCGGTCCAAGAGTATCAGAATGACGTTGACACTATCATGAGTGAAGCACTCAAAAGCGTCGGCCTTGCACATGACGAAGCTGGGATACGACGGTATATGCCGCATGCCGTCAGTCACGGGCTCGGTATCGATGTCCACGACAGCTTAGGCGCTCCGAAATATTTCAAGGATGGGATGGTGCTTACTGCTGAGCCAGGTATTTATATTCCCGAGGAAAAGATTGGTGTTAGGATTGAAGATGATATTTTAATAACTTCTGACGGTAACGAGAACCTGAGTGCTCGCTTGTCGACAGGACTATAGCCCACCATGTATACTGAAACTAATTTTATGAAACGCCAATTCATCGTATTTTTACTACGCTGGCTGTTGAACTCGTTCGGTCTGTGGTTAGCTGTGCGTCTGTTCGGAACAGGCTACGCACCGGAATCAATCGATGCCGGCTCGGGTGTGTTCCTTTTGGCAGGACTTATTTTCTCTATTATTAACAGTATTTTGCGTCCTATCGTGATCGTGTTGTCACTACCGGCGATACTGGTAACACTCGGGTTGTTCACGTTTATTGTGAATGGACTGATGGTCTATATATCGCTTGCTCTCACGCCCGGACTTCAGATGAAGTTCTGGCATTCAGTCCTCGCCGGACTCCTGCTTAGTTTGATAAACTATATTGTAAGTAGCGCTGTAGAACTGCGCTATGAAGCAATCCGTAAGGAGACATAAATGGATATTGGTTCACTATTACAGTTCGTCACGCTCGGTTCGGGCGTACTCATGATTATCTGCGTGCTCTTGCAGCAGCGAGGCGCTAGCCTTGGAGCAGGCTTTGGAAGCTCAGGTGAGCTATACACGACCCGGCGCGGTCTAGATAAAAGCCTATTTGATGCAACCATCGTTCTTGCTGTCGTATTCGTCCTTTCAATCCTAGCCGGACTACTACTTCCCGGCGCGAACGGATAGGACGCGTAAAAGAGGTGGCAGACGAAAAGGGCAGTTGGAAGCGTTTCAATCGGATTTCATTTGATTCCAAAACGTTTTCAAAACGCGCCCTAAGGGCCGAAAATTCGACCACCCGCCATGCCCATAAGTTCGTCCTAAGCAAGCTCGATAGCCTCCGCAACGTCAAACGTCACGTCGTGGTATGGCTTAGTATTACGGGCCTTCTTATTGTTGGGGTCGCACTACAGATGCTTTGGTACCAGCAGGCGTACCGAACAGTCGCCTGGAAAGACGGTGGCACGTATGCGGAGGCGGTTCAAGGTCAGATTAACACCTTAAATCCGCTCTTTGCCACCACACAAGCGGAACAGTCTGCTACCAAGCTTCTCTTCTCGTCGCTCTACTCATACGATGATACGGGTAGCCTTAGTGATGACCTGGCTACGTCGATGACGATTAGTCAAAGTGGCCGCGAATATGTCGTTAGTATGCGTAATGATGTTCGTTGGAGCGACGACGTTAAATTGACTGCGCAGGACGTGGTATATACCGTTGGCCTAATGAAATCCGCTGAAGTGCGGTCGGTCATGTACGGGAACTGGATTGACGTCACGGCCGAAGCGGTCAACGACCATACGGTCAAATTCACCCTACCAGCACAGTACGCCTCGTTCCCTCATGCGTTGACCTTTGCCGTGCTACCTCGTCATATTCTTGAAGATGTGGCACCGGGTTCGATCCGTCAAAGTGGATTCAGTGTTTCGCCAACCGGGAGCGGCCCGTTCACGCTCAAGCTCCTTCAGACATCGACTAATGGGTCACATAAGATCGCTAATCTTTCTGCATCGCCGTCATACTACAAAGGAGCGCCTAAGCTTGCTCGCTTTGAACTGCATGGCTACAAAGATCAAGATGACATGATGAGGGCACTGCAGACAGGTGAGGTGAACGCGGCCGCAGGAACGGATGCGCAAAAATCAGACCTACCGTCGTCATTCAACATTAAGCAGTACCCGGTTAATAGTGGAGTGTACGCGCTTTTCAATTCGGACAGTCCAGTTCTGAAGGAGCTAAAGATTCGTCAAGCGCTGCAAGCAGGAACGGACACGAAAAAACTACGACAGGCCATAGGGTATGACGTACCTGACCTATACTTACCATTCGTCGATGGCCAGCTAACGGGTCAGGGAATTCCTGCGCCGGTGCCGGTCGACATTGCCAAAGCCAAAAGTCTGCTCGACCAAGCTGGCTGGAAGCTCTCCGCCGGACAGACGACACGACAGAACTCGTCAGGTCAGCCACTGCAACTAAATATTGTCACCGTTAAAGATCCGACCTACGAAAAAGTGCTGGAGCGTCTGGCTGGACAGTGGCGAGAACTTGGCATAAAGGTTACGACTGACATTAAAGACCCAAGTGATCCTACCCAGGATTTCGTCCAGACCACCCTTCAGCCTCGTAACTATGACGTGCTTCTGTACAAACTCGTCATCGGTGTTGATCCTGACGTTTATGCGTACTGGCATTCTTCGCAGGCAAGTAGACTTGGATATAATTTTGCCAATTATCGCAACAACATAAGTGACGACGCCTTGGCGAGCGCCCGTGCCAGGACAGACCCCGCACTCCGTAACCAAAAGTACAAGGCTTTCGCAGCGCAGTGGCTCAAAGACGTGCCGGCGATTGGCCTATATCAATCCGTCATGCAATACGTATACCGCCCAAGTGTACAGCCTGACATTAAAGTTGGCGGCGTACCGTCTGAAGCCGACCGCTACAGTGACGTGCGGTACTGGTCAGCGGAGCGTGTACCGGTTTACAAAACACCATGATACCCCTATAATTCTAGGGAATGCGGCGGTGGTGGCTTCGTGGAACGAAAGTCAATCGTAGACGCGTCGACGCGCTTAGTCCGGAATAAGACATTAAACTAAATAGTACCTTACAAGTTGTTTTACATGCGGCGGTGGCGGAATTGGTAGACGCGTCAGCTTGAGGGGCTGGTGAGCTTCGGCTCGTGGAGGTTCAAGTCCTCTTCGCCGCACCAAATAAAATCACGACCTTTCGGTCGTTATTTTATTTTGTAACGTTTCTTAGTTGCGACGATGAAACACTCGCTTTAGCGGTACGGATGAATGCGCGACGAATCTTAAATCGATGTGCACGTTCGATTCCCTCCAACACAGCGTCTATATCTTCGGGTTTATCGTCATGTCGTATACCAACAGCAAGGCTCCATTTCTTTAACATACGATCGCAATTTGGCCACTTAGCTAACGTCATCGCGACGTCGGAACCAACCAGTAGAGTGAAATTCGCAGGGCCAAAACGTGATTCGATTCCAGGCAGCGTTTCATGTACGGTGAAACGCTTTGATGCGAGTGTAATAATGTTTAGATCCGATGTTTGATTTAACGTCTCGCGTATGATCGCGACTCGTTCTTGCAAGTCTCGAACATTGGTTTTACCTCTTGGTTTGTGCTCCGGTACGAAATAAACCTCATCAAGACCGCACTGCGCAATAGCAGCATTTGCGAACGCAACATGCCCCTCATGAATGGGGTCGAACGTACCTGGGTAAATACCAATCGATTTCACTGGTTCATTGTATCACCGGTTACTTACAAGGGTTTGCTATAATCTATCAAGGAATGGCGCGTTGGCGGAGCAGTTACGCAGCGGTCTGCAAAACCGCGTAGACGGGTGCAACTCCCGTACGTGCCTCCATGTGCGCGGGTGGTGGAATTGGTAGACACGAGGGACTTAAAATCCCTTGACCAAAAGTCGTGCGGGTTCAAGTCCCGCCCCGCGCACCAAGAATTAGACCCCCACAAGGGTCTTTTTATATGTTTGCCATATCTGTTTTTAGTCACCGATTGGTGGTATACTTGAAGCACATATTACTACGGTTAATGGGGGTAATTATATGAGCATTTTATTATGGATATTGGTCGGCCTCGTCGTCCTTCTTGCCATCTTCGTATGGGCAACATACAACGGCCTGGTGCAGTTGAATGTTCGTGTTCAGGAAGCCTGGAGCGATATCACCGTCCAATTAAAGCGAAGGGCAGACCTGATTCCGAATCTAGTCGAGTCGGTTAAGGGTTACGCTGCTCACGAAAAACAAGTCTTCCAGGATGTCACCGAAGCACGTTCTAATGTCTTGGCAGCGACCTCCAAAGGTCCGGCAGAGGCCGCTAAGGCTGAGAACCAGTTCGAACAGGCACTGAAAAGCTTGTTCGCAGTATCTGAAGCATATCCGCAGCTTCGCGCTAGCGAAAATTTCCAGCAGCTGCAAGGCGAGTTGGTTGATACCGAAGATAAAATCCAAGCTGCACGTCGGTTCTACAATGGCGGTGTCAGGGACTTGAACACTCGGATCCAACAATTCCCAGCCAACGTAGTTGCAGGAATGTTCAATTTTAAGAATCGAGAATTCTTTGAAGTCGAAGACATGGCTAGCGTTGAAAAGCCAGTCGACGTAAAGTTCTAAGAAAGCGGGTTTTACTTTGTACAAGGCAATTGCGGCAAATAAACGTAATACCATACTCATTATGGTGATTTTCGTGCTGATTATCACGGGAATCGGATATTTGTTCTCGAAAGTCTATGGAAGCACCGGTATATTCTGGGGAACCATGATTGGTGCGGGTGTATATGCGTTCATTCAATACTTTATTGCCGCAAAAATTGCTCTCGGAGTGAACGGTGCGAAAGAAATTAAAAAATCCGACAATCCTCGGCTTTACCGTATTGTCGAAAACCTTGCCATTACCGAAGGCATGCCAATGCCGAAAGTCTATATTATTGACGACCCGGCGCCGAATGCGTTTGCAACGGGACGCGACCCTAAGCATGCGCACGTCGCCGCAACATCGGGTATATTGTCGCTCATGAGTGACCGTGAACTTGAGGCAGTCATGGCCCATGAGATGGGGCATGTCAAGAATTACGATATACGCGTCATGATGATTGTATTCGGACTAGTCAGTGCCATCGGTTTAATCGCCGACTTGTTCCTTCGTATGATGTGGTTCGGCGGTGATGACGATAATCCACCAAGTCCAATCTTCCTGGTTCTCGGTATTGTTGCAGCCCTTATCGCGCCACTCGCAGCCATACTCGTACAGGCAGCAATATCTCGCCAGCGTGAGTATTTAGCTGACGCAAGCAGTGCGTTAACGACCCGTGACCCGGAAGCACTGGCGTCCGCGCTTGAAAAACTCGGAACAAGCGGTACGGCTTTGCGTCGTCAAAACAGCAGCACTGCTCACTTGTTTTTCGCGAGTCCGTTAAAAGGCGCGTCCATAGCCAAACTATTTAGCACTCATCCACCGATTGCTGATCGAGTGGCTCGGCTGCGCTCAATAGGAAACTCGTTTTAATACCGAATCTACCTTCATGGTTAAGACATCAGCAAAATCCGGCAAAGCCAAGGCAATAGCAAAAAAGAAAAAACCTGCCGTTAGCCAGTCTCGTTTTTCGCCTTCATCACTTCGCAGTCGTGCACGCACGTCGTTTAATGAATACCGGTCACGTCGACCCCATAGGAGTTTTCAGTTAACCCGGCGTCGTGACTATGTCCGCTCCTTGAAACTTCCAGGTTACTGGGCGTTTACCGCTTTTGTCTTAAAAACATTCACCACTCATAAGCGGCTATTCCTTTGGCTGGTAGTCATTTTTGCGCTGCTTGAAGCTGTGTTTGTAGGCCTTGCGTCGCAGGATCTTTACTCGCAACTATCCGCGTTACTCGACAATACGAGCGACGGAACATTCACTGGATTTTGGGGATCGGTCGGACAAGCGGGCCTATTGCTGCTTTCTGGGATGTCAGGCGGTTTAACCCCGGAACTTACGGAAGCGCAACAAATCTATTCAGTTATTATATTTCTTTTGACGTGGTTGACTACCGTATGGTTGCTCCGGGCGCTTCTGAGTGGTAACAAACCGCGCATTCGCGATGGTCTGTACAATGCAGGAGCGCCAATTGTACCAACTGGAATAATTTTAATGGTACTAGTACTGCAGCTACTCCCGGTCACGATTGGTGTTATCGCCATGAATGCCGCTATATCGACCCACTTATTCGATACAGGGATTGTTGCCATGCTGGTGTCGATCGCGGTCGGTTTACTCGCAGTCGTGTCGCTGTATCTTATTACCAGCACGGTCATTGCACTCGTAGTAGTGACCTTGCCAGGCATGTACCCCATGCAGGCCCTTCGCGCAGCCGGGGATCTTGTCGTAGGACGAAGAATCCGTTTACTGCTTAGAATCGGTTGGGCGCTCCTTGGTGCTGTGTTGTCATGGGGTATAGTCGTTTTATTTGTAATATTGGCCGACCGTGGCATCAAACAATTGTTGCCGGTCCTTGATTGGCTCCCTCTTGTGCCGGTTACAATCGTGTTCATGAGTGCTGCTGCGGTTGTATGGATGTCCGGATACGTATACCTGCTATACAGAAAGGTAGTCGAAGATGACGCAGCCCCAGCCTAAAGAGCGCATACGTCAGCTCCGCGAACTTATAAATGATTACCGCTATCACTATCATGTGCTGAATGAGTCGACAATGAGCGAAGCCGCTGCGGACAGCCTGAAGCACGAGCTTGCGCAGCTTGAAGAAACATACCCTGAACTGATCACTCCTGACAGTCCAACTCAACGTGTAGCGGGTGTTGCGCTCGATAAATTTAAAAAAGTTGAGCATAAGATCCCAATGATCAGCTTGAGTGACGTATTTGACCGCGCCGAGATTGAAGCATGGGTGAAGCGAATGGACAAAATTCTGCCGGGCACAACGCACCGATTTTTCTGTGATATTAAAATGGACGGTTTGGCCTGTGCGTTGATTTACCAAGACGGAATATTGGTGCAAGCAGTAACACGTGGCGACAGTCGCGTGGGCGAAGACGTGACGATGAATGTCCGAACAATTGAGAACGTTCCGCTTCGGCTACGAGACGGGAATGACGCTATGCTTCGTGGCCGTACGGAAGTACGCGGCGAAATCGTCATGCTCAAAAAAGACTTCGAAGCCTTGAACGAGCGCCAAGCCAAGCTGAATCTGCCACTGTTCAAGAACCCGCGCAACCTCGCGGCAGGAACAATCCGCCAGCTTGACCCGAAGTTGGTAGCAAAGCGGCCTTTGACCTTTTTTGGCTATGACCTGATACGAGATGACCCCGCAGAAGTACCGACCAACCAATCGTCATATGAAACCATGAAGCGAATCGGCATTAGTACCAGTGGGCTACATAAATCGTTTACTTCGCTCGACGGTGTCATGAAGTATATCGACGAACTTGATAGGAAGCGAGGGAATTTGCCGTTCAACACTGACGGCGTCGTTCTTAAAATCGACGACCGCGCTCAATTCGCAAAGCTTGGCGTCGTCGGTAAAAGTCCGCGAGGTGCAGTGGCATACAAATATGCAGCCGAAGAAACGACCGCTCTTATAAAAGATATTGTCATTTCCATCGGGCGCACAGGTGCCGCCACACCTATTGCCGTGTTTGACCCGGTACAAATAGCCGGTACGACTGTACAGCACGCGTCACTGCACAATGCAGATGAAATAGAACGCAAAGATATTCGTGTTGGCGACACAGTCATTGTATACAAGGCGGGTGACATCATTCCCCAAGTCGAGCGGGTGCTTATGGAGCTTCGACCCAAATCTGCTAAGGCTTTTGACTACGAAGCAGAGCTAAAAGCCCAATACCCAGAACTTGAATTCGTCCGGCCTGAAAGTGAGGCCGTCTACCGTATGAAAGGTGCTACCGGTCCGATTTTGCTCAAGAGGGCACTCGAGCATTTTGCATCTAAAGGTGCGCTTGACATTGATACCCTGGGCGAAAAGAATGTCGCGGCATTAGTAGACGCAGACTTGGTGCACGACCTCGCTGATATTTACTTGCTCACAAAAGAACAGTTACTTGAACTCGATCGTTTCGCCGACATTTCGGCTACTAAGCTACTGAATGCCATTGCAGACAAGAAACATCCTCCTTTAGAGCGGTTCGTTTATGGACTCGGCATCCGTCATGTCGGAGCACAGACTGCGATTGACTTGACCGCACATTTCGGAAGCATCGAAGCCTTACAGCACGCTACTATTGAGCAGCTTGAGTCTGTTGATGGTGTCGGCAAGGTGGTAGCCGAAAGTATCGCTGCTTGGTTTGCCGACGAGGATAATGAAAAGTTGATCACCAAGTTCTCGGACTTAGGAGTCAAGCCGCGCTTCGAAAAGAAGCAAGGCAAACTGATGGGTAAGAATTTTGTGGTGACCGGAACGCTTGAATCGATGGGACGTGACGAAGCAGCCGATAAGATTCGCACGCTTGGCGGTACATTCCAAACGAGCGTCGCCAAAGACACGACTTATTTGGTTGCCGGTGGCAAGGTCGGAGCTAGCAAGCTGAAAAAAGCCGAACAGTACGGCACGACCATTCTTACAGAAAAAGAATTCTTAGAACTGCTGTGAACCTTCAGGGTAACCTAGATAAAATTCCCGAACCGCCTGCGCTTGAAAAGGGCAAGTACCGCCACTATAAAGGTAATGAATACGATGTCATCGGTCTGGCGTATCATTCTGAGACGCTTGAACCCCTGGTTATTTATAAAGCGGTCGAATACAAAAAGGGTGCTGAGTTTTGGGCAAGACCATACTCCATGTTCTTTGATCGGGTGACTATCGAAGGGAAAACAGTCCCACGATTCGAGCGTATTGATTAAGTTTTTGGAATATTATTCCGCTCGTCAAGCCACTCCAAAAGTAGCTCGTAGTATGGCGACACATTGTCGGACACATGGATGGTGACTTTATTGTCGCGTTCCATCGCTAGTGTTATACCAAGCCTTTTCCAAACATCAGCCGGCTTGTCGTCGAGCTCGATCATGATGACGGGGAGTAGCTTGTCGACCGCTTTGACAAACCGCGCCTCAGGGTCAACTTTGTCCATATAACCTTCGGCGTAGCTAGCAAGATCTTCAAAGTCAGGCCAATCGTGCCTGATTTGTTTTAATCCATCGCGTTCGCGCTGCTCTTTGGTAGCTGCAAGTGCCTTGTCGAATATGAACGTGTCGCCTGCATGAAGCTCGACGATATCGTGAGCTAGGGCATATTGCAAAATCTTAAGTAAGTCGAGCTCTGGTGCTACTTTCGGCTGCAAATACCAGCACGTCATCGCTAGCCCATAACTATGTTCGACGTCATTTTCAGGTCGCCCGGCATCACCCATCGGCGGAGTGCGTAGTACTTTTGCAAAGTCGGCAATCATACGCTGTAAATCAGCCAAGCGGTCCATAGAAGGGTGGTCGGTCATAAAACAAGTATACTAAAGCTATGAAACAAGTCGTGTATGTCACGGGTAATCCCGAAAAAGCAGCCAATTTTTCCCGTCATATAGGGCTTGAGGTTCGTCACCATCCGGCAGATCTAGACGAGATTCAGACGCTCGACACGTCGGAGCTAGTGGAGCACAAGGCTCGTCAGGCGTATGGCCAACTACACGAACCGGTCTTAGTCGAAGACGTCACGTTGACGTTTGACGCATGGGATGGATTGCCGGGCCCGTTTGTTAAGTTCTTTGTGAAGAACGGACTAGACGAAGGTCTTAATAAAATGTGTCGGATGTTAGACGGATTTAGCGACAGGAGTGCTGAAGCGTCGTGTACGTTCGGCTACTTTGATGGCTCCGACCTACGGCTCTTTACGGGAAAGATTCGTGGTCATATTGCGAAAGAACCTCGCGGGAGCAATGGATTCGGATTTGACAGGATTTTCATTCCTCAAGGAGGCAGCATGACGGCGGCCGAATTGGACGAGTCAGGGTATGATAAGTACTATACAACCATAAAACCATTTGACGCCATAAGGAATTTTTTGCTCGATGAACGAAAAAACTAAGCAGCGCAGACTTCGACGTTTTACAACCGCGATTGCAGGCGGATCGGTACTTATTGTTGGTATTATCGCTATTCCATACCCGGGCCCTGGGTGGCTGATCGTGTTTGCGGGCCTTACTATTTTGTCACGTGAATTCCCATGGGCTGCGAATGTTTTAAAGTTTACGCGAAAAAAATACGACGACTGGAATCATTGGGTAAAAAGGCAACATTGGACAGTCCGTGCCATTACATTCATATTAACGGCGGTTGTCGTCGTTATGACTTTATGGCTACTCAATGCCTACGGACTTTTGAACGACTGGCTCAATCTTGGCCAAGACTGGCTTTATTCTCCGTTCACAAAATAAATAACATGGCAAAAGCCATGCTTTAGGGGGAGGAGTTCTTTTTGAATTCATTTTAAAAAAGAAACGGAGGGGCGAGCCCCTCCTGTTTCAATTACCAAGAGCGCTGTCGGAATGAACCGCCGCCGTTGTTGCCGCCGGCTGGACGATCTTCTTTAGGTCGGGCTAGGCTGACGTTAATAGTACGTCCGTCCAGTTCCTTACCATCGAGTTGATCGACAGCTTTTTGGTTGTCCGCGTCGTTTTCGAATTCAACGAATCCGAAACCTTTTGAACGACCAGATTCACGGTCGGTAATGACGCGAGCGCTCGCGACAGGACCGATTTGCTCAAAGTGAGCTTTTAGAGAGT
>ERZ761597.61-NODE-61-length-27695-cov-6.395984_pt1 | contig 27695 bp, 32 predicted proteins | sample MGYA00433093_ERZ761597 | MGnify/ENA primary metagenome ERZ761597 (study PRJEB28899, sample SAMN03785557) | bioreactor sludge metagenome | biome: EBPR Sludge; feature: EBPR Bioreactor; material: 0.22µm filtered reactor supernatant | place: Saint Lucia: Queensland... | reverse complement strand
GCAGAGGCCTGAAGAGCCTTGTGTCCCCAGTTCAAGTCTGGGAGGAGCCACCAAATGTAATATCAATCGTCTGACGTAGGTCTGACGATTTTTATATGCAGCCCATGAATTAGTAAAAATACTACTTGCGCTAGTTTTGCCGCAGTGCTACAGTAACCGCAATAGTTGTTGAGAAAACTATGAAACAAACATGAGGAAAAATGAGAATGTTGGCAACACTCAGACATATGGAAAAAATCTACAAAGCATGCCTATTCGTACTAGCGGTAAGTGGAATCGCGCTTACTTCGAGTACGTTAGCGACTCCGAGTACTGCATCGGCCGCAACCTGTGCAAGCGAACCGACCACAACAACGGGGCGTGTATCACAGCAGGTTACTGTGCCAAGCTCGGACACCTATACAATATGGAGTCGAATTAAGGCGCCAGATAGTAATCCTGTCGAATACAAAGCATATATTGACGGGCAATGTTTTACTATCGGGCAAACGGCACAGACTCCCAATACTTTGACATGGGTAGATTACGAAAACGGCTCAACCGTAGATAAAGCAACCGTTTCACTGACAGCTGGAACACACACACTAGTACTTACCGCCGGTACGCAAGATCTCGAACTAGACCGAGTCATGCTACTATCTGATAACTGTACACCAACGGGCACCGGTGATAACTGTAACAATGACACGACGTTGCCGACTACTTCTATCTCAAGTCCTACGACTGGCGCTACCGTCAGCGCATCGGTAGCGATAAATGCGACTGCGTCAGACAACGATGCTATCGATTATGTAGAATTCTACCGAAATGGATCTACGCTACTTGGGACCGATTCTAGCTCGCCGTATAGCTATAACTGGGATACAACATCGGTAAGCGACGGATCACATTCATTGACCGTCAGGGCATACGATTTGTCTGGCAATGTTCGCACAAGTACGGCTGTGAACGTCACCGTAAATAATAATTCTCAGCCAGCGGATGCTTCAATCACGAGCTTCTCGGCATCACCAACCTCAATTACTGATCAACCTGGCCAAAGCTCCTCCCTAAGCTGGAGCGTTAGCGTAGGAGCGAACTGTACGATCAATAACGGAGTAGGTGCTGTAAGCATGACAGGGAATAGGTCAGTATCACCAACCGTAACAACGGCATATCAGCTATCATGTGACGGATTATTCGGTGGTGCATCTGATTCTGCTCAAGCGACGGTCACCGTCACGCCAGCTCCCGATACAGACGGCGACAGCGTAAAAGACTATATCGAACAAGCTGGTCCAAACTCAGGCGATGCCAATAACGACGGTACTCCAGACTGGCAGCAGTCGAGTGTGACTTCATTCGTGAACAGTCGAACTGGTGCGTACAATACACTTGCAGTCACTGGAGACTGTACGACTCTCGGTGGGGTATCATCAGCCGAAGGTAACGCATCATTCCTCATGGGTGTAACAAGCTTCAATGTTGGTTGTGCCTCTGCGGGTCAAGATGCGAATGTAACATTACTGCTTGATAAAGTGTATGACACATCTAGCTGGGACGTTCTTAAGGTGAACGGCGCACTCACGAGCCAAACAAATATTTCTGCGCAGTCGACACTGGCTACTGTTTCGATCGCAGGCGTCCCACGAACCGCACTTACCTACACAATTCGTGACGGTGGAGCGTTAGACGAAGACGGAAGCGCAAACAGCACGATCGTAGACCCAGTCGCATTTGCGTCACGACTCTCCGGAGTTGGTGCACCAGATACTGGTGCAAAAACGGATGTAGATATCATACGACTCGCTTCAATTAGTATCGTCGTGCTTATGGCATTAGCAGGGTTGTGGTACGCTGGAAGCATTAATCGTGCGATAGAATGGCTTAAAGGGGAGTAATCATGGCACTGTCTATCAAAGAAAAATTGCAAGCAAAAGTCGCTGGACGATTCAAATGGCTTACAAAAAAGACTGCCATTTTAGGCGGAGCTGCGTTGATACTGATACCAGCTGTTGTAGGGGCCTTCTCCTACGGAGCAATGCTAAGCGTTCAGCCAGAGAGCGGCACACTAAGCGGCGGTACAACGACCGTTGCGGATGCGAGTGCATCTGGTGGTCAATCAGTTAAATTCGGTGCACCCGGACCATGTCCAGGTAGCCCGAATCAACCCGATGGTGAAGACCCATGGGGTGGCTGCTGGCCAGGACCTGAGACAACCGGTGTACCGAGTGGTGTAAGCCTGACTGCGTATGGTGGCCCATGCACAATTAATGATTACAACTCAGTCAGTCCTGTCACAATAACCGGCGTCGATGCAACCTCTTGTCCAATGATTTCGGTACAGAATAGTATCGACGTAAACATCACAAATAGTAAGTTACCTGTTATTAATATGACCAACGCGTCTGGAGACCTTACCGTTACTGACTCTGAGCTACACGACGGTGGTGGATACTACGGGGTACTATGGGGGCACAACATCACCGCTCAGCGAGTGCATATCACTGGTGGGCAGCACTCAGTTCACTGTGAAGGTGCGTGTTCAATCACTGATTCGTACTTGACGGGCCAGAACGCGCCAGATGGTGCTGCCACACATAACAACGCATTTATCTCAAATGGTGGTGTGAATATGCAAATTGGACACAACACCTTGCATTGTAGTCCTGAACTAAACGCCGATGACGGCGGCTGTACGGCTGACCTATCACTATTCGGTGACTTCGATATCTTACAAGACATTACCATTTCTAATAACTTGTTCATGGCAACACCGTCCGGCGGATTCTGTGGATCATTCGGATATAACCCAGGTAAGCCATACGGAAGTAACCCAACCAACATCGCGGTAACAAACAACGTATTCCAGCGCGGCAGTAATAATCAGTGTGGCGTATTCGGACCAACTACCTCATTCATTGCTGCGAACGGCAACACATGGAGTGGCAACGTCTGGGACAACGGCGGCACAATTAGCCCGTAGCAACGATCAAATGATACTTAGTAATAACGGAGCTGAATAATCAGCTCCATTATTAGTGTTAAAGCTGTATGTGTCGCGCGACGAGGAGTAATACAGAAAAAACAGCTACGGCAAGTACAACGAGCAGACTACCAACACCACTGGCTGGTAGCTTGCCAGCTCGGATTGCCGCATCGGCAACTTTGTAGCGAGCATAGCCAATCAGTGACAGTGTGCCGCCAAAGGCAATCGCACCAATTCCAGCAACTGTACCATAGGAAGAATCGGTTGCGATGAATGCGACCGCAACTCCACCGGCAATTAGTGTCAGGCCCGTACGTACCCAGGCAAGTAGGGTTCGCTCGTTTGCAAGCAGGAATCGAATATCAATGTCTAGATCATTACGAGGCTTATTCCACTTAAACATACTGTAATTGTAACAGTAATCACAGTAAGGATTGGGTATGGCCTGTAGTATAAAACCAGGAGGAACTATGTCATCTGTAAAAGAAATTGAAGATACAATTGCCGACGAAAGAAATAAGCTTGATGCCGTTCAGGCTCAAATCCAGCAAGCACGCGATCGTGATGAGCTAGATCTAGCCGAAAGTCTCCAACGTCAAATGACTGAGCATTCCAATCAAATATCACGCCTGCAATCCGAACTACCGGGCGCGATTGAGAAAGAAAAGCAAGAAGCTGCCGATAAGGCCCAGCAAGAGCAAAAGAAAGAAGATCGGGGCTTCGGCTTGAGTGATATCTTTGGTTAATCAAACGATCCGGTGGTAACATCGCCAGCACGTTCATAGTCGGCAAATATAACTCCGGTTGAAGTGACAAATGATTTTTTCAATTTAAATGCTGCCGCTATCGAGCCGTTATCGAACAGTTTTTTGCCGTTACCTAAAGTAACAGGGAATATCTTCAGCCATAGCTCATCAACAAGGTCGTTTTCAAGAAGAGTCTGCACCATGTCGCCGCTACCGTGGACTTGAAGCATTGGCCCGTCGGATTCTTTTAGCTCTTTGATCTTTTCAACTACATCGCCATCAATTAACACCGACTTCTCCCATGTAAGTTCCGGAGACGAATTAGACACGACATATTTAATAGCCTTATTAAATGGTATTGTCACCGGTCCATTCGGATCCTGCTTTGGCCAGTAGCCAGCAAAAATTTCATACGTTTTGCGGCCTAGTAATAGGTCGAATGGCATACTCATTTGCTTATTCATTTCTTCGCCAGAGCTTTCGTCCCAATAAGGAACGGTCCATCCACCGTATTTAAAGTCGCTTGATGTATCTTCTTCTGGCCCACCAGGTGCCTGCATAACACCGTCTAAACTTATGAACGATAGTACAACTAGTTTTCTCATACATATAATTATACTCCTGCGCAAGTTCACCCAGGCGGGTGTACCATAGGTATATGTGTAGAAACATTAAGCAACTTTATAATTTTGAACCACACGCAACGAACGACGAAGTGCACGCAGCGGCGCTGCAGTTCGTACGGAAAATCTCGGGCATGAATAAACCGTCGCAGGTTAACGAAGAAGTATTTAATCAAGCCGTGCATCAGATCGCACACATTAGCCAGCATTTATTAGAAGACCTGGAAACAAGTGCACTACCAAAAAATAGGGAAGTTGAAGCAGCAAAAGCTCACGCGCGTGCGGCAAAACGGTTCGGCGTATGAGCGTGAGCAAAGACTATCTTTCTGGTTTACTAAATAGCGCGTTAATCGTAGCCGGCATAACTGCTCTCGTAAGTGTATACGGCATGACTTACCAACTCGGTTATTATGACTATTTCGGAATTAATCCGGTTGTAGCTGGCATCGAAATTGATATTTTGACTCTAGCAAATGGTGGATTCTATCCAGCAATTAGCCTAATCACCATAGTTGGACTAGTTGGTTTGGTAGTACTGTATCAGAAATGGCTAGAAACAAATCCAATACGCACTCGCCTAGTACGGAATATAATTGGCTACATTCTATTTTTTGCACTGATGGTAATAGCAATTTTCGCTTCTTCAAAGGAGCCTCTCTCCGAAAGAATCCCAATATTTTTATCAACTACAGTTATCGTGGCGCAGCTATTTTATTCGACAGTTGTTAAATACAAGCATGCCAAGGCGTTAGATGATCACGAAAAATTATATAAGTTATTTCTGGCAAGCCTAGCGGGCTATGAACCAGATGAGCCTAAGAAAGCTAAAAATAAAAAGACCTATCCATTATCAATTATTGGTCCAATCGCATGCGTGCTCTTTATATCAGTGAGCTTAACCTTAGTTAAAGAGCTAGCGTTCACCAACGCCTCAGTTCAACAAGACTTCACTGTGTTAAATGCAGATAATGAGAGGATTCAGACCGTCGTTATCGCCCGTTCAAAGGACGGACTGATTGTAAAAGAGTACGATACAAAAATTGGATTTTTCTTTAATGACTATAGGATTATTCAAAATGCTAATGACTTACGGTTCTCCGTACAAGAATTACCGAATTTTAAGTAAATCCCCACTGGGATCTATCCTTCGGTAACTACTTCAAATCCACCGTATGCCATTTTTGTCATGTCATTCGGCATTTCAAACGCATCACCATCGAACGGCATTTCGCTCATTTCGGCCATCACTTTTGCGTTTACTTCGTTGCGGTGTTCTTTCGACTCAAACACAATCCAAGAAAACCATACGTTGTCATCATCGCCAGCACCGGTCATCTCTTTATATGCGCGAGATTTCATATCACCCATTTCTTGCTGCTTCAGGTCGTCACCGCGGCATTCAAAGTACTGCAGTGCGCCGTGCTTCATCCACGAATCGCGGCCAAGTTCCGCCATTTTTTGGTATTCGGCTTCCTTGCCTTTTGGTACTACAAGTACAAATCCATCTACGTATTTACCCATTGCACCTACTCCTTTACTTGAAGTTGTATCTCTTACAATTTTAGCACCTGCGCGAATTAAAAAGGGAACCTATAAACATCCGTCAGAATAAATTTGGAGCAGCATTATTGTTGAAGTTAAAACTTTAACTTATATCATAGTGGCTCGTACTGGAAGAATTGGTCTGCCTGAGCTCCCTTAGATCTTACCCATACTGTTGATGGCTGTTTCTCGATAATTATCTCACCGTTATCGTTTACCGGTTGATAGAAAAAAACTGAAACTGCTGGAGACAATGAATTGCTGGGTGCAATTTTGAGCGGCGGTGCGACATAATATATCTCACTATCCTGCGGATACGGGTGGTTCTTTTCTATATCAACATCTACGCCCCTGTTATGAACCATAACATCCATAACGATACTGCCGGGACGAAGCTCTGCCATATCGAGCACATAATGCACTGTTGAGTTTTTACTTATATCAGTTTTTCTATGGGGCTTACTCGATATTTCAATATAATTCCCATCAAAGTTCTCGGGCGGTGGTGATGACAGTGCGTGAGATAAACCATTAAGAGGAAACGCTCCGGTAAAGATAATGTGAGGTGGGACCGCAATGTCGGATAGTGAAATGGCTTCGCTATCATTTAATACAGTTTCCCTTTGCAGGCTTTTCGTATTATACCCATTGATATGAGCTTTCCCGGAACTATGCCAGGATGCGTAAGGATTAAAGCATGTAGCACCTTTGGTAATGTCATTACTAAGGTTGATATCAATGAGTCCACCGGTTCGGAAGGAAAGTTTGTTGGTGGGTTTGCGTGACTGGTAAAGATGTCCTATGGGTGGTTTGAGGTAAACTGACAGTCTGTCATTAGGCTCATCAATTACCTGTAAATCAACCATGCGGTAAAAGTTATTGCCCCGTCTAAGAAGGAACCTATGTGGGAATTCCTGTGGGTCAGACGGCTCGTGTAAAATTTTGCTCTTCTTTGCCATGAATATATTTTAGTAGAATAAAATCCTAGCCTTAGGTTATAACCTCAATTTCAATCTGTAAAATAGCATCTTTTGTCTCGTGAGGTCGACTTAGCTAGACTTAGGTTGAAACCGCCCGGCCTATCAATAAACAAAAAGCTCCCGAACAAGGGAGCTTTTCTAAGTGTCATCTTGGTGCAGTTAATGATACGTATCTCAGACTTTTGGATATACTCATAGACTTTCAAGATGAGCTTCAACATCCACCACTAGAAGGGCTCGAATTAGACAAGATTAAAGCACGAGAGTCAGAACTGATAGCATACTAAATTAAACAGGGTAAAGTTGCTCTAAAAAAGAGTTAGGTACTATTCTTTTACGAACTTCTCAATTATTCTCTGTTTTATTGCCTCAAGCTCATCTTGAGTAAATTGCTGCGAATATCGCCAAATCCTTCCATCTGCATTAAAAGCTGCAAGATATTGCTCGCAGTATATTTTTGGATTAATGTGCAGAATAGAACCCTCTCGCTTCCAGCCTGCATCTAGATTATATGCATACGCAAGACTATGCCCCTTAATACTCAGCCATTGATGTGCGACGATATTGCGCCATGCGTGTATGTCATTAGCTATGAGGGAGAAGTTGTCAGCGCTGTCGTCCTTGTCAACGTACCTCTCCAAAAATAGCTTATAGCCCCTTGAGCCCTTGTCATTAAAGAACACCTCGGAAATTGTCAGTATTGCCGCATGAACTCCCAAAAACATAAGTGTGGTCTGCGGATAACGTAAATCACTAACGGTCGCCCTAATTTCATTGTTAAAAAAGTTATCAATCGAATTAAGTAAGGTCTCGATAGATTCGACAGGTGAGCCATCCTGCAATCTTTTAAGACGACCCTCGGCAGTTTCTCCTAAATGTGAGTTATTCTTTGCCATAGTATCCCCGCAAATAAACGACGTAGCCTAAATGGATTCTGAGCCTTCTTCGACTGACGCTTCCTCCTTCTTAGGGGAGTTGAGTAACATAGAGCTGCTCATTACCCTAAATAGTGGGTCTGACCTCGTGAGTTCGATTATGACGTCCTCTTTAACATTATATTTGAAATCATCCTGTAGCTCTGCGTAGTTGAATTCATCCATATTAACAGTCGCAATGTATTGGAGCTCATCCTCTGCAAAATTCTCATGAATATAGTTCAGATATTGAATTGAGCTATCTTTCTCGATAAGACCAAATATGAGGTTGTCGTGAATATACATACCGTAAGTCTTCCCAGATGTAGCGGGACTCTTATGCAGAGCAGCATCGTATATCGCAGCCGTCATTTGATTCGCCCCCGTACTGCCTGCGGCTTCTGAGGTTACATTAAATCTAAAGAAGTTAGTAATGTTGCTTGGTGAAAATTTTGAATTAACAGCAAAATCAAAGCTAGCCTCTACACTAGAAGTGACGTACTTGTGAATATCAAGGAATGTCTTCTGAAATTCAGACTTTATAGCTTTCTTATCTGCTACAGCACGGCTCAACTCTCCAACGGCAATCGCAAATTGTGTGTTAGCACCATTAGCTTCGTTAGTCGCTGATTCGTGCTCGTGTAGAAGTGCTTCGTAATTCTTGAATTCATTCACTTCCTCTCTGTAGACTCGGAAAGATTTTACAATGTGATTCTTCTTTGTCTCGCTGATGTCACTATAGAACTTGCTTACTTTAGTACGTCGAACCGCTATCTTTGCCTCGATAGCCTCAAGTCGTTTCCTAGCATCAGCCTGCTTCACATCAACAAGCTCAGTTTTATACCTTGAGAGTTGGTCTCTGAACTTCCTAACTTGCTCAAAGTCCTTTGTTACCAAATCACCCAAGCCTGCTTTAAATTGATTGAAGACAATGTTCAAGTCCTTGTCATCAATGTATATGTCATCCTTGAAGTCTTCTACGAAGGCGGCAAGCTCAGAGATTTCAAATTCAATCGACTTTTTATCGAGCACTAGCGTTTCAAGCTCAGCCTCTATTTCGTTAACCTCACTACTTCGTGTCTGAAGAGAGTCTAGAATCTGAGAATACTCAAAATTATCTTCCAGATTTGCAACCTTATCCTCAAGGGCATTTTTCCTTGCCTGAAGTTTGTCTATTTCTAGACCTTGAGCCTTTAGCTCTTTATTTACTTTCGTGATTCTTTTTCTTGCGGCACCATAAAACTTGTATGCGTCCGAGATACTTTTCAGCACTTTAACTGGCAATTCAAAAAAGTAATAATGTATTTTCAATAGGTCATTATAGGAGCTCTTGTATAGGTCACCGAATTCCTCGTAGGTGTAACCCGACTCTTTTATGAAGAAGTTGAAATAGTCTCGCATGGTAATAGGAGCGGTATTAAATTGAAGCAAGTTTTCCAAATACTTCTTTGCAGTAGTCGTGTCATAATCATCAAATTCGCTGTTTATTCCAGTCTTTATGCGAACTTGGCCTGACTTACTGCGCCCGACAATAACATCCGTACCATCCACCACCATGTGAAGGTAGACGAGCTCATTTCTCCCCAGATACTTATCATTAATTCGTAAGACTTTACTGTTTTGCGTCTTAAATAGGCAGAAGTTGATTAACTCAGTAGATAAAGTTTTACCTACGCCATTCATCTTCTTCGATTTAATAGAGCCGTCTGAGTTCGTGCTTTTTTGACCACAAATGAGATTAATGCCTGGCTTGAAATCGATAGCCCTAAAACTATCGTCCTCAGAATAAAGTCGCACCAATCTAATGTTCATCCACCACCCTAACTATACCGTTATCTAACTCGATTATACCGTTCATGTTTAAGAAAATTAAGCCATAAAATAGCTGTTTCGCATCCGCGTCGGGATGACCTTGTTTTACCAAGTTGATAATTCTAAATACCGACTCCTCGTTCTTCTTGCTCTTCTTGAACATCTTTAAGATGATGTAGGCAAAATAAACAGGACTGGTCTTAAAACTACCCTCTCTATCAAGGACATTAACGCTCATAGACCAGCTCCTTCGGATTCGGCAACAACTTGCACATATATAGTTGGTAGTACAGATAGTTTTCTATTTGGCTTTCAGATAGGAGGTTAATCGACGCCCTTTGAATTAAGTCTTTGCGAACAATATCCAGTGCCTCAACGGGATTATCTGATTTCATGAGAGCCTTTTCGCTCTCCCTGGCTAAGAAAATTTGTAGCTGTAGACGCTCCGATGTATCTAGTTTCTCAAAAGCCCGCCTAAACAGCTTCTCTTGCTGTAGCTCGATAACATTCCTATAGCAATCCTCTATGTATGACCAGTACTTGCTAAACCTTTCACGTTTCAAATCAAGGTCGCCAGTATCGGCCACGGAATCAAGATACTTGTCTTCGCTAGATTCGTCTTGTTCTTCTTTCGCCAATTTAACAATTTCACTGAAGAACTTGTTTACAAGATAGTCCTCAATAGTTATTAAACTAGTCCTATCATTAGGAAGGTTGAGGTTTTTTCTTAGGTGCTCCAAAATAGCTACCTTGGAATCGTCTTGTAGCTTAGCAATTATCGAAACTAGCTCATTTAATGAAAGGACGTGTCCAGTGTCAAACTTGTACTTACCGTTTGTCGTGAATTTTTTATATTTTGGCTTGTCGGGCTTAAGCACGACAACGTACAGGCTATCAAAGTTGAGATACTCTTTTCGGTCTTTGCTCTCGAATTTCTCAATAGTTTTGGTAATCTTGCTTCGGACTGAAGTAGAAGTTACCTGAATAGCAATTCGCTTGGCTTTATCACCAAGGTCAATACCTGGATGATTCTGGTCATCGTAGGTATTTAGATTCGCAAGACTACACTTCCACAGCGGGTTGAGCACTGGAATTAAAAAATTCTCCGAATAGATATTTACATCAGTAAGCCCAGAGGCATTGTCCGCACCGACATACGCAACTAACCACGTCAATAGACGTTTTATTTCATTGTCAGTATCTGCGGTAGGAAAAATATGCACGGCTAGCCTGATTATACCCATATTCACACAATCTGAATACGAAGATACTAAACGTTCTTGCTGCACAATACAGAAATTAGCAGACACTACAATCTTGACGAATTGGAGAAGTCGATTAAGGATGCAGAAGTAGCTCACGCCAAGTTGAAAGTCAGACTTGAAGCCCAAAAAGAGGTGGTTTTGAAATATGAAGAATATCTCAAACTTTTCCGTTTTATCCCTGTTATTTTGTCCAATGTTCAGTACCTAGGAGTGATGGACGAACTATTAAGATTTTTCTACTTAAACTTTACTATTCACCCTATCAACGGCAAGTTTCTTAAGGGGTCAGAGGTCACGTTTACACTAAAAGAACCCAGGATAGGGTTCTTAAGTGCCAATGATTTCGTTCTTGGTGCGGGTTAGGAGACTCTAACTCCTGGCCTCTTCCATGGCAAGGAAGCGCTCTAACAACTGAGCTAAACCCGCAAGCTGTTACAGAGAGTAATTATAGGTAAAGAATGGGAGTTTATCAAGGGTTAGAAGCGTGTATACTACATGCATGAAACATAAGCGGATTGTACTCACGAGTTATAAAACACTATTTGCAGTTTTGGCACTCAGTTCGATTGCGCTCGAAATTGTGACACTGCAGCAGCGCGGAGTATTTAATCCTGCCAACTTCTTTAGTTTCTTTACAATACTCTCGAACATTTTTGCGGCGCTTGCACTGATGGTTTCAGCGGTATTTATTCACCGCGGAATGAGAAGCCGAAAACTGAACATACTGCGCGGAGCAGCGACACTATATATGACATTAACTGGCGTCGTGTTTGCAGTGTTACTCTCGGACTTAGATCCTAGCTTGTTGACGGCAGTGCCCTGGGACAATACCGTACTACACTACATAATGCCGATCGTATTGTTCATTGATTGGGTTATCGATCCGCCAACTTCACGGCTACGGTACCGACATGCCGCGCTTTGGCTCCTGTTCCCGTTAGTATATGTGACCTATTCGTTGATTCGTGGGCCAATTGTTAACTGGTATCCATACCCATTTTTGAATCCGGCGAATGGTGGCTACGGCCAAGTAGCAGTAATTTGCGTGGGCATTACGGTATTTACATTGCTAGCGGCACTTCTAATTCGCGGTCTATCACTTAGACTCGTGCGCACTAAGTAGCCTGCTTAAAATAAGTTGAAGATTTACAAAACCTGACTACAGGAATATATTTGGTTTAACAAGACAGACACGAGTGGGCTTCACAATCATTATCTATAAGCGAGGAGAAGATATGAGAAAGCTAAAGTCACTAGTTGCTGTCACGGCACTACTTACATTGCCACTGGTTGCAGTACCAGTATCGGCAGTAGAAAACACATGTACGATTACAAACACAGGCCCAGGTTCAAATAATACCTGTGAAGTGAATACAACGTATCGCTGTGAAGTACGGAACAATACCGTCGTGATACTCGACAACAATAATAATCAAGTTGCGACGAGCGGTAGCGCAAATGGTAGCGGAAACACGAGCGGCGGTAATGCGACTAGCGGTTCTGCCACAAATAGTAACGGCACCACATTTACCTTCACGGTAAATAACGAAGGCTGCAGCGTAGGTACTGTAACGACACCACAGCCAGAACAACCAGTCGGTGGATCAGGGGGTGCGGGTGAAGTAGTAGCAGCGGCTACACCAAAACCGACTGTACTTGCTAAGACGTCTGGTGAGAGTGTACTGCCGATCGTCGCTGGTATGATCGCTGCGTTGGCGACAGCCGTTGTGGCTATTCGTAGCTACGCAATGCTACGCAGTAATTCGTAGGTAGTATCCATGCGTCAGCTTGCTGACAAATTATGGTTTCCGGTCGCTGCAACCATATGTAACCTTATGGTATGGGGTATGTTCAGCATTTTGAACGTACCTCACATCGATGTGGCTGCATATGCACCCCAGCCATATGTTCATCGGGTGAAGTTTGTTGCAACAAAAGGTGTACCAGTTCGAATTGTAGTTCCAGCACTTAGTTTGAATTTGCCTGTCACACCTGGCTCATTCGATCCAAACACAGAAGAATGGACGCTGAGTGATGATTCAGCGTATTATGCAACTTTTTCGGTACCAGTGAATGACAGCAATGGAACAACATTGATTTACGGACATGCTAAGCCGATGATGTTTGGGCCTCTCACGGCGCTCAATGCTGGCATGAAGATCGAGGTTCATACCGATACCGGTAAGATATTCGATTATACCTATGCGAGCGTACGCGAAGTGATACCTACGGATACTTCGGTACTAACAGATGTTGGGCCTCCGACTCTCGTACTTCAAACTTGCAGTGGGCCATGGGACGCGTATCGAGCACTATACACATTCACATTTGACGGAGTGCGAAACGTATGACGGACATTATGGTGCTGATTGCTCCACTTGCAGCTATTGCCGCATGTGGATTGCTGTTTGCTGCGTTACTCATAATTGCCGTGCAAGATATGTTTGCGGCTCGTCGGCAAACAGTGAACGGGCGAACGCGGTTACTGCCAGTTACATTCATCGTTGAAGCGACCAACAACCCAGTAGACGTGGCATCGATGTGTATAGGTATTAAAGAAGCAAAATTAAAACAAGTTGACATAGTGATTGTAAAGCGCAGTAGCGCGACTTCGGTCGCGGTACTCAAACAGATATGTATGAACGCAAAATTGCCGGTAAAAATCTATTCACCGCGAGCAGGTAAAAGCGCAATTGAAATAGCCAGATTGGCATATAGCCGAAGTCGCAAAGGTCAGGTGGTAGTCATTGCATCTGCCAATCAATGCCTTGATCCTGGTTTAGTTCATCGTCTCGCTAAAGGCGAGTACATTCCTAAAAATACGATCTATAATTTGCCAATTACACGCGATGTTTCCGGGTTCAATGGAGTGCTGTTGCTGCTGCAAGAATCGAGCACCTGGATGTACGATCGTTTGCAACGCCTGGCTAGGCCCAGTCAGCAGCTGGTACAGGGCAGCGTATATGCACTTCGAGCGGAAACGTTGTTCACACAAAGCAAAAACGCAGTTCATGATCTACCGGCCCGAACTGTGATGCTACATAAAAATCACATAAGAACTGGTGTGCGCAGGAAGGTAATGCCGGTTGTGGTAGCGGCAGTGATTATAATTCTAGGCACAATATTAGCTGCAGTAGCTATTTCTGGCCCTGGGTTAGAAGCTTTTACGATTACTTGGATGACCGCAGCACTTTTGGGACTTTCTGCAGTAGTATTTAATCCAAATGTATCGTGGAAAAGCCGCGGTATTACAACAGCGTGTACGGCGTTTATGCCAATTTTACTACTCTTAACACTAGTCATAAAGTCATCTGATTAACAGAGTAATATACTCTGTTAATCAATTAGCGTTTAAGGCAAAATTAGTATTTATGTGAATTATTTCACATACACGAGATGTGCGACGGGAATATTATGAAAATATTCACTGCGAGAATAGTGGGGAGGAAATTATGAGTGCACGACATGGCTGGAGAAGCATGAATAAAGACGCATCGTTCGCCTCTGCTCGCATGCTCATAGGTGGCGCATCCTCTGTTGGCGCAATTATAATCGTCTCAACTGGTGTGACTGCCGCATCGACATTCAGTGCCAGTCAAGTATCTGAATTTAGCTCGAGCACAGGCAGTGCTAAGACAGAAGTTAAAGCAGATACATCAACCAAGCCAGCTGATCCTCAACAAGACTACGAACAGCAGTCATACACAGAATCAAGCGACGGAACATCACAAACAAGACACTACAGCTCCTCAACGACTGACACAAACGGAAATCAAGTAAAAGAGGAGCGAACCTACACAACAACTATCGATGGCGGATCAGCCATCGATATTAATTTGCAATCAAATTCCTCATCGAATGGCACTTCATCAAATAGCTCTAACTCATCAACCAGTATAAATATCAGTTCAAGTACGCAAAGTTTTACAAGTACACCGTAAGTGTGGTCGATCGATCTTTGGCCGTTCTACGAGCAGCCGAAGATCGGGTGAACACCCGAGTAATCAACCCTAAGGAGGAAGAAAATGAAAAAGATCCGAACAACAATTACTACGGGTGTCGCATCATTGGGCCTCGTTGTTGGTATGGCGGGATTCGCCGGAGCAACGACGGGAACCATCGGTACGACTGGTCCGAACTCTAACAACCAAGTGACTGACAATACCATGTGGAATGGATCTGTTAAGAACAACAATAGCCTTACGGCTACTAGTTCAAACGGTCAGGGAGCTTCAAGTGGAAGTGCCAACGTAAGCGGCAACACAACTGGTGGCGGTGCTACTAGCGGTGCAGCTTCGAACGCAAACTCTACTATGGCTTCTGTTAGCGTTAGCAACAGTGGTGCAGGTGGAGGCTGGGCAATGCCAGCAACATCGTCTAACAGCGGTACCATCAACAACACTGGTCCAAGCTCTAACAACCAAGTGCAGTTCAACAGCCACTACAACATGACAGTTGAAAACAATAACAATGTTACTGTGAGCAACACGAACAGCCAATCTGCATCAAGTGGAAGCGCGAATGTAAGCGGCAACACCACCGGCGGCAACGCAACAAGTGGTTCAGCCTCTAACACCAACTCTTCAACTACAACCGTAACGGTAAGTAACTAAAAGAGTTCAATTCCTGAGATATGGGGAGGGATAATTCCCTCCCCGCCAGGATAGTCATATTTCCGTAAGTGTGCACAAGAAAGGTCGTGTATGAAACTTAGCCGAAAGATCACAATCCCGTTAACATACGCAACCTGTCTTGTGCTTGCTTTTGCCTCGCCGGTATCGGTCTACGCCGAAGATCCCGTTGGATCTGAGCAGACTGAACCAACCCCAGTCGAGCCCGTTCAACCGGAGCCAGCTCAGCCAGTTGCACCAGAGCCTGCTGAGCCCGTAGCGCCGGAGCAACCAGAGCCTGCAAACCCAGTCCCGCCCGAACCACCCGAAACATTTACTTTCGATGCTGCAACGCAGAAATGGAATTCAAATAAGTGGCAGTGGGACGCCGCAAGTGGCAAATACGTTCAAACACCAGCCGAAGCCCCAAAGGTAAATGTGCAGCCAAAAGAAGGAACCAATTCCACATCAGCTACCAACACAAGCATTGCGAATGCACTCGATTCAATCGCTAAAAGCGGCAATGCTGGAGTAACAGGAAATACAACTGGCGGTAGTGCGCTGACCGGTAATGCCTCGGCTGCGGCATCGATTATCAATAACGTTAACTCAACGATGTCGAACTCGAGCAATAAAGAAGCAGCTAACTTTGTAATGGATATCATGGGTGACGTTAACGGCGACATTATGCTCGAACCAATGCTGCTCAAAGCTATGCTTGAAGCAAAAGCTGGTCAAGTTTCTGGTGGATCAATGACAGCAACGAATTCTGCAGGCATAAAGAATGACGTGAATCTGACAGCCAAAAGCGGTGATGCAACTGTTTCTGGCAATACCAATGCGGGTGACGCAACCAGCGGCTCAGCCAACGCCATGGCCAACGTCATGAATCTCGTAAATTCCATGATCGCCGCAAATCAATCGTTTGACGGTACGATTAATATTTACGGTAATTTGAACGGCGACATATTGATTGCTCCTGACTTCCTAGCTCAGATGCTAGCCAGTAACGGTATTCCGGCCTCAGCAAGCGGTGCTACGAAATTAAACTCCAAAGACACTCAAACGATCGTGAACAATGTATCGCTTGCAGCAGACAGCGGTGCTGCCCTCGTCGGCAATAATACGAGTGCAGGAAACGCAACGACCGGTGATGCTGAAACCAACCTCGTAATATTCAATATGACCGGACACGACATAGTGGCCGCGAACAGTCTCCTTGTTTTTATAAATGTACTTGGCTCATGGGTAGGGGTCATCGTGGATGCTCCAGTAGGTGCGACAGCTGCTGCTCTCGGTAGTGATGTGACTAAAAATGACGTGCAGCCAAGTATGGTGATCGACGCTACAAATGAAACGGCTATTACAAATAACATTACTCTTGCCGCCCACTCAGGTAATGCGTCGGTTACGAACAATACAACTGCCGGAAACGCTAAAACCGGAAACGCCACAGCTTCAGCAAACATTGCGAATATAACTAACAGCACTATGGGGTTAACCGGTTGGTTTGGTAGACTGTTCATCAATGTGTTCGGTACGTGGAACGGAAGCTTCGGGGTAAATACCTCGGCTGGTGACACTATCGCGACCGCAGCAGACAGTGCGCCGCAAGTAATCAAATTTGTGCCACAAACCCAGCCTGTTCAGCGGGCGTCTGTAAAACGTATGACTATTATTGCGCCAGCGGCTGAGCAAACTCAGCCTGAAGTTCAACAAGCCTCAGCAGTAGTACAAGGAGCATCAGCGAACGACACCCGATCGGATATTCCGACTCAACAAGACTACATCAACGCCCGTCCGGCATTGAACGTACCACTCATTGCAGCGTCGCTCATACTGATCATTGGATCAGGATACGTGCTTCGTCGATTCTTGTTCTAGATACCCCGTGTTAAATCGAGTATGATGGGTGAAGATTATGTTTAAGTCTTTTATCCAGTCCAAACTTGAAGCATCGGTAAAAAAATACCTCGCAAAACATCCTGAAATCAAGCTAGTCGCTGTCGCCGGTAGCGTTGGCAAAACGAGCACTAAAACCGCAATTGCAACAGTGCTATCAAAAAAGTATCGAGTGCGAATGCTGAATGGTAATCACAACACGCACATGAGCGCACCGCTTGGTATCTTAGGGGTAGATTATCCCGAGAATGTACACAGTATTGGCCAGTGGCTACGTGTATTTATGGCAGTACGAAAGCGCATCGCAGCTCCAGCGGATGTAGATGTCATCGTGCAAGAACTCGGTGCCGACAGGCCAGGTGACATGGCTCATTTTGGGACCTACTTACGGCCAACGATCGGAGTCGTTACAGCTGTTACACCAGAGCACATGGAATTTTTTGGCTCACTCGAAACCGTAGCTCAAGAGGAGCTAACGCTCGCCAACTTTAGCGAGCTTGCAATCATTAACCGAGACGACATAGACGGGCGGTTCGCGAATTTCCTCACCAACCAGAATGTTGATACATATGGAACTACTGCGGCAGCCGAATTTCGGATTGAAGTCAAAGATTTCGACATCGCTCATGGGTATCAAGGATGGTTGGTACTATCTGGATTTGCCGAAACCTATCCGGCTGATATTCGAGTAGTCGGAGAGCACAGCCTGCGCCCGATCAGTGGTGCAATAGCTGTCGCATCGAAACTGGGTATGGGACCACAAGAAATCGTCGACGGAGTCGAAGACATTGTACCGGTACCTGGCCGAATGAATCTCCTTCGTGGTATAGAAAAATCAACCCTCATTGATGATACGTATAACTCCAGTCCAGCATCGGCTGAAGCGGCGCTCCAGACACTCTACTCCCTACAGGCTCCGCAGCGAATCGCAATTCTTGGTAGCATGAACGAACTTGGTGACACATCTGCGAAGGCACACGAGGATCTCGGGCACCTATGTGATCCCGCCTTACTTGCATGGGTTGTAACGGTGGGTGCTGAAGCCGAAACGTATTTGGCACCAGCCGCAAAAGTTCGTGGATGCCAGGTAAAGTCATTTACATCTGCAATCGACGCAGGAGCGTTTGTGCGAAGCGTCCTTGATGAAGAGGCGGCTGTACTCGCCAAGGGTTCTCAGGGCGATATATATCTAGAAGAAGCAGTTAAGATGTTGCTACACAGCACATCTGACGATCACCAACTTGTGCGCCAATCGCCCGCGTGGATGGACCGCAAAAACCAGTTCTTCCAAAAAATATCTTAGATTCGACCCTGACAACAGGGGTGCTATACTGGTACCTGACATGCAACGATATAATCCAGCTGAAATAGAGCCTAAGTGGCAGGCCACATGGGAACAAGAGTCTCGCTACAAATCCATAGACAACGACGCCCGACCGAAACTATATGTCTCAGGTATGTTTCCATATCCTAGCGGTAGTGGTCTACATTCAGGGCACGCGTTCAGCTATACGATCGTGGATACAATTGCACGTTTCTACCGCGCGCATGGCCAGAACGTATTGAATCCCATGGGTTGGGATACCTTTGGATTGCCTGCAGAGAACTATGCCATCAAAACCGGGACTGCACCTGCGGTTGTAACGGCCGAAAACATTGCGAACTTTAAGCGTCAATTTAAGCGTATGGGTGTTTCAATTGATTGGGATCGGGAGATCAATACATCGGATCCCGAATACTATCGCTGGACGCAGTGGATATTCACTGAATTCTTCAAGCGGGGCCTGGCGTACCAAAAAGAAAGCATGCAGTGGTGGTGTCCCGTTGATAAGACGGTGCTTGCCAACGAGCAAGTTGAGGGCGGCAAGTGTTGGCGTTGCGGCAACGAAGTCGAAAAGAAATCTATGAAGCAGTGGTTCTTTAAAATTACGGACTACGCGGATGCATTACTGGAAGAAATACCTGCGCTGGATTGGCCAGAGAAGATCAAGACCGCTCAGACAAACTGGATCGGCAAATCACAAGGTGCCGAGATTGATTTTCAAATTGACGGACTAGAAGAGTCATTAAAAGTATTTACAACCCGACCCGATACTATTTTTGGTGCAACGTTCATGGTTATCGCCCCGGAGCATCCTTTAGTTGGTCAACTCACTACTACCGAAACTGGTGACGCGGTTAATCAATATGTAAAAAATGCCCTCAAACGCTCCGAAATTGAACGCATGAGTGAGGGCAAAGAGAAAACGGGTGTATTCACTGGCTCACATGCTATTAACCCAGCCAGCGGTGAAAAAATTCCGATTTGGATTGCTGATTATGTATTGGGCGGCTACGGCACAGGTGCAATTATGGCCGTACCTGCGCATGATGAGCGTGACAATGAATTCGCTCGAAAGTTTGCTCTTCCGATTAAAAGGGTTGTTGCGCCGAAGTCGTTGAATGATCTCAAAGCTGCGGATGTCGATGCCGAATCAGGAGATATTTCGAAGGGTGATTCATTCGCATTCTGGGGCGATCAGTCACCAGATGAAGCCGTCAAAACCTACGACTTTCCAATTTATCACGGTGAAGGCGAGCTAATTGACTCAGGTGAATTTAACGGCATTAATACGAGCGATGCGCGCGAAGAAATCGTTGATTGGCTCGAAAAACAAGGACTTGGAAGCGCAAAGACAACCTACAAAATGCGTGACTGGCTGATCAGTCGTCAGCGCTACTGGGGTGCGCCGATACCAATCATCCACTGCGAGGATCACGGACCGGTTGCTGTACCCGAAAAACAACTACCCGTTTTACTGCCTGAAGTAGAAGACTACGCTCCGAAAGGTGACGGCAAATCAGTACTTGCGGCTGTTGAGGACTGGGTAAACACAGAATGTCCTGAGTGCGGTAAGCCCGCAAAGCGAGAGACCGATACTATGGACGGCTATGCCTGTTCAAGCTGGTATTTACTGCGCTACGCCGATCCAAAGAACACTAAAAAGGCATGGGATGAATCAAAGGCTAACTACTGGTCACCTGTCGATTACTATGTTGGTGGTGATCATGCAGTCGCGCATTTACTGTACGTACGATTCTGGGCGCATGTGTTTAACGACATGGGGCTGCTTGATCATAAAGAGCCAGTCAAAAAGCTGGTTTACCATGGTTATGTAAACGCTGAAGACGGCCGCAAAATGAGTAAGAGTTTGGGTAATGTTATTGATCCACTCGATATCATTGATCAAGGGTACGGCGCTGATACACTGCGCACCTATGTATTATTCATGGGACCAATTGAGCTAGATTCTGCCTGGAGTAGTCAGGGTGTAGGCGGTGTGTATCGATTCTTAAACCGTGTGTGGACACTTGCGCAGGAGTATCAGGCAGCAGAAAATCAAAACAATGAGCCGGACATGGGGCTTGAGGCAGTTCGCCACAAGACGATTAAAAAGGCGACTGGCGACTACCGAACATTGAGTTTTAATACGGCGATTGCTGCTCTCATGGAATATGTAAACGAGCTGTATAAAGCAAAAGCCAATGGATTTTCATCTGACTTTAAAACGCATCTTGAGACTCTCGTTCGTCTGCTTGCGCCCTTTGCACCGCATGTAACATCTGAACTATGGCAGCAGCTTGGGAATGAAACAATACTCGACACCGCTGGTTGGCCAGAGTGGGACGAGGCCATGACAGTCGCCGATGTCATAACGATAGTCGTACAGGTAAATGGCAAGGTTCGTGCGAAGCTTGAGCTTAACGCTGACGTGAGTGAATCAGACGCGATTGCTGCAGCCCTTGCGAATGAAAACGTGAAACGATTTATTGATAGCGAGCCAAAAAAGACTGTGTATATACCTGGCCGCCTCGTAAATATCGTAGTTTAGCGCTCAGGAATATATTGCTGATCAGGCTCAGCATACCCTAAAAGAATATCGATACCGCTGGCAAGTGCGAGTGCTTGGTCTCGCCGAGCCTTTTGGGCTTTGGGTGAGTTTTGCTCGTTCGCTTTACTCCATGCGTCTAAGTCGGCCGCGACTTTGGGACCAGCAGGACCATGATACGAAAGAAGGGTGTAGTCAGTTTGATATCGTGCATGGCTTGAGAGTAGGCGCACGTTGTCGGGGTTGGTACTTGCGGGAGTAGTGAGGTCTTCTGAGAACTCGGTCATGGTGCTATATTGCAACTTATAGTAATACTTGTCAATATTCTCTTGAGAACGACTGCTGAGTAAGTTATAATACGCTCTAAGTTTATATCAACCTGAAAAGGAGAACATTTCAATGGGACAACCAAAGAAACAGACGAGTCCTCGCAAGACAGGACTTCGCCGCAGTCATCTGCGTCTTAAGCTTGCACGTGCAGTCAATGCAAAATCACCAGTTAAAGTGAAGACCACTAAGCGCGAAACTGGCGCAAAGAAATAACTTCTCGATGCCGCGTTTCGCGGCGTCTTTACATAACCGAAAGAACCAAACCGAAATGGCATCTAATCGACACCTTGGACGAATCGTAGCGCTTCAAACGCTGTACGAGTATGAATTTCGACGTCAGTCAGAAGATTCGAATCTTGAGCTAACTGAGATCCTCGACCGTAACATCGAACGTTATAAAGAATCGATTGATGACAAGGACTTTGTCCACGGTCTCGTTGAAGGTGTACTCGAGCATCAAGATGATCTCGATGCAAAACTACAACCGATGGCACCAGGCTGGCCACTTGATCAGATTGCTCGTATTGACCGCAATGTACTCAGGATCGGCCTATACGAACTTCTTTACAAGGGCGATTCCGTACCTCCGAAGGTTGTCATCAACGAGGCGGTTGAGCTAGCCAAAGCGTTTGGTTCTGATAATTCAAGCAAGTTCATTAACGGCGTGCTCGGCACCGCCTATCGAACGCTTGTCGAGGCAGAGGATCAGCCAAATGCAGCAACCAATAGCTGATAAATTCAAGAAATACTTCAATAAGGGCCGCAAGGCTTCGATTCAAGAAATCGTTCGTGAACCAACCGCCGGTGGAATCGTATTCCGTCGTACTAAGTCGGGCGATATTGAAATTTTACTTATACAAGACGCCAAAGACCGTTGGACTATTCCAAAAGGTCACATTGAAGAAGGTGAAACGGCGCAGCAAACAGCACGACGTGAAATTGGTGAAGAAGCCGGCCTTCCAAACGTCGACATGCTTGGCTGGCTCGGCAAGATTCATTTTAGGTACCGCCGGCTCGATAAACTCGTGCTCATGACAACGCAAATTTACTTGGTGCGAGCTCGCGGAGATACCGATGCGATTCAGAAAGAAGAGTGGATGAACGGAATCAAATGGTTCAAGTTTAACGATGCTTTGGATGCAATCGAATACGAAGATATCGGTAAATTAATGCTTCTTGCTATGAAACGAATTCGTCAGGAGAACTTGTAACATGTCAGGTATGCCAACAGCCCCGTACCAAGACTTTGCACGCACCGTGCTTGGGTTTGAATTCAAGGACATTGACCTGCTCGTAACGGCTCTAACCCACAGAAGCTATGTAAACGAACACAAGAAAAGCGTGTCAGCCCACAACGAACGCCTTGAGTTCTTGGGCGATGCAGTACTTGAACTTGCCGTAACGGATTTTCTATTTGCGAATTACACCGAGCCCGAAGGAACGCTAACCAGTTGGCGGGCAGCGCTTGTTCGCACCGAAAGTATTGGTGAAGCCGGTGACAAGCTTGGATATGAGCCACTCCTACGGATGAGTAAGGGTGAGCGTCAGGGCAGTGAACGTGCACGTCAACAAATTCTTGCTAATGCATTCGAGGCAGTTATTGGTGCAATTTACCTAGAGCGTGGCTACGGAGATGCCGAAGACTTTATCAAGAAGCACATCACCTCGAAACTTGATGACATTCTAAAAGAAGGTTCGTGGCGCGATCCGAAATCACATCTCCAAGAGGTATCTCAGCGTATTGACGGTGCAACGCCGCAGTATAAAGTACTCGAAGAGGTTGGTCCCGATCACGATAAAGTGTTTACGCTCGGCGTTTATGTAGCCGGTACGTTAAAAGGCAAAGGCACCGGCCATTCTAAGCAAATGGCTCAGCAAAAGGCGGCACGATCGGCACTCAAGAAGTACCAGTCAGCCGAAGATAGCCTAACAGATTGACGAATCGCGCCAAATAGCGTAAAATCATACGAAGTAACGATACAAATCTAACGATTACAAAAGGAAGTTTTATTTTTTATGCTCGCCATTCGCTTGCAACGCATCGGCCGTAAAGGCTACCCAGTATACCGACTCGCTGTTCAGGAATCTCAGCGCCACCCCTCGAGTGGTCGCGTTGTTGCCTATGTTGGTTCATACAACCCACACACCAAAGAGGCTAACGTCCAAGTTGAAGCTGCACAAAAATTCCTGGATAACGGCGCACAGCCAACACCACGCGTCGTACGCCTACTAAAAGATGCCGGTGTTAAGCTTCCTAAGTGGGTGAAAGAACCTGCAGCGGATAAGTCTAAGACGATTCGTAACGCCGAAAAGCTTCGTAAGAACCAGCCAAAAGAAGAACCAGTCGCGGAAGAAGCTCCCGCCGAAGAGCCAGCAGCTGAAGAAGCTGCACCTGCTGAAGCAGAAGCCTAGACTCGATAAACATTTGTTTAAATCACTCTTCGTTACGGAGAGTGATTTTGTTTTACAGAGTGGATTTCCCCTGCGTGCTATACTAGATATGTACGAATAATGCCGAAAGCAGTGTGACTGAACGTCCGGAGGAGGGCAAACTATGTCAACAATAGACCAACAGTTCGTCGAATATATTGTAAAATCACTTGTCGGTCACCCCGATGATGTCGTTATTGAGCGTCTTATCGACGAAAAAGGCGTTTTACTAACACTAACCGTTAATCCAGAAGACCTTGGCCGCGTTATTGGCAAGCGTGGCATGACTGCGCAAAGTCTTCGAACCTTGCTGCGCGCTCTTGGAACCAAGAATGACGCACGCTATAACCTAAAGATCGTCAATAACGACGAAGACCGAGATAACTATACGAGTTCATCAAATGCGACTGATGACCAGGTTGTGGATGAATCAACAGATGAGCCTGTGGAAAACCAACAGTCTGACCTCGCAAAAAACACTCGTAAAGAGCTTGCTGAACTCGACGACCTCGATATATAATCATAAACAGTTCTGACACCAACTGCGAGAACTACCAAAAGCTCTATGCGAGCAAACCAACACGGGTTTGAGAGCCTTATATGTGACAAAAACCGCCCACGTTCGAACGGGCGGTTTTTGTTTGTATCAGCTTATCGGCTGAAGTATACGAATGCGACTAAGCCACCGAACACAACGACGCAGCCTGTTGCGACTAAAAGTGCAGTTGCCTTATGCGGGTGCGCATCACTCGCAGGTGCCGCTTCAGGGCTGGTATCAGTGTCGGCACTTGTGCTTTCAGCGTCAAACGCAAACGTTCCAACTTGTGCTGAGTGAGGGGTATCGATTTGTTCTGCCTTTACTTCACCATGCATGGGTTGCAAGTTCAACCGTGGAGCGTCAGCAAGCGCAACATCCTCGGCAGTTACGGGAGCATTCTTTTCAAATTCCATTAGGAATTATTGTAGCATGTAAGAAAACATAAGATTGAAATGTATATACAAATATGTCAATAGTTGCTACACTGAAAGGAATGAGAAAATTCCAAGTAATAACGCTATTTCCCGAAATGTTTACGGGCGTGTTTGGCAGCTCCATGATGTGGAAGGCACAGAATGTTGAGCTTGTGGAATTATCGACTATTGACTTGCGGGAGTTTGGGCTTGGGCCTCGTAAAACCGTCGACGACACTCCATATGGCGGTGGCGACGGTATGTTACTAAAACCCGAGCCATTGTTTGCAGCCGTCGAAGCAGCAAAAGCGAAGGACCCATCGGCAAAAGTCCTACTTATGACGCCGCGTGGTGAGCGCTGGAAGCAGTCTACGGCGCAAAGCTACGCCGATTCAGATACGGGGTTCATATTTATTTGTGGCAGGTATGAAGGCTACGACGAACGTATCGTGAGCCTGGTTGATTCTAGCCTGAGCGTTGGCGACTACGTATTAACAGGCGGTGAATTGCCGGCTATGACGATTATCGATAGCATCGTTCGCCTTATACCGGGTGTACTAGGTGGCGAATCCAGCGCCCTGATTGAAAGCTTTTCAGATGACGAAACCCTCGAATTTCCGCAGTACACCCGTCCCGAAGAGTTCAGAGGCATGAAAGTACCAGATGTTCTGCTGAGTGGACATCACGGCGAAATCGCCAAATGGCGCAAGCAGCAGAGCCAAAAGAAAACGCCCTAGCAAGCTAGGACGTTTTCATGTTGTGGTGGATGTCGTAGAGCGAACACACACTATTTTTTTGTGGAGTTTTTGTTTTTGTATGAGTCGCTGAACATCACTTTAAAACGTGCAGCTAAAAAGCGCAAGCATATTAGGTAAAATAACAACATTTCCTAGCAAGATGCAGAACTATAATAAGTACCATGAAAAAAGTAATCGCATCATTCGGCCCTCCGCGCAGCAAGAGAACGACCAGCCTGGCATATGCAGCTGCATGTATGGTCGTGCTGATGCTTATAGCCCAGCTATTTGGGTATGAAGATTTTGCAAATATCTTATCGAGCGTTGTGCAGACGAATGACAGTAACTTACTCACGGTCACGGCAGGCCTCCTCGTGATTGGTGAACTCGTCGCATTGCCATACCTGCTCCGGATGTACCTCAGCCTTCTCATGCGAGTTGTCAGTGCACTCTGCGGATTTGTAGTGAGTGGCTTCTGGCTACTTACATCGCTTACTAATGCTCATGTTTCAAATAGCGGAATATTCTCAAGCTCGCTGGAGTTACCCGGTGGTGTGTTTGCTGCCATTTGGTCCGCTGTCATGTTTGGGCTCGTTTGTGCCGTCATATTCGCAGACAGTCGCTTCAGGCACGCTCACTCTTGAGAAGAACATGTATTTTTGCTACAATTTAGCACTGTAGCAACCAGATATTGGGGATTGGCCAAGTGGTAAGGCAACGGGTTCTGGTCCCGTGATCGGGGGTTCGAATCCCTCATCCCCAGCCATATAGTCCGAGCAGCCTCAATGTAGGCTTTGTTACCCTGTAAATCATCGTTATTTACCAGTTCGAATTGTCTTTTTAGCGTATTGTTCTCAAGAGCACGTTTTGCGATTGCTGCAACCGTTTCAGAGTACTCGTACCCTAGAGATTTACCGTATAGGTGTAAGTTCGAAAATAATTCACCTATCAAGTGCCTACGGCTCTCAACGGTGTTCTTTGCCTCGTATATCTCTGCAGCACGCTGTGATAGCTCGTAAAGGTCGAGGTTGTATTCCATTTTGGAAGCGTACAGCTTATCAAATCGCTCTATCTGGACAGTAATGCTTTTCTGTTCGTCTCGGAACTTTTTAGCAAGCTCGTCATAACGCTCACGAGTAATCTCGTCTGATAGCTTGTCTTCGTAAGCGTTGTCAATCATACGCTGCAATTCACTCCTGCGTATCTCTAGCTGCCTCAGAGAACTGTGATAGGCGACCATATCGGTTTCGTGTCGTTGTTGCAACGCCTTGCGTGTCCATTCTATGATCTCCTTGTCGGGAGCAGCTAAGACAGCAAATTGTGCTTTCAGCTCCATTTCAACGTCTGATTGCTTTACCCATTTGCCAACACGTGCAGGGCAGGTCTTTTTATTGCAATGTCCGTACCACGCACCTTTCTGCGGCTCCCACGTAATACCGCCGCCGCAGCCCTCGCAGTAAAACACTCCTTTAAACAGTGGATTGTGTTTGTTGTACTTCGGCGGATTTTTACGCTCCATTTTCTGCTGCACAGCTTCAAAGATTTCCCGACTTATCAGGTGCTCCTGCTGTCCGTTATCGTACTCAACACCGTCCCAAACGTTGACACCAACATAAAAGGGGTTCTTGAGCAGTCTTGTGATATGGCTCCTAGCGAATGGACGACCTCCCTGCACAGTACCGTCCTCACGTGTGCGACCTAGCTTCGTTCTAAGCCCTCTGCGCTTCATTTCAGCTGCCAGTGTTGTTAGGGAGGCGCTAGGGTCGAGGTACAGCTCAAACATCTTCCTTATCAGTGGAGCTACCTCCTCGTCAATGACGTGGATTTTATGACCTTCTTTGCCAATTGTTTTGTAGCCAGCAGGCGGCGAACCTGGCAACCAGCCTTGTGCCAGTTTTTCCTTTACGCCTTTATCAACTTCCTCCTTGAGATTGTCGATATAGTTTTTAGCCATTACCACCCTGATACCCCAATTCAGTTTTTCCTGTGAGCGGGAGTTCTTGTGAAGAACAAGAC
>ERZ761597.60-NODE-60-length-27871-cov-6.254170_pt1 | contig 27871 bp, 47 predicted proteins | sample MGYA00433093_ERZ761597 | MGnify/ENA primary metagenome ERZ761597 (study PRJEB28899, sample SAMN03785557) | bioreactor sludge metagenome | biome: EBPR Sludge; feature: EBPR Bioreactor; material: 0.22µm filtered reactor supernatant | place: Saint Lucia: Queensland... | reverse complement strand
CGACTTGGGAGCATTCGGGGCAGACCCAGCGAGGAACGTCAGGAATGGTTATTTTCCCGAGGTGTCTTGCTTCGAGTTCATAAGGCGCTACAACCTTATTCATGTTGACTTGCCTGAAATGCTTACCGTAGGAACAATCTAAGCACTGAGCTGTGTAGTCGTCCATCCGCTCTTTTCTTTGCTCTTCCTGATGGCTCGCCTTCATACTCTTGTTGAGCATTTCACGAGCCCATTTGATGTTTTCGTGTCCAATGCTGCGAGGAAAACGGCCGTCACCAGTTCCGAATTCAGTAAATCCGAAATCATAGCGATAATTACCTTCCCCGATATAGAAGCAATTGACCTGTTCCTTGGTCAGCAGCCCACGACAAATCATCAGCGCAAATCTGTCGATCACAAAGAGAGTTCCTACACAAATAGTGAGGACTTCTCCATCCTGAAGATATTTGAGCTGCTCGAGTTTTTCAGCAACAAAGCGTTTGACCGCTCTGTCCGCAATTGCTTGGCCGTTGATTGGATCGTATTGAATAAGAAAGCTTTTCATAAATGATTAAATTACTTCTCATAGTACTATACCACCCCACAGCTAAAAAAGAGGGTTTACTAACCCTCTTTAACTTATTTCCTTTGGATTTCTCTGGATTTATGATTCGCAGCGCTGATTAGGGTTACTCATTGGCAAAGACTAACTCTCGGCTTTTGGGTTTCTGCCTAATACCTGGTTCACTGAGGATTCACGGGTTTCTAAATATTCCTGGTTCACTGAGGATTAATGGGTTCCTAGATCTTCCTGATTAGCTAGGTTAAAGTGGATTTCTTTGTTCTTATGGCACGCAAATACACCCTGGGTTACTAATGGTTTTTGACTAACTCTCATTCGATGGGTTTCTTGTCCTAAACTGATTCGATGTCCATGTCAGGTTTTCTTTTGCTTTTTTGTCTCGTTCACACTCGACTGGTTTTCTTTTCCCTCATGACGAAGGAAGGTGAGGTATTTATCCTCAAACTTCCTCATTTACTTAGGCGACCTTGAGATCACCTTCATCCACAATTTCATCGTCGCCGGTATCGTCGTAGAACGGATCAGTGATCTGCTGAGCACTTTCCGGACCTGGGATGCCGCCGACTGACATGTTTTCGTAACCCACATGGCCTGGCAGATGAACCTGGTCATACTTCGCCGCAGAACCGTGAATCATCCCCAGCTTTGCTTCAGCGTAGGGAGGAGCCACAGGAAGACCTGCCAGCTTCCTCCAGACCGCATACAGGTCCTGCAGCAGCATCTTGATCATGTAACGCTTCGCGGCGTTCAGACGATGCAGCTTGCGGGACTTGTAACGAAACTCTTTCGTAGGTTCTCCGGTCTGAGGATGAATCCCGTCCTGCCACTTCGGATGGTTCTCCAGACGATTTTTGTAGTCGTCGAAGATCTTCCGATATTTGCCTGCCTCACGGGTCAGATTGCCTTTTTCGTCACGCCGCTCGGACTGCGCCATCAGGATCGAGACCGCCAAGGTGCCAAGGAGTTTCGTCTTGAGCCACGGGTTGTAGGTCAAGCTCTTCTTCCAATCCACGTTGCCGTTTTTATCCAGATAAGGAACTTCCTCCATGTGTTCCTTGTACATCCCCCGGCCACGCCCATCAGGAGCGACGTCGAGACCACAATACTTCCACATCGAAGAGACGTATTCGGTCTCATGGATGTCGATGGATGTGATCAGGACTGCCGTGAGGATTTGACCCAGGCCGCCAATTTCTTTGGAGAACGCCTCGTACACGGGATGTGCCTCGACGACCGGCTTGATGCGGTCCATCTGTTTCTGCTCAGCCTGCTCGATCTCCATGTACTGTGTCAGGAGAACGAACTCAGCGTAGTTGTCGATCAGCTCCACGCCCTTGAAGTTCTTCATAGTTGGAAGACGCTCCGCAGCCGCTTCCGTGATTCGCCGGTAGGCCAATTTGAGCCGGCCAAGCAATTTCTTGTCTTCAGCCGACACGCCCTCAGAGGTAGCCAAAGCCTCACCGGGTTTCCGGCCAAGCTTCAGATGCCACTGAGCACAGATTCGGTTTCCGATCTGGATGCGAATCTGTTGCAGCGCGTACGTACTTCTCACCATGGTACGCAGCGCAGACAAGGGAATGCCTGTTGTTCCAATGGGAAGGTTGAACCGTGTGTCTCGGACCAGCCTTTTGTCTTCGATCAGTTTTTTAAGCTGATCGGAAGTGATGTCTTTAGCGATCGGTGTTTTCATTATCTTTGGGTGTAGGGTGTATTAATTGAGGATGTTACCCCTCAAAATACTATACCAGGAAATACCCAGATAATTACTAGGGGCTAAAAAAAGGAGCTGCTGCCCCCTTTTTAACTTCGTCCATTTGGATTACTAATTTTAACTGATTCGCTACTTGGTTATGGTTTTCTTAATCACTGTGACTAACTGAATATTCATGGATTTCTATCTTGTGATAGATCCGTATTGTCCTCCTGGGTTTCTACGGATTTCTGACCCGCTATTCTTTCATGGGTTACTTGGCCTTATTGACTAGCTACGTTCTTATGGACTTCTTGTTTGCCGACTGGCTAACTTTGGCAATGTGGGTTTCTTGGGTGCAATGATTAACTAAATACACCTGGGTTTCTATTCCTGAATGATTCACTAATGTTTTATGGATTTCTTTTCACTTTTGGTCCACTGTGTTCTGCTGGGTTACTAAAGCAACAAGGATTCACTTATCGGTTGTGGATTGCTGTGCTCATATGGTCCACTCCAACCTAATGGATTTCTACCTACGCGTGGAACGTTGTTTCCCTATGGGTTCCTAGGTACAATTGACTAACTGAATTTGCAGGGTTACACTTCTGCTTTGGTCCGTTCAGTTTCTATGGGTTACTGGCAACTATTGACTAACTCGTATTCGCAGGGTTTCTCGTCGTCTATGATACGCTTTTGGTCATTGGGTTCCTATTAGGAATTGGTGCGTTAGCGTATTACGGGCTCCTTTTAACCTCTGACACGTTCATGGCCAATGGTTTTCTTGTTTAAGTTGATTCACTGGTCGTTGATGGAGTACTTTATCTTGCTGACACGTTTACAGTTGCTGGGTTTCTCTCATCTCTTGACTAACTTCAAACAAATGGGTTTCTATTCCTGAATGGTACGCTAAAGGAGAGTGGGTTTCTTTTAGGGAATGGCTCGCTCAAGATCTATGGGTTTCTGCAATGCTGTGATTCACTGATAGGGCGTGGAGTTCTTTTCATCGATGATTCACTTGCCATCGATGGGTTTCTTCAAGAGGGCGATAAGTTCAATTTCAATGGGTTTCTGGCGGCGTTGACTCACTCACGATCTGTGGGTGTCTAAAAATTCTTGATTAGCTTTGTTTCATTGGGTTTCTAGCTGTCTACTGACAGGTGAAAAGCAATTACGCTCCTCAATGTACTATACCACTAAGGAGCGTAATTATTAAATAGGATGATACCTGAATCGGTGTCTGTCCTTTATTGGATAGACATTATGCATGTCAAACCGCTTCATTTCTTCTAGAAGCTTGGTATACATCGTGAACATCAAGCCTTTATACCCTTTTTTAGCTATGACCTTTTTCAAGTCTTCCATGTCAAAGGTTACAATAAGCCATTTATCTGAATATTGTCGTGAGTCGTATGTCTTCATCTCCACATTGAGAGTCTGTTCTTCATCATTAAGAGTGAGCTTGAACTCAATGTTATTATATACCTTTTTGAAGTTATCCATTACAGTAATAACTACATCAGCAAACTGATCTGCCGGCGTTTCTTCTGCTTTTAATGGACTAAAAAATAGCAAGCCCATTAAAAGGACTAATATTGATTTCATTACGAGTATTTGATGTGAATTATGCCGATGATAATAAGTGCAATCACGACAACAGTGAATAAAGCTAAACCTACTGGATCCATAACGTTTGACTATAAGCTAAAAGAAAAGATTGTAAAGAGATTTGATCAAGTTATAGCTGGAGCCCGAACGAATTCAGACTCCAGCTATGCGCTCACGTTGGCACAGGGATTTGATTGAACTTCGTATGCAACCAGTCAATCTGGAAAGTATTCAACTTGTGCTGCGATCGGTTGCTTTCGATCGTGCCGGCGAGTTGAGTACCATCTGGAAGAGTGATGATGCTGTCGAATACGTACCAACCACTGCCAAGAGAAACGCGACAGCTTTTGAGCTGCACTTTTCTGGCGGCAGGGATAAGTACGGTGGTGAATTCCTTGTGGCCGTAGAACGTTGACTGAACCAAGACCACGAGGGTTATGGCCAGACCGATCATTGAGAGTAGTAGGGTGGCTTCAAACATGGGAGTGTTATATTTCTTTGCATTCTTCTGTTTGGATTTCTTTGAGGGCTGCTTCCATTGATAACCTACGGAAATGCCCGGACTCGAACCACCAGTCATTGAAAGACAGTGCAAGCCGATTATTTTCCGTGATTTCTGCTTGATCAGGTGTTGTGATGTAGAAATATTCGTCGGTCATGTGACCTTCAAACCTAAATGCCATCAACTTACCTGTTTCCTTCTTCCGGAGAAGAATGAACCTGTAGCCTGGAATGAAGAACTTCTTGAGCTGGTCGCGAAGATCATAGCCATTTGTCGGCTGGTATGTTCTGAGAGCTTTACTAAGCCGAGCAGCCTGACGTTTGACCGCAGGATGGATCGGATAGCTTGCGTAATCTGTCTGCTGCTCAAGATGATCAAGAAGCAGGTAGAGAGATTGAATGAGTGAATGAGATGCTGACATAGAGATTGGTTCCTTTATCTTCATACTATACCAGTGACTAACTCAAATACGTAGAGGGGGATTAGTGTGGTTGTTCAGGTGTGTCGAATGGTCTTTCGAAGGTGCAGCGATAGTAAACATGGTAAACATCGACTGAAGTTGTTGCCTCTCCGATTATCCTCCATCCTTGTCGACCTAATGTACTTAAGGCGTTATTTAGTTGTTCTATCCCTTCTGTTGTTCTATGTACAGTGAGGGTAAAGAATTGATATTCATATCTCATCGTCTTTAGGTGGTTTGAATGTCATTGCTCCCAGGTGAATTCTTGCAGCATAGAACAGTAAGAAATTGATCAACAACATCTGAGCGCATCCATCAATTGAAAATTCCTCTGTGATCATGATCTTAACAAAGATAACGAACCAGACGATCCCCACAGCTAAATAAAGTCCTCCGAAGGCTATCAGCAGTAGGTCGATAATTAAATTTGCTATCGGTTTCATTTAATGGGTTGTTGGTGCTTGTTCGTTTACAGCTACGTCATCTCTAGCTAGAAAAACCAGGAGAGCTTGACTGGTAACCGCGTAACCGTACCTCACGATCTTGTATCTTTCAGTTGAATGAAAGATCATTGATCCGAGCGGTAAGATAACTGGTTGTGGGCCTCCGTTTGATAAGACAGTGTTATTGATGATGCCGTTTGTCGTGTGATCAAGGTATCTAATTTGAATAAATGTTTGCATGGAAAATAATCTCCTCTTTATACTATACCTCCGATGGCTAAAAAATAGGGGATTTCTCCCCTATTAATCACTTGTACAATTCAACTTCACGAGGAGTTCCCTGTGAAGTGAAATCTACATACCCGTGGACATGCCAGCCTGCGGCAAGATAGTCCTCAAGTAGGTAGAATGGAATAACCTTTCGTTGCATCCTTGTAGATGTCAGGTTCGTTTTCGTTTAGATTTTCTGAGAAGTTTTTCGAGATGAATGAACGCGGTGACAAATGACTGCACAGTGACCATGAGTATAGCCAATACTGCAATTATTCCGAAAATGCCACTTTTCTGGATGATGTCTATTGTTCCAGCCGCAAGGATCAAGAAGAATAGACAACCATTGAGAAAAGTAAACACAGTAATAAAAATGTGTTTGATTCTCATGAGGGAGTTATGAGTGTGTTCGATATCAATGTACTATACCAGTTATTAGCTAAAAAAGAGGAAGCTTGCTAGCCTTCCTCTTTAATCATTACATTCCCTGCACTTTGATCACCTTTGGTTTGAAGCCTTTCTTTCCAGTTTGAGAGTGTTTCTCGTAAGCCACCAAATATTCCTCGTGCAAAGCTCTAGGAAGCTCAACCTCCAACACACCTTCCACTACGTTTGGATCTGCTCCGTGCGTGTGGTGTAGCATTGAAAGTATTTCTCCAGTAAGCTTCGACACATCAGAATAATCTTTCTTGATGATCTTTTCGCAGCGCTTAAGTAGTGCTGCATACTTTTCCTCTTCCTTACGAATCACGTCCCTTATGACAGGATTTGCTTCGTAATAGTCGCCACACTCAGGAGGCAGATCATCCCAGCGAACTAACTCTCTGGTACGTCCACAAACAGTACATTTAGCATCCCTTTCAGGACCTGTGAACTGATGGGCGTATTTGTCAGTGGGTAAGGTGTGGTAAGCATATGTGGCTTTCCATACACCCTCTTTTTCTTCAGGGTGATCTTCGAAGTATTTTTTTACAATTGGGTCCATTTCTGAATAAATTACTCGGGACGTTTAGCTTCCGGCATCGTTCTGCTGGCCTTCGGTGTAATTAACATCCCTCCCGATGGTGTGTAGAAAAGATAGAACTCTTCTCCAGTTTCTACATTTCTGATTGGTTGAACTGTGAGGTCGACTCCCTCAATAGCCTGGATTGCAGGAGCCAGAGTTTTAAACGGATATTGCACGTTTTGTCGCGGTGCTGCTGGTTGGGCCCTCAGAGATACTGCTAGCATATACAGTAGCCCAGCAACCATCGCCAGATACAGCAGCGCCACGAATATATCCATAGGGCCAACAGGGCATTTATTATCAGATGTATTGGTTGATTGACTCATTGTAGGATTTGAGGTTTGATTCTATTCTTCTTGATCTGAATTCCATGTCCGTTGTGAACTGATCCATCTCCTCAGGCGTCACTTGGATTATTCCGTGTGTGATCAGCAGAACAATTTTTTCAGCATGGTGTTTTCTACCTAGTGAAATAAATCGTTTCTTCTTGATCTTCGTTTTGAGTCGATTGATCACGTGCTTTTTTCGTTGTTCTCCGTAGGTCATGCTGCTCCATAGGTTAAGTCAGGAATTCCAACGAGATCACGGAAATACCACCTTCGTTCGTTAACTGTCCTATACCCTTCCACACCTCCCATACGAACAAGCAAATCCTGTTCAGTCAAGAGGTAAGCCACATCAGTCCAGAACTCTTGTCTCCAATCATTAGGGACAGGACTACGCGTAAGTATTGAGCGCCCTTCGCCTATCTCGTTGGCGAGGATTGCATAATCTACCCCATTTTCAGAGTGCAGTTGAATTACTTTTCTGAAGCATCCTGCGCTACCGTTGAAGCCATCTTTGAGCATCATCAGCAATGTGCCTACTTCTAGATCTTCCCACTTATAAGTAGAGTACCTTTCGTAGGCTTTGAGTGCTTGAGGGTGTCTGAGCTGTAAAAATTGTTCTAGTGTGAGTTCTTCAGGCATAAATAAATTCCTTCTCATTCTATTATACCTCATAGCTAAAGAGAGAAAGGGGTTTGGTCCTTCTCTCATACTGCTCACTTGCCAGAGGTAAGCTCATCCAGCCGTTTCTGAGCGTCTAGCTTGCGTCTTTGTGCGAAGGGTGACATGAGGAAGCTTCTGCAGACAGGATCGTTCATAGAGGGCCCTACTTGGGTTCCATTGACGTTCCTTTCTTTAGGGCAACCTCCCGACATCCACAACGCACAATCACCACACAAGTTTACGAGAAGCTGGCGTCTTATTTCCTGCTTCTCAACCTCCTTATGCAGAGCTGTCGATGCAGCCATCCCAAAATCAAATGCGTCTTCCATCAATTTAGTATACCAACTGGCAGCTAAAAAAAGAGGGGAGGGGTGTGCTTGCAATCACACTGGGTCTCCTCTCTTTTTTTTTTGTTTCTAACCACGTATCAGCTTTCCCTCCTATCCAGCGAACACCGAATATGAAGACCCACAAGCGGTACATCTGCTCACTCGCCCAGGATACTGCTGGGACAACAGATTGGATTTTCCGTATGAGGTACCAGAGAACCTAGCGCAACAATACAACGGGTAATCGTGGACTAGCTAGATCCACGGAATGTACACATACCGTTAGGGTGCCGCATGCAGCATTTACGACCCGATTTATTCGACTGAATCTGTTGTTGCTACTGTGCAGATCCAGCTACCCAGCTTAGGCATGGGTAAACCGTGGAGAGAAGAAGCACCGGAGTAACGGGCGACTTCTCTACATTATACTATACCACCATAGTACCTTCGTTTTCGGCGGTAGGGGCATAATTAACCCACTTGAACTCTCCGCCGTGGACATACTTCCTCAAGCTTCGTGTATCCTCGATAGGAAACATATGCTCTGAGGTCAAAGTCATGGAATGCTCAGGCACAAGAGGAATCATGTCGCCATGAATTTCCCTTCGAGTTCTGAGCACGGAATTCTTGGCTTGATCGTAGTGAGATGTACAAAACCATCTCCTCCCAGTGGTGGTGTCTGAATTGATCCACCAAACGCAATCCTGGCTTTCATCGAAGACCTCCTGAATTGCCTTGAGCGGAATCATTCTGTTCTTCACCGGCGCAGCTTGAATTGGAGGAAGTACTGAGACCGCTGCAAGTCCTAGTGCTCCTTTGATGAGATTACGTCTGTTCATTTAATTATTCATATCTAATTTGCATCGATCTTTCGAAAACCTCAGTTTCTCGTGCTGCGGCCTCCTGCTGATTTACTTCCGACGGATCACCGAAAACACCAGAAATCGTCCAAGTTTGTTGTAACTCATTCAGTTTTTTAATTGCCTCGGCTACATCATGTGCTTCTACAACTGTATCGAAGCACCCGAACTGCTTATCCGTTGGAGTAAATAACGCTCTAAATTTTTTCATCTTTCATGCGGTTATGTTTTGGATTCGTTGTTGAGTTCTCCTTTCTTCCAGTCTTTGAATTGGTTGCCGGCATTCTTGATTTCTTCTTCTGTCGGTGCTGTGACCTTACCCAGTCCTTGGCTTTGCTGCAGCCTTTGCAAAGCTTGGATAGTCATAGCTCGGTCTAATTCATCATTTGTCATTGGTTTTAGTTGTAAGCGAGATTATTTATGCCTCACATACTGTGTGTCTTCCGCTTTGGTCAAGCGTGATCACTTTCTGGTCAAGATCGGACATAAGCGGAGTGTTATCAAACATTCTGGTGATCACGTGCTTGCTGTCATATTCGATCAACCGCTCAGGCTCGCTCGACACAGTACCATTGACGATGTGATAGCGGGCCATAATCAGCTTATCTCCAGCACGCCTGTGTACAACCAAAAAATATTCACCAGTTTTCTCGTTCTTAAGCTGCCATGAAATAGTTCCAGCGGCCTTCAGGATCGATTGGAACTGGGTAACAGTAGTCCAGATAATACGAGGATCAGCGGGACCATTGACTGGGGTAGCTTGAGCGATTGTAGGAATAACTGGCCCAGCTACAAGTGCCAGCATTCCTTTGATGATATTACGTCTGTTCATTTGGTGGGATGAGTATGGGATTATCGTGGCCGTTGATTTTGACAGTGTATCCCTCGTATTTCTCAGCGAATCTACTATAGGCATTAAAGTGTAGACATTCCAGGGAGCCTACATCGGCTTGCTGCAACTCATCAAGATATTCGGGCTCCACAGGTACAGTATCGTTGAAGATTGATCGCTTTGTCTTGATGAGTTTGTCTCCTCTACGAGTTACCGTAATGAGATCGTGTGTACCGGTCTTGAGATCCATGATCTCCCAAGACCTAATCCCAGCCGAAGCAAGAATAGCCTTGTAGTGGTTCAGAGAGCACATGAGCTTGGTAGAGTGAACCACTCGATTCACTGGGGCAGCTTGAACAGGTACAGGAATAAAGGGAGCTGCCGCAATCCCTAATATTCCTTTGAGTATACTACGTCGTGAGTTCATTGATGTTCTGGTTGAGTGTAACGATGAAGAGTGATGTAGATTGTGAAGGTTTTCGAGTGTGTTTCCGTCCTGGCCTGCGTATTTTCATTGCAGAACCAGCCTTGACTAATGGCCTGAGCTATTGCTCGGTTGAATCGTTCGATAGCAGTTCTTATATCAGTCGCTGGTACTATTCCAAGACTGGCTGTTTCAAATACTACTTTGGTGTCCATTAGTGTGCGCTTAGATCTTCATCACCAGATTTCTTGAACAGCGTTGCGTAGAAAGTGATGTAACCTGACCCATGTAGGGCTTTTACACCATGTTCGTCGAGCGACCAGCCTTCATCGATGTAGCGATTTAGCTCATCACTGAAAGCCACACAAGCAAAGGATTCATCACTGTCTGTAGATTGGATGACTTTATACCTTCTTTTTGGCATCTTCTTCTATTTCAACGAAGTTTGCGAGGATTTCTTGAGCGCCAGAGTAACCCGGATATGACGTATAGAATTTCCCACGAGTAGTAGTTGCATCCATACGAAAGTCCTGATAAATCTCAGCCAACCCAATTTCCTGGTTGTTGATGACGCGAAAGATCTTTGTTCCGCCGTCCTTGTAGGAGTCGTAGAACTTGACCTTCGCCTTCTTTGGGTAGGGATAGCGGTACATTCTAACCGAGAGTGAAGTAAATAGTTTGATACCCACCGAAGCCCTCAGTAAGATGAGGCATAATGACACTCTGATACCAGAACGAAAAGTCCATCGTCGCCTGCATGAGCAACAATGGACTAGCAACAGGTCCAGTTATTTTGACTGGGGTGGACAGATTCCGGGTATCACACTTGAAGTTGATCCCATTCACTGCGTCGTAATCAATGGCAAATTTTTGTTCCTCAGTTGTAGAAGTAAGCATGGTAGGTGGTGTTAAATTAAATATTTCTCTACATACTACTATACCACTCCATAGCTAAAAAAGAGAAATTAAGGGCTTTGAGTCTTCCTCTCCAAATACTTAAGCCGACTTTTGCGTCTTTCCTGTGCTCTAATCATATCTCTGTACTCAGGAATAGCACAATCAGGACAACAATCATATTCATTGCTGTACTCTTGCACTAATAATTCGATCTCAGCATCAATTCTTATTATTTTCTTACGCAGAGCATCCATCTCTATCTCCTCCGCTGTAAGTTTTCTCTTAGGAAATAACCAACTAAAAAATTTCATGCTGAATATTACACTCATTCGCCGGCTTGTCAATGTGAGAGGGATGGAACCTCCCACAAAGTGACTAAGCGGACAATTCAGGCTGCTCTCCTTCGAGGTGGATTTTGAGCTTGTCAGCCACACGAGGAAATACACGATAGATCTCATTCTTGTATTCCTGGCTGAATTCGTAGAGTGGCTTGTTTTGCCTGATCAGATCGTAGTCTGCCTGCCATTTCTCTGGGACCTTGAAGATCCAATAGGCATAGGTCGAATCATGTGGATCATCGAAGTCAGTAACGAATTCAGGCAGAGACCGCATAAATTCGTTACCCTCTTCGTAGTCTTTACGATTTCCGCCACCAGTACGTGTGTAGATGACGATGTGGTTGTCGTACTGGGGATATGCCTCCAATCCGATAAAACAATCCCTGAAGCGAGGGTAAGTCTCTTCAGGATGATGACCCAGCATAGGTGCAACAAAGAACGAAGCTGGGTTAACGCCGGCGATCATGCGGTATAGGCTCATGGACGTACGGTGATATGAACGATGTGGGTTGTAGACCGATATTTGTGACTGACTATGATGACTTGGTAGTATACTCCATTCGATTTCGACTTCCTCGTCAATGCGAGGATAATCCACGGACTCTCCTGGTTGAAAAAATCGCTCAATGCTGGGAGATTGAGCGGAACCTAAAAAGATTCGAATGGTGGTGTGCATTTTTTTATTCGGTTTAGGTGTAATAACCAAGATAAACTTCGACTCGTTGAGATGGAGTACCGGAGCCAGGTTCGTAACTGTAGGAGTGAACAACGTCATCCACATGGTAGACATATTCGTCAACCATAAAGCCCTCACCGATACGAGGAACAACGAGGCTAGTGTTCCTGTCGAATGAATACTGCAGGATAGCCTCGTCTTGATCTGGCAGGTAAATGAAGAGGTATTTAAGCATTAGGTTTGTTCGGGTTCGTGGGTTTCGATTGATGTCATGAGGGCACGAAGCTTTTCCATGACATCGGGGTGAATCTTCTCAATACCAGGAATCTGATTTGCAACAGCGTCCTCAGTAATGAAAGCGGCCTGATCGTAAATTGAACTGATAAGTTGATACATACTCAATGTACTATACCAGCTAAATAAAGGAATTAACTGTGTGTGGGATTGAACCACAACACAGTTAATCGATTATTCCTTTGCCTCATGCTCGGCGATCAACTTACGCGCCAAAACCAAGTTTATGGCCTTGGGCGCCCTGTTGGCCTTCGGGTTTTCTTTTCTCTCTTTTATGAGAGTGGCCATCAGTTTTTTATCACTCCAGGGGTCATATTTATTCCAGTTGATCTTTGATTCACTGTAGCCAAGAAAGAACTCATCACTGTGTGGATCCATTCCGGAGTCCAACAATTCCTGAGCTTTGTCTCTGGCCTCAATAAGTTCCAATACTCCTCCAGGCAAGAAACCAGCGAAGTTCTCCTCGATCATCTCATTGATATAACTCCCGCCATTGTGCTCTTTCCTCACGCCTTCACCAGGAACCGCCGGAGCATACTGGAAGGCATAAGCCAAAGCAGTCTTGTTGTCGTCGGTGATCTCTACACTTGGAGCATGACCAAGGGAGGAGATCAGATCGATGTCGTCCTCGAAAGCCTCTTTTTCTTCCTCAAGCAATTCAGCTATATACCGCAAGCGCTCAGGTAGCTCATCGATAGTGCTGAAAGCGGCAAAGTTGAAAACAATGAATTTAGTACCTTTTTTTGTGTTAGCCATGTTGGTAGGTGGTTGATGATTATTAATTCTGTCTCATCGTACTATACCCTTGATAGCTAAAAGAAAGAGGGGAGGGGTTTTTATTTTTTTTAGCTATGAGTGTATCGCTATAGTGTGGAATGTTCCCCTACTACAATGCAAGAGTTAAGACATGAACTCTGAATCAATCTATCTCGGTACCCGAACAAGATGAATTCAATCTATCCGATGCTCGGTCAAGATATAATGGACCAGTGCATCAGCCATTCACACGACAGTCCACAGGAAATAAAAAAAGGACAGAGGATTGCTCCTTTGTCCTTGAATATTTACTGTTGGCTGTTAGGTGTCTAGACTCTGATTATTGATTAAATCCTGGTACTGATTTAAACATACTACTCAGGCCATTTTGGTAGTTTTGATCCATTCCGCCTGCTCCTAATAATCCGCTCATTTGTCCTCCCATTGCTCCTCCTGTCAATCCACCCAGAGCACCACCTAATAATGCGCCTGTGTTTCTTCTAGATTTTTTCTTTTCTGGATCATCAGTGAGTAGACCAGACAACGCACCAAGACCATATCCACCTAACGCACCAGCTCCCATTCCTAATCCTGTTGAACCAAGTCCTAATGCTTTTCCTGCTCCCATTGCGTTCTCATACACATTCGTTCTAACTTCTGGTCCGAACTGTGGTGTATTAAGTGCGGCATTGGCCATGTCTGCTTGTCCAGGTGTTTTTACTAACGCTTTTAATTCATCCAATACTCCTGCGTTTTTGAACAGAAATTCAGCTTGGTCCCTTGTGATGCCCTTTGCTGCTGCTGCTTTGAGAAATCCTACCTTGAAACTATTATTCATTTCTTTTATTTCTGATTATTTCTGAACTAATTATACAGCTCATCATATGTCTTTTTCAGGACCCAACCGCGATACTGAAGATATTTACCATTTAATAATTGAGACATGTGACAGTGATAAATTCCTAATCTCTTAGCCAATTGTACATGAGATTTTCCAACTTTGCAAATTTCTTTTGTTTCAAGGTGAATTATTTCTCTATTATGCCATTCGTCTAGTTTCTTTCTTCTTGGATGTTTAGTTGATCTCCATCCATTAATTGAATAATTCCTTCCACACGATAAGCCATAAAGGGAATTGAGACTCATTCCTGTTTTTCTGGCAAATTCCCTTAAGTTTGAAATTCGTCTGCGTTTCCCTGTGGGGTCTATTAAAACGGTCATAGCTAAAAAAAGGGACTCTTGATCATCCCTTTATTGAATTTCTTTTATTCTACCAGATCTGTGAATAACAGATCAACTATTTTTGCAATTTCTGGAAAAGTTGCCCAGTGGTTGTCATTGATTGATGCGAACGATATATTTCCAGTAGAGGCAGGACCATATATCGTTACGTGTCCCTCCTTACTTGTGTGCTCCAAATGGACTACGTTGCGCTGAGTGACATATCCTTCGCCAACAATATATCCTGACGAGCTATCCGTTACTGGGACTTCGATACTACTCGTCCTGGGCTTATTGTTACCTTGAAATTCAAACCCAGGATTGCAATAGCCTCTGAAGCGTATTTCAGACTTGCTTGTGGTTTTGTTTACTGGTGCAGATTCTGGAAATTGAGAAACTCTACAATATACACCCAAGCAACATTCACCAATAACTTCATCAGTATCAACATCCAATCTACACAAAGTGCCCTGGACCTGTTTTGCTTCTGGATTATTTAATTCTTGGATCCACTTACTGCAATTCCTGATAGGTTGTTTTTGATATCCCTCACACAGGTACAGAGTAATTTGATCATTGATTTTATGTTTCGTCATCTTCATACAGTAATTCTACAATTTTTGCGATGTCTTCGAAAGTTACATTGTACTCGTCATTCAATAAAGCCAATGACGCATATTCAGGAGCAGGAGTAAATGATTCACTTCTTTCTGCTTCGGAAGTTGGAAATCTGACTATCTTACCCGTTTTGTGCGAGATCAAGATCGAGATATCATCATTTTCAATCACACCAGCACCAAATATTAGATTAAGCAATGATGGGCCTTTCTCATACTTGCCGTGGGGTACCGTTGTGCGGGAAGCACTGGTGCCATAGCTATAAGTCAGTGTATCCCAGTCAGGGTGTTCGGTCGCATAGAAATTGCTTACAAGATTATTCACCCTGCAATACACACCCAAGCAGCATTCACCAACTATTTGTGTTGGTTGCGCTTTTTTGGTTTTACACAACCTATCTCGAACCTGTGGATATTTGGGATTTCTTAGCGCTTCAATCCACCTATTAATCCCATGCTTCCTTTCACGCTTATAATCAATAGGAATGTGTATGGTCATTCCATCATTAATTCGGTGTACTACTTTCGTCATAAGACTTGAAGAGGAGTTCTATTACTTTGGCAATTTCCGGAAATGAAAAATGCCCAGAGTCATTCAGATTAGCCAGCGTGAGTTTACTGTGCTTACTATCGCCGTGTCTGTAAACGATAGTAAGAGGTACAACCGGATAGTAATCTGTATACTTCACCGACACTCCTGGTTGAACAATGTTGACTACCCCTTTCGAAATTACTTCGGGATTTTCTTTAATAAACGGAAGGGCACTAACTTGTGGCTCATCGTCTATTTCTTTGTTCGCACTGATATATCTTACAGGACGTGCAGGTTTGCTAGTGTTATCAAGAATGAAACTAGCTGCCGGGTCAATTATTTTCTCCAATCCAAGAACGCGACAATACACACCCAAGCAACATTCACCATAGACAGTATCTGCTTCGGACTCGTAATAACAAAGAAGTCCAGGAATTCGCTTTAACCCAGGTTTATTCAATTCATCAACCCATTCCTGATACTTGAGAATGGGTTGTCTTTCGTAGCTATCTTCGATGAGAAGAGTGAGTCTGTCGTTGATTTTATGTTCAGTCATTTGAGGTGTAGAGAAGTTCGATCACTTTTGCGATATCTTTGAATGGAACGCCGACATCATTCAGGGTAGCTAAGGTCAATGTGTCATATGGCTCTTCTTCAATACCATAATAAATAGTTTTGAGTTCATCTGAGTTGTTTGGACTCGAAGTAAATGTGACAGATACACCGAGTCTGACAATATTAGGCAAACCTGCAGACAGACTTGGAGGATTATTTACAATTTCTGGTAACACTGTCCATTCCAGCGTAGAAGTAAATTTTTTCAATTTACTATCTTCTTCTACTGTTGATTCCCCGTAGTATTGCAGCGGAATCGCCTTTGCACCTCCGACCGCTGGGACTGGTGGAACTCGTGATTCTAACCCAAGAACGCGACAATACACACCCAAGCAACACTCAGCCGTAATCTTCTTTTCGTTGACATCCCAGGTTGCTAATCTGCTCTTTGCCTGTACAGCATTTGGGTCATTCAGTGCTTCAATCCACTCATTGAATTTTCGGATTGGTTGTTTTTTATAGTCGTCGCTGATATGGAGGATCAGCCCGTCATTAATTTGGTGGTCTTTAATCATTTTCGTCGGAGAAAAGGAGTTCTACTATTTGTGCAATTTGCGTGAATGAGAATAAATAAGTATCGTTAAGATCTGTAAGCGAAAGATGCTTAGCGTTCCCTAGCTCAAGTCTGATACGCGGAGGTATTGTGCCGTCTCTATCTGATTCAGGTTGAATTGACAGCTCAACATTATCTCGCAAGATTTCAACAGTACCATAAAAATTAGGGTGGTACTCTTTAAACATCCCTGCGGTGTCTGCATCTCCGTCGTGAAGGTATGTACGGTAAAAAAGGAGTCCGTCTGTGCTTACTTTATGATCTAGACCAGCAACACGACAATATACACCCAAGCAACACTCAGATACGATTTTATCAGGGTTACCTCGATTTACGAAACACAACATACCGCGACCTTGAACAAGACCTGGCTTGCGTAATTCTTCGATCCACGCATTAAGGTGAGGTAATTTCTTTTTTTGGTAGTCTTTGGGAATATGCAGAATATGTCCACCTTCGATTGGATGGTCTACATACTCGATAGCTAAATTTAAAGGAGGAATATTCATGAGTTTCTAGTTCATAGCCTGCAGTCCCTGGGGGATCAAGGACTGCAGGCTATATGAGAGATTGAATTGTTTATACTGAACTGACACCACTGTACACGATTACAGGGCTCAGGAAACTTAAAGGCCGAGAGCGGGAAGCACAAGGCGGTGAAGACCAGAGAGTGCCACGATCAACAATGCGACAAGGATGCCGAAGTAGATCGTGAGTGCAAGTTTCCGAGGCTTCTTGTCGGCTGCCATGCGTTCTTCGTAGGAATACGTAGACCACATAGAAATGACTGGCTGCTGTTTTTCCTTGCTCATGGGTAGTAGATCGATGCGTTGTGAACTTGTTACCAGGAGCCCACACTCGCAAACTAGTTCTGAGGTAGTCATTGAGTGTGGGCCTTTGGTATTGTGGTGAGATGAAGTCAGAAACTAATCCTTCCTCATCTATATATTATACCAATTATAGCTATCTCATTTCAGGGGGGTCATAGCTAAAAAAAAGAAGGCGGCTTGGGAGAGCGACCTTCTTTTTTATTTGGGGGTAATTTTCTTTTGGGGGATTACTAGCTTTCTACGACTGTGGGTGGTGCTCCGAAGAGCAGTTGAACTGCGTTGCATAGAGCTTGCGCCTCTTCCTCAAGTACCTTCATCATCTGGCTCACATGTCCTGTCTGGTCGTACACAAAGAAAGTGTAACGATCAGGAGCAAGGGTGACAGCCGCCGTGGAACCCCAAGGCAGGTCTCTCTTGTACTGGCGAACGTTGCTGCCCTTCTTGCTCACAGCCCTAAACTGCAAGCCAAGAAGGAAGACGTCCACCGCGTAGTTGTATAACGAGTTTTTGTGTTTTTCTGCTGGGAAGGAAGACATATGTGTTGTTCTTCTCTCAATGTACTATACCAGTTTTCCTATTCACTTTTCGGATACATTTTACCAATGTGCTCTTTGTCTTTTTCAGAGAGCTTAGTATTCCAACCCGCCCATGAACCATCCTTTGTTAAATACGAAGGAATTTCATAGCACATGATTGATGTATCGTCCCATTCAGTACCTTCCCATTCGCCTGGCTTGGGGTTAGCCTTACTAATCACTTGTTCGTAGATTTGCTCTCTACTCCAGCCTTGTGTCTGTTGATAGAGTCTATATACCTCTTCTTCCTTGAATTCAAATCCACGGTTAGGATGTCTATGCTCATGCTCTAATCCAAGGGCATGGCCAAATTCATGTAACACAACTCTTCGCCATTCGTCATCATATTCAAATGAACCAAGCTCAATATTCATTGTAGCTTTTCCTGCAGCCACATTCTTGTTGTATCTACCGATGTAGGACCAGTGACCACCACAACGGAAGCTAACACGAATATTTGCATTTGGATCAACCGTGTCTAACCAAATAAATTTGATTCCACAATACTTCTCCCATTCAACTGCATGTTTTCTTACCTTCTCCTTTTGCTTATTAGTGCCATTTAAAAAGCACACGGTAAGCTCATCTTGACTCCACTTGGACGATTTCATATTCCAAAGGAAATTGAGTCCTGGAATACTTGCCATCTTTGGTTTGTCTGTCTCGATACATGTATTGGTACGAATGTGTTTGGCAGCTTTATTTCCCTGTACTGGACATTCGTTTGTTGCCGATGTTGATGTACATCCTACCAATAGACAAGCGGATAGTACTAATGCGATTAATTTATTCATTACTTATATCTTGATACTCCTTCAGGTGGTTTGCTTCCGTAAATCCAAAATTCCTTTAACGCTTCCCAATCTTCCTCACTCAATTCGGTAGGCCATGGATTAGGATATTCTTCATTATGTTCTTGTACTGATGTGCATGCAGTTAAACACGCAAAAAGGGCGATCATTAGAAACATAGCTAACATCGCCCATATCGAGTCTTTATTTTTCATTATACTGTATTCTGGTGTTGTCCTTGTATGTAAGCCATGATCTTGTCCTTGATTCCATAATTTTGATCGAGACCGTACATACCAGCAGCACTTGTAGCACCAACACCAAATCTTGTCAAGTAGCTCTTTAGCATCTGACGCCTAATCTGTGGAACCTGCCAAGCTTGTCTTCTAGTAATTGGATTAGCCATGATATCAATTGGAACTGCTTTACCCAAATTGAAATCAAATTGGAAATTTTGAGGTTTAATATCGTCCATTAGCAAGTATCTGCTTCTTGGAATAAATCCAGCAATTGGATCTGATACTCTTGCTACTCCGGCACGAGCAGCTACACCATTGGAATAACCTTGTGGTGATTTCCTACTAATACCAGGCATACCGATGACATTCTCATTTCCTTTTCTTAGCTGAGCAACATTATTATCTTTGAACCAATTTCTAACATCTCTAAATGATGCGTCGATTCCTTTTATGAAAGGTTGCTCCAGGACAGGACGACCAAGAGCATCAACTCCTAATTGTCTTGTTTGTGCCATGCCAGGGACCATGTTTCTCCACTTCATAGCATCCATGATCTTTTGATCAAACCTTGGCTCTACGTTATATGAGCGCAAGAAACCATCCATTTTACCGAATTTGAGATTGTTTACATCAAATGTCGGCTTACTGGTTTGAAGAACCTTTATTACGCTATTTGCTGGAGACGTTGGAGTTGGTAGATAGGAGTATGCTTCTCCACCTCTAAACAATTTTTTACCATTGATCATCGAGCCGAGCAAAGCATCATCAATTATATTCGATGCTGGCTTCGGAGCTGATTTAAATAAACCGCCTAGATTCCTTAAAAATCCAGGAATTTGAATTGCTTCTTTCTCCATGACTCTACAAAAGGTATCAATACGAATGATCTTCTTACTTCTCTTTCTTAATATTGTTCTCTATTGGAATTGAGACAACTATATATGGAACTTCTACGCCCACTTTCGGTTTGCCAAATGCGCAGCTACTCAAGGTTGCTACTGCTAGAGCTAGGCTTATTAGGATTATATTCTTCATCTACATTGATCCTGTCGTTAACGATTATTGAATATCTTGTTGGAGTCATTACTCTCCAATTTGGGTCTGACCACAATGTCCAAGCGTACTTATCAGTTGGAAATGCATACGATATATCAACCAAAGCCTCCACAAATGTATCTCTGTCTGGTTGCGGTGTGAAGATCAAATCATTTACTCCGATCTCTCTACCTAATCTCTTACTGAATATTTCTGCAATTGCTTCTGGTGTTGAATACACTCTCATTTCAATTTCAAGTGAGGCTTTATCTCTCTAATAAACATCTCAGAAGCGGTTGGGCCTACTCCTTTAAATTCTGACAACAGCTCTTTGATTTTATTTGGCTTATGATTTGCGTCCCTAAGTAGATTATGAAGGTTGCTGTCGTACTTGTCTTTAACTATTTTTGCATTGTGCTCAAAGAATCTGCCCCTACTCTCATCAAATCTAGCATAGCCATTTCTATTAAGCAATTTGACCTTTGTCCAGTATGGTGTTTTAAGCATCATCTCTGGAGTTATCAATCCATACTCTTTAACTGCCCTAGCGCCTTGCATTGCGTTGCCTGCTCTGATCTTAGCTGCAGACATAGTAATTGCATTCAAAAGCATGTATAGATCTTCCTTTTTAGAAAGATCTAATCCAAGCTCTTTAACAATATTCTTCTCAGTCATTATTCCTGAGGAGGCGGATTATTTTGTGCATCCAACCATTCTTCAATCTTAGGTAATGCAGTAAGAACAGCTTGCATTGCTGCGGCTGCTTCAGGTACTGCTGCTACACACTCCCACAATTGATACACTCGAAAAGTATCAATTGTTGTAGGATGCATTTCTAGACTAGTTGTCGCTGGAACTCTCTCAAAATATATTGTCCCTTCCGTTGGGCTTTTAGCTAAAATTGAGATATTCTTGTACCAAGCAACGTTATAGATTTTCTCATCTTTTGCTGGTTCTACTACCGGTGTTGTTAATTCAATCTGTGCCATAATTATTAAGAGTATTTTACTTCAGCTCCCGAGATTCTGCAAACCCAACGTATGTTTGTTGCTGCTTCCCCAGTCACTAATATTTGTAACGCATCATTTGTATCATCGGCTGTGATCGCAACTGACCAACTTCCTGAGGATGCGCCAGCACTAAGCTGGTCAGTTCCAATTGTCTCTACCGATCCTACAAGTGCCGTTGTGCCGTTATCATTGACAATAGCTACCTTGCGTCTGAAGAACGCATGATCCGCAGCTCCTTGTTCAATTGCTCCAATCCATATATCCGCAACCACCAAAGTATCTGTTGGGATTGTGAACCTTTGAGTCATGTCATAAGAACCACGAATATGTACAGGCGTTGCGTTTGTGCTACTTTGCGCACCAGCCCAATCAATATTCTGTGAAGTACCGACACCCCAGCTCTGGTTAACACTAAATGCCAACATACCGTCAGTGCGAGCTGACGAGTTATTACCTAATGCCACGGACCAAGCACCTGATGCTGTATTATTCTTTCCTATAGCAAATGCATTTGTACCTGATGAGGTATTGTCTGTACCAATAGCTACTGCTCCTGAGCCACTCGCAATATTAGCACCTGGACCCATAGCAATCGAACCAGGACCTGAGGCAGTATTGTAGCTACCAGCACAAAACGAAGTAGCTCCGCTGGCGATACGCGTACTCAGGTTGGTCAGCATCTGTAAATCTACTGCATGCGTACCACGATTATTACCCGCTGACGCCCCAGGAGCAGGTCCAAGAATAAAGGCACCAGAACCTTTTGGAGTAACTACTGCATGAATATTTGTAGAAGAACCGTCATCAAATTTTAATTGTGTTTGTACTTGGCTGCTGTAAGTAGTAGCATCTACAATCTGCAATGCGCTTGATTGTAACGTAGTGCCACCCGTTCCATCTGCTCTAATAATTGCATTGTCGATAGAGCCAGTAGAACCATCAATCGTTCCTCCTCCACCTCCTCCGGCTGCGCTAGTACGCACGAATGGGTCTGTAGCATTGTCAAGGAAAGTACTAAGCTGATTCGCTGACAGTTCTTCTACCGCTCCTGTGCTTGCAGTTGTACGACCGAGCACCGTAGAGGTACTCATCGTTAATCCACTACTTCCAATGGCTCCAGTAGACGCTTTACCTGCTAAATCCGTTGTTAGATTAGTTACATCACTCTGAGCATGTGTATGCGCGATAGTCGCGTATATTGTATCAAAATAAGTCTTCTGTGTAGCCTTAACATTCTGCCAAGACAATTTCTTGATAACCCCACTTGCTGCAGAATCTGTTAAAGGAAAGATATCAGCATCAACTGGTGTTGTTTTTGTTGTGGCTCCATTAATTACAGACGCCACGTTATCCGCATCTGTAACATCTGCAAGTGCCTCAATACCATCCAACTTAGTTTCATCGGCAGTTGTAAATGAGGCAGTTGTATTATTTAAAACAGTAGAATTGCTGTGAGTGTGTCTTGCTGCTGTATTTGCAGCAACATCTACATGATTTGTAACTGCTGTTGCAAAATCTGAAATAGTTGAAGCTGTTTGAGTGCCTGTATGATTAGCTCTTGCTAACAAAGTTGCATCAGAAGAATTCGCCGTTGCACCAGAAGCAATTCCATCTAATTTAGTTTCATCTGCTATAGTAAATGAGGCAGTCGTAGCATCAAGTACTACACTATTACTATGTGTGTGCCTAGCAGCAGTGTTTGCGGCTACGTCAGTATTCGCAGAAACTGTTGTCTGGAAATTTGAAATGGTTGAAGCTAATTGGGTCCCAGTATGATTAGCTCTAGCCAGCAATGTTGCGTCTGGAGAGTTAACCGTCGCTCCTGCCTCAATACCGTCTAATTTTGTTTCATCAGAGGTAGTGAATGACGCAGTTGTAGCATTCAGCACAGTTAAATTACTGTGGCTGTGTCTGCTTGCTGTATTTGCGGCTACATCAGAATTACTACTGACAGCCGTATCAAAATTTGTAATTGCGGAAGCCGTATGTGTATGCGAAGAATTAGCCTTATTAGCCAATCCAGCATCCACGTAAGTTTTAACTGACTGTTGTGTCGGTACCTTTGTAGCTAAATCAGAAACAAAACTATCTTCATCAATCACAAACTGCATAGCTGTGGTCGATGTGTCACTATTCATTACGGCGCCAGCAGCATCTACATTCGTCGCATCTGTTACGTCTGCGAGGGTTTCGATTCCATCAAGCTTGGCCTCGTCAGCAAGAGTGAAAGACGCTGTGGTAGCGCTTAAAACCGCAGCATTCGCGTGTGTATGCCTTGCTGCTGTGTTAGCCGCTACATCTGTGTTATTACTTACCTCCGTATCAAAATCAGTAATTGTTGAAGCTGCTTGGGTATGTGCTGTGTTTGCCTTTCCGGATAATCCAGCATCAACATACGCTTTGACTGACTGCTGGGTAGGAACCCTAGTAGCTAAGTCAGATGCAAAAGAGTCTTCATCAATTGATGCAAGCACAGAGTTAGCATTAACCGTAAGGCTAGTAAACGCTCCCGTACTAGGAGTTACATCGCCAATAGGTCCAGGCGATGATAAATCTCCAGCTCCACCTCCTTCGCCAGCTTCTTCAAGTTGTATGACTGTGCCGTCGGGCAATTTAACATACACACCCGTTACTTCAGGATCTTCAACGGTGGGCTTAGCATATATTTTTGCATATCCCGCTTCTGCTTCTGGAGCTGTCTCTCTAACAGGGAACGTCAAAACCCCATCAACTACCTCAGGATTACCCTTGAGTGCTGATGGGTCTAGTCTGTCGTCACCTACAAGTTCTTCTAGCTTTGCCTTAATCCAAGGTCCTCTTGGCCCTAACGATGATGATGAGTGTGACATATTAAATTACTTGATAAAATCTAAAACAATAACAGGTGGGTCATTTCCAGGGTCACCAGAATTAACATAATCTTCGGCCCATGGTGCAAATCCATAGTTATTATTTTTCCAAAAAATACCATCAGAAGTTATCTTTACGTCATTAATGGTGGCTGTGATGCCATTTACTTCAAGATGCGCATAGCCTATTTTATCTGCTGAAGGTGGCCATAGCACATTTAATGAACTATCTTGTTCAATATTGTACTTGAAATTAAAGCCAGGTTCAGAGGTGTCATTTAGCCAACCTTGAAGACTAGGATTTTGCGAAGCCACTCGTTGTTTGGTGTCCCCGTCATACAACTCATTTAAACCACATGGAGCGGCAGCGAGTGGGAGTCTGTAGTGGGTATGAATAATTGCTGTATTCACGTCGATCGTGTCTGCTGTGATAGTGTATAAACCGTCGGCCTGTAAAACATTCAAAGCCTCGTAGTCAGAAACTAATTTTTGTAGTTCTCTGACAATTGATTGAAATACTTCTTCAAGATATGCTGCATTTCTTGATTGTACATCAATTTGGTACGTTCTGTAATAAGAAGTTCCTGCCGCTGGACTATTCATGTCCAGATCCTCTAACTGCGCCGGGGTACAAACTGCAGCAAATTGATCATCAAATGTATTTTTGATGAAATCTTTAATTCTTTGGTTGACAAAGGCGTATTTTGACATACCTTCAGCAGCCGTGATCTCCAGCACCATACGATAGGCATTCAGACTCGCATCATGTACTGTTGATTTCCTTAAAAGAGTTAGTTGAGCCATTGGAATTCGTTTGACTTTTGTGATTATCGGTCTAGTATAGCGGCTAGCCTAACTTAAATAGTAACACAGATGGAAGTAACCTACAACAAAAATAAACTCCCTGATTTAGTTGGAGCTGGTGACATGATCGTCGGCAGCTACAATGAATCCGGAGCAACGATTAAAGAACGAGGAGTAGCTGCAGATGGGGATGATGCAGAAAGAATGCGTAAGATGTTCGAGGAATCAATGGCTAGAGCTGGAGGTAGTGTCATCCCGGAAATCCATGCTCCTAAGCGCAAGCCAGTTTCATACAAAGAAGTAGCCAAGATCAAACACCACAGCAATCCAGCAAAGATAGCTAAGCCTAAAAGAAAAGAAGCAAAAGCTGAAGCTAAACCATTTAATTACTTTGCTGAGGTAGTAGATGCAGTTGAAAATGAACCAGTTAAGTCGATCCCTATCAACAAACATGTGGATAGTTATGAGGAAGAAGACGATACTCCAAAAATCTCTAAACCTAAAAGAAAGGTTGAGTTCTCTAGTGAATTTGGAAAGATACGCTTATTTGTAGAGGATGTGCTCGAATGCGACATGGCTTTTGCTTTAGTATTTGCTGAAGAGGAGGACATCGTATTCATTCCCAAACCAGGACAGACACTTGTTTTCAAAAATGACGATGGGTTTGATAACTTTGTCTACTATCCAGACGCGTTATTTACCTTGCCGGATGGATTAAAAAGGATTATGATTTTATTTAAGTCTACACAACAAGAGGACAATGAATAATTTTAATTTACCGATTTTGACCGAAAAGGATATCGACCGTAGTTTGTTTGACAGAGATCAACGCAAGTTTACGAGAGCAGTAGTTGATGATTACGTGATTCCTGCAGGTGGTGTTACAGCCGGTGGTGCCCTACAGGTTCTCAAAGCGATGGCAAATATCAACCGAGAACAGCCACAAATCAGAATTCAATAATGTCCGAAGACAAACCTTATATTACTGTCACAACTGGTTCGAAAATTGGGGGAATAATGGATCCAGCGATAGCGGGTTGGAGAGGCAATAAATACATCCTCGATTTTAAGACAATGACGACAACGGTAGAACCGCAAAATATGGTTCTAGCATCATGGGCAGACAGAGATAACTTTAAAGATCCAGAACAACAGCTAGTTTTTTCTACTTGGTTTGACATGGACGACTACCTTAAATTTAGAGGAATATGATTAGAGATGAAGAATTTGACAAGCTATTAGAAGCGGCTGGTTACAAGGAGTCAATCCATACTCATAATGGGCATGTGATTTACTTCTTTCAAAAACAAGATAGGGGATTTGATCAATTCGTTGCTTATGTGATTGTAGATGGCCTGAGGATAGTGACCCCATTATACTCTAGGCAGCTCAGCATTAAGGATTTCCCGCTAGAAGAATCTATCGAGGAAGCATTAAATAAACTTAAATTAGAAATAGACTATCAAATATGGAAAAGCACGGAGAATTCAGAGAAGGAGAATCAAGATCAGACTTCGATATGACCAAGAAAGCAGAAGCCTTCGATGGAGACGGATTCTACGCAGGCACTAAGTCAGAAATTGAAAAGCTCGAAGCCAAGAAGCATACGATTCTAAAGAATGCCAGTGGCTCATATAAATTCATCAAGAAAGACTAACAAATGGCAGCAGGAGATGTAACAGATCAATTCTTCAGGAACGGGGAGAACAAGTCCGAGAGATATGCAAACCCGTTCTACAACATTCCCCAACAATACCTTCCAACAAATATGGATGGTATGCTGTGGTGGGCTGAACAATTCCTACTTAGATTCGGTTTCTATAGAACCGCTCTTCAACGTATTGCGAATTATCATATCACACAGCTTAGTGTTGAATGTGATGACGAGGAATCTGAAGAAGAATACAAAGAAGCATTCGAGGCTATTGGTTGGAAAGCTCACCTTTCTCAATCAGGGCTGAATGTATTGGCTTACGGTAATGAATTCGTTTCTATTAACCAAGGCTTTCACCGCTCTCTTTGCTGCCCTAAATGTAAGAAATTTTCAGCGATTGATCGTTTAGATAACTTCACCTTCGACAAGGGCAAATATACCTATCTTTGCCCTGGCTGCAATTTCAAGGGAGTTCACATGCTTGTGGATAAACCCATTAAAGACTTGGAGGCGATTAACATTGTTCACTGGAATCCTCGTGAAGTTAAAATGCGTTATGAGGATACCACTGATGCAGGAGAATATTACTGGCAAATTCCTCAGACCTACAAGAAGAAGGTAACTCAAAAGGGTGATAAGTTTTACCCTAAGAAAGTGCCTGAGTCTATCTATGAGGCAATCTTTGACGAAAAGATGATTGTCTTTAACCGCAAGAACTTCATTCATTTGAAGATGCCTACTCCTTCCTCTCTTAAAACAGATGGTAAGGCGGTCCCTCTGAGCATGTATATGTTTGATAACTTTTTCATGCTAAAGGTATTAGAGCGTTTCAATGAAGTTATTTGCTACGAAGATATTAATCCTTTCCGTGTTATTTCGATGGTAGACAACGTGCAAATGGGTCACCCTGCTCTTCAACTACAAGATGGTGGAGCTTGGGCAGGAGCCGTTGACGCAATGCTTGAAACTCACAGAAAAGATCCTGGAGCTTACCACAAGTTTCCATTCCCACTTAATTTCCAATATCTTAACAGAGAAGGTAAAAATCTAGCTCCTGTAGAACTTATTCAAATGGCTCAAAACAACATTTTGAATGCTTTGAATATTCCGCAAGAACTATACGGTATGACCTTACAAGCTCAAGCGGTAGGTCCTGCTCTTCGTCTGTTTGAGAATTCTTGGAGTTCTCTCGTGGATAACTACAACAAGATGCTTCAACACATGGGTGATGTTATTGGTAAGATTCGTGGCTTAGCTCCCGCTAAGTTTAGTCTTCTTCCAATCACCTTTGCAGATGACATGGAAAGAAAGAGTGTTATTGGTCAGCTTGTTAGCTCGAACTCTATTGCTCGTTCCGAATTCCTGGAAATGTACAGCCTCAACTTCAAAGATCAGCTTCGCAAGAAGATGCAGGAAGAAGAAGACGCTGCAGAACTCCAAGAAGAGGCACAGAAGAGAAAAGAACTCAAGAACGCCAACAAAGCTTCTCTGTTCGGACAACAACAACCTGGTATGGCTCAGAGTCCTGGAGACATGGCTGCTTCTATGCAAGGTGGAAGTCCTCAGGATGTACTTGCGCAAGCTCAAGAACTTGCACAACAGTTACCACC